>Ga0116185_1002784_pt1 | contig 15802 bp, 9 predicted proteins | sample AD_JPNNA7_MetaG_FD_89754 | JGI IMG/M metagenome (GOLD analysis project Ga0116185, IMG submission 89754) | Active sludge microbial communities of municipal wastewater-treating anaerobic digesters from Japan - AD_JPNNA7_MetaG | ecosystem: Engineered > Bioreactor > Anaerobic > Digestate | place... | reverse complement strand
TCCCCCAGATGCGCTCGTCGGCAAGCCAGCCCTCGCCGCCGAGGTCCATGTACCAGCAAGCCAGCCTGCGCGGCAGCAATTGGCTGAAGTTGCGCTGATGCACCCACTGCGTATGTTCCAGCGTCGAGACGCGCCCGTACCCCGAGTCCTCGGGCGTCAGAAACGTGCGCGTGTCGTCCTCGTTCAACCAGAGCTTGCCGTGCTCGCGCACCGAGTCCACCGGAACCATGAACGCGCCGATCCCGCCGAGGCCGCGGTCGCCGTACGAGATGGGCGAACAGACGATGTCCACGTCCGGGCACTCGAGCAGCCGCGCCAGCGCCAAGTGGCCGCTTGACTGGGGCCCGAACGGCAATCCGCTGATCTCGAAGTAATACCCGTAGAAAAACACCACGAGCTTCTTCCGGGCACAGGCATCCTTGACTGCCGCGGCAATCAACTCGAGCGGCTCGACCATGGCCACCTGCAGGTACTCGTAGAAATCGATGGTCTTCTGTTCGCGCGCGGGATCGCGGAACAGGCCCGACGACGACGTGACGCGCTCCTCGACCGACGGGACTCCCACGCCCTCGAAGGTTACGGCTGAATCGGCCCACGCCCCGCGCAAAGCTTCTTCCGTCGCGTACTTCTTGCGCAACCACCCCGCAAATCCGCGTTGCATGGCCGGACTGAACCCGCAGTGCAGCCCATCCCATGTCTTGGGATAGAACCATTCGCCCGTGTGTTGCGCGCAGGGATGGTACCCGAGCATGTGGTCCCCGTAACGCGCCTCGCAATGTTCGACCAGAGCCCGCACATGCCGCAGCATCTCCTCGCGCCACACCTCGGATGCCACGCACACCGGTTGCCGGCTCCCGTCGTTGAATTGAAGCGCCTCGTCGGGATGTCCCTCGTACCACCAGCCCGGAGGGTCACAGCCAAACCGGGGCAGCATCAAAGCACCGGGATCAGCGTCGAGCACCCGCTCCAGCACCACGTCCACCGCCGAAAAATCCGCCGCCTCGCCGGGTTTCGGCCACGGCATCCCAATGCTGAACGAGTGAATGTGCACCCCCGCCGCCGCGGCCATCCGCACCTGCTTGTGCAGCCACGAATCATACGCCCCCGAGTAGATGGTCCACGGCTCGCCATGGTGCAGGGCCATCATGTCGCCGGTTCTCGTGCCGTCGGCCTTCATCCACACCGAAAACGTGTAGGTCTTGCCTCTCTCGACCGACAAGCCGGTCTGGAAGAAGTGCGCGTGCATGGTGCTCGAGCCCGGTTTCACCACAGTCAACCGGCAACTCTGTTCTCCGCCGTGTGTGACCTCGTTGTCGAACGCCCACGACGCCTCCGCCCCCTCCTCGGTCTTCACGAATAGATGCCACGCACGGTCCGCCGCCGCACGGTCACATTCCCAGCCCCCGCACTGAAGCCGGTCCTCGACCGAGTCCGGACGGTACTCGCCTTCGTAGAACCGCGCATCGTCAATCCACACGGTCCCCGGCGCGTTTCCGAAACGCAGATGCACCCCGCAATTGCCCGAGTTATCTTCCGGCGCCGTGAACGTGACGTCGTACTCGGCCCATTCCGTCCCCAACCGCACGACCGTCGCCCCAGGACCCTGGTCCCACCCGAAAAACATCAACGGGGACCGCGGCGCGCCATTCACAAACAGCGTCGGCGACCCCAAGTGGTCCTTCACCTCCGCCGTCAGCTCCGCCCCCGCCGTTCCTGCCAGCAAGAACACGACTATCACAGTCAATCGCGACCGCATCGTTGTCTCCTTCACCTACTCGCACCAGAACGCATAGAGAAGAGCGTTCTCCACCCGGAACCGGAGCGACACCGGCCCTTCGACGCCATCCAGACCGCCTTCTTCCCAGGCCACGGCGATATCCAGACCGTCCTCCTTGACAGGCGCCGATTTTGCTATCACCCCGCCGTCTTGATTGAGCACATCCACCGTGACGGCGCCGAAATCCGCGTCGGCGTTCACATGAAGCTTGCTGCCCGCGATGGTCACGGGCCTGGTCACGACGGTCCCGCCATCAAACGAGGCCCCCAGCGACACAAACCGGTCGCGGAGAATGCTCGCGAACCCGATCGCCCCGCCGGAAACGCCCTTGTCGGCGCCCTCGTACGGACTGTGCCGGTAGGTGCGCCCCCCATAATAAAACCGCAACTCATCGCCCACTTCGATGGGCGGGTTGTTCGCAGCGGAGTTATTGAACCGGTCCCAGCTTCCCACTTCACCGCAGGGGATGAACGGCGTACGGTTCCCCACCCGCTCGAAATGCACCGTGTCCTGGCTCACGCCAAGCTGCAGGTCGAGGAACACGTCCTCGGGACGGCTCTGAAACCGCTGCACCAGAGCGACATATTGCGCGCCGTAGGGGAAAACGTTCATGCCGTAGATTTCGGTCGCGACGGGGTCGTTCACGTCCGCCTCCATCACCACTGGCGCGCTCGCCGGGTCTTTCAAATCCCACTGCCAAAAATCGGGCGATTCGGCGCGCGCCACCGCGCGTCCCCAGAAGTTCTTGTCAAACCACGCATCACCGCTCCAAGCCGACTTGACTTCGTCGGCCACATGTTTCGTCCGGCCATACAGGACGTGCCGCTCGCCCGCCGGGTCGTACATCCAGTGCGTGGCCCCGTCGCAAATGGCTTCCGTGGCCCAGTTGTCAACCAACGTCCAATGAATCCCGTCGGGACTTGCCGCCACCCCCAGACCCCGGCGCTGATTCCCGTGGAACGGGTCCCGCCGGGGCCCGTCGTAATCGCGCTGGATGCTCAGAAAACCCATCTTGTAGCGCCGCCCGGGATCCTGTTCGCGCCCATCCTTGAACACCCCGAACATTTCATAAAAGTAGGGAAGGTAGCCGGGCGCGCCTTCCGCGGCATCCCTGTCGATCACCACGTTCGTCGGCCGGCCCTCGTGTTGAACGACGTCCAGCGCCGGTTTCCGCCACGTGATGCCGTCGCTGGATTCCGCGTACGCGACGCCCTTCGAGCACAGGTACCATATGCGGAACGTGCCGTCGTCCTCGCGCAGCACGGACCCGTACACCAGCGCCGTCGCCCCTTCCCACGGCTCCGTCGCCCTCAGAACGGGATTCCCCGCGAACTTCGCCGCCGGATGAATGGTCCGGGTCACGTTCTCCATCGACGACACGACCGCGTCGTCGAGAAACAGCCGCTTGCGGCCATCGAGTTTGAAATCCCCCGCCGCCGATTCCATCTCGATCGCCCACAACATACAGCCCAGGAAAAGACAACTCATCGCGCGCATTGCCATATCCTCCCCAACCGCCGTGGCTCCGCTCTGGCGCGGTCTCCTCCGCTCTGGCGCGGTCTCCTCCGCTGTGGCGCGGTCTCCAATCTCTTCACACCCTTCACACGTCCACACCCTTCGCACGCATCATGTCCTCCCTCCGCTGTGGCGTGGCCTCCTCCGCTGTGGCGTGGTTTCCTGACCACGCCACTCTCCCGACCGAAGGTCTCCAACTCGAAAAGGGGAGGTTCCCCCGCGGCCGCTGCAAATTCCCGGCATCTCGGCCTCACGGCCTCACGCCAGCTTCGGCACCTCGAAACCTTCGCGGTACCCGCTCCGCGTGAGAAACGCGTTGGCTTCGGCATCGCCGCCGAAGGTTTCGGTTGCGGGATCGAAGGTCACGTCGCGGCCGAGACGGTAAGCAATATTGCCGAGGTGGCAGAACGCTGCACCGATGTGTCCGTCGATGGGTTTCGCGGGCACGGCGTCCCGGTTGCGCGTGCGCACGGCGTTGAGAAAACTGGTCAGGTGCAGCCTGACGGGATCGGCCTTCTCGGGCGGATTCTCGTCCGGGATTTCCTTGCCCTCGGCGTCGTAGCATGCCGTGTCCACGGAATAGCCGTTCGACCCGTAGAACAAGTTCCCGCTTTGCGAACCGCCTTCATCGTTCGAGTAACGTCCGCGGATCTCGCACGTGAACAACGTGCCGTCAGCGAACGTGGCCGTAGTTGTCTGTACGTTGGGGGTCTCCGCGCTGTCCTGGTACCCGTACCGGCCGCCCTGGCTCGCGACGTGCACGGGCAGGCCCTTCCCGAGGGCCCAGTTGGCAACGTCCGTATAGTGCGGACCGTTGTTGCCCAGTTCGCCGTTGCCGTAATGCCAGAACCAGTGCCAGTCGTAATGCACGTATTTCCTCGAAAACGGTTTCTCAGGGGCGGGTCCCTGCCAGAGGGTCCAATCCAACGTCTCGGGCGGGGCCTCGTCGGGATGGAAAGGCACCGGCGGACGTGTACTGTAGTGAATTACGCGCGCGTGATAAATGTCGCCGATGACGCCCGCTTTGAGACGCTCGATGAGACGCTGCCATTCCGGCTCCGACCGGCGCTGCGTCCCGACTTGCACGATCCGGCCGGTCTGCTCCGCGGCCGCAACCAGTTGCCGGCCCTCCCAGATCGTGTGCGACATGGGTTTTTCGACGTACACGTCTTTTCCTGCCTGGCACGCCCATACCGCCCCGAGCACATGCCAGTGATTCGGCGCGGCGATAACCGCCACGTCGATCTCCTTGTCAGTGAACAGGTCGCGCAGGTCGCGGTAGGTTTTCACCGAAAGATTCATGTCTTTCTTGTACTCGGCCGCGCGCGCCTCGAGAACCTCGCGGTCAACATCGCAGATAGCGCCCACTTCGACGCCGTCCAACTTGCGCAAGTTCTTCGCCAGGTAATCGCCGCGGCTCCGCATGCCAATCACGCCCGCACGGATCCGCTCGTTCGCACCGAACACTTGTCCCCGCGCAAAAGTCCCCGCGGCCAGAATCGCCGAAGCCGAAGCGCCCAAAAACTGCCTGCGTGCAATATGCATGTTCACAATCCTCCTGCTCGCCGTCTTCTATCGCCCCCTGCGCGACCGCAGGAGTATCTCGTCCGCCGCATCCACGCTGCGCCGGTAGTATACGGCCATCAATCGTACCATCTCGTCACGGGTGAGATCACCGTGACTGCCGAGGCGGGCCATGCGATCGCGGTAGATGTGATAAAGCGTGATCGCCGCCGCCACCGAGATGTTGTAGCTCTCCGTAAAACCTATGATAGGAAGCCGGACCAGCTCATCCGCCATACCCGCAAGCGTCTGCGATACGCCGTCGTGCTCATTGCCGAAGAAGACGGCGGATGGCGCATCGAACGCGATCTCGGCGATGGGACGGCCTCCCTGGAGATGCGTCGCTATGATGCGGTAGCCCATAGCGCGCAGATGCGTCACGCACGGGACCGTGGCGTTCCAGCGTCGTATGTCCAGCCACTTCTCGGCGCCTTTGCTTACCCGGTTGGCCTTCTTGAATTTCGTGACCAGGTCGATGACGTGCGCGGCCTGGCACCCCATGGCCTCGGCCGAACGCAGCACCGCGTTCACGTTGCCAAAATCGTACAATCCCTCGAGAACCGGCACAACCGAGTACGTCCGCTGCGCCACAACCTCGCGAATGCGCTGTTTGCGCTCCTCGCTGATGTACTCCTCGAGCACGCATAGGATCTCGGACGCCGAAAACGGTTCGCCGCGAATCCTGAACGGCTCCGTCTGCGGGCACAGCGATCTCTCCGCCATGGTTTCCCCTGCCCTAGTTTCCGCCAAGCACTTCGTCCGCAAGGGACTGCGCCGCGTCAGCCAGCGCGCGCGCCTCGCGAATCGCGGCTTCCTCGGGTTCAAACCCCAGCGCTTCCTTGTCCGGCGCGCTCAAGGCGTATCGCAAATCGCGGGTGGCGGCGTTCCGGGCGGTCCACGCGCCCAAACGCATCAGCAACGACAATAGCAGCAATTCTCCGGCAACAATGATCGCCAGAACCGTCAGCGCATGAACCAGGAACCCGGAGGGCAGCACCTGCTCGCCGAAATACCGCATCACGATGTCGAAGCACGTCTGGGCCAGAAATGCCAGGGGCCCCAAGTCGAGTGCCAGGGCCACCGGCCAGCTCGTCAGCCACTGGGCACGGGACACTATGCGGTCACGGGCAGGTCCCCGCAACACGCCCGCCACGCGCTTGCCCACCGCGCTCACGTAGTCCGCGTATCCCGAATCCCCCTCGATTCTATCGAACCCCGCCCGGGCCAGTGACAGCGACAGCTCGCTGCGGTGTCCGTCATAGCTGTGCTGAATGGCGTCGGAAGCCAGCGCAAAATCCTCTTGAAATGCGTGGGCGCTCGATAACAGCGCCGCGGCTTGCCGCCCCGTCCGCGTTCTCCGGCCGCCCGGCAGCCACGACGCAAGACGAACCGGAACCGACCGCACGGCATCCAGCAGACGGTACAGCGTCAGCACCACGCCCAATGCCCGCAAATCAATCTCACGGCTGAGCGCGTACGCCCACAAATACTTCTCGGCAAAGAGACGCTTGCGCACGATCCCTACCATGTCTTTCGCCAATACCCTGCGTCTCTCGTCCAGCGTCTTCTCGAGCGCGGCCAATTCCGGCGCACGCACGCCTACCCGTTCATGAAGGTCCCTCAACGTTTTGGTAAGAAGGCCGATGGCGTTGCTGCGCTTGATGCGACGCACCCGTTCGCGAGTCAATTCCTCGCCCAGGAACGCCTCAAATTCGCGCCAATCAAACTCGTCGGCGCGTCTCGCGTCACCCCGGAGCTTGCGATCCAGCGTCGTACGCGAATTCAACCGGAAATACTCGCTAATCGTGAATCCCTGTTCTTCAAGGCGTTTCAGCCAGTGGTCCCGGATGCTCTCGGTTTCCGGACGAGCTTTGGTTTCCACGCACGCCATGGTGCGTTCGGACTGCAGCGGCCGCAACAACGACCACGTCGCTTCGTCAAGGTATTTCTCGGGACTGCCGCAGACCAGGATCAGGTCGCACTTCGCCAGCACCCCCTGGACCGTCTCCCGGTGCTCTTTGATGACTGTATCCGAGTCAGGGGTGTCGACAATGACCAGATGCTCGAGGGCCGACCCAGAAACCGTCCGCCAATCCCGCGCCTCAAACCGCGCGCCGGGCGGATGGTATACGGTCGGCGTGGCCGTGCACGGACGAAACTCCGACGTCTCCGCGAGTTGGTCTCCCGCAATGGCGTTCAGCAGCGTCGATTTGCCCACACCGGACCCGCCCACCAGGGCAACCACGAGCAGATCGTCCAGCCGGGTCTCGCGTTCGCGCAACTCGGACACACGCGCCCGCAGCCGCGGCGACTCCTCGCGCAGAGGGCGCCACGGGCCCTCGTAGGCAGCCAGACGCCGTAACCGTTCGACTATGCCCGCAAGGCTTTCAGACACGATTCTATTCCTTTCCGCAGTTCTTCGACCCCCTCGCCTTCCAATACCGCCGACATGCTCTCCAGCCCGGTCAAGAGAGGAGCGGTTACCTGTTCCAGGAGCGCATCGGCCAAATGCCGCCGCTGCTCCTCGAGCCAAGGCGACACAAAATCGAACATGGCATCGCCAAACTGGTACTCGATAACGCGGGCCACGAACTGCTCCGCCACCGGTCCCGCAACCAACATGGCCTCCGGGACCCCCACGCCGCCCGTGTAGATCGACATGGGCGCCGCAATAGCCGCCGGCGCTACCGCAAGTATCGTGTCCAGCGCTTCCAGCACATGCCGTTGATTCGGATGCTCGTTCCACCACGTCTCGATAGTCCGCTGGGCATGCCTCCTGAATTCATCCGAGATATCCTCCGACCGGAGCACTTCCTTGACGACGCCCTCGGCCGCCGCTTCGGGTTCCAAGCGTTCCGAACACTTCCGCAACAAGTGAGCAGCCGGCTCGCGCAGATGTCCAATAGACTGGATATATCCAGCCACCAGTTCCCGCGTAATCCGTTCGATGGTCTGTTGATGGGCCGCGCGAATCTCCTCGCTCGACCGCTCCGATTCCGGGGCCTCCAGCACCGCCCGGCGCAGGAATGCCCGGGAAATGGTCCGGCCCAGAGCCGCGGCCCCGCGCGCGATGGCCGCGCTCGCCTTCCCTATGGTCCGCCGGAGCGGTCCACGCCGCGCCTGCACGAACTCGTGAAATAGCCCTCCCACCGCGGCGCCCGGCCGCGGATCATATGCTTCCGAGGCCCGTTTCGCCGTAAGACGGTACTCCTCGCGGACCGATCGCAACACCCCCGCTGCCGTGTCGACATCCTCCAGGAACAATTCCGCACGCCCGCATAAGTGACGCACGGAAGACTCGAACACTCGGCGCTTGATCGCATAGACGTCGAGCTCCAGAAGGCAGGTCATCAGGTCCGTGTCGCCGTCCAGGGCTCGAATGGGCTCCCCGTACACCTGCGCCAGTTTGAAGTCATGCGGCACAACGAAAGCGGGACCGCGGCAGCCCACGTCCTTGCGGAATTCTTCGAGCTGGTGGCGCGCTGTCGCGAAATCGTCCACCGCATCGGCCTTGTTCATCACGGGGATGACTACGCGCCCCGACGCGAGCGCCTCGCGGAAAAACACCACGACGCGTTCGTCACGGTACTTCTCGCCCGTCAACACCGCCACAATGACGTCGCCCGCCGCGCGCAGATGTTCCGCCAGGGTCCAGTGCTGTTTTTCGATCGAGTCCACGTCCGGCGTGTCCAGCAGCACCAGCCGCCCGGGAAGGTCCGGATTCGTCACGACAAACAACCGGTCGGGCGGCGTCTTCTGCGAAAGCAGCATGTCCGGCTCATCCAGCATGGCCGGCGCAAACTCGGGGACGAGCTTCCCCTCGAGACACTGGGCAACCCGTCCGGGGCTCCCCGCCAGCAGCGGTCTGCGCGTTGCCGCGGCCGTCGAACGAACCGGGCTCACTTCCCGCCCCTGAAGAAGATTGAATACAGTGGATTTCCCCGTGTTGGTGCCCCCGGCCACAGCGGCGATCAGGCACCCTTCACCCGCAAGATGAGGCACGAGCTTGTACCGCAACAGGTTGACCCATTCCCGGGTGCCGTCAAACACGACATCGCTGAGAATGGGGTCCGGCCGCAGCGCGCTCTCGAGCGACGTCAGCCCGCGCCCGCAGGCCTCGATGCCGGTCCCAAGCGCTTCACGCAAACCTGTTTCTTGCGTCTTCATATCCGCCTTAGTGTACCTGCCCGCTCTCCAGGAACAAAACCGGCCCCCAAGACCCGGGGCTGAGCGCCGCCCCGTCACCGGTGCGCGGGCACGGCCGAAGACCTCCCCTTGACCTGCTCGATAATCTCAGCAGCGCTCGGAGGTTAAGCGGGTGATTCGGCAGAGTTATTCCACTCTCTTTGGGGGGCCGCCGGAGGAAGGTCCGCGCGGAAGAGCAGTCATATGCACCTGGGGATTCGGCAATTCCCCGCTCGCCGCTGGGCGCCCGGCTTACATCCGCTCGGGGGCAGTGATCCCGAGGAGGCCGAGGGCGTTCTTGAGCGTCTGGCGCGCGGCCATGCACATCTGCGCACGGGCAACCTGCTGTTCACGCGTAGGCGCACTAATGACCGGACACTCGTGGTAGAACGTCGTGAAGGTCCGCGCCGTGTCAAGCGCGTACTGGCCGATGGGAGCGCAATTCCGTTGCGCCACGGCATTCGCCACTACGCCCGGGAACGACGCCAACTGCATCAGCAGCGCCCATTCGGCCGCCGTCTCTACAGGAAACGTCTCGCCGATGGTTTCGGGCCGCTCCCCGAATTTCCGTAGAATCGAGGCGATCCGCGCGCATGAATATTGCACGTAGGGGCCCGTGTCGCCCGTGAACGAAAGCGCCGACTCCCATTCAAACACCACGTTCTTGTTAGGATTCACGCGCAGAATCGCGAACCGTACGGCCGCAATGGCCACCTGCTTGACGATCGCGCGCCGTTCCCCCGCCGTAAGGTCCCGGCACTGTTCCTCGACCTTCTCGGCAGCGCGCGATTCCGCTTCGTCGAGGAAGTCGGAGAGAAGCACGACCGTTCCTTTTCGCGTCGACATCTTGCCTTCTTTTAGCGTGATATAAGCGTAATAGATAGGCTCGGGCGTTGCGAAACCCGCCGCCCCGAGAATCAAGGCCACCTGTTCCGCGTAGAGTTTGTGGTCCTCGCCAAGGACGATCAGATTGAGGTCCGCACCCAGGCTCATCTTGTGAATCGTGTACGAGAGGTCGCGGCATCCGTACATCGAGCTGCCGTTAGCGCGCATGAGCACAAAATACCGCCCTTCGTCCCGCGCGTGCCCCAGCTTCGCCAAGTCGACCACCAGACGGTCGTCTTCGTCGGTAAACACGGCGTCCTTGTCGCGCAATGCGGCCAGAACCTGGTCCAGACGCTCGTCGCGGATGTAGTCCGATTCGCGATCGAACACGTCGTAACTCGCCCCCACACGCTCGAGCACCGCCAGCTGACCCTTGAGGCAGAGATCAGTGATCTTATGGAATCTCCGGACGGTTTCGGGGTCCTTTTCCTCCATTTTTGCAAGCAGTTCGTAACCTTTATCGGCGAATGCCGGCTCCGCCTCGGCCCGCTCGTTCGCCTTGACATAAATGTCCAGGACCTCGTCGAACGAAAGCTGCTCCGGTTCCGGGCATTCCAGCACCAACAAGCCGATCTGGCGGCCCATGTCGTTAACGTAATAGTGCACCTCGACGCCGTAGCCCTCGAAACGCAGCAAACGGACCACGCTGTCGCCGATCATGGCATTGCGGGCCCTGCCTACGTGCGGGCTGGCATTCGGGTTGATACTGGTGTGCTCGATCAGCACCCGCTTGCCCCCGCCCGAGGCATTCGACCCGAAAGCGTCACCGGCTTCAAGAACCGAGGCGACAATGCGCCGGGCAAAAACGCCGCGATTCAGTCTGAAATTCACATACGGACCCGCAACGGATGTTTCGAGGACCTCGGGGCCAAACGCGACCTCTTTGGCTATGCGCGCGGCAAGTTGCGGCGGAGGACATTTCAGTTTCCGCGCCGCCTCGAAGGTTCGAAGCGCCACATCACCCATATCGGGCTTGGGCGGCGGGGCAAACGTAAGCTCCGCCGGCTCGAGTTCAGGAATTGCGCTCACGATGCACTGTGCAATCGGCTCAAAAAGGTCCACGATAGGTCTCGCTCATTCTCTGTATCTGTATCTGCTGCAGCTATCCGCACGGAAAACGCTGGTTCTAGCACAGTCCCCCGCGTCAAGTAAAGAAACCCGCACGGAAACCCGCGCAAGACGGACCCCAGGGCTGCGCCACGCGAAAGGCGTGGCAGACCCCGGGGCGGATCCCGGAAGAGGTACAATGTACGTCACCTCTCCGCTGTGGCGCGTTTTCCAACCCCTTCACCCCGCTGTGGCAGGGTCTCCCGACCCTGCCACTGTTCCGACCGCCCCCGCTGTGGCAGGGTCTCCCGACCCTGCCGCTGTTCCGACCGCCCCCGTTGCGGCAGGGTCTCCCGACCCTGCCACTGTTCCGACCGCCAGGTCTCCGAAACGGCCTGGATGCCCAATACGCATCCACAGGTGAACAGAGTGACTTTGCGTGGCCGCGCTTCCTGCGATAGAACCACCAAGGCACCAAGACACAAGGAAGACCGCAAACATGTCCCCACCGCCTTCCCGCTGTAGCGTCCGGCCTTGCGCCGGACGGCCGGACCGCCTGACGCAGGGTGAGTCGTTACAGTGCGTTTGGAAGGCCATCCTGTCAATCCTGTTCATCCCGTCAAACAAACCTTCCCGCCACTTTCTAAATTCACCCGCATGCGCTATACTGTGTTTGGGTCAAACACGAGCGTGTGTACACGAGCGATGTGTACAACGCAAGAATGAAGCTACAACTGGTTACTTTTAGCATGCCCAGGTAGGATGAGGGACAGTAACCAATTATTTCGTGAGCTTAACCACACGTGAGAGGCCTTAAGCGTGAGACCTTTAGGCAAGTCGGCAGCACACTTTCGTTTCGCCGGACACATACGATGGATTGGTGCCTTGGCTCTCGTTTGCGCCGGACTCAACGGGTGTGGAACTCCTTTGCATTATCGCGAAGACCAGAAGCTTCTGTTGGTTGTTCCAGCCACCCAGACACAAGAAGGCCTCAACATCGAGCAGTCGGTGCAGTTTGTGCTCCCCAAAGGCACGTATGCTTGTTCTTTTTGTCTACGCCCGCCCGCGCAGAACACACTGCGGGGCAGTCTCCCTGTTGAGTTGTCCTACAAAGTCACCTTCTCCGAAAGTGTTTCAACAACTCACTCAGCGAGCAGGAAACTGAACCTAAACGCAGAGTCGATCTCCGATGTCCTCGGCGAAACTCAACGGAATATTGAGATCGCACGGGATCAGGATGACACGGTTTTGCCCTTTCCGTGGACGCATCTGGCAGACGATCCGGGTGCGGTGAATTGCGCTATCTGGGAGGTTCACCCACCCTTTAGAGTTCCCGACGACGGTTTGTGCGGTCAGATCCAGTTCAGAATTCAGTTCCAGACCGAAATACCTGAAGATGTCGGTATATGGACGTTTCGCGTGGAGCGTTTCTTGGATGCCATCTGACAACAATAAAATGAGAACCATCAACCTTCCCGCTGTGGCGTGGACCGCGCCACCGCCTTCCCGCTGTAGCGTCCGGCCTTGCGCCGGACGGCCGGACCGCCTGACGCAGGGTCAGGCGCTACTTTTCTTACGTGAGGCAATTGGCCGCGTTGACCTCCAGCAGCCGGTGTTCTATTCTGTTTTTGTTGATCGTGGATGCGTGGTTGCGAAGAAACGGTGTCATTCTCATAACAGGAGGACAAGGACATGAAGAACAAAGGGTTCACACTGATTGAATTGCTTGTAGTAATTGCAATCATCGGTATCCTGGCGGCAATCTTGTTGCCGGCGTTGGCCCGCGCACGCGAAGCGGCCCGGCGCGCAAGCTGCGCCAACAACCTCAAACAGATGGGCTTGGTGTTCAAGATGTACGCCAACGAAGCCAAGGGCGAGAAGTTCCCCACCATGAAAACACACCACTCTCTCAATCCCCTGGAAGCCGGGTATACGGGCCAGGGATGCGACAGGGTCACGAACGGCAGTATTTTCTTTGCGGGGCAGCAGGTGTACCCCGAGTATCTCAGCGATATGAACGTATTGGTATGCCCGTCGGATGCAGACGGGATCGAGGGCCTGGAATCGGGCATCTGGAATGTGGACGAGAATCCCGACCTGCCGCCGGACCCCTGCCGGTTTGACGGACGGTCCTACAAATACCTCGGCTGGGCCTTGACCAAGGATGATTTCATGGTCACCGGTGCGGACGAGAACGCCATGACCCAGGGCTTGGGAACGACCATCGACATGGGCTTTGGAACCGCGGTATACGGCTTGCTCGATCCCCCCGATATCACCCAGTTCGACTCCGACATCCCAGTCACCAAGGACGACGGCAAAAGCATCACCGTGTACCGGCTTCGTGAGGGCATCGAGCGGTTCTTCGTCACCGATATCAACAATCCCGCCGGCAGCGCATTGGCCCAGTCCGAACTTGCTGTGATGTACGACGAGGTCACCGAAATCGCCGACAACTTCAACCACGTCCCCGGCGGGGCGAACGTACTCTATATGGACGGGCACGTCTCGTTCCTGAGATACCCGTCGACGTACCCCGTCAGTCGCGCATGGGCATGGCTCTACGCCAACTTCCTCGACTGAAATAGCGGCGGGGCCGGTTGAACAGCAGAGGTTGGTTTGACCGCTCGCGGCCAGGACGCAATAGTGAGGGGCGCTGTCGACTTCGACGGCGCCCCTCGTGTCAGTAGCTTTCTTTCCAGTCTGCCGCTGGAAACGCTACACACGAATATCGAGTATCTGGCCCACGCCCGTTGACCGTGGCAACTGCACGCTCGCCGATTCGATCAACTTCACTACCTGTTCTCCCTGCTCTGCCATGACCTCTTTCTGCTTGGCCAGCACAGCCGCCTGCCGGGCCGCCTCAACCGGAATCTGGCCCGCACTCGAAGTGCCCGCCGACCCTATGGATGCCATCCCTATCACCCTCCGTCACTCCCGGGGAGACATCGGTGCTCGAAACGCGCCACATATCTCAAATGCTCCCATCAACGCAGAACTTATACCAGAAAACCGCTATTCGGGCAAAAGAATAGGGGTTTTTATTGTTTTTGCGCTGCGATTTGCCCGACTTCTGCGTTCACGAGAGAGCGGGGTGCCACAAGATGTCACAAGAGGATACCGCACCTGGTACCGCCGAGCGCGGGTGTCTCACTCCTTGGGCGCCTCCCGCCAGGCCGTGCGGCCAGCGGTCCACACATAGAACGCGCCGACCCGCGGGGATCGGCGCGTAGCGTATCTCGGGGAAAACACTGGTTACATCATGCCGGGCATTCCACCCATTCCGCCCATTCCGCCGTGGCCATGGGGTCCGGGCGCGGGTTTTGGCGGTTCGGGGATGTCGGTCACGAGACATTCGGTGGTGATGAAGCAACCCGCTACGCTCACGGCATTCTGGATGGCGGTGCGAAGAACTTTTGCCGGGTCGATAATGCCCGCAGCCGCCAAGTCTTCCAATTGGCCGGTCTCGACATTGAGGCCGATGTTCGCCTTGGCGCCTTCCACCTTCTTGACGATTACCGGGCCTTCGAGCCCGGCGTTATTGGCGAGCTGGGCGAGGGGCTCCTCCAATGCGCGCCACACGATATTCGCGCCGACCCGCTCGTCGCCCTCGAGGTCAAGGGATTTCAGGCTTTCCCGCGCCGCAAGGTAGGCGATGCCGCCCCCGGGAACCCAGCCTTCTTCAATGGCAGCCCGTGTTGCGTTCAACGCGTCTTGCGTACGGCTCTTTTTCTCCTTCAGCGCCACCTCGGACGGGGCCCCCACGCGCACCACCGCAACGCCGCCCGCCAGTTTCGCCAGGCGTTCCTGAAGCTTCTCGCGGTCGTAATCCGACGTCGTCGACTCGATGGCGCGGCGAATGGTCTCGCAGCGGCCCATGATGTCTTTCTTCTTGCCAGCACCCTCGATGATCGTGCAGTCGTCCTTCGTGATCTCTACGCGTTTGGCGCGGCCCAGGTCCTTGAGCTCGACGCCCTCGAGTTTGGTCCCTAAATCCTCGGAAATGAACAGGCCGCCCGTCACGGTAGCGATGTCGCGCAGAATCTCTTTCCGGCGGTCGCCAAAGGCCGGGGCTTTCACGGCAGCCACGTTCAGGATGCCGCGAAGCCGGTTCACCACCAGGGTCGCGAGCGCTTCGCCCTCAACGTCTTCCGCGATGATAAGAAGAGGTCTTCCGCATTGGGCAATGGCCTGGAGAAGGGGCAGCATGTCCTGCATGCCGCTGATCTTCTTTTCGTGAATAAGGATGTAGCAGTCATCGAGTAGCGCGGTCATGTTCTCGGGGTTCGTGGCAAAATAGGGCGACAGATAGCCCCGATCGAACTGCATTCCGTCCACCACCTCCATCTCGGTCTCGAGCCCTTTGCCTTCCTCGATGGTGATCACACCGTCATCGCCAACTTCCTCGATAGCCGTCGCGAGCATCTTGCCAATCTCGGAATCGCCATTGGCCGAAACCGTCGCCACGTGCTCGATATCTTTCGAGTCGCGGACTTTCTTGCTCTGCTTCTGGATGGATTCCACCACTTTCGCCAGCGCCTTTTCCATCCCCCGCTTCAAGTGCATGGGGTTGCACCCCGCGGTGACGTGCCGCAATCCCTCGTGGATCAGCCGCTGAGCCAGAACGGTCGCCGTAGTCGTGCCGTCCCCCGCTATGTCCTGCGTCTTGCTTGCCGCCTGACGCAACATGCGCGCGCCCATATTGGCGTAACCGTCTTTCAACTCGATCTCTTTGGCTACCGCGGCGCCATCCTTGGTGATGTTCGGTGCGCCGAACGACTTCTCCACCACCACGTTGCGGCCTTTCGGGCCCAACGTAACCTTCACCCC
>Ga0116185_1002776_pt1 | contig 15839 bp, 23 predicted proteins | sample AD_JPNNA7_MetaG_FD_89754 | JGI IMG/M metagenome (GOLD analysis project Ga0116185, IMG submission 89754) | Active sludge microbial communities of municipal wastewater-treating anaerobic digesters from Japan - AD_JPNNA7_MetaG | ecosystem: Engineered > Bioreactor > Anaerobic > Digestate | place... | reverse complement strand
GGGCCGTTCCGAAGGTGTGGGTTGATCCCTCGGTTGTGCCGAATGAGGTAGTCATTGAGATGCCGGGCGGATATGTCCCGCCCACGGGCGAACCTCGTGGACTGGTCACCGGCATTTACCACACGACTTACCCGTACCGGGATGCCATCGCCCGGACGATGATCACCGGCACAACCTACGCCACGTTTGAGTACTTCACGGCCCCGGCTGGGATCAAGGGGTTGTATAGGTATTGCGATTACACTACCACCATTGGCGATGGTATCAATCAGACATTCACGATCAGCCACAACCTGGGTGGTCCGGTGATTGCCCAGGTCTATCAGAACCAAGACCCGTTCGAGCGCGTCTGGACGGAGATCAAGCGGGTGGATGACAACACCCTGACCGTCACGTTCCTCAGCATTCCCGATACCGAGGAGTACATGGTCAATGTGAAGTTAGCCGATGGCTATGAGGTGGTAGGCGATGGGGCCGTAACCGATTTCACGATTCCCACCAACATTGCCACGCGTGACTGGATCTTCCAGGTATGGAACAACACCACGGGGCTATGGTCTCTCGCCCTCGGAGCGCATGACGGACTGGACAGTTTCACCACTAGTTTCCTGGAGCCGCCCGAAGCCAACGAGTTCACCGTGGCCTGGGTCCAGGTGGATACGTCCTACACGATGGATGACATCTACGTGCGCTTGGATGCTTCCAATGCCGGGCGGGCGCAGTCCACGCAATTTAATTCCAGGGTGAATATCGCTGCCAAGTCAATTGACATTGCCAGTTCCACGATTACTTGGAATGGCTTGGTGTTGGACGTCACCAGCGCGGACGAAGGGGAAGTCTGGACGATTGTTGGGGGTAGGGCGGAATGGGCACCAGCCCCGGGAGCCGCACCGACTCCGACGATAACACCTACGCCTACTGAAACGCCTACACCAACTGAGACGCCGACGCCAAGTAACACGCCGACATTGACGCCCACCGAAACTCCTCAGCCCGGTTATGCCAGCCTGGGGATCGACGGGCAGGTTTATAATGCCACCAATCCGTCTTCGCAATTCCGTTTTTCACCGGGACCGAATGTGATTCTGGGAGTGACTGATAATGTTCTGACCATAGGTTCCACGGCGGAAGGCGGCGCGGCAGCCAATACCCCGACTCCGCATTCCCATGTCCAACAAGGCGCGATCACGATCACGGATAACGGAGCGGGCACGATTACATTCGATGTCCCGACGCCGGTGCCACCATTGCCGACCTGCACGCCGATTCCCACAAAAGATCCTTGGATTGTCAACAGAATTGATATTCTTCCTACTAGTCCCGACCCGTCCAATGATGAGTTCAGCGGCGGGGTGATGTCGGCCAGTTGGACGATTGTGGCGGGGACGACGGTTGGCCCCGCCGTTGTGGATATTCTCTCCACGACCTGCGGCCCAAATACCCCGGCGGGGAATTTCGCCATCGACTTGACGACGCGCCCCGGTTGGTTGCTGGCCCAAGGGGACGGCAATATATCCATGCAACTACGCATGCCCTATACATTGAAAGATGGTGGCAGTGTGATAACCGCTTTGTCTTACAATGTGCGCCAGGACACGATCACAGCGTGGGAAACGGCGGCGGGCCTCTCCCTAACGGACAATCCCACATCATTCGCCACGGCCAATTACTTCCGATTCGATATTGAAGCGGTCGCCAATAACTGGCGAATTGTGCAATACGACAACGAGACATTGGCCGGAGCGCTCAACCAATCCATCCCGGTTGCGCAGAAAGTATATCTGCGGATCGCTCGCAGCGGATTGGTTTATACCACATTCTACAGTTTGGATGGCATAACTTGGGCGGCGGTTGGATCGAAGACGCCAGCGAGCGCTTATACGTATATTTGGCTCTTTTGTAACAATACAACCAACTCTGCCGATCCCAGCCCGATACAGGCATTCGATTGGTTGCGGTTTGGAACAAACAATATTGATCTTTGGTGATGAATATGAGAACCGATACGATTTCCTTTCTGGCTATTTGTTACCTGGCGTTCATCTGTTACGTGGCGTTTGGGTGTGTATGCGCTTGGCCGCAACAGATCCCGCTGGAGAGTCATTTTGACGGTCAGGATCAGTCCGGGGCCTTCAACATGGATGACTTGGAATCGGCCAAGGCCAGTATTGCCGGGGCGACCATCGACCACGCCACGATCAACGAGAGCCTGCGCTATCACCTTTACTACGTGATTCTGCGGGATACGGAGATTGTGCCGGGCAGCCAATACGTCCTCTCCGCTACCGCCATTGAAGGCGTAAGCAAGGTAATCCCCATCGACATCGAGGATTTGCTGGGGGATCAGAGTGCTTATTCCTCTATCGGCCTGACCGGATCAGTTTACGATGCCACAGATCAGCACAGCCAGTATCGCTTTGAAGCAGGGAACAAGATGATTCTGGGAGCAACAGATAACGTACTCACGATCTCGTTCGATCCCTCAAAATTTTATCTCAACGATCTGGCCGATGTGCATGTGGACGGGGCGACCACGAACCAGAATCTATCTTATGACTTATCAAAGGCGGAATGGTTCAACCAGGATCAGCCCTACTACATCGGCGGGATTTACAACGGGAAGCCTGCCGCCAGCCTCACCTTGCTGCGGATTCCGTTTCCTTGCCCAGTGCAATTCGAGACAAACTTCGGTAATAGCCAGTTCATCGTGGATGTCAGCCCGACCAATGAGGCGGTATTCACATTCTATAAGAACGAGGCCGCCATTGCCACGGTCAATGTGGCTACGGGGGAAACGGCGGGGACATTTACCCTGGCTGGTGGAATTAAGTTTGCAACGGGGGAGATTCTGAAACTGAAGGCCCCGGCAAGCCAAGATACGACAATGGCGGATATTGGATTCACCCTGATTGGAGCAAGGAGATAAGATCATGGCTTTGTTGTTTTATGACGGGTTTGACACCTATTCGGCAGATGCACTTGATTATCTGAAGGCAGGCTACACTGTTCATACTACCGGTGCCACCTTTACTGTCATCAATAATGCGGGGAACACACGGCACGGGTATGGACAATATTTGGAAAATTATATATCAGCATTTGGTATACCGGTTGGGAAACTTTTCTTGCCCAGCTTTGGGGAAAAAACAGAGATAATTTTTGGCTTTGCCCTGAATGTGCAAGGACGGAATAATCCATCTGCTCCTACTGCTCTTTTGAAATTCTATTCCCGTTCCGAGGTGCAGTGCAGTTTGTACATGGAGGAAACCAGCGTATTGACGTTATGGAATGGAGATCGTGCATCCCTGCTGGGCACAACAAGCAAAAACATCCCATCTAAGACATGGTGTTTTGTGGAAATCCGATTGAAAATCCACGATTCCACGGGAACATGTGAAATTCGTCTGGATGGCGCATCCATTTATAACGGGATCAATCTCGATACCAAGGCATCAAAAACGGCAACTGGAATAAATTCAATTTGCTTTTCCATGCAAACAAGTGGGACTACAGGTTCAGTTTTGAGTTGGATTGATGATATCTACATTTGTGATACTACGGGCGGAATTCACGATGACTTCCTGGGAGATTGCATGTCGCTTACCCGGTTAGTCAATGGCGATACGGCACGAGCAGACTTCACATGTTCTTCTGGCAGTGACCATTATGCCCTTGTTGATGATTCCGTACATGACGATGAATCCACCTACGTGGAATCCGTCACCGATGGGCAGTATGACATATTAGAAGTAGAGGATTTGCCAGCCAACACAACGGAAGTCCTCGCCGTAGCCGTGGAGACATGGTGCAAGTTGGAGGAGGCCGGGGATACCTTCGTCATCAACATGCTGAATTCCGGCGGGACGGAATACGATGCGTCGGATGGCGGATTGGGAGTGCAACCCATTTATCTTCCCCGAAAGTCGATTTGGGAAAAAGACCCCAACACGAATGCCGCATGGACCGTGGACAACGCAAATGCGATCAAAATCGGCTACAAGATCGACGTAAAATAAAGGAGAACAATCATGGCCTTGATTATAGCAGATGGATTTGAGCAATATAGCGCTGGAGCGGCGGATTTCATCAAGCAGGGATGGGGATTGACGGGAAGTGTCACTCTCACTTCGGGAACAGATCGGAACGGTCTAAGCCGTTACATCATGCAAACCGGAAGCAGTAGCGCGGCCTACTTCACCTATTCCTTTGCGGAAGCATCGACAGTGATCGTAGGTATGGCCCTTTATCGTGGCAATCCGACCAGTGATGGAGACGTCTCTGGCCTCATTGATTTTTATTACAATAATGAACGGCAATGCAATATCGGTTTCGGGATGCCGGGAGTCCCCCTGCTATATAACGGGTCCACTTTTCTTGCCTCGGCTGATGAAGCCATCCTTTATAATACATGGACATTCATTGAGATCAAGATAGTGTTCGGCAATGGCACGGGATCATGCATTATCAAGCAGAACGGCAAGATCATCATGAATAAGGATTCTCTTGATAATTGTGGAGCGGCTTCCGCCACGACTTGCAATAACATTCGCTTCGGCCACACGGATGTGGCTCCGTGGACGTATGGAGCCACAATATTGTTTGATGATATTTACATCTGCAACGGTGATGGAAGTTTCTGCAATGATTTTCTGGGTGACTGCCGGATTCATTACCTGCTTCCCACAGCGGATACGGCGGATGCGGACTGGACGTGCGGCACGGGTAGCGACCATTATGCCTTGGTGGATGATTCTGTACACAACGACGATACCGGTTCGGATTACCTCTACACATCCACGAATGGGCATAAGGACATCTATGACTTGGGGAATTTACCCTCCGACATTTATAAGGTGCGAGCCGTGATTGCGGAGACCTGGGCAAGGTTGGAAAGCGCGGGAGACAGCACGATCAAGCACGTGATCGTTTCGGGTGCGACAGAGAATGCGGGCACCGGGAAAGGCTTGACGACGGGGTATCTGCCGCAGCGCACGATTTGGGAGAGCGATCCCAACGAAAACCCGGCGGCGGCATGGACGCCAACGACGGTCAATGCGGCGAAGATCGGCGTGGAGGCGGTGATTGCCTGATGGCTACGATCCGAGTAACGACCGATCAATTGCAGGCCCTTGTCCAGAGCGGGAAACTGCGCCTCACTACCGAGCAGGCGCAGGTGCTTGCCCAGAGCGGAAAGATCCGCTTGACCAGCGAGCAAATGCAGGTCTTGGGGCAGAGTAAGAAATTGTACGTCACGGCATCCCATGCGGTTGACTTGACGCAGAACAAGAACCTGAAGGTAACGGCCTCACATGCTATCGACCTGACGCAGAACAAGAACCTCAAAGTAACCGCTTGCTACGCCGTGTATTTGTTGAGAGCCAGCAGCGACTATCAGCCGATGGTTTACGTGAGCGGATAAGGAGATAAAGCCATGAAAAAGTATGGGATCGTAACAGCCATTCTCATCGGCATCGTGGCGTATTGCTGGGCGGAGACGTATCGCTACCCGGAGGCAGGCACTTGCCCCGGCAAGACGCTGATCATCATCGTCGGGGAGGACGTGACCTTCGAGGAGGCGGTGGCATTGCAGGAGCGCAACTGCGAACTGGAAGAGCAACTGCAAGCTGCCCGGCAGGAGATCGAGGGCCTCAAGGGGCGCATGGGACGGGCCGTGGATGACCTGGCAGTTGTCAAGGATTACTTGACAGTCAGCGGGCCGGATGTGGCAGGAATGCAATCGGAAACGCCTGCGCAGAACCCATTAATTGGGCCTGGATGGAAAATTTATCGCGAGGGCGACAGAGTTTTACTGTATGAAAACACAGTCCTGCATTGGTGAGGCAATGAACAATATGAAACCAATTTCCAGAAAGGAAGCCATCCGCATCAGCCGGGAGATCATGGACATCGCTGAAAGGGAACGCCTAGCCGTGGCGGAGATGGCGGCTTGGGAAGATCGGAAAATTGAAAAGATCAACCATCGGTGGAAGCAGATGGTAGCCGTAATTTTTGTTCTGAATCTGGTTGTCCTGAGCATGGCGGTGTCGGGCTGGATGGCCCGGCACTTCGTGACGTTGTGGTGAATCGGTGACACACAAAATGGTTTGTGGATCAAAATCGGCGGGAAATGATCCACAAAGTGGGCGCGGGGCGAATCGAGGGGGGTGGAGATGAATGCGATCAAAAACAACGGATGGGAAAAGGATAAGGCGTTGATCGAGTTCCGGCAGCAGGATATCGACCAGAAAGTGGATGATATCTACGAAAAACTCTGGGACATGAACGCCGCCCTGGCCGGCCTCAAGGTGAAGGCATCAATCTGGGGGGCGTTGGGCGGCATCATGACCACGGCGGCCGGAATGCTGGTGTATCTGTTCCGGGAATTGATCCAGGTGAAATCATGAATAAATCCGTTCAATTGACCGCCCCTCTCGTCAAGCGGCTGACGGTTTTATGGCCGTGGATCATGCACTCGGCCTCCACCTACGGCGTGGATCCGTTTCTGATTGCGGCTGTTGCCTGGAAGGAATCCGATTTCAACGTCAACGCCGTGAATTTCGAGTCCAACTACTACGCCAAGTATTGCAAGAACTTGTCCACGTCCCGGATCAAGCAGATGAATCCCGCGGTTACATCGGCGTCGGCGGAACGGCGTCTGCTGGCGATGGCCTGGGGACCGATGCAGGTGGTGGGCCTGACCGCCCGGGAACGCGGCTACCGCAAGCCGCATCTGTCAGGCTTGTGCGGGGAAGACGGGATCCGCATGGGAACCGTTTACCTGGCGTATCAACTGGGCCGGTATGGCGATGACATCATGAAATCCCTTTCGGCTTACAACGCGGGTTCGGTGATTCAATCCAATCACGAAACCTATGTCGTGCCGGCGTTGGCGCGGTATTCATGGTTGAAGGCGGAGTTGCATGATAACCCCGCCTTCGGGGAGGGGAAAGGTGCATGACCACGATTGCCTTCGATGGGAAAACGGTGGCGGCCGATTCGTTGTGCGTGGGGGAATGCCGCCACCGGGTGCAAAAACTGGTGCGGATCGATGGGAAGATCCTCGGCTGCTCGGGTGGATGGTCAGATGCCAACCGGTTCATCCGGTGGGTTAAGGAGGGTTGCCCGGCGGAGGATACCCCCGAATTATCCGAGGAATTCAACGCCCTGGTGGTGCATCCCGACGGTTCCTATATCGTTTTCGAGAACGCACTTGAACCGATGACATTCGACGATCCCTTTTTCGCCATCGGTTCGGGACAGGCGGCGGCCATGGGCGCGATGCGGGCCGGGGCCAACGCCAAACGCGCGGTGGAAATTGCTTGCGATGTGGACCCCTATTCACTGGGGCCGGTGAAAACCATGCGGTTGAAGGGAAACATTCATGCGGAAGGAAAGAAAGAGAAAACCGACCATCAAGGATAAGTGCGTCGATCTGTTGCGCCGCAACCCGGACATCAGTACGTCGGTGCTTACCCAAAAGTTGGGCTGCACCCCGCGGCATGTGCAGTACATCCGGGATCACTATTTTCGGCGCGGGGAAGGGGCGGTGAATCCCGCCGACGTGGTGTCCGACACGGAGCGGTTCCAATACGAGGAAAAGATCCGCGAGTTGGAAAAGCAACTCAAGGACAAGCGGCGCAAGGAACTGACGGAAGAGGAAATCCGCCAGACGATTCTGGGACTCAAAAACACCGGCGCGCGGATGCCGGATTGGATCGTAAATCCCGGGCCATCCCATGGCACGGCCGGCGTACCCACACTGTTCCTATCGGATTGGCATTGGGGCGAGACCGTGGATCCGGACCAGGTGTTCGGCCTCAACCAATTCGATCTGGAAATCGCCCATGCCCGCGCCCAGCGGGTGGTGGAACGCACGATTGATTTACTCAAGAATCACATGGTCTCGAAGGACTACCCTGGCCTGGTGCTGGCGCTGGGCGGGGATTTCATCAGCGGGGACATCCACGAGGAATTGACGGCCACCAACGACCAGCCCGTCATGCCGGTGGTGCTCGATCTGTATGGCGTCCTCATCTGGGCCATCGAGACGTTGCAGAAGGAATTCCAACGGGTATTCATTCCGTGCGTATCCGGCAATCACGCGCGGATCACCCGCAAGATCCAATCGAAGAACCGGGGTTTCAACAATTTCGATTGGCTGCTCTACAACCTGTTGGAGAAGCATTTCGAGGGGAACCGGAGCATCACCTTCCAGATCACCAGCGGGGAAGACCTGCAATACAAGGTGTACAACCACCGCTACCGTCTCACCCATGGGGACCAGTTCCGGGGCGGGGACGGCATTATCGGCCCGCTCGGACCGGTGACGCGGGGAGATTTCAAGAAGAGGACGTGGGCCACCCAGGTGGGATTGGAATACGAGACCCTGCTGCTCGGGCATTTCCATACGTTCGTCGCCATGGACACCATCATCCAAAACGGATCCTTGATCGGATACAACGAGTTTGCCCTGCGGGGGAATTTCAAATTCTCGAGGCCGGAACAGGCATTGTGGATGACGCATCCCCGCCGGGGTATCACGTTCCGCGTGCCGGTGCAACTGGAAGACCGGGAAGAGGCGCCGGATATGGCGTGGGTATCGATTCCGAGAGAAGCGGTAGCGTAGAAAGGATAAAACCATGAGCAAGAAGAGCAAGGCAATGGCGGATCAGATCCGCAATCTGCAAGATCAAATCCGTGAGTTGCAGGAAAAGATCACGATTCTGGAAATCAAGCATGGCCAACCCGCGGCACCATGGCCGCAACCCTTTACTCGCCCGGACAGTACCGGCGGCCCGTTGCCGTATGAACCCTGGGACGCGCCGAAGATCTGGTGTGGCGGGCCATCGAATATCCGGGCGATTTGGGCGGGGGGTGAAGCATGAATAAAGAATATTGGGTTCAGGATGGGGATACCCTATGGATTGAACATGCCAAATTGGCAGAGCAAGGTATACCCACGGTGTACTCACCGGGCGTCAGTTTCGAGAAAGGGGCGGTGATCATGGCGGACGAAACTGGTAGTAAACCCTATGGATTATCTCGGGACGATCTTCTCAAGATTCTCAAGGGCGGCCTGGTGGCGGTGGCCGGCGCGGCCCTCTTGGCGGCCGCTTCCTGGCTGGAAGCGTTACCCGGCCAAATCGATTTCGGCCCCTATGAAGCCCTGGCGGTGGTGGCTTGCCAGGTGGGGGTGAATACCATCCGCAAGTACGTCTCCGACACACAGGAGCGCATTCTCAGGTAGGCTGATTTCCCTTCTCTTGCGATGTCCCGCGAAGCCCTGGCCGGTGTCGCGGGATTTTTTTTCGTATACTCAGGATGCCTCACTCTCTTCCAATCCCAAAAATTGAGACCGCAGAAGGTGGTAGCGGGCCAGCATCTTTTGGCGTCCCTCGATAGACAGACTCAAAAAGTTCAATAACGCGATATCGATAATCATCGTGTCCGTGCAGCCAAACCAATTTGCCGCCGCCCGGATTTCCTGGTTCATTTCCTGCGTTACGCGGTAGGTTTTTGGGACACTCCGCACCTCGAGATGTTTTTTTTTCTTGTCCATGACGTAAATCCTCCATTGACTTGACGTTTTTTTTATTGTATGATGACGTATGATTGGTTAAGGAAAAACGTAAGGAAACAATTCCCATGCGTCAAAACCAATTTATCAAGTTCCAACCAACCCGCAAGGGCACCGCCCCATCCGCCGACCGTTGCCCGCGTCAGTTCTGAACTGACTTCGCGCTGGAGCGCCACCTCCCGCTCTAGTGCGTGGCCGGATCAGAACCTGGACAAAGCCAAGAAGCGCCTTGAGCGATGCGGCTTTCGGCTGGCCCGATGACCCCCTTCCGGCGCGATGTGGGCGAGGCATCCAGCGATACGGGATCGAAATCCAGAAGTCCCAGTTTTACGGTCGGCAACCGTTCCTTTTCATACCCATCCAGAAAACCCAACCGAGGGCATCAGCCCCCGGGGCGAGGGGGAGGACTGTCTCATGAATCCGATGTTTGGAACCTACCTGGATCACCAAGGATTGATTGAGTATCTGTACACGATTCACGGAATCCGAGTTTGCACTCAAACCATATATAACTGGTGCAGTCTCGAAAAAATTCCGTATGGGCGGGGCCGATCCGAAGCGGGAAATCATTGCGGCCATGCAAGGCATCCTGAAAGCCGTGGCACTGGTCATCAAGGAAAGTACCGATGCACGGGCCACCCCACGGAAAATCGAGGCAGCTTGCGATGAAAGCATCGCGCAGATTTTGAGCCTTAAACAATACGTGCAGAAAGCGAAGTGACATTCGGGCCGGGGGCAACCACATCCCCAACAATCGATCGATCTCTCCAAGCCTTTCGATTAGCATCCCGGCCCATTTTTTTTGATACCTCCAGCCGGAACCATTTTTGCCCTTCCTTTCCGGGGATTTTTGGGTTCCGGCGTTTCCCTAAGCCGCCGGGTTGCGTCCTGGGCGTTGAGAAAACGTGAGAGTTTCTCGGCAAGGACAGGCGAGCCTGGCGGTTTGGAAAAACCCAAACGGAGGAAGCGGACGGATGATCAAAGCGGAATTGTGGGAGCAGGAAGGCCCGTTCACCGATTACCTGCGGGCGCGATACGGGCTGGTGGAACTCTACAACCAAGCGGAAAAGGCGTGGGACGAGTTGATTCTGGCGGGGGCGCGGGTGGAGGACTTCGACACGATGCGCCGGGACCTCTATCAAATATACGGCGACGAAAAGCCGTTCCTGGCTCTGTTGATCGTGTTGAACAACCGCCGCCAACAGGCAGACGCGCAACTCGGAGATAGCGAGCACCCCATCCAGGAAATGCGGAAGTACTACACGGATGACGACATTGTCGCCCTATTCGAGGACCGCTACTACGTAAAGCGCAGTCTGGCGCGGGATATGTTGCGGCGGATGGAAAAGCCACCCATCGGCAATACCAACCGGAATGGAAAGGAGAAGAAATCGTGGACGAAAAAAGTTTCAAGGCCCAAGGGAATTTGATTGTCACCCCCAACGGTACGTATATCCCGGTGGAGCACATCAGCCGATTCAAGGTTGATACGGAAGACAGAGCCGAGGAATGGGGCATCAGTTACGAACTGTTGAGTGATCACAATGCCCGTGACTTCAGGTATGACGTAGGCATTCCCGATTCGTTCCTCAAAGCCTACGAGCAAGCCTACAAGTACGCCAAAACCCTGGACACGTTGATGCTGTTGCAAGCGTCTTGCCCCGGGGAATGCCAGGACGAGGACGAATAACCATGATCTTCATGATCTGTTGCCATCCTCCCTAGCAGGGTGGCCCCCACAAGCAGACCCAAGAGATATGAATACCCCGCCGGGCCTCAACCAACGAACCAATGCCCGGCGGGGGAACCAAAGACCAGGAGGCGAATCATGGACGAAATCTACAAGGAAATCCACATCGAGTTCAGGGAGGCCGTGAAATGGGGGGTTGGATTCCAGGGCTCGGTGCACGGCAAGGGGTACATCAGCGAAGCCGCCGTGGTGATCGTGCGGGATGATGGTTCCACGGAATATTACCCGTGGGGCAACATTCTGGCGGTGCGAGCCAGGGAAATCCGGCCCGCCGAGGAAGCGGTGAAACGCATCGAAGACATGATCCACCAAATGATGGTGGCGTAGGGAAAGGGGGTGATCTCATGTCTCTCAGCCGCCAGATGAAGTACTGCTTCCAATGCCGCAAAACCCGCTGGCACGAACCCACCATGGATGGCGGCTGGGCGTGCAGCACGTGCCACGCGGTGCGGCCGAAACCCGAAAAGAAAATGGAGGAAAAAAATCATGAATCCCCAACGAATCATCAGCCTCAAGGCTGAAAACGTCAAGCGGCTCAAGGCCGTCGAAATCACGCCGGAAGGCGAGATTGTGGTGATCGGCGGAAAGAACGGGGCGGGAAAATCCAGTGTTCTGGATTCCATCTGCTATGTCCTGGGCGGGAAGTCCTTGCAGCCCGTCAAACCGGTGAGGGACGGCGAAAAGAAGGCATCCATCGTCTGCGAATTGGATGACCTGATCATCACCCGCACCATCACCGAAACCGGTGGCGGGATGCTCAAGGTCACCAACAAGGAAGGCCTGCAATACACATCGCCGCAGTCGATCCTTGACGAACTGTGCGGGCGCCTCACCTTTGACCCGTTGGAATTCTCGCGGATGCATGCGAAGGACCAGTTAAACACCCTCAAGGTTCTTTGCGGTTTGGATTTGTCCGACTTGGAGGAGAAGCGCAAGGAACTCTACGAGTTGCGCACCGGCACCAATCGGCAAATCAAGATGCTGGAAGGATCGATCGCATCCCTGCCCGAATACAAAGGGTTGCCTGCCGCGCCGGTATCCATCCGGGAACTGATGGATGAACTGAAGGCCGCCCAACACAAGAACCAAGAGAATCAGAAGGCCCGGCAACAGGTGGCCATCCTCAAGCAAGACAGGGCGCGCAAGGCGGGAGAGAAGATCCGCCTTGAAGCCGAGATTCTCAAGATGCAGGAAGCGCTCAATCAGACCACGCGGGATCTGGAGCGGATGGATTGGGAAGCGCAAAAGGCGGAGACCGCCGCGGAACTGCTCACCGACGTGGATACGGAAGCCATCCAGGCGCGGATCGAAGGGGCCGGGGAAACCAACCAGCGGATCCAGGCCAACCAACGCCGCGCCCAGACAGCCGGACAACTGAAGGGCTTCCAAGATGAGTCGGTAAAACTCACCGAACAAATTACGTCGGTGGACGAGGAAAAGCAAGCCCGCCTGCAAGCCGCCCGGATGCCCATTGCGGGATTATCCCTCGATGAGGGCGGCATCACCTACAACGGGATCCCGTTCGAGCAATCCAGCAGCGCCGAGCAGTTGCGCGTGAGCGTGGCGATGGGCATCGCCATGAATCCCACCCTTCGCGTGATGCTCATCCGCGACGGAAGCCTGCTGGACACCGACAACCTGCGCATGATTGCGGAGATGGCCAAGGAAGGCGGCCACCAGATTTGGATCGAGCGCGTGGGCGAGGGCGAGGAGTGCCAGGTCATCATCGAGGAAGGGGAAATCGCATACCGGGAAAAGGAGGCCGCCCATGAAGATGTTGCGTGACGCCTTCTTCTGGACCAACCTGTATCTCTTCCGGCTCTGTCTGCGGTACATGGATTGGGCGGGATTCGGATGCGGTGACCTGATCGATGACATGGAACGCTATTACCAGTCCCGCAAGGGGCGGCCGGCGCGGGAAGCCCTGGAAGGCCTCGCGCGGTATTGGGAGGACTAATCATGATTATGCCCGTCAACGAAATTCTTCTGGGATGCTATCCCGGACTATCCGCCGAGGAATACCACGCCGGACCCGGTGTCAGCAAGTCGCTTCTCGACGCATTTCAAATTAGCCCATGGTATTACGTGCAGGCGAAATTGGGCTACGGGAAAACATCCAGCGGGTTCGATATGGGCACGGCTGCGCATTACGCCGTGCTGCAACCGGAACTCTTCGAGGCGAACGTGATTTGCGGCCCGGAAGACCGCCGGGGAAACAAGTGGAAAGACCTGGTGGCGGCCCATCCCGGCAAGACGGTGCTCACCGCGGGTGACTACCAGGAAATCATGCAGGCGCGGCATGCCGTATTGACACATCCCGTGGCATCCAGTTTGGTTACGGCCGGCGACGCGGAATTGTCTTTCTATTGGAATGACCTCGACACCGGATTGCTCTGCCGGTGCCGCCCGGACCGGACGATCCGGCCGGTGTACGGTGATGACAGTGGCGAACTGGTGGATTTCAAGTTGGTCGCAACTAAGAATGCCCATCCATCGCAGTTTCTAAAGTACATTATCAATTATGATTATTTCGTCCAGATGGCTTTTTACCTGGACGGCGTCACTGCGGTGGAAAAAACTCCTTACGATTTGTTCACCTTCGTTGCTTGCGAGAAAGAAACCTTCCAGATCCAGTGTTTTTCGTTTGCCAGTGACCATTTTCTCGTCGAGGCGGGACGCCTCAAGTATCACTACTACTTGCGTAAATTGGCGGACTATCTGGCCAACCCGCCGGCGTATCTCGGGTATCCGTTGGAGATCGAGAGGCCGGCCGCCCCGGCATGGTTTGTGCGCCAGGTTCAGAACGGCGATTTCGAGTGGGCGCCATCGTGCATCGATTACCCCGAAGGGGACGGGCACCTGGGTTGATGGGCAATAAAAAAAAGGAGAGACAGTCATGGGATCCTTTCATAAAGCAGAACGCAGGCGCGCCAAGGCCCGTATTGCACTCTGCGGGCCATCAGGATCGGGCAAGACGTATTCCGCTATTTTGCTAGCCAAGGGATTTGGCGGACGTTGCGCCATGATCGATACGGAAAACGGTAGCGGGGAATTGTATTCCCATTTGCACGATTATGACGTGGCTACCCTGGAAGGCGACTTTTCACCTCTGAATTACATCAAATTGATTCATGAGGCTGAAGATGCGGGATATGACATCATCATAATCGATTCGTTAACACACGCTTGGGAAGGCCAGGGGGGCACCTTGGAAAAGCATTCTCTGAAAACCGATGAAATCCGCAACAGTTTCATGGCCTGGGGAAAAATTATTCCTAAATATTACAAACCCCTGGTTAACACCATTCTGCAAAGTCCCGCCCATATTATCGGAACCATCCGTAGTAAAACCCACTATGCGGTAGTGGAAGAAGTTAGCGGAAATGGAAAAACCATTATTCGCCCAACCAAAGTGGGTTTGAAACCCATCCAAAAAGAAGAGTTGGAATATGAATTTACATTCATGTTTAACATTGCCCGGGACGGGCACCTGGCCACGGTATCCAAAGACCGGACCAGCCTATTTGAAGAACCGCAAGTCATCACGGAAGAAACAGGAAGGACTATTATCAACTACCTCAACTCAGGTGTCGAGGATACCAATCCGCAGCCGAAATCACCAAGAGTTATCATTCCCGAGCCCGCGCAACCGGCCGCGGTTCCATCGCTGAAAGTGCAGTTCGATGCCGAGATCCGCAAATGGCAGGAAACGGTAAACGAGCGGTTGATCGATGCCAACTACGCGCCGCTCACCGATGTGCAGAAGTACCGGGTGGAGATCGGCCAGTGGATCCGCCAGACGCCGTTTGGCCAATTGACGCCGGAACTGCTGGAGTGGATTCGTAACGATGACGAGGCATTCGTGCAGGATTTCAGCACCTTCATCCTCAGCAAGCAGCCCGCCGAAGCGGCGGTGTAAGGAGGCGGATCATGATCAGCGAAAAGATCCAGCAATACAACCGGAACCAGTTATGCGAGCGGTTGGAAGCGATTCAGGCTCTTGCCCGGGATGTGCGCCGCCAGGTGCTGGGGGTATCCCCCCGCCAGGTGGATAACCAGAACATGTGTTTCAACCGCCTAAACCAGATCATCGACCTGTGCAGTGAAACCAAGGTGTTGTTGCACGAATAACATACCTATCCGGGGTTGCCGGTGATGTCCACTGGCAACCCCGGACTAGAAAGGAATGCCGCCATGAAACGTTGCTTCATCGACACCGAGACCACCGGCACCGATCCCCAGAAGCATGGGATATGGCAGATTGCTGGGATCGTCACCATCGAGAAGAAGATTGTCCAGCGATTCACGCACACGTTTGTGCCGCATGAGGGAACCGTCTGGGACCAAACCGCGCGGGATATGGTTCCGCCGGACACCCTGGCGAAGATCGACGCCAAGACATTGCCCACCTCACGCGACGCCTTCGTGGATTTCAAAGTCAGCGTGAACTACGTGGATCCCTACAACAAGCAGGACAAGTTTTTCTTTGTCGCGTACAACGCCTATTTTGAT
>Ga0116185_1002774_pt1 | contig 15841 bp, 10 predicted proteins | sample AD_JPNNA7_MetaG_FD_89754 | JGI IMG/M metagenome (GOLD analysis project Ga0116185, IMG submission 89754) | Active sludge microbial communities of municipal wastewater-treating anaerobic digesters from Japan - AD_JPNNA7_MetaG | ecosystem: Engineered > Bioreactor > Anaerobic > Digestate | place... | reverse complement strand
GCAGACCGCAGGCAGAGAAGTATATCTTGAGATAACCTCATATGCACCGGCAAGATCTCTATTCTTAAGGTGACTGATAAATCCGGGGATATCTATTCCTACGGGACATTTACTTACACATAACGGATTTTTACAGTTTAGACACCTGCACGCTTCTTCAAAGGCCTGCTCTAATGAATAACCGTAACATACCTCAGAAAAATTTTCCTTTCGTGTCAATGGATCCTGCTCATTTACTGGAACTCTGGACTTATTCATCTTATCTCACCGTCCAGCCTGCAGCTGTGCTTTTCCTCATCTTTATATATATTCTGCCTGGACATCGCCTGGTCAAAATCTATCAGATGCGCATCAAACTCCGGACCATCAACACAAGTAAACAATGTTTTCCCTCCCACAGTCACTCTGCATCCTCCGCACATTCCTGTTCCGTCAACCATAAGAGTATTAAGACTGGCCACAGTTGGAACACCGTATTCTTTAGTCAGAAGTGAAACATTTTTCATCATGATCATAGGACCTATAGTCACTACCTCATCTATATGCTCTTTTTCAAGCAACAGTTTAAGCTTTTGAGTGACCAGACCTCTGAACCCTATGCTCCCGTCATCTGTACATATATGAACAGCTGCATTCAGCATTCTGAACTCTTTTTCCAGAATTATGTACTCTGCACTTTTAAAACCCAGTATAACTTCAGTTCTTATACCTCTTTCCGACAGATACTTTACCTGCGGATATACCGGAGCAGCACCAACTCCTCCTCCAACAAATACTATCTTTTTATCTTTCAGTTCTTCCAAAGTTTTGTGAACAAACTCCGACTCCTTACCAAGCGGTCCCGCAAAATCCCTTATATAATCAGACTCTTTCAAAGCTGTCAACTTGTTTGTAGAATAACCTACTGACTGAACAACAATACATACCCAGCCTTCAATGGGGTCGGTATCAACAACGGTAAGCGGGATTCTTTCGCCTTTTTCATCAATTATAAGCATCACAAACTGTCCGGGCTTGGCTGATCTGGCAACCAACGGAGCAAGGATGCGCATCTCATATATACCTTTGGCTACTTCTTTATTATATAAAATTTTGTACATTACTTCCTCCTTTTCAAACTTTTTATCCATATAAAAATATATCATAATATTTTATTTTTTGAAACTAAATAAGTTTTATTTTTTTATTAATATATATATTGTCAATAAAAAGCCTCCCTTTCGGGAGGCTTAATTTTTGAATCTTTACCTTAAGGTAGGATAACCATTGTTTTGGGCAGGATCAATCTTCCATATGTTTGTAAAGTCCCAGCCTACATAGGTTGCCTGATTTTTCATCTCAGCTTCTGTTTTCTTATGTGCCAGCTCTGCGGAAACATCAGAGTAAGTGTAATAATTTGAAGTTCCTGTACAGCCATTATATCTGTAGCTTATGAAAGTTTGTTCAGAGTAGCAGTTTTCAATTCTTGTACTTTCTGCATCATACGCAATCAAAGCACCTCCATATGATTTATTAGTAGAGGAATAACTGTTTTTAATTGTACTTGATTCAATCTTTCCGGCAAGTCCAAAGTTATAAGATGCGCATCTCTCTATCAAAGCTAAATTTCCCCAGCCACATACTCCACCGACATTTTTTGTATAATCCTTACCGCTGACTCCTCCTGAAAACTCTGATTCTAGAACAGTACCTGATTGAATAATCCCAAACAGACCGCCTACATTTTTATATCCTTTAACTTCTCCAGTACAGGAAAGATTTGTAAAAGTAGCATCTCCTGTCATACCCGCTATTCCACCAGTACTGATATAGTTCACATCTTTTGTATTATCGAACTTTGACTCCACACCGGCAAGAGACAAAAGATTCTCAAAAAGACCTCCATATACTGTTCCGAACATCCCTCCAACATACTTTTGTCCTTTTATGCTGCCCTGTGAAGATAAGTCTTTTGATATGTTGTTAGGTTCATTAACAGGAATAAGCGAGTAATAATATCCGGCAATTCCACCCACATACTCCGAACCATTCAAGGTACCGTTATACGATACATCTTGCATATTGACTCTTTCCATTTTTCCTGCAATTCCGCCGTTATACTGTCCGCTGGCTGCGGTAAGCTGAACCGTTGATTCAATATTGTTCATAGTTGCGTTGCTCGCTTTACCGACGATGCCGCCTGTATAATCTGTTGCGTTGATGATGCCTCCTGCACGGATATTTTCAATGACCGCGTACTTGGTGAAATCATTCTTATCCGCAACGGTTTCTCCTTCTATTGTTCCGGCAAGAAGTCCGGCATTTGATTTGACTGCTATATTGAAATTTTCTATAACAAGATTCTTTACAGTACCTTTTCCTATACAACCGAATAATCCTATTTCAGACACTTCGGAATTTTCAATGGTCAACCCTCTTAATGTTTTATTGCTTGCGTCAAAGACTCCTATGAACCCATCTTTATTCTTGCCAATAGGTATCCAGTATGCAGTTGAAAGATCTATATCGTTCTTGAGGATATAATGCTTATCCAGTCTGAACCTCATAGCCATGAGCTGATCTGCTGTCGTTATTTCATACGGATTTGCTGCTGAACCGTCTCCAGCTTCAAACTTTACTATATTTCTTTCAAAAAACGGAAGATCTTCAAACATAAACCATACCTGACCAAAATCCCAGTTTTTATATGATGTCTTTAAAGCTATTTTATCCGATTCGATTACCTGACCGCCATTACCGGCACGTGTATTCTGACATCGACCGTCCCAGTATGAATCAACAGTATTAAAGAACTGTCCCGAAAATCCATATATTGAAGTATCAGTTCCGGGTCTTGGACCATCAGCTCCGGTAACGCTTGCATAACAATAGTACGTTGCTCCGTTTCCTGAGCTTATAAAACCACTGGGTCCTACTGATGCGTTAATGTTCCATGTCATACTTCCTTTTACATAACTGTTTTGTATTGAGCCGTTAAAAGTGTCACACCTACCTGCAAATCCACCGGCCGCATCACTATTATTAAGAGCAGTAGCGTTTTGGAGATACCTTACACTACACTGATCTATAAGCTTTTCATTAAGTCCTACAAACCCTCCTACATACTTTCCGGCGGTTACCTTTGTACTGGCAACATCACATCTTCGGATTGTTCCGTTGTTATAACCCACAAATCCTCCGTTGTTTTCAGAAGTACTTGATGATAAAACAATTCCGTCAACTATACTGTCGGTTATTGTTCCCTCATTATAACCAACCATTATTCCTACATTTTTTTGTCCTGCAATTTTATATGAGTTGTAACTGCCGGTGTTTATAGTTACAGCACAGTTCTCTATGGTTCCTTTATTTATTCCGGCAAGTCCTCCCACGTTTTCTTTTCCCTGAACTAAATTAAAGTTGAGATTGAGATTTTTCACAATCCCATCTGCTCCTATAACTCCAAAAAAACCTACATTATCTTTATCTGATATATCCAAAGCTGATGAAAAATACAAATTCTTTAAACTTCCTTCAAAAGAGCCTGTAAAAGGTACTTCAGCTGTTCCTATTGGAGTCCATTTAATCCCGTTTGGAACACCGATAATCAGAACATCTTCAGAAATTTTAAAATGCTTGCTTGGATTGTCTTTTACTTTTTCAAGCTGTGCATATGTTTCTATAATATATGGACTTTCAACGGTTCCAGAACCTACCCATTCAACTATCGTCACTCGTGCGCTTACAGTTAGACTCATAGGAGGCTCTGTGTTTTTTACATTGGCCGGGAGAGTAAAGGTTGCGCTAGCATCATAAGTTCCCTGAACATTGAGCTGACAGGATGAAAGGTCCCATGTAAGATCTACTTCATACTCGTCATTCAACGTATCAACTATAGTTGTTTTTCCGCCCAGCTTGTTTTTAATATCTGCTTCGTTAAGTCCTGCACAAGCTTGAATATCTTTTACCGGATTAATTCTTTTCAGTTCACTTTTTTTAACACTTAGCATGGTATTAACAGTTTTTGATACCTCGGTATTATCCTTTATCTGTACAGGAAGATCAAATGTTGCCGATGCAGGATAATCTGCTTCTGAGTTGGCATTGTATGTCGAACATACCCAGTTTTTAAGTTCAACCGTATATTCTCCCCCAAGCTCATCTTTTACTGTCGTGCTTGTCGGCAGCTTAGTCATTGCTGTTGCTTTGGCTGTTCCAAGCGATACATAATACCTTTCATTAAGAGCCGTAACTGACTTCAGCTGCGGCTTAAGCACCTGTATCTCAACAGTTACCTCAAGCGGTACTGGAGGTGTCTTCTATGATACTCCTACAGGCAGTGTAAAGCTTCCCTTTGCACTGTATGTTCCTTCTGTATCTTTGTCATATCCGTTTAATGTCCATGAAGCTGTTATATCGTAGTTTTTACCTTTGTTATCTGTTATCGTTACTTTGGTTGGAAGTTCTTTTCTTACATCTTCCTCACTCGTTCCAAGAGCTACCCGTACCTTGGCTATCTGTTTTACCGAATCAATAAAGATAAGTTCCATCTTTGGCCCGCATGAACCCAATACTACTGCTAACATTAAAAATAACGAGAACAGCTTCGTTGCTTTCTTCACATTGCGCCTCCCTATAAAATATTAAGAAAATATAAAAACATTATACTCAAAAATGATATACAAGTAAATTGTTTGTATAAAACATTAAAAAAACAGTTACATTTTTTGATAATCATGTTACTTAAACTGATAAATATAATATCATATTACTTTTTGAAATATTTTATTATTACAAAGTACTTTTATTATATATTCGAATGAACAAATCAATTATTATAAATGTAACTTTTGTTGTATAACTCTTTTGAAAAAAGTATTTCCATAATGTTGTTACTGCTCCTTATGTTGATATAATAGTACTGGAAGATATAATTTAATTTTACTGTATGGAGGACGGTGCTTTACGTGAAGATATGCATTGCTTCGAGTCACGATATACCTGACATTGCAAAGGTACATGTGGACGCTTGGAGAAGTACTTACAAGGGAATACTTTCAGATAGTTATCTTCAGCAGCTTTCATATGAAAAATCCGCTAAGAGGCTTATGAGTATCTATGAAAGAAACGAGAGCATAATTCTTATGGCTAAGGATGGAGATACGGTCGCAGGTTTTCTTAACGGAGGAAGAGAAAGAAAAAACGATCCTGTTTATAAAGGAGAAGTCTATGCTATATATATACTTGAACAGTATCAGAATAAAGGAATAGGTCATGAGCTGATTAAAGCTTTTACCTCATTCCTTTTGGAGAATGGAATTAACAGCATGATAATATGGGCTTTTACTGAAAATAAGTACCGCAATTTTTATGAAAAGCTTGGCGGGAAAGCTCTTAGAAATAATTCTTATACTATAGACGGCAAATTACTCGGAGAAACCGGCTACTGCTGGGATGATATCAGCAGCATACGCTTTTGACCAGAAGGGGGAGAAAATGAAGAAAAATTTTCTTGTATTTTTTATGGCACTTTTTGCTCTGTTATGTCAAGCTAAAACAGATGTATTAAATAAACCGTTGAACCTTTACGGCACTGACAGTACTGCTCTTGGTAATTATTTAATTGACAACAGCTTAGTCTCTGTAGTTGTTGATAATCAAAGCGGATTTGTTACCGGTGCTTTTTTTAATGAAAACAAAGTAAATATAATAGACGCTATAGCTCCGGCGTTAAAAGATGAAAGTGTTGTTCTCTCGGAAATTCTGCCCATACAGGATGGTGTTGTGCTTTCTTTTTTATCGGAGAGCTTTTCAATCCAAACAGTACTTCATCTTTATGGAAAATCGCTTTTTTTCTCAACTGAAATTAAAAATATCTCCCAAAAAGAGAAAACTCTCTCATACTACGACATCATAGATTTTAGCAACAGCAGCCCCGATTTTTATAGCACCAAGCTGTATGATAGATATCTGCTCAGTGTGTCACAAGGGAGTATCTCTTTTGGTTTTTCAACAGAAGGAGAAAATATTTCAAAAAGGATTCTTATAAACAATAGAACAGCCGTCGTATACGCACCTGTCATGAAAGTTCTTCCCGGAGAAAGTATGCTTCTTGAAAGAACTTTGAGAATAGAAGAGTCTCTATCGTCGCTACAGGATTATTACGGTGAACGTTATAGCATCCAGCGCACCAAGTACACAGGAAAGCTTAAGGAAGGATACGGTGGAATAAAGATCATAGCTTTTAATCCTTTGAAACAGGTAGTTTCATTAACCAGAACCTTTGATGACGGAAGCTTCTGCTTTATGCTTCAAGAAGGCAGCTATCTGTTTCAGGCAGAATTTGGGGAGCAAAAGTCAGAAATATGTGAACCCGTGGAAAACTTCACTGAACTTAAACTAGGAAAGATAGCGCCTCTTGATTTTGTATACTATCCTTTCCTTACAAGCCGCGCACAAGGAGAAGTGACCGTTAACTTCAGGCTTAATATACCGGTTCCCGCATATGTACTGCTTTACGAAAACGGAGTTCTTAAAGAAAAATCTGAACCAACACCATTGAGCAACTTTTATCATATCAGTTTCAAAAATTTTGTTCGTGGAAGTACCTATTCTTATGAAGTTATTGCACAAAATCCCTACGAAAACAATATCCTTAAAAGTAGCATGCACGAACTTAAAAATCCGGCGGATGTACTTCCTTCTTACTCTTTTGTTGTCTATGGGGATTCTCAGAAGTACGTTAACATGCACAGCAGAGTAGTACAGAGAATGTATGCTGAAAATCCAGCTCTGGTAATTCACTGTGGAGATCTTGTTGAAAAAGGCGACTCTCCGGAAGATTGGGTAGGGTTTTTTAAAAGTATAAGGCCTCTTGGACAGAAAGTTCCATACTTTACAGTACTTGGTAACCATGAATATAATACCTTTAACTACTATTCATCACTGGCTCTTCCAAAAGGAGGAGGAAACTATGAAAAACGCTGGTATTCTTTTGAATATGGAGATATATTCTTCATAATGCTTGATTCGAATATTCTTACCGGCGATCCAAACTTTTCTGCTCAGACCTCTTGGCTTGAAGAGCAGCTTAAGGCCTCTCAGCATAAAAAGTATCGTTTTTTGGTATTTCATCATCCATTCTGGACAACATCACAGGAGTATGGTCCCATGAAAGAAAATCTTGCTGCAGGTCATGAACTAACTGAATTTTGGCTTGAGCTTTTCAAAAAATATAATGTACAGGCTGTTTTTAACGGTCACATTCATGCATATGAACGATACTCTAAAGACGGTATAATGTTTATAACTTCCGGAGGAAGCGGCGGACCTCTTGACACCAAGCATACGGCAGAAAAACTTTCATGGAATGTAACCGATGTTATAGGTCATTGGAACTACGTTTTGGCAGAAGTTTCACCACAGGGAGTATTATTTACTGTTAAAGGGGTTGCAAAATCTTTGAAACCTCTTGATGAAAATGCTTTTGAAGAGGAAGACATTATTCTTGACAGATTTTTTATTCAGTAGTTGTAAATTTCTGTAATACACTCCGGTGCTCCAAAGTCTTTGGAGCACCGTGACTTTAAATATAGTCCATTTTGATCATACCAGAAAAAAGCTTTCCAGAAAATGGAAAAAAAACCATCCGGAGTCACTTCAATCTTTATGGCATTTACTTTTTTCCCGTTTATTTGTAGTTCTTCCATTCCTTTATTTACAGCATACATTTTCATGCATCTCTCTCCATCAAGGGAAACCAACCAAAATCTTTTATCTTTATTTCCGGAAAGTACCAACTGAGCAAGCGAAAGCTCTATTGACTGTTCCCAAGCACAATCATCAATTTTAAAGCTTTTTATGATTTTTCTAGTTTTATCTTTTCCGGTTACCTGAATTACATAACCGTTTCTAAGAGCATCATAAGACAGTCCGGTTACTTTATTTTCATAACTGAACTCGGTTGTGATAGTATTCATGTTGGTTATCTTATAGTACTCATTTTCGCTTTGCTTGTGAACAATAATCATACCGTCCTCATTTGTAGTAATGCTTATGGTAAGCATTGTCCTTTTTCCGTTTGTTTCTTCGGTATATTCCATTATTTCAGACTTTTGAGAATGAACTGTTAAAAACATATACAGTATAAGAGCCACAGTTACCGCCCTTTTCATTTCAGCCCTTCCTGTTCTGCCTGAACCAGCTTACTGAATCTTTAATGCTCTCTTGCAGACTTCGTGGTGAAAATCCAAGCTGCCCCCTTGCTTTAAAATTGCTTATATTGCTGTTACTGTTTAGTGTATACAACGAATACGGAGTAAGGAGAGCTTTGGTTTTGGTCAGCCAGTAGTATGCGCAGGCAAAAAATGAAGCTGCATATGCCAACGTTTTTCCTATATATCTTGTAGGCCTTTTTATTCCGGTTATCTTTTCAAGATAATCTAAAAGTTCATCAACAGTTATTTTGTATCCTGAAAGGATGTAAACTTCACTATTCTTGAAATTCTCTTGCGCATTCATCAATCCCTGAACCACATCTCGTACATCTACAAAATCATATCCGCCTTTTATATATGTATGCAACTTGTTTGATGCATACCTTATCATTAACTCCCCCATTTCCGATACTCTGTGGTCGTAAGGTCCTATGACACCGCTCGGACATAAAACCATCGCTTTTATAAGCCCCTTAGCTGCAGCATCTAAAACTTCAAGCGTTGCAAGAGCTTTAGTTTTAGCGTAATTTCCGACAACCTTCTGCGGATCAAAAGGGGTCTTTTCATCGATTGTTTTTCCTTCCTGCGGTTCTGAAAAAGCATGAACTGAGCTGGTATATATCAGTTTATCGACTTTGTTATATATGCAAGAGTTTATAACATTTCTGGTTCCTGTAACGTTTATCTCAAAGAGCTTTTTCTTTTTAAAAGGCATTATTGATATGTATCCGGCCAGGTGAAAGACTGTTTGGCAGCCTTCAAAAGCTTTGTTAACAGATTGAGCATCTCTTATATCGGCACGAAATATCTGTGCCTGAGTATCACTTATGGGGTGGGCGCTTTCATACGGCGGAAGTATGGCACGAACCTCTAGACCTTTTCCACATAATTCCCGTACAAGAACGTTGCCTATATGTCCTGTTGCTCCGGTTACAGCTATCATAATTTCACCCCTTTCATTATAAATATTAATAATCAAATGATTTAACTATTAATAGTTTATACTATTTTCTATAGCATAGTCAAATTTTATAGAAACAGTATAAGTCAGTAAACACAATAAAAAAACCCGGTTATCTGGAATATTCCAAGATACCGGGCTTTCATGAGTTTAAAGTAATTTTTACAGTTTAAATTTTTTTACTATTTCAAAAAGACTTTCAGAAAGTGTGTTGAGCTCCTGACTGTCCATGCTCATCTGCTGGGCACTTGAGCTCTGCTGCGATACTGCAAGGCTCATTGATTTGGCCTGATTGCTTATGTCTTCTATCATCCTTACTGCACTTGTCATGCTGCTTGCCATCTCTTCTGCCGCCGCACTCTGTTCCTGCGCACTTGCAGATACGTTCTGTATCATGGCTGAGATGTCTTCGACACTGTGGAGAATTCCTTTTATCTTTCCATGTGTCTTTTCGGCTTCTTCGTTTATCTTTTTTATATATGAGTCTATTACTGTAAATGCTTCTTCTGTCTGTACTGAATGTCTTCTGGTTTCTTCAAGTATGCTGGCTATGTTCTGCGTGGCTTTCTTGCTTTCTTCTGCAAGTTTTCTTATTTCATCTGCCACTACCGCAAAGCCTTTTCCTGCTTCTCCTGCTCTGGCTGCTTCTATCGCAGCATTAAGCGCAAGAAGGTTGGTCTGTTCGGTTATGCTGTTTATGGATTCAACTATCTTGCCTACGTTCTCTGTGTTTTCTGATAGTTTTCTTATTACTGTTTTGGTATGTTCTGAAGCTTTTCCTGTTTCCTGGGCTATGCTGACTATGTTTTCAACAGACTGTTCTCCGTCTTTGGCTGCCTGGGTTACTGTTTCGGAGTTGGTCGAAAGTGACTGCGATGCTTTGGAAACATTCTGTGCACTTGACGCTACCTCTTCGACGGATGCCGACAGCTCCGATATCGCTGCTGATGAGCTCTGGGCATTTCCTGCCATGCTTTCTGACTGTGATGCAAGCTCTTCACTTGTGGCTCCGGTTTCTTCAGATATCGCTGCCAGACTTGAAGCTGATGAGTTCAGATCCTTGGCATGATCTCCTATGGTCTTCATGGAGGTGTTAACCGATTCTATCATCTTCTGCACCGCTTTGGTAAGTGTTCCGAACTCGTTTTTCTTTTTCAGCATATCTTCGTCGACTTTGAGCGAGTAGTCTCCTTCCGATACTTTGAGAAGGAAGTTCGTAACCCTTTTTACCGGTTTGGATACGCTGTTTCCAATTAGTATTGATATGAGGATCACCATCGCCATAATAACTACTATGATGAATACTATATTAAGTGTCAGCTGATTGACCGCTTTGTTCAAAAATTCAGATGTTACAGATACTATAAGTGACCAGTCGGGTGAGTTGGGGATATTTGTATAAAGTATGAGGTTCTTACTCTTATCCGGCTCTGTTATCTCTCCGAACCCTGTTTCTCCTTTTATCATCTTCCTTCCAAGTTCTTCAAGTCCTATATAGCCTGCTTTGGATGAATCTGCAACATTAAACTTCATAACCTTTTCCGTATCCGGATGGGCTATGACCATTCCTGTTCTGTCCACTATTATTCCATAACTGTCTTCCGTCTTCATCTCGCTTATTATCCGAGATAATGTGGTAAGCTGCACCGATCCGCCAAAAAGTCCTATAGTCCTGTTATTATCATCTTTTATAGCGTGAGCTATATTTACTATTGCAGCATTGGTCGCCTTTGATATAACCGGATTTCCAACAAAATAATCCTTTCCCTGATTAACTATGGCCATGAAGTAATCACGGTCACTTATGTTTGCTGTTCCTCCCGTAGTATTCCATGAACTGCCTTTAAGATCAGCTACAAAAAATATATCGTATGTGTCCTTTCTGTCCTTTGCGGCCTGAATGATGTCATCCTTCATCTTTTCCCAGTCAAGGGTCTGTACATCATCCCTTTGTGCAAAGCTTTTCACTTCATCTATCTTTCCCTGTATCCATCTTCCGACTTCATCGGCACGTGCTCCCGCAACACTGAAAACAAGCTCTTTGGTCATAGGAACCACATTGTTTTGTGTCTGGTAAGCCAAAAAGAACGCCATGAATACAAACATTACGAGCATACTCGCTATAAGCGAGAGTAACAGTTTTCCCCTAACGCTTTTCATATTATGCTACCCCCTAACATATTAAAAAGTTCTGAGCCCATACTAATAATTATAACACTTTAATTCTAATTTGTAAAATATTTGTTTACAATACTTATTAAATTTATGACTATTTAATAGCAGGATGTGCATTCAAGGAGGTTTTTTAACGATCAGTTTATTGCATATATGAAATATATTAACTTTTATTATTATCACTTAATAATACTTAGAACTTGCCAAAAAATTAATTTGTAAACTTTCAATGTAATTAATTCTCTATGGAGGTGTCCAATGAATAAAAAGATATTGTTGGTTTTGGCGTTGTCAGTTATTGCAAGTATGACATACGCATCGGTAAAGTATCTTTTCCTGTTTATAGGTGATGGTATGTCCATACCGCAGATAAACTCAGCCGAGCTTTACCTTACTGCTCTTAATGGTGGTTCAACCGTAAAAAAGCTTACCATGAGCACCTTTCCGGCACAGGGCGTAACTACAACTTATGATGCTGACTCTTTTATACCCGACTCGGCATCGGCAGGAACCTCTATAGCCTGCGGAGTAAAGACACATTCCGGAGTAGTAGGAATGGATATAACCAGAAATAATCCGGTAAAATCAATAGCAGAAATTGCTAAGGAAAAAGGAATGAAGGTCGGTATCCTGACAAGTGTTTCACTTGACCATGCCACTCCGGCAGTTTTTTATGCCCACCAGGCCTCAAGAAGCTCTTACTACGATATATCAGTCGATCTTGTAAAAAGCGGCTTCGATTATTTCGGCGGCGGCGGCTTTCTCCAGCCTAAAGGAAAGAAAAATGACAAGACTGATATATACGAACTTGCAGCTAAAATGGGCTATAAAGTTGTTAAAACCTCCGCTGATATGAAAAAGCTTTCATCTTCAGACGGAAAAGTCATAGTTATAAATGAGATCCTTGCACCAAGCCAAGCTTTACAGTATGAGCTTGACAGACAGTCATCTCCCTCTTTAGCCGACTTTACCGAGAATGCTATAAAGATGCTTGATAATCCAAATGGTTTTTTCATGATGGTTGAAGGTGGTAAAATTGACTGGTCATGTCATGCCAACGATGCGGCATCAACTATAAACGATGTAATTGCATTTGATAGCGCAATTAAAAAGGCCGTTGAGTTTTACAGCAGACATCCTGCAGAAACGCTTATAATCGTTACCGGAGACCATGAAACCGGCGGTATGACCATAGGTTCTGCGGGAACGGGTTATTCGACCTATCTTGATAATATTCAGAATCAGAAAGTTTCTTATGAAAGTTTTGACAGTATTTTTGGCTCTTTGAAGCAGTCTTCATCAAATTTAAGTTTTAAAGATGTTCTTCCTCTCATAAAGGATTATTTCGGTCTGTGTATCCTTACCGAAAAGGAAAAAACTGAGTATACGGCACTTAGCAATTCTGGAAGTAAAGAAGCTTCTGATAAGTTAAGAATGAATCTTTCCGGTAGCGACCTTAAAAAGTTGGAAGATGCTTTCAATATGTCTATGAAGAAGTCTTCCGAAAGGCCAAACGATGATGATACCTATCTTCTTTACGGCGGATATGAACCGCTTTCAGTGACATTAACCCATATACTCAATCAGAAGTGTGGAATATCTTGGACTACATACTCACATACCGGGTTACCGGTAACAACCTTTGCCCTTGGAAACTGTCAGGAGCTTTTTAACGGATACTACGATAACACCGAGATATTCAAAAAAATGGTTTATGCGCTGAACTGATGAGGGTGTATGCTTAAAAGAATTGCAAAGATGGATCTGCTGTTCGTGGCTTTTTTGATACTTGCCACTGCTGCAATGTTGCTTATTCCATCTTCGTCAGAACTTAAAAAGAATTACTCTTATTACAAGGCAAGAATCATAGAAACTGACAACAGTCTGGTAGGTCAGTACGGACTTATACGCCAGGGCACTCAGGAGCTTAAGCTTGAACTGCTGAATGGACCTTACAAGGGAAAGAGGTTTGAAACTTCAAACAATCTTATAGGCAAGATGGAACTTGATAAGTTCCTTAAAAATGGAGATATAGTACTTGCGGAAGTATTTGAAACTCATGGAAACGTTTTTGTAAATGTCACGGATTACTACAGATCCAATTCGGAATTCATTCTTTTTGCTGCATTTTCTTTTATACTGATATTTTATTCCGGATGGACAGGTTTTAAGGCTCTTATTTCTTTTGTGACCTCGCTCGTTGGAATATGGAAAGTTCTTATACCGGTGCTGCTCAAAGGATATGATCCTGTTTTATCGGCTTTTATATTCATCTGTGTTCTTACAGCAGTCATTGTATATCTGGTCGGAGGTTTTACCAAAAAAGGAAATGTCGCATTTCTCGGTTCTATATCCGGTATTCTGTTTTCTCTTATAATAACAGAACTTTTTTCAAAACCATTTCATATAAACGGTGCGATAAAACCTTTTTCTGAAGCTCTTTTGCATAGCGGATACGCTAATCTTGACCTGAACAAGCTTTTTATAAGTGGAATATTTATAGCGTGCTCAGGAGCGATAATGGATATTGCGATGGACATATCGGCATCAATGAACGAGGTTATGCTCAAAAAGCCAAGTATTTCAAGGAAAGAACTTTTATACTCAGGTCTTAATGTGGGGCGTTCGGTTACGGGAACTATGACCACTACACTTCTGCTGGCGTACTCGGGCGGCTACTCCACATTGCTTATGACCTTCATGGCCCAAGGAGTAAGCACATTCGCCATGCTGAACATAAATTATATTTCTTCCGAGATCCTCAACACCCTGGTCGGAAGCTTCGGACTTATTCTCACAGCACCTCTCACAGCTTTAATAGGAGCTTTTGTATATAAACCTTTAAAAACCAGTGTCTACTCTGAAAGTGTGGAAAAAGAGTTTTAAGAATTAGAGTTTCCCCTATGAATTTAAGCCGTTAGCCGAAAGAGTCATACCCTTTCGGCTTTTTTTATTTTTAAAATACCTTATATATAAGTTAGCGGCTCATTTCTTTTTTGACCATGAAAAGCATCGGTATTGAACAGAGCTGCATTATGACAGAGAATACAACAAGCATCATTATGTTGGTATCATAAAGAACTCCCATGAGTGTGCTTCCAAGAAACCAGAACAGTCCAAAGCCTGTATTGAATATACCGTAGGCTGTTCCTCTTTTTCCTGACGGAACCATAGTGGCAATGGCAGCTTTAAGAATTGATTCCTGCGCACCCATGCCTATACCCCACAGTATCACTCCAAGGGTTGCAAGTATGAGCTGATTTGATCTGAAGTTGAGAAAAACAAGCGGTGAAAACATGGCTGCAATTAAAGATGAAATCATAAGCACGGGTATTCCCTTTTTGTCAAAAAGTCTTCCAAATACGAGGGCAGCAAGCGCATCAACTCCCATTGCTATAGCATAAACCACTGGAATAAGGGAATCTGAAAAAACTCCGGTTGTCTTGAAATGATAGGCCATGAGCGGAAAATCAGCAAACCCTGCCGCAATAAAAGCAATAGCTCCCATGTACCACCAGTATGTTTTGGTAAGGTTTTTATCCGTCTGCTCTGATTTTTTGGTTTCCAGTTCCGACGGTCTGGGATACATGAATCTTGCAACAAGAAGTATGGCTATGGTTATAAAGGCCGGTATGGCAAGAAGCATAAAGCTTTGTTTATAGTTGTCTATCAGCTTAGGATCTCTGCGTACCATAAGAATAAGGGCTACAAAAACAGGACCAAGTACTGCCCCCAGCTGATCAAGAGCTTCTTCTACGGCAAAACCCCACCCTGCGCCAACTTCTTTTGCCGCATATGATGTCATTGTATCTTTGGCCGGTTTCCTGATTGCTTTGCCAATTCTTTCCATAACTATGAGGGCTGCTGCGTACTCCCATCTGTTGGCAAGTGCAAATGCCGGTATTATAAGAATGTTGAGTACATAGCCTATAAAGGTAAGCGTCCAGTATTTTTTAGTTTTATCAGTAAGCCATCCCGTAAGAAGTCTTAAAGCATATCCTATAAACTCTCCAAGACCAGAGATAACTCCCACTGCTGTGGCGCTTGCTCCCAGAAGTGCCATATAAGGCCCGGTTATACTTCTTGCCGCCTCATAGGTCATATCTGAAAATAAACTTACAATGCCCATTATAACAATAAACTTCATCGCTGATTTTTTCGGCATCATTCTTCCCCCCGTTTTATTTTTGTTCTTCTGTTATTTCTTTTGTAAGCTCGAAAACCTTTTCTTTGGCTTTTTTCAGAATATCCTTCCCTTTTTCTGTAGTCACATAGTACTTTCTTATCTTTCCGGACACAACAGTCTCTTCCATTTTTAGCAGTCCGTCCTGCTGCATGCCGGCCAGCATAGGATAGAGAGTTCCGGGTCCAACTGTATATCCGTGTTCCTTGAGCTCCTGCATTATCCATACACCAAAAACAGGCTGCCTGTCTGCATGATAAAGTATGTGTACCTGCATGAAGCCTTTGTATAGCTTATCTAGTATTTTTTTGGTAATAATATCACCTC
>Ga0116185_1002771_pt1 | contig 15847 bp, 21 predicted proteins | sample AD_JPNNA7_MetaG_FD_89754 | JGI IMG/M metagenome (GOLD analysis project Ga0116185, IMG submission 89754) | Active sludge microbial communities of municipal wastewater-treating anaerobic digesters from Japan - AD_JPNNA7_MetaG | ecosystem: Engineered > Bioreactor > Anaerobic > Digestate | place... | reverse complement strand
TGTCATTATTCGCCTCCGGATGTTGTTAAATTCAGGTTTACCGTCATATCTTTATCAAGCGTTATAGCCATTGGCTTTATGTTGTAGTCTTCGAACTCAAATCCGAGAAGAAGGACATCTCCGTCCTTTTTGGGGAGCCGTTTTGTACAAGGTGCTGTACAGATGGTCTTTCCTTTATCCTTGTCATAAACACGGACCCCTTTAACATTCGAGTTCACGATCAGTTTTATTGTCGGCGGTTTCTTTCTGATCACTGGTTCAGGTTTCTTTTTCTGAGGCGGCGGATCATCTTTCACCTGCTCTTTTTCCAGTTCATCTCTGTCAACGGTCTCCCTTTCAACTATCATCGGCCCTTTTTTGTTGACAATGAAGCTGTAGATAAGAAATCCTGCAAGTATCGAAAGGAACAGAAATGCCGTTATCTTAAGTGCCGTACCCGTTCTTTTCTCTTCAGGTGTCGTATCATCGGTCATCGATCCGGAATTAAGAAGTCTTATTATGTCCTGTCCGGAAAGTCCTTCCTCCGCATTGGCACGACCACTTTGACCTGAAACAGTTCCGGTGTTGAAAATAAACGCCAGCGAAAGCTTTTTTTCAAGGTTGTGAGCGATATATATCTTTTTGAGATCGCTGAGGAGTGAAAGCATTGATTCATATCTGTTGAAGGGCTTTTTCTCAAGACATTTCATTATCAGCGAATCCATATCGGAAGGGATGGATGGATTGAGCGATGATGGTATCTGCGGGAATTCATACTGATGTTTGTGCAGAACTTTCATATAATTGTCATCGGAAAAAGGAATTCTTCCTGTCAGCATCTCATAGATTATCACGCCGAGAGAATAGATGTCAGAAGTGGGTTCTACATTGTTTCCGCCTGCCTGTTCAGGTGACATATACTCCGGTGTTCCGAAGATGGAACCCGATTTTGTCAGTGTCTTGGGGCGGTCTTTTTTATTTATTTCATCGTGAACGATCTTGGATATCCCGAAATCAACAATTTTTACGAACGGGGTAACGCCGTCTTTTTCCGTTATGAGTATGTTCTCCGGCTTAAGGTCCCTGTGGATTATCCCCTTGCTGTGAGCAGAATAAAGTGCGACTGAGATCTGACAGGCGACAGATACCGCATATTCAAGAGGAAGCCGTTTTTCATTTTTGATAACTTCGGCAAGAGAGTTTCCTTCAATATACTCCATGACAAAATATGCGTTCCCCTCTTCCGTATAACCGAAATCTGTGACATCAACAATATTTGCCTGACCCATGTTGGAAGCGGCTATCGCCTCTCTTTTGAACCGTTCGAGTGTGTCTTTTCTTTTGCTCTGCTCAAAATGAAGGATCTTTATGGCGACTTTCTTTTTAAGTATCTCGTGCTCGGCAAGATAGACATTTCCCATGCCGCCGACACCGATCTTTTTGATTATTTTATATCTCTGATTTATAACAGCGCCGATGTACTTTTCTTCAATTTCCATACTCATATTTGTAGCCAAAACAACCTCTCTGCAAAAATTACCCGAACTCAAAAAAGAAACGGGTACAAGATTAGCAGTTACATAAAATAAAGTCAATTTATAATAACACTGCTTACTTAAAAAATACATACCCATAATATTGACAAACTCACTAAAAAAACATAACCAGTTTAAGTGAACTTTGAATGGAGATATCAATGGAAAGAAATGTTGCTCTTGCCCTTTTGGAAAAGCATCTTACAAACAAAAATCTTGTTAAGCACTGTATCGCAACTGAAGCGGCAATGGGATTTTTTGCCCGGCATCTTGGAGAAGATGAAACCAGGTGGTCACTTGCAGGGCTTCTGCACGATCTTGATTATGATTATACAAAGGATGATTTTTCAAAACACGGAAAAATGTCAGGTGAAATATTGAGAAAAGAAGGATTTAACGATCCTGAAATACTCGATGCGATAGTTATGCACTCAGGAAACATTCCAGCCACTTCAGAAATGGGCAAAGCTCTTTATGCAGTAGACCCATCGACGGGTCTTGTCACTGCCGGAGTTTTCATGAGCCCCGAAAAGAACATTCATAAAATGGGTGTTGATTTTCTCATGAAACGGTTCAGGGAAAAAAGATTCGCCGCCGGAGCCAACCGTGAACAGATCATGACAGCTACTGAAAATTTCAATGTGACCCTTGAACAGTTCCTCGAAATAGTTTTAAACGGCATGAGGTCCCGGTCTTCAGAGATAGGTCTTGGATAAATGAATTACTGAACTGGTCTCAGATATTATCGGAATCATCTGTTTCGTCGGCATCATCAGAATCATCGGTCTCTTCTGTAAAGAACTCACAGGTATCATAACCTTCAGGGAGAGATGATCTATACGGGGAAACCTCGGTTCCGAAAGGATGATCCTTAAAAAAATTGAGCATGATGATGGTGGTCGGACCTGCTATTGTGTGAGTTCCGCCGTGATTGCACAGAATTACATCATGTCCGAGTCCGGAAAGGTAGCTGGAACCGAGGTTTGCCATCACATTAAAGTCAATTTTAAACCCCGATGCTGACCAAGTGTCCTTCCCTTCGCCGCCTGAAACAAAAACCTGCGGATATTTTGTGTGTATCTCTTCCATGTCGGGCCATTTGAAGAAGTCACCGACATTCATTCCGCTTATCTGGCCGAGAGCTGTTCTGCTCTCAGGATCGGAAAAATATGCACCTGAATAAGTGAAAACGCTCGCAACAATTTCGGGTCTCTGCAAAGCAATGCTGTTTGCCGTTATGGCTCCTGCCGAAAACCCTGAAACATGGATGTGGTCAGCGTTCACTCCCCATTTTCCGTCAATGCAGTTAAGAACAGCATCAAACATATCGGCTTCAGCGCTTCCGTCTGTAAGATTTATCATGTCCCAGTCAAGTCCTTTTGGCGGCAGACCGAATGTGAAAATATCTGCTCTTGCAACAGGAACAACGAGGATGAAAGGCATCTCTTCATTGTTGACCTTGTTTGAAAGAACGCTCTGAAAATTCTGCGCTGTATCTCCGTATCCGTGGTACAGAAATACTACCGGCCATGCCGTTTCGGAATCAATGTCTGACGGCAGGCGGAGAATGAAATCTCTTGAAAGTTCGTTCGCCCCTTCACCCACGATGAAATTCTGGTTCATCCCTTCTGCAAAATCTCCGCAGGCAATAACAGGAACAAATGTGTCTTCATCGACTTCTTCCAAATCCTGCGTTTCTTCTTCATCTGTAACTGTTTCATCGTTCACTTCATTGTCAGACACTTCTTCATCAGTCAGATTCTCATCGGTTGTTTCGTTGTCCGTAACAGTTTCATTGTCATTTTTTGTGCTTTTCGTGTCGCTTCCGCATGAAACTGCAAAAACAAGGGAAACGATCATAATTGCAAAAATTAATTTTTTCATAAACTCCTCGCTTGAAAAATTGATCACACACGCAAAATTTTAAGATTTGTATGATTTTAGTCAAATATTTAAAAAAATAATGAAACGGATCCTCCGAAAGAGGGAACAAGAAGTATTTTGTCCCCCTCCAGAGTCGATTTGTCGCCAAATCTCATGAAAAGAGATCCTCCAAAACCGGAATTTTTCACTTGATTTGTTTCAATACCGGCAGCGATGATTATTCCGCCGGAAAAGTAGTACAACCGTTCATTTTTTAGACCGAGTTCTCCATAAAGATCTTCATTTTTTCTATTTTTGTAAAGGCTGGCGGAATCGTAAAATCTCATGGAAATAAAAGGAGTTAGAACAAATTTAAGTGCAAAGTTACTGTTTTTATTTCTATAATAGTAAACCACCAGACCTGCACCGATCCGGCCGTTAAGTGTTGAATAAGTCACTCCGTAAGTTGAAAAATAATCGGCACCGCTGTAATCAACAGGAAGACCGAAGAAATAACTGTAAAGCCCGACCTCGGGACGGATCGCAAAATATTTATGAATTGTGAGTTGATAGAACAGTATTCCGCCGAAATTCCCCTTGAATATTTCAGGAGCCTGCTTTTCTTTATGATCACTGCTCTCCATTGAAAAAGAATAGCCCCCTTCAATTGATATCCCGAACCTGTGACGATCGAGCTCTTCAGCATAAGTATTTGAAAATATAAAAAGAAACAATCCTAAAAACATTAATATTCTTCCCATGTTCAAAACCTTTTTTAATTAAGCAACAATAATATTTTTACAATTAATCCTATAATTAATATCAATATTGAAGACACAATGCTTACGCCACCTTTTCTCAAGAAATCTGATTCCTTAAAGTCCGGATTTGAAACTATTTTCTTAATATGTATAAAATATAGATAATTGCCAAAAAAACCAAAGACAAAAAGAAACATGTTGAGTACAGGAATAAAAACTATCACCATTGAAATAAATGCGGCAACATGCATTTTTCTGTATGCAAACCAAATGTGCGGAATAAAAAATGAAGCCCAGTTAAAGCTCAGAATTTCATTATTCTGTTCCATCTTTTCAAATCGCGGAATATAAAAATCTGTATTTTCTTTTATGAGTATATCGTATCTATCATTGAGGATTCTTTTTTCGAGGTATTTATCGAAATGTTTTGAAGAGGTTTTTATATTATCTTTTAAAAAAAGTACAATTCCGGCGAAAAAAAGTGCAATTGATCCTGTGATAAATGAATATATCAAAGGAATTAATGCCATCCTGAATCCCGAAGAAAACATTGGAAACATGTTTTCTTTGTTTATTTCAGGCAACATTTTCATTATCGGGATAAGCTCTGTAAAACCAAATACAAAAGCAGTTACTCCTAGCAGAAACATACATATTATAAATAAAAATATAATTGTTTCAGCGTGCAAGACATTTTTTATAAAATACGATAAAATGTGAAAAAAAATGAGAAAAGAAGCAGCAAAGAATGCAAAAGATATCAGATTCATAAAAGGACCGCCCTCTTTGTAAAATGATGCAAAAATCTGTATCATTTTTTTGTCTCCTCAGAGTTATCTTTTTTTTTCAGAACAAACAGAAAAGACACTATAACAACGAGAAATACGGTTACAAAAAAACCAATCATTGAAAGCCCCATTATCTTTTTATTTAACAGTAAAAGATCCTCTTTTTCTCCGTTAAATGCAAAAATATTAAGAACATAGCTAATGTTTCTCAAGATTGCGGCATTTAACATAAAAAATGTCGCTCCTGCACTACAAAAACAAAAATTCTTCAACTGTATCTTTTTATTAAAGATTTCTATAAATATTGCAATTACAGTAATAAAAAGAAAAAACAGAAATATTTTAAACAATGTTCCGCTGTTTAATAAAAAGCCTTCAAATAATGATAGAAAATTCAAAAAAGCCTCCATTTAGAAAAACACTACACAAAATGCTCCGAATGTCGGAATAATACTTGTTGACTGACCGCCGGTAGAAAATGTGTCGGCAAATCTTGTAAATATTGAAAATCCTGCTCCCATCGGTTTTGAACGGGTGCTTTCGACTCCGAACGATATCTGCACTCCGCCTGAAATATAATCATTTTCGAGGATCTCTTCATAAACATCGTTTTCTGCTTCAGAAAGACGGGACTTATATTTTCCCGCCGAATCATAAAATCTTGAAGAGATAAAAGTTGTAAGTCCGAGCGGAAAAGAAGCATCAATTCCGACATAAGTATAGAATATCATTGTGAGTCCAAGTCGGCCGTTCAATGTTGCCTCTGTGCCGTTTCCAATATCTCCTGGACCCGGAATAGAGAAAAAATAGGAATAAAGTCCAAGTTCCGGGCGGATTGCAAACCTGTTTGAAATTCTGTAATTATAAAAAACCGTTCCACCCGCTGATCCGTAAAGATCGTGCCACGGCTTTGTATTAGCGGCTCGTGAATATGGAAAGATCGAAAACCCGCCTTCAAGCGAAAAGCCGAAGCGGTGATGATCGAGGTTTTCGGCATAACAGTCTGAAAATATTATTAAAATTAGAATCAGGAGTGATGTTTTCCAATTCATATTCTAAACCCTAAAAAACCGTTAATGGCCGGAATATAATATTTTTGATTATCGTACTCAAAGTGAACCGGAAAATCGACAGAGATCGTTGCACTCAACGAAAAGAATCTGAAAACATGATTGACATAAGTTATTTCAACCGGAATGTTGAGAATGCTTCCTATTCCATTCATTCTGTTTTTTTCGTCCCTGACAAACTTAAAGCTCAATCCTGCTGATACACCTGTTCCGAAACGGAATTCATTGCGATTATCTTTCGTTACAAAGAGCGGTATTCCATAAATTGATTTGATATTGAATGAAAAAACATCTTCATTTAAGAATGTTGCCTGAAGTCTGAATATTTCCCAGAAGAACAAATCCTGTCTTACTGTGAAAAACGAAATGTTGCCTCCCGGGCCGTGTGTTCCGCCGCCGCCTGAGAGCGCCATCCATTCTGTATCGGTTCTGCTTATTTTGTTGTCAGGTTCATCGGCACTTAACCGCATCAATGAAATAAAAACCAGAAATATGATAAATACCTTCTTTTTCACTTTTCCCCTTTTTCACCGATTGAGCGATTGATATAATATTCCTTTTGTTTGAACGAATCAATTTTTTAATATACTCCTGATTGACAATTTTTTATTTTAGAAGTATAAATTCGGCGTTGTTCAGAAAAACGGAGGAAAAAACGATGAAAAAATGTCCGTTCTGTGCCGAAGAGATTCAGGATGAAGCAATAAAGTGTAAGCATTGCGGAGAGTTTCTTGATTTTAATTTGAGACCTCTGGAGCATGATCGAAAATACAAAAAGGATGTTCCGTGGTATTTCGGTTCATATTTTATTCTCACAGTGACCCTGATCGCAGGGCCCGCTTCCCTTCCCCTTATCTGGCTTAAGCCCAATACTTCAAGAACAACAAAAACGGTTCTTACTGTCATCATTCTCATCGTCAGCTGGTTCATGATAAAATTCACCATTACTTCTATCAACAACATGAAAGCTTATTACGAACTTCTTAACGGGATGTAGCTAAGGTTCTGTTGAAAAAAGCTGCCGCACTTTCGAAAAGATCTTTTTCAATGTTTTCAGGAACGGATGACTCACCCCGTGTTTTCTGAGCATTCTGCAGAATTCAATATTAGATCTCAATATTGCAAAAACAGATCTGTTGCTTCTTCCACCCACCCTCATTGAAAGGATATTCTTGTGCAAATACAGCGACTTAGGGTTTTGAGAAAACAGCCGGAACATAAAATCCGAATCTGCGGCTATCTCATATTGAAGGTCATATCTGCCGACATGATCATAGAGTTCTTTTTTTATGAAAAGTGAAGTGTGCGGTGGAAACACACCCTTTTTTGCAGAATTACTCTCAATTTGAGCACTTTTCCAGACTCTGACCGTTTTTTCCACATCATCAAGCGAATGATAAACTATATCTCCGTAAACAAGCTTTACATCATTTTCAGCAAATTTTTCAACAACTTGCGAGACAATTGAATTTGAGCAGTAAATGTCTCCGGCATGAAGAAGCGCTATTATGTCTCCTGTTGCCGCATCGATTCCCCTGTTCATCCCTTCATAAGGTGAAGAATCAAAACCTTCGATGAAAACATCAATTTTTTCAATATGTTCCCGGCATTTATCTTTTAATCTCTCATTTTCTGAAGCATCGACAACAATATACTCAATATTCGAATAATCCTGCATCTTTACTGACCGCATGGTTTGGAGAAACCCTTTTGCGTCATCTTTAACAGTTGTAATAATTGAGACTTTCAATCCTTTTTTCCTATAGCGAATTTAAAAGCACCTGCGGCAATATTTCTCATTTTAAGATATTTCCACCTTTTTCCATACAGTGCTTTCTGAAGATAAGCCGGCTTTTCAACTTTAAAGCAGTTTAACTTCTCATGCTTTGTAATAAGTCCGAATTCTTCAATTATTTTAAAATCATACCTGTCAAAAAAAGTATTTTCAAGCATAGTCCATATCAAAAAAAGATGGCAGTCAAGCATCTGTTCAATCCCGTATTTTTGAGCAATGTTCTTTGTTTTTTTCAGATCACAGCTATGAATCACGATATAGAATTCAAGAAGTCGTTTGAAAGTGAGATCGGCAAAATCACCTCTTGAATAATCGTGAAGAAGCATGATTATGGCGGCATATTCAAGAGCAGGAACAATGAAAATTTCACCGTCGGGATTGTTTTTCTCTTCACTTTTTTCAAAAATCTCTTCGATAAGTCCCGGAAATTTCACAAGGGTTATCCTTGAATGAAGCTCAACAAGCGTTGAATTGAAATAGAATGAAATGTCCTCTCCGAAATATTTTCTGATCTGCAGAGGGAAGTTGGACTTGTATTTAAAATCATTATTTCTGTTAATTAATTCAGGAACTTTGCCAAATTCATCAGGGTGAACAAGAATGTCGATGTCGGCCATCTGCCTGATCCCCGGAAAATCAAAAAAAAGGGTGTTTAAAAGCATCATCCCTTTTACCGGCATGAATTTTGAAATACCGTGATCTTTAAGCAATGAGGAAATTTTGCATAACTGCTTGTATTTTAAGATGTTTGAGGCCTCGTTTGCCAAATAGTGTGTCTTAAATTCATGATCTTTGCCGAATAAATAGAGAATTGCACGGAAATACGGATCAGATCGAAACCCCGCAAACTCTTTTCTTAACATTATATCAGGAAATACAGCCATTTATCTACGCTCACAATTTATCGCTTTCCAATTATACATCTATCTATTTTTAAGGAAAGCTAAAAATTTGATTTCGCCTGAGTTTTATATAACATCATTTGGCTTTACCATTTTTTTGGGAGCAGAAACATGTGTAATTTCAAGACAATAGTTCCTGAAGAAGCAAAACTCAACCCGTTCCTTACACTCAAGAACGAATGGGGACTTCTTACCGCCGGAAATTTTGAAGACTTCAACATGATGACAATTGCATGGGGATATTTCGGGATAATGTGGAACAAGCCGGTTTTCGGCGCTGTAGTCCGTCCGAACAGATATACCTATGAATTCATGGAGAAAAACAGCACTTTCACAGTATCTTTCTTCCCTCCTGAATTCAGGGCTGAGCTTGAGTTCTGCGGCTCAAAATCGGGAAGAGATGTAAACAAGGTTTTTGAGACCAGCTTCGAACCGGTTGACAACAACGGATCGGTCTATTTTTCACAGGCGGACATTGTTCTTGTCTGCACGAAGCTATGTTTCCAGGATTTTGACCCGGAAAATTTTGTCGACCCCGAGATAATCAAGCACTATCCCGAAAAATCTTTCCACCGTCTTTATATCGGCGAAATAACTCAAACACTTCAGAAGGAAAAACATAAGAACAAGGTGTCTCATTGAAGGGCTTCGCTGTTTTGGTTTCCAACTGTGCCGGAAGACAGGAATTGAAAGCCGAACACGGACTTTCATTATTTATCCGTTACGGTGAAAATGATTATCTTTTTGACACAGGCGGGAGTGATCTTTTCATTGAAAACAGCCAGTTTATGAACCTTGGAATTGAAAACATAAAGTGTGCCGTTCTCAGCCATTTTCACTTGGACCACATTGGCGGCATCCCTTTTTTAAGCAGACATTTTTCAATGATATCCGGAATTTGTGATGTTTATCATCCTGCGTTTTCTGAAATTCTGAAATTTCCTGCATTAAGATCCAATACTGTCAGAGAATCTCAGAAAATTGATGATGAATGTGCTCTTGTTCTGTCAAATGCAGTTAAAGATGATGAAAATTTCAACGAAATATCAATGGTTGCCGGAAACACACTTTTTACCGGATGCGGCCATTCAGGAATTTTGAACATTTTAAAAGAAGCGCAGAATTTCTCCACTGTAACAACAATCGCAGGGGGATTTCATAATTTTGACATGCAGAAAGATAAAATGAAAAAAACAGCTTCAGATCTTTTTTTACTCGGAATAAAAAAAGTTATTCTTCTTCACTGTTCTTCAGTAAATTCAATAAGATACTTCGAAGATGCCGGGATCGAGTGCATATTCGGAAGTGTCGGCAACAGTTTTAACATTGAATGATGGATAATAATCAAATCTCAAAAGTTCTGGAACACTTTAATATAGAGTTTGAAAACACTTCTTCTTTTGAAATTTACGGAGCCCCGTCAAGATCAGCTGACAGAGCAGTTGTCACTGACAAAAATAATGAGAAATTCATCATTGAAAAACACCATTTCTGGAACATGAGCAAAAAGGTTAAAATAGCTGAAAACATTAATCTTTTATACAACAACGGATTTGAGGAATGCTCGCCTTATATTTACTCTGCTCAGGGAACACCTGTAATTGAATTTGAAAACAGATGCTGGATGGTTCAGAAATTCATTGATCACGATATATTACAAAGACCCGATTATCTTGATGACGGGTTGAAAGGGGCAAATGCCGCACTCTCTCTTATTCGGATGTGTGATGTTTCAAATAATATAAAAATGAATGATACTGACAGCGGTTTTTCACTTTGGGAACATACTGCGAAAACCGTTGAAAACATAATGCACATACACCCTGAAATTCTGAGCAAAATTCCTCATGTTATTGATATTGTTGAGCATTGCTTTAAGGATCTCATCGAGCAAATGCCGATTGCGTTCTGTCACGGTGATTATCATCCTCTCAATATTTTATGGATTGGCGATAATGTCGAAAAGGTGATCGACTGGGAGTTCTCGGGATACAGACCGGAACTTACGGATGTTGCTAACATTATCGGTTGTGCCGGCTTTGAAAAAGAGAATGGCTTCAGCAGAGATTTTGTGAAAAAATTCCTTGAAGTTATTGAAAATTCTCATTGTTTTAAAAGATATGATTTTAAGGAAATTATCGTTTTTGTCATAGGGTTCAGATTTTCCGGCTGGCTTAACGAATGGATCAAAGATAAAGACGGGGCAATGGTTCAAAGAGAGACAGAATATCTTAATTTTCTTAGAGAAATGATATGATAAGACCTTTAAGATCTTCAGACATTCCGGCAATAGAAAAAATCTATTCCTTTGCAAACGAATCAATCGGACTTCCTGTAAATAAAGACCATTTCAAGTCGGATGCAGGAAAGTATGTGTCTGAAACTATTTATAAATGTGAGAACATGGTCTATGAACTTAACGGAGTTCCGGCAGGGATAATTTCAGTTTCATCCGATTATATTGAAGGGATCTTTGTTGATCCCCGTTTTTTCAAAAAAGGGATCGGATCAGCACTTATAAAACATTTTCTTAACAAAAAAGAATACTTGCAACTTCAAGTATATGAACTGAACCATAACGCTCTGAATTTTTACAGATCTCACGGGTTTGTCATCACAGGTGGCGGAATATGCCGGATAACAGGGCTTCCGTATTTTGAAATGGTTTACGAAAGAAAATAATATTTACAGACACTTGCACTTTGAACTGATACACTCACCAAGAAAAATTCCGCACTTGTAGTAACAGTCAAAATCGTTGACACACTCGGGGGCTGTTTCAGGAAGACACTCATAACCTGAGTCATAGTAACCTTCATCGCATCTGCAGTAGAAAATCCCTTTGGCTTCGACACATTCACCGTGTCCGGAGCAATCAATATAATCACAATTTATCTCTTCAACAGAGACACATGTCTTTCCGTTATAAAAATATCCTTCATCACATTTGCAGACCGCTCTTCCCTTTTCAGTTTCACACTTTCCGTGCTCTCCGCAATCAACTTTTTCGCATGGATCGGGCTTATCTTCAATGCATCCCCAGCCACTTTCATCAGCCAGATAACCTGTCTTGCATTCACATGTTATTGCTGTGTAGTCAAACCCGCATTCTGAATTCGGCCCGCAGTCAACATAATCACACGGATCGCCTGAAACATTCTGAATACATGCTAAACCTATCGGCAGATACCCTTCTTCGCAGGTGCAGACCGGCTTTTCAAATACTTCAACGGCAACACACGAACCATTGCCGCTGCATTCAACTCCTGAACATAAAGATGCCGGATTGTTAGCAATACAATCGGGAAATTCGCTGTGATATCCGCTTGGACAGAAACATTCAGGAACGCCTCCGTTCACAAAACAGAATCCGAGATCTGAACAGGTTGCATTGGCGCAATTCGGTGCGGAAGCATCTTCATCAGTTGTTTCGCCACTATCTGCATCCGGCTCTGTTTCAACATCTGTAAAATCTTCATCATAATTTTCAAGATCTTGATTTTCTTCACTAATTTCATCGCCGTTCTCAATTGTATCATGGTCTGTAACATCAGTTATTTCAAAAGGAATGTCTTCGTCTGACCATTTTGTCTCATCAACTTTCATTTCAGAGGAACAGCCCCAGAAAAAAAGTAAGACCAACAAAAACGCTGTTATTTTATCCGGCATTTTTTTCTCCAGATATTCTGATAGTTTAAACACTTTTTCGCCTTTAAAAGTTGTTTAATAAAAAACAAAATCAAGTCTTGCTGTCACAACACACTCCGAACCGTCAATGCTCTCAAAAACCATCCTTGAGAAATGCCCTTTTGCAAACGAAACCCTTCCTTTTGTGTCATGGTTGAGAATTTCAACATTTACTTTACCTGAAACCGCCCTGTATCCGCTGTTTCCGGCAACCTCGCCTCTTACAAACATAAGAATACAGTCAGTACAGTTCTCCCCCATCCCGCCGGCAAGAGTAAGATCAGAGGTTCCCTGTGAAAGCGAGAGGAGAGAACCGGTTACAACTTTTCCTGAATTTTTCAAGGCATTTTCGTCAAGCTGGAATCTTATTCCGCCCGTTATATCGCTTGAAAACTGCTTCCTTTCATATTTAAAATCTTCGACTCGGCATCTGTTTCCGAACTCACTTTCAACTCTACCGCTGCACGAGATCATAAGAAAAGTAATGATAACTAACTGAATTTTGTTAATATTCATAACTTACCTCCACAGAAACCGTGTGTGCAAGACGGCTGTAGTCGGCATAATCTCCAAAGTCATCACCCACATTTGAAAATGTTTTGTGAAGAAAATAACCGGCAAGAATGGAAAAATTGTCGTTGATATCATAGCTGATCTTTGCTGAAAATTCTATTGTGCTGTCTATTCTCACTTTTTCATATATTGTTGAAGGGATAGATACATCGCTCCAGTAAACTATCTTGTGAGTATCGTAGTCAAAAGACCGGGAAAAAATGTATTTCAGTGAAACAGGAAATGAAAAAGAGGAGATCTCCCAGAAAAGGTTCATGCCCGAGTAAAGAGAAAAATATCTCCCTTCGATCGAAAGTTCACCGTAATAGACATCTTCGTATCTGTTATAACTGATAAACTGATCTTTAAAAAAAGTTGCAGAACTTCCGGCAAACACATCTAACGCAGCGTTTTCATTAAAGTTAAAGCGTGCTCCTCCTTCAAGGAACAAAGAAGGGCCGGTAAGGTACTCAACAAGTGAGCTGGTGGAAAAATAATATGAAAGACCTGTCCTTAAGAAGATAGCGTAGATCTCGTCGGGAGCGTAAAGATATGAAAACGCAATGTACGGGTCTACATAAAGAGATTTCATGGATCTGTAATCACAGGATGAATTGTTTATTCCTGCAATGAAAGCTATTATATTGTTTTTATTGACAAGTTGGATGTATCCCCCTTCAATTCCCGAATCAAGAACAGAGTTTGAAACAGATTGGAGCGAAATGAGTCCGTTCAAAAAAAGATCAAATGCAAATCCGCTCTCTTTTTCGCTCTGAACCCCTGCTTCAAAAGAAAAAAGCATCGTTGCCGAGCTCCTTGTCGCCGATCTGTTGAATATATCGGAAGCGCTTCTGAATGAAAATGACGGATCCACATCACTTTTCCATCCGCCCCCGAGAGTAACGGACGCGTTCGCTTCATATGCAGAAACATCAAAGAAAACAAAAAACAGTAACAGAAGTATGTATTTGAATTTTCTAAAAGATCCGGCTTTAATAAACCCTTCTGTCTTCAATCCTGCCCTTCCCCTTTCTCTTCTTTAGCAACTCTTTCATTTTTCTCATTCTTTCGCTTCTGTCAACATCATCTGCCAAATTATCGGGGACTTCTTCTAAACTTTCAACTTCCATTTCAGTCATATGTTGATCAACAACAGGTTTTTTCTCAGTTTTTTCAACAGTTTGAGGAACAGCATCCTGTTGAGTGCCGGCAATTTCCTGTGGAGAAGTATTCTCAATTTTATTTTGACTGCGGATAACTGTTCTCTTTTTCTGGTGCCGGACCTTTTTGATCTTTTTTACTATATCAATGTCAGGGATCTCCTCGATATCGGCAATTTCATCCGCAGCTTCCGGAACATCTTCTGATATTTTAAAAAATTCTTTCTCCCATCCCGATATAGCGTTTTCTGAAAGTCCTTTTTCAAATCTCACTCTGCTTCTAATTTCAGCCCCTTCACCTTTCGCGGCAAGTGGTGACAAAAAAAGCAGCATTGCAGTAAAAGCAATAATTTTCATATGTTATCTGATAGTTTTTCCAGTTTATAGAGAACAACGGCAACTTTTGAACCGTCTGTGCGGAATGTTATAAGATGTCTGTGGCTCATCCCTTCAAAACGGGCTTCCGTCACTATTTTCCAGGATCCTTCTTCAACAGCGGAAACGACAAACGGGATCTCATTTTTTCCTTTTTTAAGATCCCCTTTCCAGATGAAACTGTCAAGATTCCGGAACTTTTCATTTTGGGAATAGAATCTCACCCCTTTATCGAGAATGAAAGAAACTTCAACTCCTTGAATGTCCTGATCTGATTCATACTCAAGAACTATTCTTACCGGTTCATTAAGTTCAGTCTCTGTCGAAGAGATCAGTTCGGAACCTGCAGGAACCGTTCCTGAAAAATAAAAAATCCCGACTGAAAAGATCACGGTGAAAAGGAGAGCGGAAACGATTTGAATAATGGAAGGTCTGAATTTTTTTCTGTCAGCAGAAATATCCGCTTTCTGAAGTTTTATGAAAAGAGCATTATCAAAATCATCCCCGAATGTATCGTCGAGAGTTTTGTCATATTTTGAGAAAAGGGCTCTTAATTTCTGAGCAGAAGCATAATATTTTGAACAATTCTCACAACTTGAAATATGTTCTAAAAATGAGCTTTCATTAAGTTCAATCTGTTCATCAATCGCTTTAACGACATCCCTGCAGTCCATCACTCCTCCTCATCATCGTCTATTGAACGGAATCGGTCGGCAGAAAGTTGTCTGGTGTCAGCATTTCCATTTACGATCTCTACAAGTTTTTTTCTCCCTTTGAAAACCCTCGACTTGAGAGCTGTCAGCGAAATTTCAAGTATTTCAGCCGCTTCCTCGTAACACATTTCCTGAATGTCAACGAGGATCACAGCCGTTCTGAGCTTAAGAGGCAGCAGAGAAATCAGGCGGTGCACCTCTTCTCTTACATCTGACTTTATCATCTCGCTTTCGCTGTTCTCCGGATCAGGGATCTCAATATCTTTTTCATCGGTGGATATTGAAAAAGTATCCAGTTTATTAGAAGGGTCTCTGAGATAGTTGATGAATTCATTCTTGATTATCCGCCAGAGCCATGTTGTGAAAGAACCTCTGAGTTCGAAATTCTTCATTGAAATGAATGCCTTGACAAGTGCTTCCTGAAGAATGTCGTCCGCAAGAGTTGCATTACCGCAGGCAATGTTCACTGAAAACGACCTGAGTTTCGCTCTGTGCATGGAAACAAGGTCGCAGAAAGCCCTTTTGTCTCCCTGAATCGCCAGTTTTATGAGTTCCTTTTCACTGTTCTTCAATTTAGAAAAGTCCTGTTATTTTCCCGTTTTCGTCAATATCCATCAAAGCCGCCGCGGGTTTTGCAGGAAGTCCAGGCATTGTCATTATCTCGCCG
>Ga0116185_1002764_pt1 | contig 15881 bp, 11 predicted proteins | sample AD_JPNNA7_MetaG_FD_89754 | JGI IMG/M metagenome (GOLD analysis project Ga0116185, IMG submission 89754) | Active sludge microbial communities of municipal wastewater-treating anaerobic digesters from Japan - AD_JPNNA7_MetaG | ecosystem: Engineered > Bioreactor > Anaerobic > Digestate | place... | reverse complement strand
CTGTGCCACCGTCTCAATCTGTGGCCCAATCGCCCGCCCTGCTCCTGCCAGGAATCGTTCATTCCCGTCTTTGAGGCGCTGCAGCGCTTGTTCGGCGGAGATATCGGGCTTGTTGTTCATGGTGTTCCCATCATCGCCAGCATCACCTGGACCAGAACGATCTTCGTGATTGTGGCCGCCGGGAAAGTCGTCGCATACGCGATATCCGTCCGATCGGTTGTCACGAGTTTGGAGCCGAACGCCAGGATCGCCGGGTTCGCAGCGACCCCCGCAGTGACGCCGAGGAGGTCGTCGAATCGCAGCCGCAACAGAAAATGTCCGACTAACATATTGATCAGCACCGCGCCGAGAACAATGGCAGCGCCGAGTCCGAGGAAGAGCGGCCCCATCTGCTCAAGCGTCGCGATGAACTTCGGCCCCGAGACCATCCCGACCTGGGCGAGAAACAACGTGAGGCCAAAGTTCCGCAGCGTGATGTTGGCGGACACGGGCATGGTCCACACCCAGCCTCCGGTGCGCCCGAAACGGCCGAGGATGAGCGCCATGACCAGCGGGCCACCGGCGACGCCGAGTGCGAGAGTGCCCAAACCGGGCACCGGGATGGGAAGAATGCCCAGAAGTACGCCCAGCGCCATGCCGACGCCCAGTGATATGTAACTGAACTCGGTGGTGCCCTTGATTGAATCGCCAAAATACGCCCGCACGGCGTCCCGCTCTTGACGGCGGGCCATCACTCCCACGCGGTCACCGAATTCCAGCACAAGTTCGGGCCGTGGCAGGAGGTCTGCGTCGCCCCGGCGAACATGCACCACGGAGAATTCGGACCCGCCCGCGATTCTCAAGTCCCCCAGTCTCACGCCGACCACCCCGCTCCTGGAAACGAAGAGGCGGAAGTAGTCGAGGTCCAGCCGGTCCTTCGTAATCCGGCCCTGCGCGGACTTTCCAATGAGTTCTTCGGCTTTTTCGAGTGCCTCCGCGGACTCGCCTGCCACTGCCACCACGTCGTCGTGGTCGAGTACGATGTCGGGCGCGGGGACCCGGTTCTGATGCCCCTCCCGCACGAGGACAATCTGAACGCCGGCCGGCAGCGCCGCGTTGACTTCGGCGAGAGGACGCCCAATCACTTGCGCATTGCGCACCACGATTTCACGGAGGTCAAGGCCGGTCCCTTTGACGGCCGGGAATTTCGGCTTAAGCCAGAGGTTGGCGAAGTACATGCACAGGATCGGGCCAATCACGCCGAATGGGTAGGCCACGCTGTAGCCGAGAGCCGGGTCCGAGTTGCCCGCCGCCCCGATGGCAGCCTGCAAGGCCGGCGTGCTCGTCAGCGCGCCGCAAAACAGCCCGGCGACATGGGTAGGCGCGACCGCGAAGGTGGCGTAGGCCACATAGCAGACTCCCAGGGCGGCCAGGTGCGAGAAGAGCGCTAGTCCGTTCGCCTTGAGGCCGAACGGGCTGGTCAGACCGCCGAAGAACTGCTTGCCGTACTGAATCCCGATCCCATAGACAAACATCACGAGGCCGAGCGAACCGAGCAGCGCGGGTGGCGCCGCCTGAGGGGCCAGCATGCCCACTCCGAGACCGACGAAGAGCACCGCGCCGATACCCAAGGCGAAGCCGCGAATGTTCACCGCGCCCAAGGCATACCCAAGCCCGATGACGAGGAACATCGAGAGCAACGACTGCTGTTCGAGAAATGTCTTTAGAGCTTCCATGTTGGATGCGGCTCTCCTACTTCAACCGTTTAGCGAGTTCTTCGGATAGAATGGGAACGCCACGATTCACGGCCTGGACGCCTTGGACAACGCAGAGTTTCAACACCTCCATGACTTCTTCCGTTGTTGCGCCCAGCTTGAGCGCCGCCTTGATGTGGCGGCGTACGCCCGGCGCATACATGTGGGTGATGGACGCGTCGAAAGCGATGGACAAGAGTTCAACATCCTTGGGCGAGAGCACGCCGCGGGTGTAGATCCCAGCGGCCACGCCAAAGAACTCATCCGTCCACCCCGGGTCCAGTTCAAAGAAAGGATCCCATGCCTGGTTCCATTGGCCGATCTCCTTCATCTTGTCGCAGGCTGGTGTTGCTAGGTCGGTCTTCCGCTGCGGCGGCTGAACACCTTCCGTTTTCGCCTCATCCAGGAGAATGGGCGCACCGACACTGCACGAATGGATCGACAGAAGGCTCGCCATCTTCAGGATCGTCAGGATTTCCTCGCGAGTCGCGCCGGCATCGAGGGCGGCGCCAATATGGCGGCGAGTGCCATCCGAATCGAGGTTGGTGCAAGCTGCATTCAATGCTATGCTGACCAACTCAGTAGTCTTGCGGGGCAAAACTCCCTCGGTCCACGGATTTAGCGTCATCTTCGTGCAGGCCTCGGCCCATTTCGGATCCCATTCGCGAAGTGTTTCCAATGCCGGATGATCCCACGGGCCCTGATCTGTCGCTTGTTTCGTGCCGGTGGGATGCAGGTCCGGTTTCTGGTCATTGGCGCCCTCCCCTGCCTCGGGGGGCTGTTGTGTCTGGCCCATTGCCAGTTTCCCGACAGCAAGTGCTCCCAGCAGTGCGCCGGTGGTTGCCGCGAATCGCCGACGGATCACTCGCGTTTGCCCCAAGCATTTCGCCGCGTAAACGTCAACTGCTTTCGCCTGTTGATCGCCACTCGTCATAGTCGTAGCTCCTTGCTGATCTACGCTGTCAAATCTGCGTTCGGTTGCCGCTCCGGCCAAATGCCTCGTCAATGATCGACCGCAACCGGGCAAGCGTTTCAGGCGTCGGGGGGTCGAAGTCCTGCATTTCGTAAATTCGCCCCAGAAACCCGTATTTGCTTTCGCCGAAGCGCATATAGGGAAGCAGTTCGTAATCAACTACATTCTTGTAGGGCTTGATGAACGCCAACGTAGCTCGAAGGTGTTCTTCATCATCGTTGACGCCCGGGATAAGCGGAGTACGGGCGATGAATGTCTTGTCGGGAAAGGAATCGTAAGCGCGTTGGAGGTTTTCGCGGACGCGCGTGTTGTCTACGCCGGTCCACTTCTTGTGGCGCTCCGGATCGGTCAACTTGATGTCGTGGAGCACGATGTCCACATGAGGCAGAATCTTTTCCATAAAACGCCAGGGCACGTTGCTCGCCGTCTCGATCGCGGTGTTGATGCCGCGCTTATGCGCACCGGCCAGCAATCCCGCGGCGAAGTCTGCCTGCAGCTGGCATTCGCCGCCGCTGAGCGTCATGCCACCGCCGGATTCGCGATAGAAGCCGCTGTCCTTTTCGACCTCGTCAAGCACTTCGTCCACGGTCATCTCTCGGCCGAAGAGGTAGAGCGCCTGGGGCGGACACACAGACGCGCATTCGCCGCAGTTCGTGCAGAGGTCCCAGTTGATCCGCACCTTGGCGTCGGAATCCACATTGAAGAGGGCCGACTCCCGGCATTTCGGGAGGCAGAAGCCGCACTCGTCCTTGCCGATGCACCGGCTCAGGTTGTAGGCCAGCTCGGGGTTCGGATAGATGCTCTCCGGATTGCTGCACCACTTGCACCGCAGCGAGCATCCCTTGAGAAATACGGTCGTCCGCATCCCGGGGCCATCGTGCGTGGAGAAATGCTGAATGTTGAGAACGACGCCTTTCAGACTCGACGCTGTTGGAGGCGAGCTATTCATGGCCTCACCTCATTTCCAAGAGCAATGCCCAGGGAGCGAGCAATCTGAACGAATACGCTGTCGTCGGGTACGGTCCGCACCTTGTTGATTGCCTCCGCGAGCGGCACGAATTTCAGATCCGGCGGCTGGAAGGCCACCACCACGCCACTTTGATTTTCGTTCAGCGCGCGCACCGCAGCCGCGCCGTATCCAAGTCCGAGCTGCCGATCCACCGCCGTAGGAGAGCCGCCCCTAATCAGTGGGCCCAGGACGAGCGGGTAGGTCATCTGGTCGGTCAGGCGCTGAAGGTGGTGTGCCACCACCTGAGCGGCACGTCCGGCGCCTTCTATGACATGCGAGCCTCCCTGGCCTGTGGCCCCCGGCGAAAGCGAGGCTTTGAGCGACTCCGTCATAGCCCCGTCCGCAGCGGGGCGCTGTCCACCTTGCGGCAAGGCACCCTCGGCCACCACCACCAGACCGGAGGTCCGTCCCGAATCGGCCTTTTCTCTGAGCTTCACGGCCACCTTCTGGATGTCGTAGGGAATTTCCGGAATCAGCACCGCATCCGCGCACACGGCTATGCCGGCCTGCAAAGCCAGCCATCCCGCGTGCTCGCCCAGGACTTCGACCACGCCAATCTTCCGTGCCGACTGTGCCGCCTGCCGGACTCGTTCGAGCATGTCGACCGCAAAGCTCAACGCACTGTTGAATCCGAACGACAGTTGCGTCGCCGCCACATCGTTTTCAACGGACGTCGGCACGCAAACGGTTCGGAGCCCTTGCTTGTGCAGCTTGAAAAGGATGCTCAACGCGCGTGGGCCGACGATGGAAATCACCGCCTCAATCTTCTCAGCCGCAATCTTCGCGAGCAGGTCGCCGGAAAGGTCCATTTCTTCGACCAAGTTCTCCTCGGTCACCTGCCGAACGTGGAACGGGTCCGTGCGCGTGGCGTTGCCCAGGAGAGCGCCGGTCCCTGCCGAGAGATTCTCGACAACGTGCGGAGTGAGTTTGAGCAAACCGCCATTGGGATAACGCTCCGGAAAGAGCAGTCCATCAAACCCGTCGCGAATGCCGACAACTTCCCGCTTTAATTGGTCTGCCGCGAGGACAACCCCGGTGATGACGGCATTGAGTCCTGGAACGTAGCCGCCGCCACAATTGATGGCAATCCGTTTCGTCTGCTCTTTCATCACTGTGTTTTCTTTTGGTCTTCCGCCACGGTGGAAGCACCCGTCATCACCCCGAGGTTAATCTTCCTCAATCTTCGCCTCGGGGACAGCATTCGCATCCGCCATCCGTCTTCCGGCTTTCGTGCGTATGTCCTCATCAAAACCGACCGGCAATCCGCCGTCCACGGCTTCTCGGCGGGCCACAGGCCCGGATGGCCTCGAACGTCCTCAGGACGCGGTCGGTGAGAACTCCATGTACGGTCTCTTTCCCGCTTACGATGGCTTCTTCCCGGGCGGACATCGTTACTTGTGTTCCTGTCCTCACAAATCCAAATTCTCAACGCCCTGACAGCTCCCAAGAACACAATCAGCGTAGGGCAAGACTCGATTACCGGGAACTGTCACTTGTGAGGTAGGGGAGGTAATTTTTTTCAGGGGTGGCTCCCGGAGATTCGTCCATAGTGAGAGGCGATGACTTACAATAATCACACCGCGCCCGCGAGTTAGCGGGCGTCATCATCCCTTTGAGCGCCCCGCCACCCACGGCGTCTTCGGACCGGTGAATGACAACGTACTTGAGCGAGAAACTTCTTCGGTGTATAATATTTAATGCGTCGATAGTCAGAAAACGGGGTGAGGGATGGGCAACAGAAGACTCAGGAAAGTTGAAGAGAGGGTCCTGACCGTCGGCGGACGGAACAGAGAAAATGGCTCACCAACTCGCTGGAGTGATCTCATCGCTCTGCTGGTGCGCGGAACGTGGGGTTTTCAAGCAGCGGCGGTGGTGATTCGTCCAGTCGCGTTTCACTGATGCGTGTCGGATGAATGCAAGCCATTTGTGGTGTAATTGCTGAATCAGTCATCGGCCGCATAGCCAAAACAAGTTCTTAGTCGTACTCCAAGATGTGGGCCGATACTTGGGAGAACTGATTACGTGTTGACACAGGATGTAATGGCCGTCCATCCCAAGTTTCCCGCGCGCCTAGAGTTTGAGACGCTGTTGGCGGACCTTGCGGCGAGGTTCGTCAATATTCCATCCGATGAGGTTGACCGTGAGATTGCCGAAGCCTTGAGTAAGCTCTGTGAGTGTCTGGGAGTAAACCGGGCATCGCTTTGGCAAGCCTCCGAAACCGATCCCGGGCGTTGGCCGTTGACGCACGTCTATCCGCCACCCGTCCGGTCGGTTCCCGAGGACGCGGACCTAAAACGCTACTTCCCATGGGGCGCGAGCGTGGTTCTGGGAGGCAAGATACTGGCATTGACCCGAGTTACAGACACGCCGCCCGAAGCCGCACGCGACCGCGAGTCCTGGAAGAAGTACAGCACGAAGTCGACCCTGGGCCTTCCACTCTCTGCTGGCGGCGCACCAGTGTTCGGTGTCGTCGCATTCGCCGATGTGAAAACTGAGCGTGACTGGCCTGAGGCGATCGTGAACCGGTGCAGCTTGATCGCGCAAGTCTTCGCCAACGCGCTGGCGCGTAAGCGCGCTGATCGTGCCCTGCGCGAGAACGAAGAGCGATTCCGGAGTATTGCTCTGAACCTGCCGGGCATTGTGTATCAGTTCTATGCGCGGGAGAATGGCCAATGGGGCATGCACTATGTAGATGCAAATGCGGTCGACGTGTGCGGCCTGAGTCCTGAGCCAGTCGACACCTTCTTTGAACGCTTCGTCGCCTGCGTCGCGCCGGAATGCCGGGACCTTTGGTTGACGTCCGTTCGGGAAGCCATTCGTTGCGTCCAGCCTTGGGAACAGGATACGCGATTCATCAAGCCAACCGGCGAAGAAGTCTATCTGAGAGCTTTCTCCCGGCCTATGCGGCTGCATGGCGAGATTGTCTTCAGCGGATTGGTCCGGGACGTCACGGAACAGAAACGTGCGGAGATAGCCCTGCGCGAATCGCATGTTGAGCTTGCTTCACGCCTTGAGTTCGAGACTCTGGTCTCCAACCTGTCAGCCGAGTTCGCCTATCTGGCGCCCGGCGAGGTCGACCATGCGATTGAGCGGGCGCTTGACGCCGTCCGGCGTTTCTTTCAGACTGACCGCTGCGGCTTGCTCAGCGTGTGCCAGAATCGCAGATCTGTCTTCGTCACACACGCAAGTTACAGCGAAGGTGTTGACCATGTGCCCTCGGACGTCAACTTAGCCGAACTCTTTCCGTGGGGGTACAAACGGCTCATCATAGCGGGCGAGCCTATGCTCATCCCGAAATTGGCGGAGTTGCCTCCGGAGGCGGAAAAGGACCGACAATCGTATATCGCAATGGGTGCCCGTTCCAACCTGAGTATTCCTCTGTTTGTGTCACAAGACGCGTGGTACATCATTGCGGTTCAGACGGTTCGGGAAGAGCGTAACTGGCACGATGACTATGTCTCACGCCTTCGTTTGCTGGGAGAGGTCTTCGTCAATGCGCTAGAGCGCAAAAAGGCTGATGAGGCCCTTCGCGAGAGCGAAATGCGCCTGCGGTTGGCGACGGATATGGCGGAAGTGGGCATCTGGGCCATGGACGTTGACACTCGTTCTATCTGGTTCTCGAACAGGATGCGCGCCCTGTTCCATTTCGGTGCGGAAGAAGAGCTGAGTTATCAGAGATTCCTTGATGTCATCCATCCCGACGACAGACAGAGGGTTGAGGAGGCTATCCAACAATCCCTGCAAACGGGAGGCAACTTCCACATCGATCACCGTGTTGTGACTCCCAGCGGGGGGGGCCGTTGGATAGCAACTCGTGGACGACCCGAAGGTGCGGCGCAGGGCGGGGTGACTCGTCTTTTGTGCCTATCGATTGACATTGACAGTCGCAAACAAGTTGAAGCCGTTCTGCATGATTTTGGCGGCCGGATGATCCAGGCGGTGGAAAAGGAACGGGCGCATTTTGCGCGTGAGATTCATGACGATTTCAATCAGAGGCTCGCGCTGTTGGCGGTCGAACTCGACATGCTTCGTCAAGGCTCCCTGCTGCCCGCGGAAGCCATGCGGCAGAAGCTGAGCGAGTTTTCATCCTTAGTGAAAGACCTTTCCGCAGACCTGCAGCGTCTTTCCCGGCAGTTTCATCCGGCAAAGCTGGCGCAGCTGGGACTCGTGGCGGCGTTACAGAGCCTCTGTAGGGAGACCTCGGCGAAGTCAGGCGTGCAGGTCGGTTTTTTCGCGGCCGATGCTCCTCGCCTGTTGCCCAATGATGTCTCGCTTTGCCTGTATCGAATTGCGCAAGAAGCCTTACAGAACGTGGTCCGGCATAGTGAATCCAAGGATGCAATGGTGAAGATATCGACTCGAGATGGTTGGATTACCCTGAGCATATCCGACTCGGGCAGAGGCTTCGTCGTAGAGCCTGGGCAAAGCACGGCGGGTTTGGGATTCATCAGCATGCAGGAGCGGGCTCGGCACGCCAACGGCGAACTGACTGTGACGACGGAACCCGGACGAGGAACGCGGGTTGAAGCTCGCATTCCATTCGGCGGAAAGGGCAAAGACTAGCGCGGTCTTCTCAATCCGGCCCGCTCGATGGTTTTTGAGGTCTGTACCCTATTGGGGGAGGCGAGTATGTGGCGACCTCGGATACTTCTCGCGGATGATCACGTGCTTCTTCTGGATGCGTTCACCAAGTTGCTTGAGACCGAGTATGAGATTGCGGGCGTGTTTGCCGACGGTCGCACTCTCCTCGACGAAGCGCCCAAACTCAAACCCCACGTCATTATCCTCGACATTTCCATGCCATTGATGAATGGTCTTGAGGCAGCCCGGCAACTCAAGCGGAAACTGCCGGATGTCAAACTCATCTTCGTTACGGTCAACCATGACCCCGATCTCGCGGCGGAAGCTTTCAGAATCGGCGGATCCGCGTACCTGCTTAAAAGCGCCGCAGCTTCGGAACTATTCCGGGCGATTGAGGACGTACTCGCGGGCCGGTCATACATATCGCCTGCGATGACTCAGGGAATGATAGAGTCCTTGGCTCATCCGACTCGGACCCACACGAGGGCCGGTTGTCTCACTTCACGGCAAAGCGAAGTGCTTCAACTGCTGGCGGAAGGTCACTCGATGAAACAGACGGCAGCCATTCTTGGGATCACTCCCCGTACGGTGGCTTACCACAAATATGTGATGATGGAGCAATTGGGCATCAAATCCACCGCAGAACTGGTCCAATTTGCCGTCAAACACGGCATCATATCGGGCTGAGGCCCGTGGCCGGGTAAGACCCGGCTAACGGGCGAGGCCCGTCAAAACTCACCTCCCAAACCTGTCAGAAGTGACAGTTCCCGCCAATGGCATCCTGCTGTACGCTGGTTTTGGTATCCCCAATGTGCCCATCCGAATCTGATGGGTGGCAAAAGAAACACGATGGGGCGACTTTATGTACCCAAACATGCCAGCGGCGCAACATGCCTGAGCGAACGCGGATTGTGCTCGCCGATGACCACGACGCCACCTTGGAGCGCGTCAGACTACTCCTCTGTGACCGGTTTGACGTCGTGGCCGCTGTGCACGACGGCCTAAGTCTGCTCGACGCCGTGACGCGCCTCAAGCCGGACCTGGCCGTGATTGATATTGCCATGCCGGGTCTCACTGGACTGGAGGTTACCAGCGAACTAAAGCGTAGAAGATGTCCTACGCTCATCCTGATCCTGACGGTGAGCGACGACCCTGACGTGGTACGCGAGGCGTTTGCACTCGGCGTTTCAGGCTATGTCGTGAAGGCATTCATGGTTTTGGAGCTTGTTACTGCTATCGATCAAATCTTGCGTGGACAGCCGTTTGTCTCGCCGGGAGTCTGCCACGAGGCTTGACGGGAACACAGGAAACCGTGACTCCCCGCGGCGGCGTTCACGCCGGCGGCTGAAAACAGAAACTTGAAGGCAGAACAATGTGCCACATTCGTGGCACGCGGTGGGGTACTCTTGAAGCAGTAGTGCTCGTAACCGAAAAGGAAAAGAACCGTGAGGACGTCGTGGTTGGCATTAGGCCCAAAATCATTGGTGCGTCTTGTCACAGTAATTGGCCTGGCCTGTGTGCTGCCCGGGTGCGCGTCCACGAGCCAGGCGCGTAGCGCAAACGTATCAGGATTCCTTGGCGATTATTCGCAGCTAAAGCCAGGGGCTGACGGCGAGGCGCAGCTCCTGTATTTAGATCCCGCGGCGGTGTTGGCGACCTACAACGAGATCCTTATGGACCCGATCTCGGTCTATACGTCCGCCGAGGACAGCGGCTTAAGTAAGGTCCCGGAAGATGAATTGAAAAGCCTCCTGGATTACCTCGATGCCGCCGTGCGTGAACAGCTCGCGGGCGACTACAGATTCGTGAACACTGCGGGGCCTCAGACTATGCGTCTGCGCATTGCGCTTACCGAGGCGAAAGGGGCAAAAGTCGTTCTCAGCGCGGCGTCTTCGGTGACACCGGTGGGACTGGCGATGAACGGTCTGAAAAAGGCCGTTACCGGTGCTAGTACGGGCGTAGGAAAGACCGGCGTCGAAATGGAGTTGCTCGACGCGCAGTCAGGCAAACGCCTCGCGGCCGCTGTAGATGAGCGTGTGGGCACAAAGACCAGCAGTTTCGGCGAGTGGCAGTCCGCCAAAGAGGCCTTCGACTTCTGGGCGGCGCGTCTCAAGGCGCGGCTGGCGGAGTTCAGGGCGAAATGAGAGAGCCTTTTCCCATAGGAACGTCAAGGCCCCTGCGGGTGCGGAATACAAGGAGAATGGAGATGAGACAGGTCAGAATATTCGTGATGGTACTTTGCTTGGCGGGTTGCCTTGTACTGAGTCTTCTCGCGTCCGCTCAAGAGGGGCAACAAAAAAAGAAATCGACGATTAGGGGCGCCGGGATCGGTGCGCTCTTAGGGCAGGCCATCGGCAATGACACGGAAAGCACTCTCATCGGCGGGGCGCTCGGCGCCGGAGTAGGCCATGTGGTAGGGAAGAAGAAGGAGAAAGAGCAGGCACAGTCCACCCAGCCCGCGCAACCTGCCCAACCCGCCGCCGCAGAACCCCAGGGTAAAGAGAAAACGGAAGCAAAGCCCCCCGACCCTGCTGAGGCATTGTACGACAGTTTCTGGCAGGTGAAGAGTATTTCGCCGAAAGGCCGCGTTCAACCGTTCTTTTCGAAACTCGTGTTGTTCCTCCGCGACGGGTATGTACAGACGCTGACCACGACCCCAGAGGGAAAAGTGACGTTGAGCGAGGAACCCTTTAGCGCGGTGGACGATACCCTCGTTATCAACAAGCCCGACTACACTATGCAGGCCCGATACAAAGTAGACGAAGACCAGTTAATCCTGAGCGCCGACGACTTCAGCGCCGTTCTGAAACGGATACAGCCGGAATAGTCCCGGCCTCCCACACGGCCCACTTGATTCCGTCGGAGAAAGGGTAATTGAAGCACGCAAATCCTTGAGGAAAGCAACCGGAGTGATGGCGCCCGTGGCCCATGACCTGTAAGCATCGCCATCATCCTAAAGTAAAGCAGGAGGATATGAACATGAGCGCTGGTGCGACCGTCTTAAGCGCGCAGGAACAGGCTATCGCAAATGGAGAAGCTGTGATTCATGGCGCGGTGACCGACCGGGTTCTCAGGATCTTGAAAGCCATCCGTTCCTACGGTCCGCCTCGCGTCGCTTTGGAGCGAGCGGCCCTGTTCACCGAATCATTCAAGGAAACCGAGAACCAGCCACTGGTTCTGCGCTGGGCTAAGGCACTGAAGCATTTCGCCGAGAAGTCCCAGGTAACGATCTTCCCGGATGAGATCTTTGTCGGCAGGCCCAATACCTGGCTGGGACGTTGGGGCATCGTCTACCCAGAACTCGATGGCAGCGTGATGCCTGCCGGAGTCGAGATGTTCCGCAAGAACAAGGGCAAGCCAGGCGAGGTCGTAGTCACGGACGAGGACGAAAAGGTCATCCGCGAGATCCTGACACCATACTGGACAGGCAATGACTATGCGAGCAATTTCATCCGGTCGCTGCCCGAAGAAACGCGGTTCATGATGTACGGCCCGGACCCCAAGAATCTGATCATGATGACAGTCGTCGTCATGGCATCGTCACCCATGCGCCACTCCCAGAACTGGACGCCCGATTTCTCCAAAATCCTGACACGGGGCATCAAAGGCATCCGCGAGGAGGCACGGGCGAAACTGGCCAGCCTCTCGGAACCCTATGACCTGGTCAACAAGAAGCCGTTCCTTGAGGCCGTCATAATGACTTGTGATGCGATGACAATCTGGTCGAGGCGCTACGCGAAGCTCGCCGCGGAGATGGCCAAAAAGGAGAAGGACGCCCAACGGAAGAAGGAACTACTGGAGATCGCCGAGGTGTGCGAATGGGTACCGGAGAATCCGGCCCGCACCTTCCGGGAAGCGCTCCAGGCGCAGTGGTGGGGCCAGATGTTCAACCGCATCGAGCAGACCTCGGGCGCGATGGGGCAGGGCCGGTGGGACCAGTATCTATGGCCATTCTACCAGAAGGACATTGCCGAAGGCCGGATCACCAGGGAGTCCGCATTGGAACTCCTCCAGTGCGTCTGGCTGCAGATGGCGCAATGTGTGGAGATCAAGTTGAATCCCGTGACCGCAGCTGGCACGGAGGGGTTCTCCAAGTTCGAGGACATTTGCCTGGGCGGGCAGACGACCGACGGCAGGGACGCGACCAATGACCTGACGTATCTCATCCTGGAATCTACCCGCGCGCTTCAGATCACCTGTCCCGAACCATGCGTGAGGATTCACAACAGAACGCCCGAGCGCCTGCTGCACTACGTCGCGGAAGTCATCAAGGACGGCAAGGGTTTTCCAAAACTGCTGAACGACGAGATGGTCATCCCGTTCTACCTAGCGAACGGCGCGACGCTCAAGGAGGCGCTGGACTGGAATATATCGGGATGCTGCGAGAACCGTCTGATCAACCGGGAAACGAATGTCACCGGCAACGGCGGCATTAATTACGGCTCGGTCACGGAGATGACATTCCGGAACGGCAGGCTCAAAGTCTTGCAGGACATCATGTTTGGCGTAGAGACCGGCGACCCGCGGACCTGGAACAGCTTCGACGACGTATGGAAGGCGTTCTGCCTCCAGCTCGAGCATATGTCCAGACATGCCCTAATCCAGCAGCACGTCGCCCTCCGGTTAAAGCCGCGCTACTTCGCGGCGCCGGCGACCTCTATGCTGCATGACCTTGCGATGGCCGAGTGCCGCGACCTGCACAGCCACGGCGACTACTTCCCCGGAGCCATTGATCACGGATGTTTCGAAGCCATCGGCAAGGCTACCGCGGTCGACAGTCTGGCAGCCGTAAAGCATCTCGTCTTCGACACGAAGAAGCTCACCTGGGACCAGCTCCTGGCGGCGATGGAGTCCAACTGGGAAGGCCACGAAGCGGTTCGGCAAATGTGCCTGAACGCACCCAAGTACGGAAACGGAATCGATTGGGTGGACGCCATCGGTTTCGACATCGAGAGCTACGTGCTCGACTTCCTGCAGAAGCATCCCAAGCCTCACGACCAAGCCTTCCTCCTGCGCCAGATACCGATCACATTCCATGTTCCCATGGGAAAGGTGACTTGGGCAACGCCCAATGGAAGAAAGGCGAACGAATATCTTTCCGAAGGGATATCAGCGTCCCACGGAATGGATGTGAAGGGGCCCACCGTGGCACTTAATTCCATGGCCAGAGCGCGCAACTTGAGCTATCGGGAGAAAGGCGGCGACCTGATCAATCTGAAGTTCAGCCCGGCCAACGTGGCTGGCGAAGAGGGAACGCGTCGGCTGATGCAGATCATCCGCACATGGTGCGACCTCAAACTCTGGCACGTCCAGTTCAACATCATCAACAGAGAAACGATGCTTGCGGCGCAAAAGGATCCGGAGAAGTACCGGAACCTGATCGTGCGCATCGCCGGATACTCGGCGTACTTCGTGGACCTATCGCCCGCTCAGCAGGCGGAGCTCATCGCCAGAACGGAAGAACAGATCGCGTGAATGTGACCCATCAACTCATCGTATGGAGGAAAACATCATGGAACTGAAAGGCAAGACGGCGATCGTAACAGGGTCGGGAAGAGGGATTGGCGAGGGGATCGCCCTCGTCCTCGCGCGTGAGGGCGCCAATGTCGTCGTCAACACTAGGGCCATAACAAAGGATACCGAGGGTGTCGTCAAGAAGATCGAGGCGATGGGCGGCAGGGCTATCGCCGTCGCGGCAGACGTAAGCAAGAAGGCGGAAGTGGCCGCCATGGCAGCCGCAACCGTCAAGCATTTTGGGGCTATCGACATTCTAGTGAACAATGCGGGGATCGAAAGTCATCCGGTTCTAACCATGGACCTTTCCGAGGAGGCGTGGGACCGGGTGTTCAACGTCAACCTGAAGGGCACGTTCCTCTGCTGCCAGGCGGTGATCCCGCAGATGATGAAGCAGGGCAAGGGCCGTATCGTGAACATTGGCTCGACCGCGAGCATCAGGATGACCTTCTTCGGAAGCGTGGAGTACACCGCTTCCAAGCACGGCCAAGCGGGCCTGACCCAACACCTTGCTTGGGAACTCGCGGATTCGAACATAACGGTCAACACGGTCTGCCCCGGCGGCGTGCAAACGCCGCTGATGGAAGCCGGGACCACACCTGAGTATCGGGCAATGACGATCAAGCGGCTGGTCCCGCTAGGACGTTTCACGACGATCGAAGAGATCGGTGAGGTGGTGAGCTTTCTCGCGAGCGACCGCGCCGCCATGATCACCGGCCAGATGATCGCCGTGGACGGCGGTTTGCTAACGGGATTCGGAGAGGACCTGCGGGCAGTGGTGCGAAAAAGAATGGAAGATTTGAAGGTTGCCCACGAGGCGAAAAAATAGCTCCCTGAGTAACGCAGGACCACGACCATAGAAGGCATCGCCATCAGCTTCGCGGCGGCTTCGTACCCGGCCTGAGTTTGGTTCAGTCCGGCGTCGTTCGCGCGGCGGCGCTGAGAAGTCGTAGGCATCAATAACGGCTACGACGGCCTGTTCCATCCGGAGCAGTATGGCGACGGCGGAAGGATCGCGCTCACGACATCCCTTGCCGGGACGTTCACCACGAGCAGGAGGCATCTGGCCATGAAAACAAATGGTGTGTTGGCAAGCATGTTGCTGGTGTCGCTGCTTGGCGCTGTTGTCGCGCCAGATGCGGGCGCCCAGAGTTCGGAAACCCCGCTGAAGACGCCGGAGGAACTGCAGACTCTGGTTGCGCCCATTGCGCTGTACCCGGATGCGCTCATTGCGCACATCCTTCCCGCTTCGACCGTGCCCGTCGATGTCGTCGAAGCCGCGCGCTATCTTCGCGAACAGGGCGGAAAAGTCGAGGAATCCCCCGACGTTCCCTGGCTGCCCAGTGTGCGAGCACTCCTGAGGTTTCCCGAGGTGCTGTACAAGATGGACGATGACCTCAGGTGGACACAGGATTTGGGCGCGGCAGTCATCGCACAACAGCCGGAGGTGATGGACGCAATCCAACAGGTGCGGAAGCTCGCCCAGGAGGCGGGGAGTCTCGTGACCAACGACAGACAGGTTGTCGAAGTCGAGAAAGAGGTCGTCAAGATCGTTCCGGCAAACCCGGAAGTAATCTACGTGCCCGCATACGACCCGCAGGTCATTTACGTTGAACAACCGACGATAGTTGTTGTCGAGGATGATCATGATGACGAGGCGGCCGCAGCGCTGGTCGGATTCGGCGTGGGCGTGATGGCAGGCGCGGCCTTTGCCCACGATGATTGCGATTGGCACGGGCATTCCATTTCCCATTATGGGTACTACGGCTGGGCTGACGTCGATATCAACGTAGACGCCGCCCATATGTGGCGTCCCGGACCAGGCGGAGTCTATGACCCCAGAGGGCTCTTTGATCCAAGAGGAATCTACGACCCAAGGGGCCCCCTGGATCCCCGCGGGATAACGGACCCCCGCGGTATTGCGGATACCCGCGGCATAGCGGATACGCGAGGTATTGCCGACACCCGCGGCATAGCGGATACGCGAGGTATTGCCGACACCCGCGGCATAGCGGATACGCGAGGTGTTGCCGACACCCGTGGGAGAGCCGACACCCGCGGGATTGCGGAT
>Ga0116185_1002755_pt1 | contig 15910 bp, 10 predicted proteins | sample AD_JPNNA7_MetaG_FD_89754 | JGI IMG/M metagenome (GOLD analysis project Ga0116185, IMG submission 89754) | Active sludge microbial communities of municipal wastewater-treating anaerobic digesters from Japan - AD_JPNNA7_MetaG | ecosystem: Engineered > Bioreactor > Anaerobic > Digestate | place... | reverse complement strand
TTATGAGCAACTTTCCAAATATATCAATGAAGCAGAAATAATCTCGGTTTCGGATTGTTCTTGCCGCATCACAAGAGAAAGCATGGGAGAAGGCTGCGGTCACTTGAAGGAAGATATGTGCATACAATTTGGGGGGTTCGCTGAATTCTATATACGCACAGGCAGAGGGAGAAGGATTACCCGGGAAGAAGCTTTTACAGTCATCAAAAAAGCCGAAGAAAACGGCTTCGTGCATCAGATAACTAATATTGACGAGGTCGGGAAACCGTGGGCGGTTTGTAACTGCTGCGGATGTTCATGTTTTGGATTAAGAGTTGCTTCGTATTTTAACACTCCTGATATGGCACGTTCGAATTATGTTGCACGGGTGGATAAAAATAAATGTGTTGCTTGCGGAGCATGTGTTGAAAATTGTCAGATTAACGCAGCGAAGTTGGGGCAGAAACTTTGCGCTAAAACCCCCATTGTCGAGAAAAAACGTGATCTTCCCTATGATACCCTATGGAGCAAGGATAAATGGAATCCCGATTATCGCACAAACAGGAAAAATGTCGTCGACAGCGGCACAAGTCCTTGTAAAACAGAATGTCCTGCTCATATAGCCATTCAAGGCTACATAAAGCTGGCCTCACAAGGAAGATATAGAGAGGCGCTTGAACTTATCAAGCACGAAAATCCGTTTCCTGCAGTATGCGGACGTATCTGCCCGAGAAACTGTGAATCTGCCTGCACGAGGGGCGATATCGATGATCCTATCGCCATCGACGAGATCAAGAAGTTCATAGCCGAGCAGGACATGAACACGGATCATCGATACATACCGAAACGCCGAAATGAATATGGAAATAAAATTGCAATCGTAGGTGCAGGTCCTTCCGGGCTTTCTTGCGCTTACTATCTAGCTGTTGATGGTTATAAGGTAACAGTATTCGAAAGGAGCAATGCACTCGGCGGTATGTTGACGTTCGGAATTCCTTCTTTCAGGCTCGAAAAGAATGTAATCAATTCGGAAATCGATATCCTGAAGGAAATGGGCGTCGAGTTCAAGACAGGCGTCGATGTTGGTAGAGACGTCAGCCTTAATGATTTAAGAGGCCAAGGATATGAAGCATTTTACCTTGCGATCGGTGCTCAAGCTGGCAGGAAACTCAATATTGAAGGTGAAGATAACGATGGCGTTGTCACTGGTGTTGATTTCCTCCGTAACGTTAACATGAGCAATGATGTCAACCTCAAGGGAAATGTGGTTGTAATCGGTGGTGGTAACGTTGCCATCGACGTTGCGAGAGTCGCAGCCAGAGTCGGCTCTTCAAAAGTTGACATGTACTGTCTCGAAAGCCGTGGTGAAATGCCTGCTCTTGATGAAGAAATTGAAGAAGCAATGTCAGAAGGTATTACCATCAACAACTCTTGGGGCCCGAAACGTATGATTGCCGAAAATGGCAGGGTTGTCGGCGTAGAATTCAAGAGATGCGTTTCTGTATTTGATAAAAATGGTAAGTTTAACCCCGTATATGATGACCGTGACACAAAAGTTGTCGATGCTGATAGCGTGTTGGTTTCAGTGGGGCAGGCGATAGATTGGGGAAACTTGATCGCAGGCAGCAAGATTGAACTCAACCCTGACAAAACGATCAGAGCTGATCTTCTCACGTTACAAACCGGAGAGCCGGATGTATTTGCCGGCGGTGATGTTTTGACCGGGCCGAAGTATGCTATCGATGCTATTGCCTTGGGTAAAGAAGGCGCAATTTCGATTCACCGTTATGTACATCCCGGACAGAGCCTTGTTCTCGGTCGCAACAAGAGAGAGTATCGTGCGTTTGATAAAGAGAACGTTGATCTGAAAGGATATGATACTCTTCCGAGACAGGGAACGAATCGTTTTGACGGAAACAAGTCTATAGAGTCGTTCAAAGATTTACGTGGCACTTTTACAGAAGAGCAAATCAGGAAGGAAACAGAGCGCTGCCTTGGCTGTGGCGTTACATTTGTAGATGAATATATGTGTGTGGGATGCGGCATCTGTACGACCAAATGTAAGTTCGATGCCATTTCACTTTTCAGGAGATATGATGAAGCCAATGTAGAGTGGGAAAGATTGTTACCTACTGTTGTTGTCCCGACTATGATGAAGCGTGCAGTTAAAATAACAGCTAAAAAGGTGAAGGGTCTGATGCATGGGAAATGAACAGGGGCCTATTTCACTACAATCAGGCATAATGAATGCCAAATTTTATTGATTATAATAATGATTAATTTCATAGAGTTCCAATTTGCCTTGTTTGTACTGTAAAAGCTATAATTGTGTAAATTACGCATGTGCTGTCTGCGGCAAGACTATCTTCATGGTCCCCCTGTTCATAATCTGGTGAGACAAAACATCCATGGAAACCGATTTGATCAGGTTGTTTCTGTGAGCAGGTAAATGAAGGTATACGATATGATTGTCAAATGATAATATTAGTCTGAGGATGAAAAGACCGAACAGAAGGTAGATTTATTATGGCCAAACCTGTTTCGGAGAAAAACAAATCGAGAAAAGGGAGCGGAGAAAGCTCCTCTTGTTCGAGTGTACAATCCCGAGCTTCGCTCAAAGACGTGGAAAAGAACCCTCTGCAGATTCTCGATTCAATCAAGATAGCTACCTTTATACTCGATGCTGAGCACCACGTGATTTATTGCAACAAGGCCTATGAGAAGATTACTGGGATAAAACGCGAAGATATAGTTTTCAGCAACAGACAGTGGATGCCTTTTTATACGGAGGAGAAACAGACACTTGCAGATCTTGTGGTCGACAAGTCGACTCTGACGAAAATCAAGGAGAGCTATGGCAGCAGCGCACGCAAGGTGGATCATGTTGATGGTGCATATACTCTTGAAATTCATTTCCCTCATCTTAGCGAAAATGGCAAATGGATCTTTTGTACCGCCACACCCCTTTATGATGAGAACGGGGAGATAATCGGTGCAGTTCAGACGCTTCAGGATCTCACAGAATTCAAGAACGTCGAAGACGCCCTTTTCAAATCAGAACAGAAAACAGAAACCATCCTCGACCAGATCATAGACGGGTATTACGAGGTCGACCTGTACGGGAGGTTTATATCGGTCAACAAGGCCCTCTGCAGGATTCTCGGATATCCGGAAAGGGAGATCCTCGGCAAATCGTATAAAGTGCTGGGAAGCGTCCAGCAGTCACTGGAAATGAAAAAGATATTCAACAGCGTTTTTTTGGATGACGTGCCCATCCAGGCTGTCGAGATGCACGTCGTGAGACCTGATGGATCGGCAAAGGTGATTGAGCTCTCCGTTTCGTTGGCAAAGGATGCAAGAGGTGTCCCCACGGGATTCCACGGCATTGTCCGGGACATCACGGAGCTTCGGGCAGCCGAAAGAGAGGTGATGAAATACAGGAGTCATCTTGAAGAACTGGTGCGCATCAGAACGGATCGTTTGAGGAAAACGAACAGGAGATTGAGAAAGGAGATCGAGGAGAGGAAGACGGTCGAGCAGAATCTGCTGAAGGAGAAAAAATTCTCGGAAGACGTTGTCGAAGCGATACCCTCGGTCTTCTATGTCGTTGATGAAAACTACCGCCTGATAAAACACAATAAAACTTTCGAGCAGAAGCTCGGATATTCCTCCAGGGAGCTCGAGGGTTTCAACGTGCTGAATTTTTTCAGAGATGATGCAAGGGCCGTGGAAGAGGGGATACGGGAAGTCTTTTCGATGGGCAGGTCGAGCGTCCACGCCACGGCTTTCACGAAAGACGGATCTGCCATTCCCTTTTTCCTGACCGGGGTAAAGACCATCATCAATGACGCCTACTATCAGGTCGGAGTTGGCATAGATAGTGCAGAACTTGAGCTTGCACGAAAGGCGTTACAGGAGAGCGAGGGGAGGGTAAGGGCTATCCTGAGGGCTGTGACCGACGCCATGATGATAATCGACAGGGAGTGGTCCATAGTGTGGGCGAATGAGCATGCCATGAACCTGTTCGGAGAAGATCTGGAGAATGCGAAGTGCTACTCTGTTTTTTTCGGGCGCTCCGCGCCGTGCAGACCGTGCATCGGAATGCAGTGCATGAAGCAGGGAAAAAGCAGGGAGCGGGAAGGGCAGCTCGTCAGGCGTGACGGGTCTCGTATGGATTACTGGAATACCGTGAGCCCAGTGAGCAGAAACGAAAAGGGATCGCCGGAGATGATCCTCACGCTTTTCAGGGACATCACGGATAAGAAAGCATACCAGGCAGAGGCCGTGCGTACCGGTCAACTGGCGTCATTGGGCGAACTCGCAGCAGGTGTGGCGCACGAGATCAACAACCCCATCAACGGAATCCTGAATTATACGCAGATACTCCTCGATCGGGCCGACGGTCGGCAACACGGAAGACTTATCCTGGAAAGAATCGCCAAGGAGGGAGAGAGGGTAGCGAGCATTGTCGACAAGCTTCTTTCTTTTGCACGGGAGAGAAAGGACGAGTACACATCTGTCCCGCTTCACTCCATCTTGGACGATACCCTGGGTCTGGTCGGAGAGTTGCTGAAAAAAGACGGAATACATCTGAAGATTGACATCCCTTCCCGGCTTCCGAGGATCCATTGCAACGGTCAGCAGATACAACAGGTCTTTCTCAACATTTTCAGCAATGCTCGTTATGCTCTGAACAAAAAGTACCGTGGTACCCATAAGAACAAGATCATTGAGATCAAGGCCTGGGAAATTCGAATTGGGAGGAAAAAAGGTGTAAGGGTCCTCTTCTGCGATCATGGGACGGGTATCCGGGGGACGATCATGGATAAGATCTGCTCGCCGTTCTTTACCACCAAGCCGCTCAACGAAGGGACAGGCCTCGGGCTGCATATCTCCCACGGCATCATAAAGAACCATGCAGGCAGACTCTCTTTTGAGAGCACATTCGGACAATATACCAAGGTCGCCATCGACCTTCCGGCAAAAGGCAGGGATGGGTACGAGAATGCAAGAAATAAGTAAAATAAAAAGAAACAGGGTATTGGTCGTTGACGACGAGGAGAGCATACGGTTTACCTTTACCCATTTCCTCCAGGAGGCAGGCTTCGATGTGGTCACTTCCCCGAGCCTCGCTTCGGCCAAGAAGCTGATATTCGCCTCCCCGGTTGATCTCGTTTTTCTCGATCTCATGCTCAAGGGTGAATCCGGCATGGACCTCCTCAAGGAAATCAACAAGCTTACTTCGAACTGCCCGGTTATTATCATTACCGGAAAGCCGACTCTCGGAAATGCCACCGAGGCCCTCAGACATGGGGCTTTTGATTTTTTGATAAAACCCGTTCGAAAGGACGACCTCCTTCACGCAACCGGGCTTGCCATCAACCACAAAATGCTTCTCGATGCAAACGAGAGGATCACGCTCGAAAAAGAATCCTACAGAGCCAATCTTGAGGCTATCTTCCAGAGCGTGGGAGATGCCATCATTACGGTTGATGAAAATCTAAAGGTCATAGAGGTAAACAACCAGGTGGAAACCCTGTGCGGCATCCAGAAGAAGTGCATTCAAGGAAGGCATCTGGAAGAATGTCTGAAAACCTGCGGCCACGGCTGCATCGATGTCATCTCAAAAACGCTCCTTACCAGGAAGCCGGTAAAAGATGTCCCCATTCAGTGCCTCCGGCAGGATGAGACCCGGCAGGTCGTAAATGTATCTACCTCTCCGCTCATCAATAAAAATGAAGAGTTCAAGGGTGTGGTGTGCGTGATCAGGGACATCACAAGGCTCCATGACCTTGAGGAGGAGCTCAAGGAACGGAGCCATTTTCACAACATTGTGGGCCGGAGCAAAAGAATCCAGAACATCTTCAGTCTAGTAGAGGCCCTTTCTGATCTCGACACTATGGTATTGATCACGGGTGAGAGCGGCACCGGCAAAGAGCTTGTGGCGAATGCCCTCCATTATTCAGGAAAGCGTTCAAGCAAGCCCTTCATAAAGGTAAACTGTGCTGCACTGGCGGAGAACCTGCTGGAGAGCGAGCTGTTCGGGCATGTCAAAGGGGCCTTCACCGGGGCGCTCAAAGACGTGACAGGACGCTTCGAAATGGCAAAAGATGGGACGATCCTGTTGGATGAAATCGGTGACATTTCCCACAGAATACAGGTGAAGCTCCTTCGCGTGCTCGAGGAAAAGAAATTTGAGAAGGTCGGCGATTCGAAGCCCAGGAAGGTCAAAGCCAGATTGATCGCAAGCACGAACAAGGATCTGAGAGAGCAGGTACGGCGGGGAGAGTTCAGGGAAGACTTGTACTATCGACTGAATGTCGTCGAGATAGAGCTCCCCCCCCTGAGGGAGCGCCGGGATGATCTTCCCCTGCTCGTTGAGCATTTCAGGAACATGTTCGAGACAACGTACAAGAAAACCCTGAATGATATCTCAGAAGAGGTCTTGGATCTCTTTATGAACTACCACTGGCCCGGTAATATCAGGGAGCTCATGCACGTGATCGAACACGCCTTCGTGGTATGCAACGATGGAATCATAAAACCGGAACACCTTCCCCCATATCTTGGGACACACTCGCACAGGAACGTGCATGCGCATACAGTGCCTCCCGGTAAGGAAAACAAACATGAACTCATGGTCCGCATCCTCGAGCAGACCGACTGGAATATCGCCAAGGCAGCACGTATTCTTAATATGAGCCGTCCAACCCTTTACAAGAAAATCCGCGAGCACAAGCTCACAAGAAAGGGTATGGGAACCTGAATTTACACATGTGATTTTTTACAGATGTGTCAGGATTTTACATTCCGATAACACCCCGGGCGGCTCTCTTTCAGCTAACATATTGTAATACAATCATAAAAAGCTGATCATTCGCTTGGCATCCTTTTTTCTATTTTCTCTCCATCGTACATAAGGAGCGGTTGACTGTAATGAAGTTCATGTCTGTTGGTGAGGAAATCTACAGGAGCTCTCCTCGCGGTCTTCGGTGCGAGAAACGTTGTCGGCATGAGCGCCCCAGCCGCCCGAGCAAGGGATATCAAATACACTAAAAGCAGGACAGGAGGGGAAGAACTATGGGTAACCTGGGAAGCGTCGTTGCAAGGGATAACTATGATGTGATCGTGGTGGGAACAGGGCCTGGCGGGGCAACCGTTGCCAGGGACATGGCCAGGAAGCAGAAAAAGGTTCTCATGCTCGAGTGGGGGCCGGGTAATGCCCCGAACGGCGGCGTCGTACAGTCGGTTATGGAGATGCTGATACCTTTCAAGAGCCTGCTCCTGACGCCACAGGTACTGGGGATGGTTCGCGGTATCTGCACCGGAGGCAGCTCGATCTACTATTACGGAACCTCCTATCCCATACCGTTCGAGATGTTCAAGGCCAAGGGTGTGGATCTCAAAGAGGCAGACAACGAAGTGCGCAAGGAGCTCCCTTTCATCGGCCCCCTGAAAGAACACATGATAACGACGATGGCCAAGACGATGCGGGAGAGCGCCCAGGACTTAGGATATAACTGGAAACCCCTTGACAAGTACATCATTCAGGACAAGTGGTCACCGGATTACAAGTGGGGCGTCAACGATCCGAGGGACATCAAATGGAGTTCGCTGATGTGGGTCAGAGATGCACTGAAGGACGGGGCCACGCTTCTCAATCACGCCAAGGTGGTGAGGGTCCTCCTGGAGAACAAGAAGGCGGTGGGCGTCGAGTTCAAGATGAAGGGTACCATGTACCGGGCCTATGGCTCAACCGTCGTCCTTGCAGCAGGCGGAATCGGGTCGCCGTGCATCCTCAGGGCCACGGGCATCAAGGACGTGGGGAATGATTTCTTCTTCGATCCTCTCATTACCGTTTGCGGAGAGCACAAGTATATCACCAAGGAAAACGAAATGCCCATGCAGTGCGGCTGTGCCTTCCCGGACGACGAATACCTCATGACCGACATGGCCCTCCCCCTGTGGCTCCATGAAAACATTTTCGCCACAGAGGTCTTCCGGTTCGACCAGCTCTTCAAGGGCAAGAAGACGTTCAGGATTATGGTCAAATCGAAAGATGCCCTGGGTGGAAGGCTCACGGACGGCGGACAGGTTCTCAAGATACTCGGAAGCAAGGAGAAGAAAAAGCTCCTGCATGGCAAGGAGAGAGCAAGGAAAATCCTCGAACATGCCGGTTGCCACAGTATCTATGGAACATACTATTTTGCAGCCCATCCGGGCGGTACCGTGAAGCTCGGCGAGTTCGTGGACTCGAACCTCAAGACACAGTTCGACAACCTCTATGTCTGCGACTGTTCAGTGATCCCGGAGGCATGGGGGCTGCCGCCCGTCCAGTCGATTCTGGCACTGGGAAGGTATCTGTCGAAAAACCTGCTCGGCGAGACGAAGAAGAAATAACAAAGGCACGGGAAGGGGAGAGAGGCAGGCCAGGCGCCTGCCTTCTCTCCCCTGAAAAACTCTGTGGAAGCTACTCACATTTCCGGGAAGGGGAGCATGGATAAGGTGCTGGGGACTATTCAACGTTACGGAAATTCAATTCATGGCTGCTCCCGCCTTTGCAGCGTACTCGATGCCGTATCGACATATCGCATTGACTGTCTGTACGAGAGATGCATCCATCCCATCTTCTCCAGGAAGGGTGCTTCACATTGCAGACAACGAGAAGCATAAAAACAGGGTCGGCATAATGGGGCCAGCCGTATGGTGTCTGGGAGCTGAAGCAGCTCATGAGGAGGATCTCGGGCATGATCACCAGTAAATATCAGGAACAGATTATTGATACGATAGGACGTATCGCGGGAAAAGTCATACGGACCGAGGGAAAGGGACGTCTGATATCCTCCGTGATCCGGAATTTCCTGGATCAATGGTCGGGAGGCAGCAGATTCAAGAAAACGATCGCGTCTCCGGTCATTGGCCTTCTTTCCAGGGGAATATACCATGAGCCGCCGGATGACTCCGGATCGATTGCAGCCGACGTAGGGCGCCTCATCACGCTGTTTGCGGCATCGGTCAATGAAAACCGCACCCTGTTTCCCGGGATACACGATGATGTGAGAGGAAATTCCATACGGGATTTCATCGCGAACACCGATTTCGGAGAGATCCGGGAGATGGTCGAAGGAAGCGATCAAGGCGTACTGAAGACCATAGAAGCCTTCAATGAGCATCTCTGGAGATATCCCGCCAAGGTCGGTACACTTGTCGCAACACTGATTCCCCTCGCCAATACCTGCGTAAGGACCTTGCGGGAGGTTCTGGTTCCCATCGAAAAGACCATCGGCCCCGACCTGTTCGCCGACATCATCCTCTCCCTCGTCAAGGGAATGAACGGCGCAGAAACGGCAAAGCTCGTTAATACGGTTAAAGAGGTCTACAGGAGACTGCATACAGGGAGCCTCCTGGTCGGAAAAGGGAGTAAGTCCCTCCTCCAGATATATTTCACCGATCTCATGGGAGCGTATTTCAGGGAGATCGATCCGGAACTCGTGAGAAAGACCCGCATCATGCTTGCTGAAGACAAGGAAGCTCTGGCAAATGCTTATGCTGAAGCTGTTTCTGCGAATCCCCGGGTTCTGGTATCCCTGATCGCATCCTTGGGAGCAGCGAAAAGCTCGCACATCAAAGCCACGAGCCGCAGGCTTTCCCTCATCGAGAATCTGGATGAAAACAGCCTGAAGGCAGCAGTATCCGAAAGCGTGACGGATCTGGATACATTTGAGGTTGCAGAGCTGATCAATACCGCCTGCAGGGTCATCAACAGGATTCATGATGCAAAACCCGACTTTGTTGCCAGTCTCATCAGCGGTGCCGTTGACTCCATAAGGACCGAGGATATCTCGAAGACTGCCGAGTGGCTTGTAACTGATCTGGCAGAGGCGCTGAAGCCCCTTGCCTCAGCCCTGATGCCCGTCCTTGCGAGGGGTATCTCCGAATTGACAGGCAACGGCGGGGACACGAGCAGTGACAGGTATAGGGGCGAATTGAAGTCTGTAGGCGATATGCCGTCTTCTTCGGGGGTGTGAAATGATTGGAAAGGTCGAGGGTATTGTGGATACCCTGTACAATGAATATGTACAGAAATATAAGGCTGGCGGGGGAAAGGTCGTCGGATATTCATGCACCTTCATCCCTGAAGAGATACTCCATGCGGCCGGGGTACTCCCTTTCAGGTTGAGGGGTATCGGTATCAAGTCGCTTTCCATAGGGGATTCCTACTTCGGACCGGTTAACTGCAGCTTTCCCAAATGTATGGTCCAGCTCGCAGGCCAGGGCTCGTACAGCTTTCTTGATGGTGCCGTCATCACGAACGGGTGTGATTCCATGCGGCGCCTGTATGAGTGCTGGAGGAAGGCAAGCGAGGACCATCCCGGAACTCTGCCGCCATACTTCGAGTATTTCTCCGTGCCTCATAAATCCGTGGACTACAGCATAGATTTCTATGAGGGAGAGTTGCGCAACTTTATACACTCACTTGAGAAACACTTCGAGGTGGAGATCCAGCATAAAAATATCAAGGAGGCCGTCAAACTCTATAACGAAGGGAGAATGCTCCTCCAGAAACTCGATGCCGTGAGGTACAGCGAACATACCCCTATCTCGGGTGAGGATGCGATGGCTGTCCTGATAGCAGGCCATGCCATGCCTCGTAAGCAATTCAATTCCATACTTAAAAAGCTCATCACGGGGCTCGATCAGGCCCAAAATGTCTCTGATGGGAAAAAGCGACTGCTTCTCGTTGGAAGCGCAAGCGACGATCTCGACTTCATCCGGGTCATTGAGGAGGCAGGTGCCGTTGTCGTTGCCGAAACCGTGTGCTTCGGCTCACGTTCCTATGCAACCCTCGTGGATGAGACGGGAGACCCGGTCCGCGCCCTTGCCTCCCACTACCTCAAGAGCAGCGTCTGTCCCCGCAAGCTCGGATATTACAAGGAACGCAGGTCCTATATCCTTGATATCGTGAAGAAGGCCCGCATTGATGGCGTCGTTCTCCAGAACATCAGGTTCTGTGATCTCCACGGGTCTGAAAACGGGGTACTTGAGCGGGATATGGAGGCGGCCGGGATTCCCTGTATGCGGCTGGAAAGGGAATACGGCCCCCTGGTGGAAACCGGAAGGATCAGGATGCGCATCGATGCATTCATCGAGCGCATCTCGTAGACCACGCCCACCTACGTTTCAGTTAGGCGGTTTGGAGAGAGAATCAAAGGAGGTTTGAGATGTGCCAGATTGATAGAAATTCCATTGCCGTGGAGGTCCTGCGCGATATCGCCCTGGATGAAGGCAGGATGGTGGCGGAGAGACAGCGGGCCATTGATGCGCTGACCCTCTTCCCGGCAACGGCGGTTGCAGCGCTCGAGTATATCTCACGCAAGGCCGGCCTTGATGTCTTAAAAGAAAGGGCGGAGCTCTACGTCAAGAGGATAAAATCCGGGGCTGTTCTCAACATGTCGGCTTAACACCGGGGGTGCCATGAAGAAAGAAACTCGTGAATATAATTACGACTGGATGCTGTGGAGCCTTTTCGATGCAGGCAGTAAGGTTACCGACGGCACGAAGAAGGAATTTGAGGGACTGCTGAGTGTCCTGCCGAGCTTCAGTAAGGTGCTGGTCACGATCCTCAGGCATGGTGAATCGGGCAGGCTGTTTCTGAAGATGTTTTCCGAGTACCTCGGAGATGTCCTCACAGCTCACGCGATGGGCAAGAAGCTCTGCCTCGGCACCTTCGTGACGGCCAAGCACATCATGTACGCCTTCGACAATGTCGTGCCGGTGTGGGCGGAGCCCATGACCGTGTTCGGGACCCTTGCGTTGAGGAAGGCTACTTCCGAATACATGGACTACTGCTGCGAGCTGGGGTTCACCGAGACCTCGTGCTCAGCGCAGCGGGGGTCGCTCGGAGCCTACCTGGCGGGCCTTGCAGAAATGCCTGATTTCATGGTCTGCGGAGCGCCGGGCATCTGTGACACCAACGCAAATGCGATTCAGTTCATGTCCTCCTATCTCGATATTCCCCTCTTCCAGCTCAATTTCCCTGCTACCCTCACCGAAGAAAGGGTTATCGACTACCACCGCAAGGATCTCAGGGCGCTCATCTCGTTCGTAGAGGAGCAGGCAGGGAGCAAGATCAACGAGGACAAGCTCAGGGGAGTCCTGGAGGAACAGAAGATCCAGGATGAGCTGAGCATCGAGTTCTACGATTACATGAGGCTCAAGCCGTGCCCCGCTCCCCCCATTTTCCAGTTCTTCTACTATGCGGGAAGGCTCACCATGCCCGGCAGGAAGGTCTATACCGAGCTGCTCCAGGCCATGATGAAGGTCGTCAGGAAGAATGCAGCGGCAGGGATTGCCGGGACCTTCTCGGGCAGAGAGCGAGCCCGCCTCATGATGTGTTATATAGAACACTACACCTCGGACGGGCGTTTCTGGGAATGGCTCGATACCCAGGAAATCAGTCTTCTCCCATCACTCATCTTCACCTTCTGGCACGAGGGGGCCTGCTACACCGAAGGCCGGGAGGCCGAGACCTACCGTATCGATACATCGACCCTGGATTCCATGATCGATACCCTTGCCGACCTCAACTCCCGCATGCCCATGGTCAAGCAGCTCAGGGGGCCTTACGACGCGCCGCACATGTGGCTCGATGATCTGAGGGGCCTGGCCAGGATAAACAAGCCCGACCTCCTCGCATATATCGGCAGCATGGGGTGCAGAAACAGCTGGGGCGCCAACAAGCTCATCCAGCGGGACATGGAGCGGGAAGGGGTGCCGACCATGCTTCTCTTCGCTGATGCCTTCGACGATCGGGTCGTCTCCTGGGAGTCTTGTGTAGAGAAGCTGAATGAGTTCATGCACGTAAGGAGGATCATGGCATGATCGCCGCTGGATGTGACGTAGGATCGCTGACGACCAAGGCGGTCATTCTCAACAACACCAGAATCATAAGCCAGGCAGTGGCAAAGTCGTCGTTCAACCCCGAGGATTCCGCAAGGGAGGTCATGCAGAACGCATTGACGGCAGCAGGCCTCGGTATGGGAGATATAGGCTTCTGTGTGGGCACAGGCTATGGCAGGGAGAGGATCCCCTTCGTGGGCAAGGCCGTTTCCGAAATAGCCTGCCATGCCAAGGGCGCCCATTGGCTGCTGCCAACGGTCAGGACCATTATCGACATCGGAGGCCAGGACTGTAAGGCCATTCGCCTTGATGCAAAGGGAAACGTTGTCAAGTTCATCACCAACGACAAATGTGCATCGGGCACGGGCAGGTTCCTCGACGTCATGGCGAAGGTGCTCGGGGTGGGAATAGATGAGCTGGGCGGCCTGTCCGCCCGGGCCGCCGATCCCGTCGTCCTTGCCGCAACCTGCACGGCCTGGGCGCAGGCCGAGGTCATCGTACACCTGAATGCGGGGACGTCCAGAGAAGATATTGCCGCAGGCATCAGTGATGCCATGGCTGCACGGGTGGCCATCCTTGCCAGGGCGGTGAGCATCGAGAAGGACGTGTGCATGAGCGGCGGTGTGGCGAAGAATACCGGAGTGCTCAAGTCATTGGAAAATCAGCTGAATGTTCCCATGCGCAGGCTCAGGATAGATCCGCAGGTGGTCGGCGCGCTGGGCGCTGCCATATTCGCCAGGGAAAAGATGGAGGGCAGGTGATGTACGTTGCAGGATGCGATATCGGCTCTTTGAGCGCCAAGGCAGTCATCATGGAGGATGAACGGATTGTATCGACGCATGTGATCTTTGCCAAACCCGAACCGGACGAATCAGCCCGTGAGGTGATGGGTGAGGCCCTGAAGAAAGCCGGCATCACCCGCGAGGATATCTCATTCTGCGTTGCCACGGGGTACGGCAGGAACAACATATCCCTGGCCGATTCAGCGGAATCGGAGATCGCCTGCCACGGCAAAGGCGCGCAGTGGCTCATGCCCGATGTGCACATGGTAATCGACATCGGGGGCCAGGATGCCAAGGCCATACGGCTCGATTCTTCAGGCAACGTGGTCCGGTTTGCCTACAACGACAGGTGTGCCTCGGGAACGGGAAGGTTCCTCGAGGTCATGGCGGGGGCGATGGGTATCGGGGTCGAGGACATGGGAGATATTTCATCCGGCTCGAAAAATTCTGTTTCCATCTCAAACCAGTGCGTAGTTTTCGCCGAGACTGAGATCATCTCCCTCATCAACGCGGGAAAACAGCTTCCGGACATCGTGAAGGGTCTCCACAATGCCCTGGCCCACAGGGTAGCGGCGCTTGCCAGGGGGATCGAGCTGGATAAGGAGATTACCATGACCGGCGGTGTGGCGAAGAATAACGGGATGTTCACAGCCCTCCAGGAGGCTCTCGGGCAGAAGATAAGGAAGATGGACACCGACCCGCAGATCGTAGGCGCGCTGGGTGCGGCGCTTTTTGCACGCCAGATCGCTCAGGACACGAAGCGCTAGGGGTTGATGTGGAACTCTTTGAAAAGATCATCACCCCAGTGCTCTCATACACCGAAGAACAGCCGGACAGGCGGTGTTGGTCTGCTGACACGGACATGCAGTGGCCGGCAGGCGGTTACGGGAGAATCGTATTGAAGGAGGACATGGGGCTCGAACTCGGCAGTCCGGAGAAGGAATCCCTCTCCTGCCTGCTGTGGACCGAAAACCTCACCCTCATCACGGACAGCAGAATTACCCTGGTCGGTCCGGATTTTTCTGAGAGTATCGGCCAAAGTCTTCCTTTCGGCAAGGTTGTTCTCGTGGGGGTGACGGGATTCGACGAAGACAACGCTTATGAACGGCATAAGGAACTCGATTTCCTGAGGTATGACATCGATCTCACGGGTTTCATGATGAGGGCTGTCTCCCAGTATATGAAAGAATGGTGCAGGGTCAATCATGAGGCAGTAGCAAATGGCTTCTCCGCGAAGGTTCTCGGTTCATCTCTGATAAGGCTCCTCCGGAAAAAGCCTTATGTGGTGTCCGCAGAGGTGATTTTCTTCACATCCAGCACGGAGGCAGTGCGCAGGCTCAGAGAGATAACGGCCCCGACAGAGAAGATCGTTTCAGCAATGGATAAAATGGCGGCGGAAATGGACTTCGAATGCGAGAGTTGTGATTACCAGGAGGTTTGCGAAGAGGCAGACGGCCTCAGGCTCATGAGGGACAAGCTCATGGCCGGAAAGAAGGAGGCGGCACCGTATGGCTGATACCACGATTCTGGCTCTGTGCGGCAAGGGCGGCGTCGGCAAGACCTCAATCGCTGCCCTCATGGTAAAGCTGCTGTCTGAAAGGAACGATCGGAAGATCCTTGCCATCGATGCGGACCCGGCCGTCGGTCTGGCATCGGCACTGGGCATGACGGTGAGGAAGACCGTCGACGACATCAGGAAAGAGCTCATCGGCAACATTCGGAAGAGTGCATCTCCGGGGCAATTGGAAACGTTGAAATCCCTTGACTATGAAATGCTCGATGCCCTTGAGGAGCAGGGCAGATTTGCCCTGCTGGCTATCGGCAGGTCTGAGGACGAGGGGTGCTTCTGCCGGATAAACAATCTTCTCAAGGATATCATCAATGACCTGGCAGACAAATTCGACATCGTGCTCATCGACGGTGAGGCAGGCATCGAACAGATCAACAGGCGGGTCATGAAGACCGTTGATCAGCTGGTCCTCGTTTCCGACACCTCTGCGAAAGGAATAGGGGTAGCCAACACCATCGCACATGTCGCTCATGAGAAGAAGGCCGTCGATTTCAAGAGCATGGGGCTCGTTCTCAACAGGGTGAGAACCCAGGCCGAGGTGGATGGCATCAGAGCCAGGACGCGCATCCCCATCTATGGATGGATACCCGAGGATGATCTGGTCAGGGAGTATGATTACAAAGGCCGATCTCTGACAGGGATGTCCAGTGATTCTTCAATGCTCTCTGCCCTTGCCGGT
>Ga0116185_1002752_pt1 | contig 15925 bp, 15 predicted proteins | sample AD_JPNNA7_MetaG_FD_89754 | JGI IMG/M metagenome (GOLD analysis project Ga0116185, IMG submission 89754) | Active sludge microbial communities of municipal wastewater-treating anaerobic digesters from Japan - AD_JPNNA7_MetaG | ecosystem: Engineered > Bioreactor > Anaerobic > Digestate | place... | reverse complement strand
GTAGATGCCGTCGACTTTGGTGGCCTTCACGAGAACGTCTGCCTGGATTTCCAGCGCACGCAGCGCAGCGGCCGTGTCGGTGGTGAAATACGGACAGCCCGTACCCCCGCCGAAGATGACGACTTCCCCTTTGTCGAGAAGCTCCCTTGCCGTCTGTGCGGTGTAGACATCCACGATGGTAGGTATGGGAAACGCACCCAGGGCAGTGCACAGAAGCCCTGCCCGCTCGAAGGTCCCTTTGAGCGCCAGGGCATTCATGTAGGTGGCGAGCATCCCCATCTGGTCGGCGCTCACCCTGTCGGCTGCAATGGCGGAATCCTGGCCCCGGAAGATATTTCCGGCGCCCACAACGATGGAAACCTGTACTCCCATCCGGACGGCATCGACCACGGCCCCGGCGAGCGAATCCAGGATCGCGGGGTCGAATCCGTATCCCCTGCTTCCGGCAAGGGCCTCGCCGCTGAGCTTGAGGAGAATACGCCTGTAGAGTACCGACACCTTGTTAGATCTCTTCTCCCAACTGATACCGTGCAAAACGCCTGATCACGCACTTTTCACCGGTCTTGCCCATCATCTCGTCAAGGAGCTGCTTGATCTTCTTGTCCTTGTCCTTCACGAACGGCTGATCGAGCAGGCACCGCTCTTCGTAGAACTTCGACAGCTTGCCCTCGACGATCTTGTCCACGATCTTTTCGGGCTTGCCGGATTTGAGCGCCTGCTCGCGCAGGATCTCCTTTTCCTTGTCGAGCACGTTTGCCGGCACGTCTTCGCTGCTCACCCACTCCGGTGCGGCAGCAGCGATGTGCATGGCAATGTCCTTGGCAAAGTTAACGAAGCTCTCGGACTTGGCGACGAAGTCGCTCTCGCAGTTCACCTCGACGAGCACGCCTATCTTGCCGCCCATATGGATATACGAGGTAACCAAGCCCTGGGATGCCGTCCTTCCCTGGCGTTTGTTGGCGACGTCCATGCCCTTCTTCCGCAGGAACTCAACGGCCTTGTCGAAATCCCCGCCGCACTCCTGAAGGGCCTTCTTGCAATCCATCATCCCTACGCCGGTTTTCTCTCTGAGCTTTTTTACATCTTCCGATGTTATCTGCATGATGCTTTCCCCCTTAACCGTTACTCTAACTCTTCATCCTCATCGAGGGCTGCTTCACGGGAGCTTGCAGGCTGCGATTCATCCTGCGGCTTGGTTCTCCTTCTGCCTTTCCCCTCTTTGACGATAATCTCGATCTCTCCCTCAAGCCCTTTGCCCATGGTCTGCTTCGCGGCAGCCTCCTCCTTGGCCGGGCCCCCTTCCGGAGTGACCTCTTCCTTTCCTTCTGTCTGGAGCTTCTCCACGTACAGGGAGCTGCCTTCATTTACGGCATCGGCGATCTTGGAGCTGAAGAGCCTGATGGCCCTGATGGCGTCGTCGTTTCCCGGAATGACATAGTCGATCAGGGTGGGATCGCAGTTCGTGTCTACGATGGCTACGATCGGGATGCCCAGCTTCCTCGCCTCTTTCACGGCAATGTATTCCCGTGAAGGGTCCACGATGTAGAGGAGATTCGGGAGGATCTCCATATTCTTGATTCCGTGGAGAGACCGCTCGAGCTTCATCTTGTGGCGCTTCATGGCGATCTGCTCTTTTTTCGGATAGTCTTCGATGGTCCCGTTGTCGATGATGTTCTCGAGCCATTTGAGCTTCTCGATGCTCTTCTTGATGGTCTCGAAGTTCGTGAGCGTCCCGCCGAGCCACCGGAAATTCACATAGTAGGCACCGACCCTGACGGCCTCTTCCTCGATGGCGTCCTGGGCCTGCTTCTTCGTTCCCACGAAGAGCACCTTGCCGCCGTTTGCCGTGACTTCCTTGATGAAGTCGCACGCCCGCTCGAAGAGCTTTTCGGTCTTTTGCAGGTCGATGATATGGATTCCGTTGCGGGATCCGAAGATATACGGTTTCATCTTGGGGTTCCATCTCGGGGTCTGATGGCCGAAATGCACCCCGGCCTCTAAGAGCTGCTTCATTGTTACTACCGGCATGTAAAAATCCTCCTTGGTTTTTCCTCCGTCCTTTATGGGATCAATCCCTTTTTCATGCATCCAAAGGGACACCAAGATCCCGCTTTCCTTGATGGACGTGTGTTTTGGTGAGCCTTTATCACACACGGCTCATAGATTCAAGGCCCGAATATTACTATGAGCAGGTATTTCTTCACAAACAGGGAATTATTTACCTGAAAAGGGGGGAGAGCTGCTTGAACTGCGGCGTTCCCGCCTTTTCAAGGAGAGCGAACGCGATCATCTCCGTCGAGTAGAGGAGCGCTCCGGCGCGGCCCATCTCAAAGAGGGCGGTACTCCTGTCGCTCGCCCTCCGGGAGCATACGGCATCATCTGCCACTGTAACCCGGTATCCTGCACCGAGCAGATCGATCACGGTCTGAAAAACGCATACGTGCGCTTCGATTCCGGCCACGATCACCTTCTTTCTCGCCGAAGCGTCGAGGGCGGCCTTGATGGCTGCATCCCGGCAGCAGCTGAAGGCGAGCTTCTCATACCTGGGCGCTGTGCCTAACCGGCTCTTCACCTCGGGGAGGGTCGTCCCGAGCCCCTTGGGATACTGCTCGGAGACGATGATCGGGATGCCGAACGCTGCGGCTGTTTCCAGAAGGATTGTGCTGTTTCCTAAAAATACCTCTCGGAAGCCCTTCTCCATGGCGTCATACAGCCTCTCCTGGATGTCGACCACCATGAGCATGCAGTCTTCCGGATGCAGGAGATAATCGTTCATGTGCAATACCTTATCCTTTGCGTGTCTGTTTTTTATAGCATAGTCGGAGATCTCTTTGCAACGCCATAACCATGCTCTCCATCCTGGGTGGAATCTGCCGGGGCACGAGCGACCACCGCCTCAGAAGACCAGGGGATAGAGGACAGCGTAGACGATTGCAGGGACGAGATTTCCAACGCGTATCTTTGCAAGCCCCATGAGATTGACGCCGATGCCGAGGATGATCATTCCTCCGGTGGATGTGATGGCAGCCAGCACAGCGGGGCTCTGGAGAAAGCTCAAGTGGGAGGCGATGATCGTGAAGCTTCCCTGAATCACGAGAACGGACAGGGCTGAAAAGGCGACTCCCATGCCCAGGGTCGAGGCGAGCGCGAGGGAAGCGAACCCGTCGAGAAGCGACTTGAGGTAGAGCACGCTCGCATCCCCTGTGGTTCCCTCCTGAATACAGCCCACGATCGTCATCGCACCGGCAAGAAAGAGGACCGTGGCCGAGACGAAGCCCTGCACGAAGGTGGCCGATCCTGACCGGAAGCTTTTCTTGAGGCGGGTCCCTATCCAGGCAAGGCCGTCCTCGATGCGCATGAGCTCTCCGGTGACCCCTCCGAGCAGGAGACAGGCGACCATGGGGATGAGATCCGGAGCCGATATAGCCATCTTCATGCCGATGACCACCACAGCCAGACCGAGGGCGTGCATGAGGGTCTGCCGGATGTTCTCCGTGATGCGCTTCCCGGCATACAAGCCGAGAACCGAGCCTACAGCCACGGCAGATGCATTCACGAGTGTGCCCGTCACGAAAGTTCCTTTCTCTTGAAGACCTTCTTATGCTTCTACAGAAGCAGGGCTCGGCCGGTCAATCGCAAAAACACATGTCGCAATCATGAGGCTTTGAACACCGATCCCTGCTCTTGACAACCGGCCAGGATGGACATACATTTCCAGGCATGGATGCCATGGAATCGCCCGATGCTGAAATCCGCGAACAGAGAATCAGCAGGATAAAAGAGCTCTTGCCCGGGAACGAGCGGATCGTGCACGAGATAGCGGACTTCTTCAAGCTCTTCGGAGACCCTACCCGCATAAAGATCCTCTTCGCCCTGGGGGCGTCCGAATTGTGCGTGGGTGACATCGCAGCGCTCCTGGGCATGAACCACTCTGCGGTCTCCCACCAGCTCAGGCTTCTGAGCCGCTCGCGCCTCATAAAATCCCGCAAGACCGGGAAGAACGTCTATTACTCCATCTCGGACAAGCATATCAAAAACGTTCTGTCCCAGGGATTCGAACATATCCAGGAATAGTCGCACCCTGCTCGGGAACCTCCTCTTCCCCTCACTGCGGTTCCGTCCACCCTTCTCCTGAAGGACACGGCATTTCTATTGCATTCTATTTCCTGATGATTTCTGTAATAAATACTCGATTTTTGTTATCGATTAACCGATTAAAATAAATATAATTGCTTATATTGTAATAGGTCAGAGGGTTTATGTTGAGCATTATCCCACATGAAGATCCGAACCAGGCATTGAGAATACGCCGTTTTTTCATGGCGTTCGGATCGTACTTCATGTGGATATTCCTGGTTTCCTACTGCTATGATCAGGGGTGGGCGAGGATATCCTTGAGCGGGATCATCGGGATCTTCGCCGGGATAATCGGCATCAACCTGATTCTCTACGCGGTGTTCCGCACAGGCCTCAACAAGCGTTTCAGAGATCCGAGCCTTACCATGCTCCAGATGCTTCTCGCGCTCTCCTGGGTCATGGTCTTCGCCTACTATACAGAGCATGTCAGAGGGGTTGCCCTGGTGCTCGCCATGGTCATCTTCATCTTCGGCGTATTCAGGCTGCAACTCTGGCAGTTCATCGTGCTCGCCCTGTACACGCTCTCGGGCTACGGCGGCGTGATCGCGCTCCTCCTGATTAATCATCAGGACAAGGTGAGCCTCCGTGAAGAGTTCCTCTACTGGGTCGTGCTCGGCTCCGTTCTCTCATGGTTTTCTTTTATCGGCAGCTACATCAATCACTTACGGGAGAAGCTCGTCAAAACCAATGTCATGCTGGAGCATGCCAACGAGAGGATACGCCAGTCCGCCATAATGGACGATCTCACCGGAGCCTTCAACCGGAGCCGGATGATGGAGATCCTCCAGAGGGAAAAGTCGCTTGCCGACCGCGGAAGGTCGCCTTTCACATTATGCATCTTCGACCTGGACAATTTCAAGCACGTGAACGACACCTACGGGCACCTCGCCGGTGACATGGTGCTCCGGGTGCTCATCAGAGAGATCAGGGAAAATATCCGCGACCAGGATTACATTGCACGTTACGGCGGTGAAGAATTCGTCATCATCCTTGCATATACCGAGATGGAAGAGGCTGTCGCCTGTGCGGAACGGCTCAAGGATCTGGCTTCGAAGATCAAGTATCCCGGGCTTCCCGATGATTTCAGCATTACCATCTCCGTGGGGGTTACACGCTACAGACCGGGCGAATCCATCGATTCGCTCATCGGCAGGGCAGATACGGCACTCTATCTGGCCAAGACAGGTGGAAAGAACAGGATCGCGGTGGAGCAGCCGCCGCTCTGCGAAGCCACCCAAGCCTGACGTTTACGCCCCGCTCCGTTCGGTCCGCCGACGGACCTTGTGCAGGCGGCCCGGATCTGCACGATACAGGGCTTCCTTACAGATGATCGAGGAGCTCCTGGGGCCTGGCGAGAATGGTTTTCGCACCGCTCGCCGTGAGGCGATCGACAGACTGGTAGCCCCACGATACCCCGACAGGGGTCATCCCTGCGTTGAGGGCGGTCTTGACATCGATATCCGAATCCCCGACGAAAAATATCCTTGCCGGCAGAATCTTCATGTCTGACGCTATCTCGAGGGCGAGAGCCGGATCAGGCTTCCGGGGCATGCCGAATATGAGCCCCCGCACGTCGAAGAATCTCCAGGCGCCGAGAAACCTCTCGACCATTATCTTGGTAAAGGAGTCGAGCTTGTTGGAGAGAACGGCGAACGGTATCCCCTTTTCCGTAAGCAGACTGAGAAGCTCAGGGACCCCCTGATACGGCTGCGACGTTTGAGCCCACCGCCGGTCGTATTCCTCGCGCATGGAGAGGACGAACCGCGAGACCGTCTTCTCGTCGCGCATGTCTTCGGGAAGGGCACGCCTAACGAGGACATCCATGCCTTCGCCTATGAACGACAGGTACGTCTCCCTGGTGTGAGGAGGAAGCCCGCTCCTTCCCAGCACGGTATTCATGGAATCTGCGATGTCCCCGAGGGTATCGAGAAGAGTTCCGTCGAGATCGAAGATGACAGCCCTATCCCTTTGCATCCCATTATCCTTTCATGTTCTTCGGATAATGGTCTCCCACAGATATGCTGTTTATGCAAGCACCTTCACAGCATGCAATACGGATGCTTATCCGATCGCGGCTTGAAGGTCTTCTCCTACAGGGTCCTTTTGTACTTTGCCATTGCAACTGCCATCTGTACGGCCTGCTCGACAGTGTGTGCGACTGGGACGCCGTTGATCTCGAACCCGTCGACGAGCATCCGGTATTTTTCCAGTCTCGGGACGTAGGCAATCAGCGGCTTCCCAACCTGGCGGCTGGCGATGCTCAAGCGTACGCCGAGGTCCGAGGTCAGGCCCGGGGCATACGGCAGGAGGAGCATGATCAGGCAGTCCACCTCTTCGAAGGTCCCGATGACCCGCGCCGCTTCGACATAGTCATCGTCCGTCGATGTGCCGGTGAGGTCCACGGGATTGACGCACGTGGCAATGGAGGATATGGCCGGTGTGAGACGCTGGCGTATCATGTCCTGCTGATAGGGCTTGAAGGTAGGAACATTGATCCCGTACTCGTAACAGAGGTCGGATGCGAGGGCGCCGTGCCCGCCACTCAAGGTGACGATGCTCACGTTGCCCTTTATGGGGGTCTGGTAGGCGCTCAAAGCCTCACAAAAGGATATGAGCTCGGTCGGGTCCTCCGCCTCGATGATCCCGTTCTGTGCCAGCAGGGATGAAAACACCCGATAATCCCCGGCAAGCGAGGCTGTGTGGCTCGCAACCGCCTTGCTCCCTCCCGGGCTCTTGCCTGCCTTCAGAACGATGACGGGTTTGACCATCTCTCTGGCCTTGAGGAGAAACTCCCGGCCTTCATCCTCTTTGAACCCTTCGATATAGAGGCAAATCACCTTTGTCAGATCGTCCGTTGCCAGGTAATCGAGCAGGTCGGTTTCCCGGACATAGGCCTTGTTTCCAATGCTCACGGCCAATGAGAGACCAACCCCCTCGATAGAGAAGCTGATCATCTGGTCCACGAGGAGGCCTCCGCTCTGGCTGATCATCGCGACATTTCCCTGTTTCGGGATGCTCAGCCTTTCCGGGGCGAAAAAGAAGCTGTCGTAATACGGGGGAGAATAGACCCCGAGGCAGTTAGGGCCGATGAAGGGGAAATCGGCCTCTTTGGCGATTTGAACGATCCGTTTCTGCAGGTCCTGATTCCCGACCTCGGCAAACCCCCCGGATATGACGACAGCCCCCTTTACCCCTGCCTCCACACAGTTCTGAAATATGCCCGGCACAGCCTCGGCACGGGCAGATATAATGGCGAGGTCGATCTCTTCAGGTATGTCCTTTACGCTCGGATAGGCCGTTTCTCCCTTGAGCACCCCGGCCTTTGGGTTCACCGGAAATGTATCCACCGGATAGCGGTAGAGATTTTTATAAAAGATGATGTTCGACGGGTGCATATCGTTATGCATCGACACCCCGATGACTGCGATCGATTTCGGTTCGAACAGAGGTTTCAGGTTCATGACGCCCCCTTTGAGACGTGGAATACTTACTCTATCAATAATAATGAAACGGCGTTCTTACCCAACAGCCTCTGCTGGCGACAGATAATGCCGGATGCAGGAATCGGGATGTAGTACCTGAAAAAGATGGATTAAATATCAGCCGGAGAAAATGTATCTCCCTGGGAGGGGCTCGATAAAGTAGTACTGCTTATGGCCGCGCTTTTCGTACGACTCCAGAAGCTTCTGCGCCTCTTCTTTCGTTTCCTTGACGCTTACGAGAAACCTGTTTCCATTGTCGTCCTGGCGCCAGAGCGCCCACGAGCAATCAGTATGCTCCCCGTCTCCCACGGCTCTACCTCCCGGCAGGAAAATGGCTCTCGGCATACGCGGAACCGTATCCTTCCTGCATGGCATCCTTAGATGAGGGCTACTTGAGGAAAACCTCTTCCACGAGGGCCTTGTAGATGGGGTAGCTCAGCCCGATGCAGTCGAGGATGGCATTCTTTGAGAACCTCCGGCCCTTTCCTATGCCGGGGCATTTCAGGGCGACTTCCTCCCATGCATCGAGGGAGCGCATATTCTGGAACCAGAAGGGAAATGTTACGCATTGAAGAGGTCTCACAGGATATATGGCGCATCCGTTTTCGAAAAAGATGCATCTCCCGTCATTGGTCTCCCTGATGCTGTAGCTCTTTTTGAGAAGGTAGAGGCATCTCTCTACGAACACATCGCGAGGAACCTCCATGTACTCGGCAATAGCGGTGATCTCGTGCTCATCGACGTAGACGACCCCCGGCTCCCCCGTACAGCAGGCCCCGCACCTCGTGCACCCGAATCTGATGCCCTCATCGAAGAAGTATGGACGAGACCTCAAGCCTTCAATGAGCGCACTTTTGTCATTATCCTTCATGTCTTCCTTTCACCGTCGCTGAAAAAACCGGCTGTGCGCATACTTCGGGAGAAATACGCATACCGGTCGTGCACAATATCACAACCCGGAGGAAAAAACAAAAAAAGACTTGCCATTTACGGATAATTTCTATACCAACCTTGCAGAATATCAGGAAAGGAGAGCAGAAATGGCTTATGTAATTACTGATGAATGTATTAGCTGTGGGACCTGTATCGACGAGTGTCCTGTTGAGGCTATCAGTGAAGGCGATGACAAATACACCATCGATCCTGATCTGTGCACTGATTGCGGAACGTGCGCCGATGTCTGCCCGACAGACGCAATAGAGCCAGGAGAATAAGAGGCCAAGAGCCCTTGAAAGAAGCATCAAGGGCTTATGAATATTCGGGAAGCTCCAGGGATAGGAGCCAGTTATCCTCTCCGGAGGTCGTCATGTTTTCTTGAGATGATCTCCGGATTGTATTTTTTAGGGATTTTTCATTCTTGTCAGATAATTCTTTGCTGATACGTGGCCCGGTTCGTCGAACTCAGGCGCCGGAACCCGCATGCGGCAGACCATCATGGTCCCGATCCCTTCGTAGGATGAAAGCCGACGCTGCTGATAAGCGATTGCGAGGCCTTATTCCCTACCCGCGAGTCTCGATCTGAGGACATTCGATAAGGAAAAGGTGACGACGGTTCTCGGTGAGATGACGATCTCTTCCGCTGTTTTCGGGTTTCGGCCTCTCCTGGCCGACTTTCCCCTGACCTTCCACTTCCCGAAACCCGAGATGCTGACCGGCTCTCCCTTCTCAAGGGACTCTTTTATGATCTCGATGAAGGTTTCGATCCCGTCACTGGCCTCTTTCCGGGAAAGCCCGGTGTTCAGGACGATTTCATCAATGATTCCGCTCTTGGTCAAGGTACTCATATTTCCCTCCTTTGAAAAACACTATCTCGTATAACTATATAATATTATTATCGCAGGTGATCGATGTCAATAGCCCCTCGGATTGAAAGACTCTTTGAGCGATCTGTGAATGCCGAAATCGCGGGCAATGATGATGCGTATCCCGGATACGTTGAGGATTTTGAAATCATGGTTGATGCCATAAGTAAATGAAAATATATGTATTTTCCCGAAGGCATCTTCTCGGGATAATGGTTCAATGGTAATCTTCCACCCATGGGAACGGAGGTAAGGGACGATTTTCTTCATATCCTCCCAGGTAAAGCATTCATTCCAGTAATCTTCCTCGGGCTGACCGGTCTGCTTCTGGTTCTCCTTGATGATTTCATACCTGCCCATGCCCGGCATGAATGCGTAAATATTGTATTTTCTCATATGCAAAGCTATCGTCACGTGCCTCCCCTGCCTTTAATACTATACATAATGGGTTGGAAGGGTTGAAACAAGGGATCTCTTCATTTTTTCAGGACGAAAAAGCCGCGGGGAAGGCTCTATGAGAAGATGTCCAGGGCATCCCTGACCTGGGAGACGGCAATCGTTCTGATCCCATTCAAAGGGGCTGTCTTCTCCAGGTTGGATGCAGGGACCAGCGCCTGGGTGAACCCCATTCTCAATGCCTCCTTGAGCCTGGATTCCATGTGAATCACGGGCCGGAGCTCTCCTCCCAGACCTATTTCGCCTATGCACACGGTCCCCCTGTCGAGGGGTCTGTCAAGGGCGCTCGAAGCAATCGCCATGACCACTGCGAGGTCCACGGCAGGCTCATTTATCTTGATCCCGCCGGCGACGTTGACGACCACGTCCGAATTCGAAAGGAACATCCCTGCCCTCTTCTCCAGTACCGCAAGGAGCACCGACAGGCGCGACTGATCCGAACCGATGGAGATGCGCCTGGGCATGCTGTAGCTCGTCCTGCTCACCAGGGCCTGAACCTCCACGAGGAATGACCGGCTCCCTTCAATAGTGGCCATGACCGAGCTTCCCGACACGTCGCCGGAGTGTCCGTTGATGAAGATGGAGGAGGGGTCGTGGACCTCCTCAAGCCCGTTCGACTTCATCTCGAACACACCGATCTCGCCCGATGTCCCGAACCGGTTCTTTACGGCCCGCAGGATCCGGTAGACCCCGGAGGCATCGCCTTCGAAATAGAGCACGGTATCGACCATGTGCTCGAGCATCTTGGGGCCCGCTATCCACCCCTCCTTGGTCACGTGGCCTACGACGAACACCACGGTGTTCATGCCCTTGGCGATCTCCATGAGCATGCCCGCACTCTCACGAATCTGGGATACGCTCCCGGGAGGGGCGTCGATCTGCGAGGAGAGCACCGACTGGATGGAGTCGATGATCACCACGTCCGGTCTGATCGCTGCGATCTGCTCCCGGATCTCCTCGAGAACGACCTCCGAGTAGACGAGGATATCCTCTGAAACGGCGCCGAGCCTCTCGCTCCTCATCCTCAGCTGGACCCCGGATTCCTCGCCGCTGACATAGAGGATGCGCATCCCTGACAGGGAAAGGTGATAGGCCATCTGGATCATGATGGTCGACTTCCCGATCCCGGGGTCGCCGCCGATGAGCACGAGGGACCCCTCGACGAGCCCTCCCCCCAGCACACGGTCGAGCTCCTCGATCCCGCACTTCCTCCTCGCGAAGGGGGAGGATGCGACTTCCGAGAGCGGCACGGGCGCACCCTTCCTGACGCGCTCCGGCGAGGACGGCCTGGCTCCCGCCGAGACGATATCCTCGATGAGCGTGTTCCACTCGCCGCACTGCGGGCATTTCCCCATCCACTGCGTATGGATCTGGCTGCAGGAGGAGCAGCGATAGATTCTCTTCTGTTTTGCCATTACCGTCGTGCTACCTCTTCGATATTACTGCTGGGTCACCCTGAGGACCTCCTCTATCGTGGTAACGCCGTCTTCGACCTTGCGGGCGCCGTCCTGCCTGAGCGTGTGGAGGCCTTCGCTCAAGGCTGCGTTCTTGATGATATTGGAGTCCGATGTCTTGAGTATGGTGCTCTTGATGAGATCGCTCATGAAGAGGATCTCGTAGATTCCTGTCCTACCCTTGTACCCTGTCCCGAGGCATTCGCCGCACCCTGCCCCACGGTAGAGGTATCCTTCCCTGGCGAGCATCTCTTTCGAGAGCCCTATTTCGAGGAGGCTTTCGTCCTCCGGGAAATACTCCTGCTTGCACGAGGCGCAGATCTCTCTCACGAGCCTCTGGGCAACGATCGCGTTCACCGACGAGGTGACGAGGAACGGCTCGATCCCCATGTCGATGAGCCTCGTCACCGCACTGGCGGAATCGTTGGTGTGGAGGGTGGAGAAAACGAGATGCCCGGTCAGTGCAGCCTGGATGGCGATCTCCGCAGTCTCGAGGTCGCGGATCTCACCCACGAGGATGACGTCGGGGTCCTGCCTCACGATGGAGCGCAGTCCGGATGCGAAGGTAAGCCCCACCTTGGTATTCACCGGGATCTGTCCGATCCCCTTGAGCTGGTATTCAATGGGGTCTTCGATGGTGAGAATGTTTTTGTCCGGAGAATTGATCTTGCTCAGCATGGAATACAGCGAGGTCGTCTTCCCCGACCCGGTGGGCCCGGTCACGAGGACGATGCCGTGCTCCTGCCTGATGAGCCGCTCGATCCTTTCGAGATCGTCGGGGTAGAACCCGAGCTCCTCGAGGCCGAAGAGCACGCTCGATTTGTCGAGAATCCTCATGACCACCCGCTCGCCGTTCACGGTAGGCACGACGGAAATCCTCAGGTCAACCGCATGATCGCCGAGCTTGATTCCGATTCTTCCGTCCTGGGGAAGGCGCTTTTCAGCGATATTGAGAGACGCCATGATCTTGATGCGGGACACGATCGGCGAATGGATCCTCTTCGGCAGCGTGAGAACGTCGTGGAGGATACCGTCGATCCGGTACCGCACCTTCACATCCGTCTGGTAGGGCTCTACGTGAATATCTGACGCCCTGTCCCGGTATGCCTGGACCATGAGCCTGTTGACCATGCGGATGATCGGCGCTTCGGTCTCCATGAGGGTGATATCCTGGATGCTCTCGAGGTCTTTGAGGATCTCGTCGTCTTCCTCCTCGATGTCGTCCATGATATCCTTCGCGCTTTCTTCCTTCATCTCCACGAGCCGGCTGATGGCGCTGTGGATCTCCTGCTTGGGGGAAAGAACGCGCTTGATTTCCTTGATGCCGAGGATCTTGGCAATGTCGAACAGGGGCTCCTGGTCTGCTGGGTCGTTCACCGCGACGGTCAGCACACCGTCTGCGAGCTTTACCGGGACCATGGTGTATTTTCTTAGGAAAGAGATGGGCAGAACATCGATGATCGACGGGGCCACCTCGATCTCTTCGATGATGTTCATGACCGGGACATCCCACAGCCTGGCAAAGGCCTGAATCATGTCGTGGTCGCTGAGCAGCCCTGACGAGAGAAGGGCATCCTGGAACGGCAGGGTCTTCTCTCTCTGGACCGTCCTCACCTTGTCCAGGCCAGCTTCATCAAGAAGCTTCATTTCCTGGAGAACATGCTCAAGGCTTGGTATTTTCATTGGCCTTTGCCTTTCCCTTCTTGTTCTTTGGGGGATTCATCACCGCATCGATCTCTCCGTACTTCTCCTTATAGAGGTCCGTGGTCTTGACATCGGTGTCTATCACGCGGGGAGTGAGGAAGATGAAGAGGTTGGTCTTCTGCTTCTTGTTCGTGTTCGTCTTGAAGAGATGGCCCAGGATCGGAATGTTCCTCAGCAGAGGCACGCCCGATTCCCCGTTGGTGATGGTGTCGCCGATGAGCCCGCCGATGACCATGGTGGCGCCGTCCTTGACCGTGACCGTGGTCTTTGCGGTACGCTTCAGCGTGGTGGGGGCAAACTCCTGATTCCCCGTTCCTTCCACCAGGCTCGTATTCTCCTGGAACAGCTCGAGGCGGATGTTCCCCTGCTGGTTGATGAGGGGCGTCAGGCGCAGCGTAACACCTACGTCGCGATAATCGAACGTCCGGACGGTATTGTTGAGGTTCGTGGTATCCGTACTCTCTCTGGTAAGATACGGCACATTCGATCCGACCGTTATCTCGGCCTCTTTATTGTCCATGGTTATGATCTGAGGGGTCGCTAAGATCCTGACGTCGTTATCGTGCGCCATGGCGGAGATGAACGATGTCATGTTCGGGAAGGTGATGGTATTATTCCCCTGGGTGATGGTGATGCCCTGTCCCACGACTCCGAATGCCGCACCGGAGGGAATGTCCGCAGGGCTGGTGATGAATCTCTCCCCCGTCCTCCCGAATACGCCTCCCACGCGCTCGCCGTTGTCATAGGTGAAATCCTCGAAGTAATTCCATTGAACCCCCACGGTGAAGTCCTTGTTCTGGTTCACCTCCATGATCATGGCCTTCACGTAGACCTGCTTCCTGGGGATATCCAGGTACTTGATCGTATCAAGGATGCTCTGATAGGCGTCGGGGTCGGCATAGATGACGAGGGAGTTCGTTTCCTTGTCCGGCGATATCTTGACCCTGTCGTTATTGACTGCACTGCGCAGCCCCCTCTGGACCGCTTCCTGCTGCTGTGCGGGCGGAATCGAGTCGGATTTCACCGGTGTGGGCACGTCGGTGAGGACCTTTGCCACATCCTCCGCCCTTGCAAACTGCAGGTAATAGACGTGGATGTCTTCCTTCCCTGTGGGAGTCGGGATATCGAGCTTCTTGACGAGGGATTCGATCTGGCTCATGTCGCTTGGAGAAGCGAGAACGATGAGAGCGTTGGTCCTCTCATACGGAATGATCTTGGTCTTGCCCCGTTCGGTCATCCCTCCCCTCTGACCGATGTTCCTCACGCGCTGTATGCGGTCGGAGCCGGCACCCCCTTCAGAGAGAATGTCGGTGAGCTTCGTGCCGAGATCGGTGGCAGAGGCATGGGCGAGGGGGAAGATACGGAAATCCGATCCGAAGCCGGTCACATCGATATAACCGAGAATTTCGAGCATCTTGCGGATATTCGACCTCGTATCCGTGATGATGAGGACATTGCTCTGCGGATATGCCAGCAGCTGGAAGCTCCCCCTCGTAAGAAGCGGCGTGAAGAGCGTTTTCATATCGTTGGCATCCGCATGCTTGAGCTGGACGATCTGGGTGACCAGGCTGTCCTCTTTTTTCTTCGGCGGTTTCATCGAGGTGGAGAGACTTCTCGTGACGGCATCTGCCGCCTGCACGACCTTGATCACCCCTCCCATGTTGACCGTTCCGAATCCGTTTACGTCGAGCACGCTCAAAAATACCTGATAGGCCTCGTCCAGCGTCATCTTCGGGGCGATATGACCGTGACCTTGCCGGCTACCTTGTCGTCGAGGATGAAGTTCTTCCCCGTGATATCGGCGATGAACTTTACGAAGACCTTGATATCGACGCCGTCGAAATCCATGGTGACGTACTGCTTTCCGTTTTTATCTTTTGAGACGTTATCTCTGCCTGCATCCGAAAGCTGAGGGGCCGGTGACTCGGGCATGCTCTTCGGGCCGGAGGCAGACGGCAGCCCGCGAGGCGACGAAGGTTTGGGGTATGATCGTGCATTCAGGGATTCACCGGTGCCGGGGCTTCCCGGCTGGATATTCTTCTCCTGCAGGACATTCCGGTAATTCCGATCTGCCCCTGCCGGTTTTTGAGCCTGGTTCTGTTTCTTGGGCTGCGTGTCCTGCTGGCCGGCCGCCGGAGCCTGACTGCTGTTGATCAGCCGTGCCCCCCAGACACCCGACGAGCTGAGTAACAGAGCTATCACGATGGTGACGAGCATATTCCGAATATTCATCCTTCCCCCTTCTCCTTCTGCGTGCCGATGAGCCGATCGAATCTGGCATTGCCTTTGAGCCCTTGCAGATCAGGGTCTTCCGATGCCCATCTCCTCGCCTCTGGATTCATGGAGCAAGCCATTTCCAGATATGTCAGCGCTTCTGATCTATTTCCCAATTTGGCATATGCGCACGCGAGATTGTAAACAGGCTCCACGTAATTTTTCGAGGTCTTGTTCGCTTGTTTGAAATAATGGATGGCCTTTTTCGTCTGTCCCTCTGCCAGAAAGACATTCCCGATATTGTTCAGAAGGCGTACATCCTTCTTGAAGTAGTGCATGGCCTTGGTGTAGACCAGCAGGGCATTGTCATAATCCTTAGCCTTGAAGAGCCGCTCGCCTGCCTTCAGATAGTCGTCTATACTGTCACTCGAGGGCAGTGCAGCCGAGGCGGCGGGCTTGGCCGGCATCTCATGTCCCTGTACATCCATCCGGTTCTGCTTCGCACTGATCGGATTTGCCGTACCGGCTTTCGCAGTGCTCGTAACGGCAGCCGCCCGGATGTCCTGCTTCCCGTCCATGAAAGACCTGATGCCGAAGAAGACGGCGGCCGTGCACAGCGAGCTGACTATTACCGCGATGAGGATCAGCACGGCTGTCCTCTCCTTGATGCGAGGCT
>Ga0116185_1002747_pt1 | contig 15953 bp, 14 predicted proteins | sample AD_JPNNA7_MetaG_FD_89754 | JGI IMG/M metagenome (GOLD analysis project Ga0116185, IMG submission 89754) | Active sludge microbial communities of municipal wastewater-treating anaerobic digesters from Japan - AD_JPNNA7_MetaG | ecosystem: Engineered > Bioreactor > Anaerobic > Digestate | place... | reverse complement strand
CTGCGGAAAGTTCTACGGCTACGCGCGGCCGGGCACCTGACGGGCTGGTGCCTCCGGGAAAATTCCCTGCCTGTTTTGTCTCCAGTAGCGACCCGGGACGAATATAACAATAGAGCCCAAAGCGGCTGCGGGCCCCCCACCCGAAGGCCGTTGCCTTGGCGTTGCGCCCAGGGCGACGGCCTTTTTTGTTTTGGGGTGGACGTGTTCGCCAATTCGACTGAAGCAGGCTGTCCGAACCCAAGGCCACGCGATGCCATCATCCGGAAAGACAAAGGAACCGCGGGCTACTATCGAGGCCATCCAGGAATACGCCGATTCCACGGGATTGACCCCTGAGGTGGACCGCGAGAGCGGGGTGATCCGCGGTGTCAAGATTCTTGGGCTCCAGTCCAAGAATAAGCGACGGTACACGCCCGAGTGTGTGGCGGCAGCGATACCCCTCTATGAGGGCCGCCCGGCCTTTGTCGATCATGTGCGGCCAGGACAGGAAGGCCCACGGAGCTACAGGGACAAGATCGGCGTCCATCGCAACATTCGCCAGGCACCTGACACCTCCCCGGGGCTCGTCTCCGACTTCCACCTGAACTTGAAGCACCCCCTCGCCGAGTCCATCCTTTGGGATGCGGAAAACGCGCCGCAAAGCCTGGGGTTCTCCCATGACGCCCAAGGCCGCATTGTTCGCAAGGGCGGGGAGGCTGTCGTGGAAGAGATTCTCTCGGTGGCGTCCTGCGACCTCGTCTGCCGCCCCGCCACCACCAACGGACTCTTCGAGGATACGGCGGAGATTCCCGAGGAGCAGGTGGAGTTCTGTGAGCATGGCCTATCAGCCGTCTCTGATCTTCGCACCATTCTCCTCGGTTCCGATCCGTTGGAGACCAAACAGGCACGCCTCCGGGAAGTCGTAGCCGCGTGGGCCGGCGAGATCGGCGGCATCACCAGACATGAGGAGTCTACTATGGAGTGGTCCGACATCACTCTGGCCAGTCTCCGGGAGAACCGGAAGGACCTCGCCGACGCCTTGGCGGAACCCCTGATGAAAGCCAAGGAAGAGAGCAGGATCGCCACCGAGGCCCTGGAAGCCCTGCGGACGCAGTACAAGGCTGTGACCGACAAGCTCGCGGAAGCCGAGGCGGAGAAGGCCCGGCAGGCGGCCCGGCTGGCTATCGCCGAGGAGTTGAAGGCCGCCAAGGTCGATCCGGACAACAAGGCGGTCTGCACTGAGGCGATCATGGAGCAGCTTCTGGCAGCCAGGGACGCCGAGGCCCGCAGGCCCATCATCTCCTTGATGGCAATGGCGACGCGCCCCGCGCAGGCCGGCTCACCCCCGTTTGGCTCCACGGGTTCCGTCGGAACCGGCGGCCCCGGCGCTACCGCGAAGGAGACCCTTTCGCTCCTGTAGCGGAACATCACACACATACCCAAGGAGGGTTTCTCATGGCGAGTGTAATGCGTTGGCGTGAAGGGGTTGTCAAGTACGTGCCGATGCCGACCCACAACAGCTACCCCATCGAGCAGGGCGACCTGCTCTGGAAACACAGCGACGGGAAGGTCTATCCTGCGAGCGCCTGCACGACCGTGTTGGGTGATGCGGGGACGGCGGCCCAGAACCGACAGCAGTTCGCAAGCCGATTCGCCGGCGTGGCGGACAGGAAGGTCGGGTTGCAGTCTGGCGAGACCGTCTTCAACCTGCCGGGTACCTACAATCCCGGCTACATCCTGGTGGCGACCTCGGGCGTTTTCGCCTTCCCGGTGGCGTCCACCTCTTTTGTGTCCGGCGACCTCGTCGGCGTCTACAACGACGCGACCGACAGCAGCAACCAGGTGGTCGCCAAGGTCACGGCAGTCGATGAGGCGATCGGGACCGCCAAGGTCCCCGTTGCCGCCCTGGGCGCCGCCGTGACGGAAGTCCTGGTGGACATCAAGAGTGCCATGATGCGGGAATCGCTCAGCGGCAACGTATAACCGAACACGAACCGAACATGGAGGGTTCTTCTCATGGCAAGAAGTGCAAAGAAGCTGGCTCAGATGCTGCGAACCGAAGGGTGGCGGCCCGGCCAGGACGTTCGCGCAACGCGGACGTTTGAGCACCTGAGTGAAGCGTGCGGTTGCGATGTCCACGGCCACGCGATCGAAGGCCGGCGGGCGGAGTTGCATCTCGGGGACGACGCGGACGGGTATTCCATCCGTGACCTCTTCGAGAACCTCGTGGTCAACCGCTCCGACGGCGAGCCGGTGGGTTCGGCGTTCGTGAACGAGTTCATGGACCCGTCGAGGCCCGTCGCGCTGTTCGAGGAAGGCGGGGCCATGGGCGCGGTGAACGCTTCGGCGTTCGCGGGGATCACGGGCCAACTCATGGTCACGGAAGTCCTCAAGCCCTACGAGAAGGAGGAGTACGTCGTCCGGAAGCTGATCCCGACGTACAACACCAAGCTCCCACAGGAGCGGATCATTGGGGTAGCCCAACCCAAGGACCCCGGAAAGAACCTGCTCCGCGCCCTGGAGGCCGAGCCGGTCAAGTTCGTGGGGTTCGAGGAGAACTACGTCGAAACCCCGGTCACACGCAAGGAGCAGGTGGGGATCGCCCTAACCAAAGAGGCGATCTTCTTCGATCGCACCACCCAGATCGTGCAGCAGGGAAACGAGGCCGGCGACCTGCTGGCCTACAGCGAGGAAGTGGAGTGCATCGACCTGGTGATCGGCGGCACCACGGATCCCACGTACTTCACGGAGAAGCGGGCCGGTGATTCAGCCCCCGTCACTCTCGATCTCTTCCAGGAAGCGGGGGCGGGCAGCGGGGCGTACCAGTTGGCGTATGCCTACCCCAATCGGGCCAACCCGTTCGTCAACGAAGTGCCGAATAACCCGCTCACCGACTACAAGTCGATCGAGTTGTGCGATCGGTACTTCTCGGTGATCGTGGACCCCAACCGGGGCCGTCCCATCGTCATCGGGAAGCCGTTCGTGCTCGCCTGCCACACGAAGCGGATCGACATCCCCCGCGTTCTTGAGGCATCGGCGGTTTGGCGCATCAGCCCTCCCGGGACCGTGACGACCCCCGGAGCGCTCATCACCCAGTCGCCCAATCCGCTCGGCAAGGTCGGTCTCACGGTGGATCGGATCGCCGTTAGCCGGCTGCTCCAGCAGAGGCTTGTCGCGGAACTCGGCCTGAGCGCGACCCAGGCCCAGGAGGTCTGGTTCTACGGCGACATCGCCAAGGCGTTCCGCTACATGACCAACTGGCCGGTCACGGTGGTTCAGGCCCCGACCAACAGTGAGGCGGAGTTCTCACAGGACATCGTCATGCGGTGGAAGGCCAGCAAGCGTGGCCGTGCGGCCATCCTGGAACCCCGCGCCTGGCAGCGGTGCAACTTCAAGTCGCTGTCGCTCAGCGGCGTGTGATCGTGTGTGAGAGGTGACAATCTGGCGGCGAACCCCCAGCAGGGAGGCTTGCGGGGACAGAGGGCCGGCCGGAACTCCGGCTGGCCCTCGTTTTTCAGGAGGAAGCAATGGCAGGCGAAGTAGACCTACCCGCCCTGACCGGCGACAACCTCGCGGACACCCTCGCTGCCCTGGAGGTCCAGCGGCTGAATGTTGCCAGGTCCGGGCCCAAGGTCTCTTACTCGGTGGACGGGCAGCGGTTCGACTGGAACCAATACATGAAGCTGCTCGACGAGCGAATCAAGACGGTGCGGCAGGAGATGAATCAGACTGCACCATGGGAAACCATTGACGTGTTCATCTGACCATGACGGCACTCTACAGCGCCATTCGCAGCAAGGTGAAGGAATTGATCGTTGGGCTTGGCCTGACGGGCATCCCGGACGCCAACATCGTCGAGACCAAGCTGCCGTGGGCCAGAAACATGGTGATGCCGGGGGTGCGGGTTGCGTTCGCCACGGACAGTTTCTATCCCTGGACAAACGAGGCGTATAAGACGGAGTACGGCATCTGGGTGGTGTATGCCAGGGTCAGTAACCAGAACCTGACGGAGAACCTGGACGCCCCCAACCAGTGGCGTCAAGACATTACGCGGCTGTTTCAATCGCGGGCCGTCCTGTCGCAGTTTGGGATCGCCGGGGTCTACAACAGTCGCGTGGAAGCGGGCACTCCCATCTGGGATTCGGCATTTGCCGCCCAGCATGACGTTGGTGCCCTGAAGGTCATAGTGACCGCAACGGAGCCGCGATGAGCCTGGATGCCGATATCATCGCCAGCGTGGCCGCGGATTACCAGTACATGGACGCCGTGGAGTCGCTGACGTACCACAGGCCCAACACGGGCGAGGAGTGGGGTGGCGTCAAGGGAATCTCAGAAAGTGTAAAAGGGGTAGAGATCGGCGGAGTGCTGTCGCTTCCGAGGTTGGACCTGCTGTGGATCGTCTTCGGGCCCACCCTCGACACGACGCCCGTACAGGGAGACTACCTGACCGACGAGGACGGGGCGATGTGGACCGTCATGGAGATTCGGACGAAGCGACTGCGGACCACCGCCTTCAATTTCGTCCTGGGGTGCGTGAAGCGGATTGAAGAATGAAGAAAACCCTTGACCCAGCGTGGATGCAGCGAGTGGCCGACCGCCTCGCTCCGGTCTTCGCTGACGGCGTGCGAAACAACTTCCTGTGTGCCGAGGGCCCCGACGGCCCCTGGCCGCCACGTAGAGACAACGAACCCCATCCCCTCCTGAACAGGGATGGCGATCTGCTCACTGCGGCAACCGTGGGTGCTGAGGCGTCGCCCGCGGTCGATGGAAACACCATCACCTTCTCGGTTCCGCCCGGTGGTGCAAGGTCGGTTCAGTATGCTTATGTCCACGATGGCGGTGAGCATGTGCCGTATGGCGGCGGGCGAATTCACGGAATTCCCCAGCGGGAGTTCTTCTACGCCTCCGAGGCCACACTCGGCCGCATGGAGGAAGTGGTGGCCGATGAAGCAGAAACAATCTTGTTCGATTAAAGGAGTAGCCGATGGGAACCCCCAATGTTGGCAAGTGCGTGCAGTTCGGCGCTGGCACCTCGTCGGCGGATCACCAGTTCGAGGTTCTATGGCCCTTCGACTTCGGGAAGCGGGGGCGATTGGTTGAGTCCAATGGCCTCCGTGGCACACGGGATCGTTTCTCGACGAACGTGAACATCGGTCCATATGACGTCGGCGGACTCGTCCCGATGGACGTGCGACCCGACACAATGGATTTCTGGCTCTACCGCATCCTCGGGGGGGCCGAGAACAACGACGTCTTCGTTCCCGCCGAGACCCTACCGACGATGGTGGTGGCCGTGGACCGCGGTGCAGACGTGGCGACGTTTGCCGGCTGCAAGGTGAATACCGCAACCTTCTCGGCGCAGTCGGGGGAAGACCTGCGCCTGGAGATGGACATCCAGGGGACTACGGAGTCGATCGGGGACGCCGGGTCGTTTCCAGATATCAGCAACACCCTGTCGGTCGAACAGCCCTACATCTTCCACCACGGCGTCCTGTCGGTGGGCTCCTCCAGTTGGGAGTTCCGACGATTCCGCCTGGTGATCGACAACGTCCTGATCCTGGACCGCTACATGAACACCGATCACCGCACGTCCCTTCCCGAGGGCGATCGGATCGTGACCCTCCAGACGGAAAACCCCTGGACCTCCAGCGAGAAGGCATCCCTGTATGATGTGGGGATCGCGGGCATGGCGGGCGCTCTCGTCTTCACCAACGGAACGAATGTCCTGACTGCCACCTTTGCCAACCTGAAGGTTCCCGTCTCGCCACCGGTTGTCCAGGCCCGCGAGCAGGAGATCATGCTCCCATTGAACTTCGTGGCCTACAGCAAGTCTGGCAAGCCGTCGGTCCAGTTTTCCAACGTCTGGACCGCAGGAAGCGGAGTGTAGTATCCCCCTACAAGCAGCATGTCCACTGGGCATGTCGCCCAGTTTGTTCCCCCGCGAAAGGAGTGAAAGATGAGCCGCAACGTCATTCAGGATGGGTACACCCGAGACGGCTACATTGCCGCCGTCCCGCGACTGCACGAAGAACTGGAGTTTCGGTACCGCCCAATGTGGGGCGGGCGGCCCCAGGTTTTCGCCAGCCCGGCGTTCCGCGCCCAGACCCCGGAGGTCCAGGCGGAGATGGAGGCGGCAGCGATCGTCGAGCACCTCGTCTCCTGGGGTGAGGTGGACGCCAAAGGCGCATCCCTCCCGATCGACGCGAACCACGTGAAGCGCCTGCCGGTCCCGATGCGGCAGATGCTCCTGAATATCATCGCAGGCTACATCCCGAGCGACATCCGGCCGGCGGAGTCCGTTGAGATCACCGTCTCTTCCGCGGAAGAGGCTCGGCGACTCTTGCACGCGATCGAGAGCGGCAAGACTCTCGGCGAACTCGCCGCCGAGGAAGACAGAAAAAACTAAGGGAGGGCCTCCGGATGCTGCTCTGGCACCCGGGGGCCATGAAGATCGACTGCGGGGACTGCAAGAAGTACCTCTACGACCTGGAAACGGGAGAACGGAGGACCTTTAAGGCGGGGCCAAAACGCGAAGATCGGCCACGCCCACGCGGCCCCACGGAGGCGTTGCAGTGTTCTGAGTGCCCAAAGAAGTCCCCGGAGAATGCCGACGCCTGCCGACTCTCTGATCGCAACTGGAAGACCCTGGAGTTATTTCGCAGCATACGGGTCACTGGAGCCACGGAAGCCATGAAGCGAGACCCGATCCTCATGGAAAACCTTGCCGTGATCGGCCACCTCTGGTCCGAATGGGAGCGCCGCCAGGCGGCCGTGGAGGTCGCCAATCAACTCATCCAAATCCTTCCGGTGGTGAGGGTTCGGTAGTGGAACGCACGGTCACTTTCAAGGTCAAGCTCGATATGTCCGACGCCGAGGCGGCCGTGCGGCAGCTATCGGACCAGACCGTGACCATCAGGGCCAAGGGGGCGCGGGCTGCGGGATCGCAGGCGTCCGGCGGCTGGTACCGCGCGCAGGCCCTCGGCTCCACGGAGGCTGCGCCGGCCACCCCGCACCACGATCCGGATCAGGCAAGGGCCCGGGTGTCGGACGGATCATCGCCCCCCACGGCCGGCAGCGGCTGGGGCGGCGGCGGGGGGGCGGGTGGTGGCGGCAGGCGTCCGCGAGACCAGTTCCGAATGCGACTCCAAGGACTCTCGCCGGAGCAAATCGAGTCCCTGGGCAATGTCCTTCAGGGGGCCTTTCGTGGAGGCCGGGGCCGCGTGAGTGTGGGCTACACCGGCAGCGGGTTCGGGTACGCCGGCACAGTCACGAGCCAGCAGAGCACTGCGCGTATGATGGGCAGCATCGCGCAGCAGGCCGAGGCGCTTGGTGGGGCCGGTACCCTGACCCTTCGCGGCACGCTCTCGAACCTGCGGAAGGTCAAGGAGCTACAGCAGGCTGTCGCCGACCTGGAACTCGGAGCACCGGCAGCCGCCGCGAGTCTCCAGAGACAGCAGGTGATAGCCCGCCGGGCCATTATGGGTCGCGGGACACCAAGGGAGCGTTTTGCGGCCAGGACTGAGGTGTATGACGAGCAGTACCGCGCAGGGGTGATTGACGCAGCCACGCGGGCTGCTGCGGTCAACCAGGCGTATGCTGATACAATCGGCCGTGAGCATGATCGGCAGCAAAGGGCGCGGGAGGTAGCGCAGCAGCGATACGCGATGGCCGGCCGTCGCTTTGAAACCCCGGGGGTGCGACTCGGCAGGGAACTGGCCGAAAACAACAGGGCAGAGCGCGAGGGCATTGCCACACCAGAACAGGCGCAAGAGCGGCGAGGCCAACTAATAGGCGAATACGAGCAATCCCGCCGGGACGACGCCGAGCAGAGGGTTGAAAAGTATCGTCGCGCCCGTATGGTGGTCCAGTTAGAGCAAGCCCAGATTCAGCGGAGCATGTCCTACATCGGCATGGCCGCCGCCCAGGCTGTGCAGGGGTTCGTGCAACTCGGGATTGCCGGCGAGAAAAACACCCAGTCGCTTCTCCAGGCGGTCGTTCGGGTACAGGGTGCGTTCAACCTCTTCCGCGGCACCACTCTTGGGCTGAGCGCCATCCAGAGCGTCGGGGTCAAGGTGCAGCGGGAGCGATGGGCACTAGGTCGGCAGGCTGATCTCTACGAGAAATACATTGCGGGGGGCGGGGAGGACACGCGGACAGCACGCCAGCAACTCCAACAACAGGCGTATCGGGAGGCCCAGGAGGCCGTCCTTCCGCCAGTGGGGCCAAGTCTGGTCGGGCGGGTCATGGGTGCTGGAGCCGCCGTGAGAGGCGCTTACGCGGCCGCGCCCATCGCAACCACCCTTGGTGTGGTGGCTGGCGGCGCACTCGCCGCTGGCGGCGCAGTGGTTGCCGGGGGGGTGGCCTACGAGAATATCGCGGCGAAGCTACAGGCGGGCCGCATTCAGAGCGCCTTCGAGGGCCGCGCAAGCCTGTTTAGTGGGCGAGAGCGGCAATGGCAGCAGACGGGCCTCATATACACCCGCGAGCACGAGCAGTGGCAGCGGCAGATGGAGATTGAGCAGAGACACGCCGGCCTGGCTGGCTTGCAGGCCGGGCAGGACAGAATCCCCGGGCCCGAGAACATTGAGCGCAACCTCGTCGAGGCGAGGGTGCGACGCGAGGCGGCGGAGCGGGAACTCACCGAGGCTCAGTACCGCAGGGCCGAAGTCGAGAAGCAGGGCGCGGAGGACGCCGCTGCGGCGGACAAGAGGCAAAGTGCTGCTCGCAATAAAGCCCAGGCTGACCTCCTGCGTCATCCCGGTGGCTGGTGGAGTTCGCTAGTGCGCGGACCACGTGACCTTAGCTTGAATGATGTGGCTGAGCAGCACGGACTCCCTCGCGGCTACGGGAGCGTACCGATATTGAATATCGGCCTGCTCCCATGGTATGCCAATGAATCTGAGCGGCGACGCAAAGCGCTCCAGCAGGCAGCCGGTCTCGGGGAGTCCACCGGAGAAATCACCAAGCGTGACAGCCGACTTGCGGACGCTGCACGGGTCGAGCAAGAGAAGCTGGTGCAACAGCAGGTCGCAGTCCGTGAGGAGGCCACTGCGGAGCGAGAACTTGCACAGTCTCGCCTCGGCATCGCACGCCGTCGCATCTCCATTGCCTCCGAGAAAAGCGGCGAGGCCGCCAGGGGGGTTTATGGCTTAGATATGGGCCTCGGGCAACTCAGTGAGCGGGAGTACATCCGCGTGGGTGACGCCGTGCGGATATCACAAGCGGGCGTCGATCCGCGACTGATGCCAGAGGAGTACAAGCAGATGATCCGGTCGGGCCTGGCGGGGGAGGAGGAGCAGCAGCGACTCGCCGCCGCCGAGTACCGACTCGGTCAGGAACGGCGCGGCGTGATGGGTGTGGGGGGCCGCGAACAGCGACGCCTGGAGTTTCAGAATCAAGTGCTGGCGAGGTCGCTGGGGATTGACATCAATGAGCTAGAGCCGAACCCCGACATGCTACAGCAACTCGGGATCAACCCCCAGAATCCAGGTGAGGCGCCCCGCTTCCGGGAGATGATCCAGAACCTCCAGGCCCTCAACATCGACACCAGTCAATTCGACAACCCGTTCATCCTATCCCAGATGCAGAACAATCCGGCTGAGATGCAGCGCCTGCAACTCCAGTTGCGAAATGTCGGGGCGCAACTGCGTTCAAGCGCGGGAGGATTCACGCCCGAGTCGGTTGGCCTGGCCCCGTCCCTGGCCGGCGATGCCAGGCCGGGCGAGCGCCCGGTGCTGAACCCACAACAACAGCTACCGAACGTCTTGCGGTCCCTCGAAGACTTCTTGCAGGCGGACAAAAAGGAGCGGCAAGCCAAGATAGACTCAGAGGCATCTGTGGTCCGGTCGCTGGTGGCTCTGGATCATACGCTCCGCCGGATCGACGAGCGGGGCATCAGGCTGAATATCCAGGGCCAGAACGCAGGGGCAGCCGCTGGACTGCCTGCCGGCACCACGAACATCGACACGCGACAAATGGCCCAAGGCGGCTAACAGGAGACGCACCGTGGGCGTAGGATGGTACTTTCGCTACGGGAACTACCGACACGGCGATGCCGAGTGTTGGTTCAATGAGCAGCGTCGCACCGTGGTCTCCCGGGAGAACGTACCGATCTTTGAGCAGGTCCGGTGGGACATCCATGGGTTTCTTCAGCGGAAGACGCCTGCACTCCTGAAGGCCGCCGAAGTCACCATGATGCAGGAGTATAGCAACAACTTCCGCGACGCCGGGTTCTACCTCGCCGACGGGTCGCCGACGGCCCACCGGGTGCTCAATTCAAGCACCGTCCGCGGCGTCCGGGTTGCGTCCCGGCCGTTCTTCCCGGAGAGCAAGGGGGCTGAGGGTGTTAGGTGGCGCAACTACACACTCGCCCTTGAGTGGGAAGAACCCCTGATGGACGACGGCACTCTCTTGACGGGCGAAGAGTCTGTACGAATCATCGGCACCGGCGGCCCCGACTGGGATATCGTTCCGGGCGTAGTCGGCGTCCCGGTGGTTATGCCCAAAACGGCCGGAAGCAAGATCGTGGTTGTCCAAGCCGGGCGGTTTACCGCGAGGGGCCGGTACATGCCCGCGCGCGTGCCGATGTGGACTGAGGAGCCCCCGCTCCATGGACCATCCTCGGTTGTGGAGACCTACAACGTCCCTGGCCCCATGGAAGAGAGGGTCACATCCTGGCAGTATACCTTCTTCTTCCCGACGCGCCCGGAACTGGGCCCAAGTTACTTCATTCCGAAATACTGGCTCTGAAAGGTGAGAGATCATGGCCAATCCCAACTGGATAGGAAACGCGCAGGCCCGCGCAGACGAGTGGTGGTTTCGACCCGCCAACGTGGAGGCCACGTCGCTGTACTCGCTCACCATCAACGCCAAGACGATCACGGTACACGCCGGGGCCGCGGACTCCTCGGGCGAGGCGACCGACGTTTCTCCCAGTGGGGTTGTGGCCCTCATGCAAGAAGCGATTCGCAATTCGCCGCTTCCGGAATGGCGAGAGGTCTCTGTGGACTCGGGAAGCATCACAACCGCTTTTGGGTTCGTGCCGGAGACGGAAGGCGGGGGCGTTTTGCGGCTCAAGGGGCCGGCGAACGGCCGTCCGATTATCATCACCGGGGCCACGTCCACGGACGCGAGCAAGGAAGATTCTGTCCTGGTTTACGAAGTCACCAAAGGCGTCACCGGCCGGAATGAAAAACAGTCGATCAGCTTCAGCACGACACCAGCCGGCGGGACGTTCACGCTGTCGTTCGCCGGCTACACGACCGGAGATATTGACTACAACGCCACCGCAGAAGCGGTCCAGGCTGAATTGGAGTCACTGGCGAGTGTTGGGGTCGGTAATTGCGTCGTTACGGGGTCTGCTGGCTCCTGGGATATTGAGTTCACGGGAACGCGCGCGCAGACGAATGTGCCGCTGATCTCCGGGGATGGAACTGGCCTTACTGGGTCCGGTTCCGTTACAGTGACGACGCTGATTGACGGGACAAACGAGACGGCAGTCATCTTTGATTATCAGTTGAACATGGACAATAACTACTCTTATCCCAAGTACCCCTATGAGGACCCGGGAGCTTTGCCGGCATCCATCACACGGCACGCTTTTGCGATTGATTCCGGGGGCCCCTTCCTCCCGTTTGGGTATCAGAATGCGCCGTTCTATCCCAACACCTGGATACTCGGAGACCAAGATGGTGTCAGCGGTGCCTTTCGGCCGATCGACGTATTTCGATTTTACCGATCTCGCTCGATGGAAGCTGGGGGGGTTTGGCTTTCTAACGTAAACAGCCTCTATGGTATTACCGGTGGGAACACCATGGTGGTGCGAGCCAAGTTTTCGATCCTCGACAGTCCTCCTCCTCTTAGCATTGTCATTGTTCATCAGATGGAAAGCGCCCTTGGGTACGGGGGCACGAACATTTGGAGTAATGCAGCAACCGGGGCGCTACCCATTAGGGTTATCAGCGACGGCAGTGGAGTAAATGAGATACAGAGGATTGTGGTCGCCAAAAGCACCGGCGGCACCTTCACATTGACGTTTCAGGGACAGACCACAGGCGCGATAACCTACTCCCCAACGGGGGCTACCTTGGCTGCGAACATTCAGGCAGCCCTAGAGGACCTGCCGAACATCGCTCCCGGGGACGTGGTGGTCGAGTTCACGGGCTCAGTTGCCAATGCGCTGGTCTTCACTGCAACATTTGGTGGTGCCTATGAATTTGTGGACGTGGAACAAATGACCGCCGACGCCTCCGGGCTGGCCGGCGGCTACGACATCGTTGTCAGGACCACGCAAACGGCCGTCGTCGATGTGAATGAAGTCCAGGGAATCGCCATTCTCAACAACCCTGCTGGTGGCACTTTCAGGCTTTACTTCGGCGGCTATACCACCACCGCCCTTGCCTACAACGCCTCGGCCGCTACGGTACAGGCCGCCCTGGAAGCACTCACAAGCATCGGTGCAGGGAACATCATAGTATCGGGCTCCGACGGAGGCCCATGGTCCTGCACCTTTGTCGGTACACTGGCGGCGGCCGACCAACCCAGCATGTCCGGGAACGGACTCGCACTGATCCTGATCGGCAACCAAAGCATGGAGATCAGCCGCGCCTACGCGATCAAGTACACAGTCGGCGGCTGGGACGCGACCACGCATGTCTACACTCCGAGGGACGGCAATCCCGTGATCGACGGGGTAGAGGTCGGGGATTATGCGTCGGTCTACGACTATGGCTTGATTGGAGGCGCAGCATACCTGGCTCGCGTGACCGCAAGGGACGACACCACCATCACGCTCTCCGCCGACGCGCAGGAGGGTGCTGCGCCAGAGAGCGGACCACACAAGACGCTCCTGATCGTCACCGCGCCCACGGGGCCCAATTACTGGGACAACGTAGACAACTGGAGCACTGGGGAACTGCCTGCGGACGGCGACACGATTACCATTGAAAACAGCACGGTGGGCATTCAGTACCACATCAATCAGTCGCTCATCACTCCGGCCGCGATCCTGATACCGGCCTCCTTCCAGGCCCACATCGGACTACCGGAGTACGCATCCTCGGGATACCGGGAGTATCGCACGACGACTCTGCGGCTCGGCAACGCGGCCGACGCCCAGGCCATCACGATCGACATCGGGCGGGGGGCTGGCGCAGGATCGCCGCTGTTGCGACTCGACACAGGGGATGCCGAGACCGTGATCGACATTTCCCGGTCGGCGTCCTCGGCCCAAGGCAACTACCCGGCTATCCTCTGGAAGGGCACCCACGCCAGCAACACGGTTCGGGTGCAGCGCGGGTCGTTTGGAGCAGCCGTGTTCGCTGGCGAAGTGGCCACAATCTCCACCCTGACCATCGACTGGCTGGATGACCAGTCGCGTTCCTCCAGTGTTATGATTGGCCCGGGCGTCACCCTCACAACGATTACCAAGACCGGCGGTGAGTTGGTCACATACGCCGGATTTGAGAGCCTGACCCAGGCGGCCGGCGAGACGACGATCCACATGGGGGCCGCCGGAACGGTTACGCTGTTCGGCGGACGATACACCCACAACTCTTCGGGCACAATCACCACCCTAACGGTCTATGACGCCTACGCCGACTTTGCGCAAAGCAGTGTGCCGGTTACGGTCACAAACACAACCCTGTACAAGGGAGCCTCGCTCGACGACGACAATCAGCGAATCACCTTCACGAACCCCTACGTGGTTCAGGGCCGCCTCGCCCTGCTCAATCTCGGGGTGTCCTATACCGGGCAACGGAGCTAAGCGATGTCGGATGTTGTCCCCTGCCACATCGAGTGGCCCGGCCTGAATACCTACTTCGAGGCGTACATGACCCTCGGGCACGGCATCCAGCCGGGGGTCTGTATCGTCGTCTGCCCGGCCCAGGACACGCCACTCTCTGCGTTCGGCACGCTCGTCTGGCGGGCGGGGAACCTTGCCATCAGCTTGCCGGCCTGCCGTATCGACAAGATTGAGGGCTCGATCGACCCCCAGCGCGGCCGCATCTGGACCATAACCATCCTGGATCGCCGTTGGCAGTGGCGGTTCGGTGAGATTCAGGGGTGGTGGAACGTCCGGGAAAGCAACATGGCGATTCGTCGTGGGACCGATAGGTCCGTGCGAGACCTCGCTAAGATGTACCTGATTGCCATGGGGGAGAAGCATTACGATGTCGATGAATTGCCGGACAAGGTGTACCCGGAGGTTCGGATTGACCCCGGCCAACCGCCGGCCCTGGCGCTAGAGAACCTGTGCGAACAGATGGCGTGTCGGGTTGTCCCCTGGTTCATCCGTGGCGAGTTCACCGGGGTCAAGATTTGCAAACTTGGCTACGGCGCAGACCTCCCCAAAACAAACTTGGAGTTTCACGAGGGCTTCGATAAGGCAGAGCTTCCCGACCAGGTCGGGATTCGTCTGGCCCCGACAATCATCGACGTACACTTGCCGCTTCGGGCTGTCATTAGCACCGATCTCTTCCTTGGCGTCACCACGCCCAACGAGATTCTCTTCAACCACCAACCTCCTGAACAATTCCAGCGATTGCAGAGGTTTCCTTCGTTTGAGGATCGAGACATCCCGGCATACAATCCGGAGCGAGTGCCGGCCCCGTGGTCGCTGTGGACGGAGCTTCCGCCCATCCTTCGGGAGAGGATGCAAATGCAGGTGGGCGGCGGATGGTATTGGGTTCCGGTGCAATTTGCGCAGGACCTGCCCGGCGCCCTCCAGCCGAGCGCCGGCCTGTCGGCCTCTTGGACCCTGGAAATGCAGCAGCGCCTACGCGACGAGGCATTGCGATGCTACCAGGTTCAGGTGCCGTTTGTTGTGCCCGGCATCAAGACAGTAACACAGCACGACCAGTATATCCTGGAATCCGAATGCGCCGACACGATTGAAGACGTTCGGACGGGATTGATTCGCCGCACTCCCGCCTACGTTTACGGATCGTATTGCATGGACATCGACTCCGAGTCGCTCCGAAACTACAACAATGTGGAAGCGGAGTGGGGGCAGCTTGGGTCGCCCGTGGACCCAAATGCCCCGCTCGTCTACCAAGGGAGTTTTCAGATCGACGTGGAACAAAGGGTGGTGAAGTTCCAAGATCACATGGTCCGCAACACCTGCCCACCTGGACGCTACGTACAAAGACAGGGCAACATCCTCTCCGAACGGCAGCGGTGGGTTCCGCAGGGCTTTGAGAATCAACTCAATCCGAATGGCCCTCCGCTGCACCGATGGGAACCCGCTGCACTCGTCCTGGTGACGGCAGTGCGACTTCTCGGAGCCAACCGAGACCAGGACCGTTACACGAAAATCATCGACGTAGACACGCGGCCCGGGCGTCGGCACACCAACCGCCGCAACCTGCCGCGCCCCGAGAACCCAATGGTTGACTGGAAGACCTTTGAGGAATTGCAGTTGCGGGGCAAAGTGACCTATCGGGCCGCCGCGCAAGAGCACCCGGCTGATGGAGGCGTCGTCGAGCCCTGGTTTGAGCCCGTCGCCGTGGAGTGGTACAACCAGGACGTTTGCGATACGGACATGGAATATTATCTCCAGACCATGATGGAGAGGTATCAAACCAAAGTCCCCCAGCGTGCCGTCTACACCGGCCTCTATCCGATTCAAATGGACGGGGCCATCGAGCAGGTCACGTACTCCTCGTCGAATGGCCAGGGTGCGTACACGGTCGCCTGTCGGCACTCGGAATGGCGGTTTGGGTTCGTTGTGGGATATGACCAGCGGCGGCAACTGCGAGAACTCTGGAACTACAGAGACATCATCGCGTCCGGCGACCAGGCTCGCTTGGCCGACTTTCGGCGGCTGACTTACGCCCCCGGTAGCGCGGGCGGCGTGCGCGGACGCAGGGCGGCATTATGATCCAGTGCTGGACGGAAATCGAGATTCCCCCACACTCCGTCTTCTGGATGAAGGACATCCTGAACCCATGCGCCCTAGAGACGCCGATCGTTCG
>Ga0116185_1002729_pt1 | contig 16047 bp, 19 predicted proteins | sample AD_JPNNA7_MetaG_FD_89754 | JGI IMG/M metagenome (GOLD analysis project Ga0116185, IMG submission 89754) | Active sludge microbial communities of municipal wastewater-treating anaerobic digesters from Japan - AD_JPNNA7_MetaG | ecosystem: Engineered > Bioreactor > Anaerobic > Digestate | place... | reverse complement strand
GGACTGCAAGTGCAATTGCAGGCGAAAGTCTTCAGCCAGACCTCCGTTGGTGCGCTCCAGGTGATCCAGGTGAACCAGCGCTGTTTCAGCCTCTTTGGGCTTGCCACCTCCGCGGACTCAGCCTCCCTTTGGGAAGTTTCAGGCGCACCCATCCTCGACCAGCTGCAGCAGTCAGTGCGCTTTCTGGAGCCTTCGCAGTTGACGAACTGCGATGTGGCGAAGGATGCCAGTTATGGTTTTTCTCCCGAGAATCCCATCCGAACAGGCAACACCAACCTTTACGATGGGCGCACCCGCCAGGAAACCTACTTGCTCACTTTGCGCGGACCAAACGATGAAGAAGTCTTTTTCACACGTCTTGCCCCTGAGTTTAACGACCAGGGCATAATCGTTGACCCTTACCGCATCGAATACGCCCAAATCCCGGAAGCTGTCACGCTTTATTTTGATATGAACACCTTCGAGCCTCTTTTTGCGCCCCAGGGTTTCACCTGCGAGGCAGCCTTCCCCATCTCAGCGCCGTAACCGACACTTCTCCTATGTTCAAAAAATACCCGCTCCAATTCTGGTTAATGCTGCTCGGTCTGATCATCTCGACCACCGGCACCACCATGGTATGGCCATTTTTGACCATCTACGCCAGCGAAACGCTCAGCCTGCCTATGGCGGCAGTCACCAGCCTGATGAGCATCAACTCGCTTTCCGGGCTGACCGCCTCGATCCTGGCTGGCTCGCTGGTGGACCGTTTCGGACGCAAGAGCGTCATGGCGGTGGGGTTATTTGGGACGGCACTGGCTTATTTTGGCTACATCTATGCCAGTTCCTACTGGCACTTTGCGGTCTTGATGATCGCTTCAGGCTTATTCAACCCGCTCTACCGACTCGGCTCGGATGCCATTCTGGCGGATATGCTCGATCCAGAAGATCGCGTGCAGGGCTACAGTATTTTCCGACTGGGGCGCAATATTGGCGTGGCACTCGGACCAATCCTCGGCGGGATCGTGCTCTCGAGCAATTACATCCTCGGCTTTATTGGCGCGGCGGCTACCCTGACACTCTACGGGTTGATCACGCTCTTCTTCCTGCGTGAAACCCTGGTGCGGGATCCAAATGACAAACCCGAAACCCTCAAGGAGCAGATTGGAGTCTACCGCCAGGCTTTCAATAACAAGACCTTTACCAACATGGTCGGCGCTTTTACCTTGATGGAAATCTGCGGCTCCCTGATGTGGGTGTTATTGGCGGTCTACCTCAAACAGAACTTCGGTGTGGACGAAGCCACCTATAGCTGGATTCCGACCACGAACGCCTTGATGGTTGTTTTTCTGCAAGTATTTATCACCCAAATTACCAAGCGATACCGCGACACGCAGGTGATGCCAATCGGGGCACTATTCTACGCCGCGTCGATGATGATTGTAGGTTTGAGCAGCAGGTTCTGGGGTTTTTGGTTGGCAATGGTTGTGATGACGCTTGGAGAACTGATCACCGCTCCGACGGCAACGACTTTCGTGGCGAACCTGGCTCCGTCGGATCAACGCGGGCGATACCTGGGGATATTCGGGCTTACCTGGCATGTTGCTGTGGCTATCGGTCCTTTCGCTGCGGGAATCCTCACAGACGCTTTTGGCATCCGCTCGCCCTGGTTCGTCAGCGTGGTGGTTGGTCTACTGGCTGTTTATGCTTTTGCGATATTGGACCGAAGTAGAATTCGATCGGAGCTGATTTCCTGACCAGGGCGCTGCACCACCCAACTATATTTTTCGTAGGGAAGGGGCTCGATGTGTGACACCATATAGGTGACAATATGTGACAGGACATGGGTTAATCTTTTGACTATCAGCTCAAGTTGATCCTTTTTGATCTTCTCATAGTATCTTATCCAGTGACACGGTTATATTGATCTATTTCAAAATTACTATAACGCGTAGGTCAGGTTCTTCTGTTGAACCTGACGTCACGAATGTCGGCAAATAATGCCCTAAAATTATTCAGGCTTCCGATGTCAGGTTGAACTGCGCAACCTGACCTACGACTAAATGTGTTACCTATGTCTTAGCAGCATACACTCGACCCCTTCCGTTTCCGTAATGGTGACGTATCCAAATGGAACGGCGCAAGGCTGTTCCCTACGACAATCAACTCCTTGACAACGCCTGAATAACCCATGATAAAATAGAACATATATTCTGTTTTCATGGGTGCTCAATTGACACAAATGTTTGTCTTTAATCAAAAAGGAGAATTACAGGTACGCGAGATCTCAGAGCGGCCAGAAGTCGTGGTGCAGACCATCAATCGCGGCGACTGGGAACGCTATCTGCCTTATGAACCCTCTCCCACCCAAGCCTGGCAGGCTGTGCGGGTTAACCGCTTGGTGGTGGTCACGCCCCTCACCATGGCAGATGAGTACCCCCAGATCAAACTCACTCCCCGAGAATTTCAAACCCTGCAAGGGCTGTGTTCAGGTAAAAATGCCGCGCAAATCGGCTATCAGCTCCACATCCAGGCGCGTTCGGTACACCGCCACTTCAACAGCTTGCGTGCCAAGTTCAAATCCAGCACCCTTCCCGAGTTGTTAGCCAAAGCTGCCGCTCTGGACCTCGTCAGACCTGACCTGGATGAGTTATTCGATTAGTTTTTCATCAAAAATTGAGAAGGTCATCCAGCTTTTGGTGCGAGCAATTTGGATTCTGGCTGCAGAAGCATGGCATCCCATAAAGCTTTCGCGACCGTCAGCGCTGCTTCAGGGTGCCCCAGCGCAGCCGATGCCCGCGAGACTTGGCTGAGCCTGTAGCCGTCCCCTTCCAACCAATAAGCCATGATAGCACGGAATTCACCCACGTTCTGCACCAAAGCCCCTGTCTGGTGACTGAGCACGTAGCGCACGTTGCCCTCCTCCTGACCCGGCAGGTAATCAATCAGCAGGATTGGCAGACCAGCTGCTAACCCCTCCGAGAGGATCAGCCCACCAGCTTTGGTCACTAATACATCTGATGCCATCATCCACTGGGGAATATTTTTCTCAAAATTACGCACTTCCAATGGAAAATCGTAGTGTCTGCCAATAAGCTCTTTGTAGAGCGCGTCATTTCCGCCAGCAATCACCACCGCCTGGACCGGGGTTCCGAAGTTCTCAAGTGCCTGGAGATAATCCTGCAAGTTGCTTACGCGGGTGCTTCCGACAAACAGCAAGGTCAGACGATGTGGGTCGAGCCCAAGTGAGCCGCGCAAGGCCTGCTTTTCCACCTGGTTGAGGGCAAAATCCGGACTGACCGGAATCCCAGAGATCACCAACTTGTCTTCGGGCACACCGCTCTCGAGCGCCTTCACCTTGACCCACTCATTGGCGATGAAAAACCGATCAGGCTCGGGAGAAAACCAAAGCGAATGCACATCTGCCAGGTCGGTCACCACCGTATAAGACGCGATTTTGGGATCAGTTTCCAGGAGCACTTTGCCTATCGGTGTGTTAAAAATTTCGTTGGTATTTAAGACAATGTCCGGCTTGAAATCACGAATGGTTTCCCCCATGATTTTTTGCAGTATGAGTGTCAGCGCTCCTTCCACCACTTCACTTACCACGCGTGAGTCACTGACTTCATAGCTGAAGCGATAAAACCACGGGGTCATCCGCACTCGGCGGTCATAGCCTTTTTCGATCGGCTTCATCACCGTAGGGGTGCTCGTTTCCTTAATCGGATTGGTTACCAGGCACTCCACTTGTCCCGGATATAAGACTTCAAGCGCTTTCGAAACCGAAAGTGCCGCGCTGCGATGCCCAAATCCGGAATCACTGGTAACGATCAAGCAGCGTTTCTTCTGCATAGTTTTTCCACATTGTATCCTGCAAGCGCAGGCATTACTCCAATCCTTTTATTAATTGTCTGACACGCATCGATTATACCGCTACATGAAAACTACTATGAAGTTGTACTAAAAAGCAGGGTAGCCATGACCATGGCGCTACAACACAAATCTGATGAAAAGGAACTCCCACAAGGCAAATTCTCTTCTCCAGTATTGCTCACTGGCAGCATAGAACCTCCCCAAAAAACACAACTCAAATCAATATAGAGGCTACGTTGCAATGAAAAGCCATGCAGAAAGATTTTTCACAACAGAAAAGGTCTTACTTTTTATCCTTTTTCTTGTCTTTCTTGTCTTTCTTGTCTTTCTTTTCCTTCTTATCCTTATCCTTGGTCATTTTTTCCTCCATTTCTTCGAGTTTAATTTCATCAGGTTCCCAGAAACTGATCAATTCACCAGCTGTAGACTTTGTGAGATCAGCCCAGTGTTTGATATCCAGTACGAGATAGGCTAATGAGCCAGTTGGCAGCGAATCCACCTTACCATCCAATAGCTGCAGGAGAGCTTCCAATCCGGGGTTGTGACCAACAATCATCACGCGTTCGATCTCATCCGGAAGTTCTTTAAGTGCTGCGATGTAGTCTTCAGGTTCGCCCATGTAGTAAGATTCTACAAACTTCAATTCACCCTTAAACTTGGATTCCTCAGCAACCAATTCCGCTGTTTGCTTGGCTCTCTGCGCGGGAGATGAGAGGATAACCTGGGGCACCAATTCTGCCATCATAAGCACTTTTCCGATCACCTTGGCAGATTCTTCTCCTCGGTGCTTCAAAGGGCGATCGAAATCCTTTAGTTTTTCATTTTTCCAACTGGATTTTGCATGCCGTAATATTAACAATGTCTTGGTCATATTTTGCTCCCAAAGAAAGCCGCATTTTTGGAACGTTAAAATCATAACATACGAATCGAAATTAAATTGTTAAGATTTATGCCAAACTGGCCAGTTGGAAACATTTCTGCCCTCTGCAATTGCCTCACCCATCTGGACTTCAAAAAACGACTTTTCCGTTATGGGATAAAATGCCACCACGGAGATCAAAATGATTTTCTTGACTTACGACATCTATTTTTTGTTCCTTGCGACAGGCCTCGGCTGGATCATTGCCCGCCTGATCCGCTTTGCGATCCATAAGCGCGGCAGTTTGCTGCGCGAGTTCACGCTGGCAGTCCTTTTTCTTTTTCTGTGGTTCCTGATCCAACGCACACTGGAACCCTTCGTCCTGGTGCTTGATCGAACCCCTGAGACTCCCAACCTGGTGCCCCTGCAAGGATTAGTGCTGATGCTGCAGCGGGCAATTGCCATCGATCACACCAATACCTGGCGCATCGTAGCCATCAACATCCTGGGCAACATCCTGATTTTTGTCCCGATCGGCTTCCTGGTGTCTGTGCTCACTCCCCACCGTCACAAAGGCTGGCTGGCGCTTGCGATTGGGCTGGCGATCTCGTTGATCATCGAAATTGTCCAGCTCAGCTTTGCCATCCGCGTCTTCGATGTGGACGACCTGATCCTGAACTGTTCAGGTGCCTGGCTCGGTTTCATCACCTACCTGCTCCTCAACCAAATCAAGCCCCTCAAAGAGCTCTTCGGGCAAATTGCCAAGGCACAAAGACCGCGCAGCTGGGTCTTCGTGCTGTTTTACGGCGCCTTCGTGTTTGCGGCTGCCGCTGCGATTTACTGGAGAGACTACACTGCTTATCTTCGAATCCCGCAATAATGCGGAAACCGGGAACTTTCCATCACCTTTCAGCGTATTAACTTTGTAATGTCATGGAATATGACCATTGTTTGTGTGATGGCATAGAAATTGAGGAAACATGAAAAAAATAGGTTTTGCTATAGTATTGTTAGGCATGCTGGCGGCTTGCAGCTATCCACAACCGACAACCTCGTCTTCCGACTCAGCAACCCAGGTTGCTCTCTTTGCTCAGGCCACCCTAACCAAAGCGGCAGTTGAATTACAAGCTCAGCAGACTTCTACAGCTACTGCTGGTCAGCCCACAAACACGGAAACCAGTGCTCCAGCAACCGCTACGAGCATTCCACCTACCGCCACCTCCATCCCACCCACGGCGACCAGCGTGCCAACCGTAGTCGTCACCCCTATTCCACCAACGTCAACCACGCTGCCGACTACTGCTCCTGGTCAGGCTATCCGGCTGAGTTTTGCCCCTGGGACCACCAATATCATCGCTGAAGGTCAAATGTCTGCCAATACCACCAGGCGCTATGTTTTCTGGGCTAATAAGAATCAGTTTATGGATATCTCTCTTGACGGTGCCAGCGGGGCATACATCGCAATCACGAGCCCCAGCGGCAAAAAACTGGTCAATTTTGACCAGGGTTGGACCTGGTATCGGGATTACATCTCAGAAAATGGCGATTGGTACATCGATATCAGGGCTGGCCAATATGACACGGACTACTCGCTCTACCTTGGCATCCCGCAGCGGCTATCGTTCGCTCCCAACACCTCCAGCATGACCGTCAAGGCGAGCATTCCCGCTGGCAAAGTGCACAACTTTATCGCCTGGGGGAACAAGGGGCAGACGCTTAAAGTGACCGTAACGCCAACACAGAACTTCAAACTCTCAATCTGTCACGTCGATGGCACCGTTCTGCTTTCCGGGATGGGTGAGGTAACTAGTTTTGAGAGTCCGCTCCCTGAAGCTGGTGATTACATCATCAATGTATTCTCAGGAGCAGCTACGCCAACCGAGATCACACTCACCTTGTCCATCGAATAGTTCGCTGCAGCAAAAATCACCCTGGCAGAAACCAGGGTGATTTGCTTTAATTCTTATGCTGGCGGTACCCAAAGACGTACTGCTGTTGGAATTGTGTTTCAACAGCGAAGGGGATGAAACGCCGCACCCATTCAATCGAGGACTCAGGTGAAAGTCCAAGCAGGTCCTGCGCCAGGCAGGCCGCGAAGATCCCTGTACGGCCGACGCCGGCATGGCAGTGTATGGCGACGTTCTTACCCTGCTGGACCAGCATTTCAACTTTCTGGAGTGATCCATTCCAAGTGCCTTGCGGGGGAGCAGTAAAATCAGGTACAGGGTCATAGATCACCTGGATGCCCGCTTGCTCGTAAAGCGGAAGTAATTCCCGCTCAGTGTAGCGAAGATGCTCCTCGATCGAGTTTAGCACGACCACCACGTCAATATGTGCTTCTTTATATAGCTCCAAAACCCGGTCTTCCGGATCAAAGTACTTGCTGCCCGGGGTGGGCGAGCGGAAAACACGCCCCGGTTGCCCATAGGGCAATTCAGTGAAGAGCTCAGGTTTGGGAGGGATGAGTGCGTCTGGCAGGCTCACATCTCCATTGGGTTCATGCCCGAGTTCAAAAACGGTCTTGACCGCACTGACCGGCAAACTGCCATAAAGATGTGGATACGGCATTTCGCCGCCCTCGAGATTCTCGTAAACCAGTTCCGTGTTGGTCAGGTTGGGATCGATTTCCAGCACGATCAGTTGGGGCGTCTCGCGAAACAGCCGGTTGGCAGTGGATTTGATCTGGTAATGATCGGAACAGTGAATGAAACCGTCCTTCTCGAAGCCGCTTGGGATATATACCCCTTCTTTTTGCGCTTTTTGCCATTCAGGCAGTGTAGTCAAATGATAGATCATAACGAACCTCAAATTGTAGTTGGCTAAATATACCCGCTCCAGCTACTGCCCGTCAACTCAGAATCACCAATTCGATACGCAAATTCAACCAATTCCTATTTTCTTCTTGCATTACTGTGCGATATACACTATAATGTTCTCAACAATATTGCGAGGAGAAGTATGAACGAACTAAACGAGATCTATGCAAATTTTGTGGTCGAACTTCGGCGAGGGGTGTCCAACCTGGTGGTGCTTAGCCAGTGCCAGCAGCCAACCTATGGCTATCAACTGGTCAAAAATCTCGCTGAAAGCGGTATTCCCCTCGAAGGGAATACGGTTTACCCCCTCCTTCGAAGGCTTGAAGACCAGGGTCTTCTGCGCAGCGACTGGGACACCAGCACCGATAAGCCTCGAAAATATTATCAAATCACCGAAACAGGAAGCCAGCTCCTGGCTCAAATTACCAGCTACTGGCGCGACTCTGTCAAAAATATCGAATCAATTCTGGAGGCATGACATGGAATCAAAAGAATTAATCAAGCGTTACATCTACGCAGTCACCAAGAACCTGCCCGAAAACAAACGGCAGGATGTCGGGCGGGAATTGCAAAGCCTGATCGACGAAACGCTGGCTGAACGCAGCTTGGGCGTACAGCCCACCGACGCGGACACCAAAGCCGTACTCATGGAATTAGGTCGACCCGCGGAATTAGCCGCAAAGTATGATCCCCATGCCAAAGACGCGCTGATCGGGCAGCCGCACTTCTCAGTCTACTTGCGGGTGTTGAAAATTGTGCTGCTAGCTGTCACCCTGGGGATGACAATTGCGTCCCTTCTGGAAGGAGTTGTTAATTTTGAGGGCAACGTCTTCGAGTTGTTCGCTTCCGTGCTGGGAAACATCTGGCAGGGTTTACTGGGTGCCTTTGCCTGGGTTACTGTCATTTTTGCCATCCTTTATCAAAAAGACGTCAAGCTCGATTTCGCCACAGAAGACCTGGATGATTTGCCTGCTGTGCCCGAAAAGCATCAGCAAATCAAGCTCAGTGACATTATCGCCAGCTTTATCTTCACAATCCTGTTCCTGGTTTTATTTGTCGTCGTACCGCAGGTGAATCTGCCATTCTCATGGCAGAACTCTGGTCTGATTTCCATCTTCAATCCTGAAGTACTGATCCGTCTTCGTTGGCTGTTCATCGCTGCAAGCGCAGCAGCCGTGTTGAACCAGTCCGTTCGTTTTCTCACCCGCCGCCATACCCTGCCGGTTTTCCTGGCTACCCTGCTTGAGGTCGTTCTGCAAGTGACGCTGCTGCTTACCTGGTTTGGCACCCCAAACGCTCTCAATCCTGCCTTTGTTGAGGTCATGGGCGACTATGCCCCCTTCTTATTCGCCCCTGCAATTTGGGCACCCCTTCAGTGGCTGCCTGCCTTTCTAAGCCGCATACCTCTCCTGCTCCTGATCATTTTTGGCGGGGTGCTCCTGGGTTTACTTATCGACCTGATTGAAACAAGTGTAAAAACCTATTTGGCGCAAAAGGCTTGATTGGGTGCAGAAAACGAACATTTGTTAAGCTATTTCTTATGGGTCAAAAATGCAGAGAGTGTTATACTTACGCCGTAATTTTTAGACGGGTTTGCCAGGTTGTAAACTCTGCAGAGGAGAAGTTTGATAAGAGTACATGTTGACCCCGATCTGTGCATCGGTTGTGGGATTTGCGAAGGCGATGCTCCCGACGTTTTCAGCCTTGCCACGAGCACCGTGGCGGAGGTGATCATGGACCCGGTGGAGCCGGAATTCGAAGCAGATGCTCGCATGGCAACAGAAGATTGCCCTGAAAGCGCCATTAGTATCGAAAATGGCGAAGAATTAGAAACTACAACGGCACCTGGCGCGGATAGCACAGATGACGCTGAAGAATTAATAAACGATAACGATCTTGAAAGGAAAATCGAAATGAAAGCAATTGTTGATAAGGACCTGTGCATTGGCTGTGGTATTTGCGAAGGAATCGTCCCCGAGGTTTTCAGCCTCCAGAATGAGCCCTACGCGGAAGTTTTGCTGGACCCCATCCCCGAAGAATTCCAGGATGCTGTCCGCGAAGCCGCAGAAGAATGCTCTGAAGCCGCCATCACGATCGAGTAATTAGCGTCTGGACTAACACTCAAAACCGCCCTGGAGTTCCAGGGCGGTTTTTCATATATTTAATATTTTGATGTAGGGAATGGCCTTGCGCCATTCCGGATGAGGTTGAGATAACTGACATAACGAACCTCAGCATGCATCATTTTTTGATTTGGCACCCTTTGGCGTAATTTTGTGCAGCAAAACCCCCGATTTTTTATCAAAACCGTTCTCAGCAAGTACTCATCATGTCAGGTTCAACTGCGGAACCTGACCTACACATACGTCTCATTTGTACAAAAAAAACATAAAAGATCTTATGTCACCACACCCGTCTCGATGTAGGGAATGGCCTTGCGCCATTCCGGTTAAGACTGGTTTTTTTATCAAAACCGTTCTTAGCAAGTGCTCGTCATGTCAGGTTCAACTACTGAACCTGACCTACACAAACATCTCATTTTTACAAATGTCCGAATTTTCTACTGCTGCGCTTCGTCCCTCCGCAGGTTCGTCAAAACGTGCCGGATAAACATCTCGGTATTGTTGATCTTCCACTGCACGGAAGGCACGGCGATTTTGTTGTGCATTAAGAAAGCCCGCGTGGTGAGCTCGCGGATGTCCCCCGCGATCGGTAAAAATCCAGGGGTATCCAGCATGACCCAATTGATTGTCCGGTGGCGTTCATCCACATTTTCTTTCAACGGCACCAGGTAGAGAATGGTCGTTTGGTCGAGCTTGTCGAGCAGGTTGCGTTCGCCCTTCTTCACCAAATGCTTGCGCCACTCGCTGATCAGGCTGTTCGCCCCCTCATCCAACACACATCCGGCAAACTCAAGCTGCTGTGTGGTGTAGTATGCATTGATGATCGGTCTGCCGGCAAAACAGCGGTCTTCGATGAAGAATTCCCCCACCGCAATCGCTCCCCGCAGCGGAAAGCCCGCGGTAAAGCAGCGGTTCATCAACGACGCACACACGATTGAAAACGCAAGGTAGTGCTGCACCAGGTCGTGTTCCGGCAGAGCAGGGTCAAAGGGCAAACTGATCAGAATCGAATCGGAAAAGATGATCCAACTCACCTTGTCCAAAATCTGGCTCCAATCATCCCTTTCAGAAGACTCTGGGGCCACTTCCAGCGGCCGGACGGCCAGGTAAGGTGAACGCAGTGAGGCGATCATATCCCGCGGGATATTCATCAGTGTATCTGAAACAAATTGGGCGGTTTTGTGAATATTATTGTTGAGCATGATCTGGGTATAGCCCAGGATGTCAAAGTATCCCACAAAACCAGTGGCAGGTTTGATCTCGCTCATTGCGCCCCCTCCCCTTGATAGGCTACGGTCTGCCAAATCTGCAAATGTTCCTTGAGCTCATCCGGATCATCGAGGTAAAACGAGGTTTGCAGACAGCCAAATGGCGCGGTGGTGAAGGCGTGCAAAGCCAGGCGCTTATGCCCGGGATGGATATCCTCAATTTTGAAATAACCAAAACGCTCTATATCGCCGTCCAGGTCTGTTATCACTTCCAGCTTCTCCGCTTCAGCCCGCGCCTTCAGGTTTGCCAGCAGAATCTGGCGATTCTTCTCGCCGCTGTAGGCAAAAATCGTGGCCAGGATCGTGGCGCCCTTGCGCCAGAAAATCAGGTGGTCATCTTCCTTGCGCCGCTGATAATCTTCCGGCACATCAATGCTCCACTCGGTCGAAAGTTGGTATCTCATGGGTTTATTATAACGTCATCCGCAGCTTTTTCCCCTCAAACCCTCAAACGCTGCGATAGAGACATCAAAGGATTATTTCTTGCCGTAAATTCACCCCCTCACACGAGCCGAAAACGAGTTGCCGAAAACGAGTTGCTTGACAGTCTCGCCGCTGGCGGTTAAAATTCCAGTTCGTTGCCGAGTTAGCTCAGTTGGTAGAGCATTCGACTGAAAATTGAAGGGTCCACGGTCCGAGTCCGTGACTCGGCACACAAAACAACCGCTTGTGAGAACGAGCGGTTCTTTGTTTTTGCAACCGCTATTCCAACCCGAGTCAGTCTGGGTCTGCTTCGTCGGTTTCTCTGCCAAATTCCACATCATCGGCATCTGAATCGAGCAGTTCCAGATCCTCCATCTCCTCATCCTCGTAATCATCCTCCAGAAACATGATTTCGAGAATGTCGTCGATATCTTCCAACGAGGTGGCAATCCGCTCCAAGGTCTGGCGGAGCAGGACAATCTCATTCAGCAGTGCTTCATTAATTTCCATGGCAATCTCCTTTTATATAACTATAACAGGTGGAAGCCCAAAAGGGGTGTCTTGTCCGCATTCCACTCTTTTAAACTGCTCCGACCTTCTCCACTAAGGCTATAATTGGATTAATGAAACGCAGGAGTGTGTAAAATGAGAGTCGGATTAATCACAGCAGGCAGTGACAGCCCTGGCGCCAACGCAGCTATTCGCGGTTTTGGCAAGGCTGTAGCAAACACCCACAATATGGAAGTGCTTGGTTTCCGGGACGGATATCTCGGCTTGATTGAGGACCGCAAAGTGAACCTGCTGGAAGGCTCGATGCTTTCGGGCATCCTCACCCTGGGCGGCACCATCCTCGGCACCAGCCGCCACGTGCCCGAATTTATGCCCAGCCCGCAAGGTCCCGTTGACCGTACGCAGGAAGCCATCGACAGCTACCACCGCAACAATCTTGACACACTAATCATCATCGGCGACAACAAGAGCCAATCCGCGGCTTATCACCTCAGCCAGGCTGGGTTGAATATAATCACCATTCCAAAGGCCTGCGAAAACGACATCCCCCGCACGGATAAATCCATCGGTTTCGACACTGCCCGCGAGATCGCCACCCAGGCAATCGACCGGTTGCACACCAATGCCAACGCCACGCACCGCATCATGCTGGTGGAACTGCTCGGCAACTCTTCCGGCTGGCTAACCATGGGCGCGGGGTTGGCTGCGGGTGCAGATGTGATCCTCATCCCGGAAATCCCTTATGATTTCGATGTGGCTATCGAGGCCATTCAACGCCGTCAAGCTGCTGGGCGCAACTTCTCGCTGGTGGCTGTGGCCGAAAAAGCCAGGTCGAGGGAACTGGTGGACTTCATGGAGCTGGCTGCCAGCAAGCGAGCCACAAGCGCCGAGGAGCAGGAAAAAGCGTTCGAACGCATCGAGAATAACTACTCCGCGCAAACCCTGCTGCTGGCACGGCGCCTTGGTGAAGCCACGGACCTCGAAACTCACATCACCATCCTGGGCTCTCTGGTTCGTGGCGGCACCCCAACCGCGGCTGATCGCCTGCTCGCCAACCAACTGGCGGAATGGAGCATGAAGATGGCAGTCGAAGGTCAGTTTGGGCGCATGGCCTGCCGCATTGACGGCTCGGTCACCAGCGTTCCGTTGGACGAGGTGGCTGGCAAAGTTAAGACCATTCCACTCGACCACGACTGGATCCGGGGCTCATTACAGATCGGTGCTTGCTTGGGCGTCTCCGATCTCTCCCTGGCGGAAATGATTAAAAAGGATCTGCTTTAAGGCAGGTCCTTTTAGTGCCTTAAAACAGTCGGACAGGGGGAAACCCTTTATTTCGAATAAAAATCTTTCCGGATTTGTGGGGTACGCGCCAGACCCGCTTCGAGGATGTCCATCAAGTTGTCGAACAAATCCTGGGTACGCTGGTCATCAACCGATAAAAGGTTGCCTGAAGTGAACTCAGGGGCTTTGTCGCCAATCCGTTCCACCAGGTAAGGTGCAATCCCGCCTTCGATGATCTCAAGCATAAAAGCCGCCATGTCCACGTCTACCCAGGTGGCGATGTCGTCGTGGAGGATCCCCTGGGTCAAAAAGGCATGGAATCGCCCGTCCCCACCCATTCGTTCACCTGTTTCCGGGTCGACGCTGCTCAAGTGATTAGCGCTCAACCGTTGAAAGCGCTCGATGCTGGCTAAATCCGGGTATCGGATTTGGAATTCAACCGCAGCCTGAAGGACTCGCCTCAGGTAGCGAAAGGTGTCAAGATTGGCCGAATCCAGGGGCAGACTGTTGATCACTTCAAGTTTTTTCTTGCGGACAATGGTCAGGATATGATCGTGCAGGTCGTCGATGCTTTCGAAGTACTGGTAAAAAGATCCCTTGGCGATGCCTGCTTTGCTGACGATGGCATTGATTGAAGCGCTTTGCAGCGGATTGGTGGCAAACTCAGCGATGGCTGCCTTTTCGATTTTCTGGCGCTTCTCTTCGGGTAGATTAAGGTAGGTTTTTGTGGGCATAGGGCTCCTTAAGATGGTGTGACCGAACGGTCACATTGTACAGTCAGTCGGCTTGGATGTCAACAGAATAAATATTCTTACCGATCTGCATCTGTTCTCGCAGGTCTCCTGACCGAGCGAGGCATTTGACCTTTAGGTCTCCCAATTACTCCCAGTGCGTAGGTCAGGTTCCGCGCCTGCCCCGCGTATTTGTGCGGGGTTGAACCTGACATCAGATGCTTTAGTCTGGGCAAATTCTCATTCTTTTCCTTTTCCTCCCCAAGTAGGGGCGAAGCATCCTGATAAATAATTCTGCCTCACCAGATCGGTAAATTGAGGATGCTTCGCCCCTACCTCTCATTATCGGTAGGGTGGTCAAAACCCTCGCAAGGTTCCACAGGGAGGCTTCCCAAAAGGGACGCAAGCAGTCGCACTCAGGAGACCTCGCGAGAACAAGAAGGTGTAAAATTCTACATATTCACCAGCGGGAGGGATCATGAAAAAGCACACCCATTCCAATCAGTATTACACCATCTCCTTGAGCAAAAGATTTTTCATCCTCATCACGCTTGCCGTCCTTTTGAGCTCATGCAGCACAGTTGTCCAGGCACCAATAGACACTGTCTTGGAAATCGCACCAACAACAGAAATTCGAGAAACACAAAAACTAACACTTATCCCTGAGACCGAAACGGCAACCGAGACAGATCCAATTACCCCTATAGAAATTGATATGGACAGTATCATATTCCCAGCGGTGGGATACGTTAAGGAATTTTATGAAAATGGTGCATACGAATCAGGCATGGAATCAATAAAGAACTGGGTTGGTGTTTGAGAAGAAATAGGTGTGTTTGAGGTATTGGCAATAGCGAATAACAGCTTAAGCCCAGTACCTTTGGATGGAAGAGCAAGGGTGGTTTGTGTTAGAGCAAATGAAGAAACGCCACTCCTTTGCCCACCACTTGATTTGATTAACGGTGGATTAAAAGCAGTGCCAGAAGAGGGAAATTGGGATGAAACCGATATGCCATTGATGGTTACACCAGAGCGACTGGAAGAGTTGATTAGCAAGGGAAGAAAAACTGAATTGGCTTATCAGTTTATTGATAAATACCAAAAATATCCGATTAGATATATTGATCCCAAAACTGGTCAGATGGTGGAAGGAGAATATCAAGTTCCTGGGGGAGAAATAAAACTGCCAGAAATTGTTCTGGAAAGTATAAATCAAATCGAAGAGTTAAGTTTTAATATGGAATTTATAATATGGAATTTATAGACACGAAAGCGGCATATCGGATGCTTTTGGAAAGAGTGGTCGGTAGTAATTTAGAAAATCAACGGTTTTGGCAAGAGACACTTGGAGTTTCAAATCCAACAGTGGATCAATTATTGTCTTATGCTAGAAATAATGTCGGTGGACCGGAGAATAAAGCATATTGGCTACCGTTTAATACCAATAATGGCACTAAATTTAATTTTGTATCAGTGATTGGTACCTACTCAAATTTAAGAATGACAAAGCCAAAGATTGATGGTGTTTATGTCGATGGGATTTATAGTATGTTTTTTTTACCCTGTGGATTTAAAAGATTTGGCAATATCGAATTATATTAATAAATTGAAAACAAATAATAGGGAAATTTCAATGGGGCTTATCTCTCAGATTCTTGACGGGCAGGTGGGAAGTGAGTTTGGATTGTTATTTGAAAATAATAGATTTGTTTTTATTTCTGGAGCTGAGCAAGAAAAGGTTGGATTACCTGAGTATTATGAGTACGATCTTGGTGGTGGTCAACAAGTATTTAGGGAGAGTGTTGATCCGGCAATTGTAAGTGCGCAATTTTTATCATATTTAGATGCCTTGGCTGATTATAATCCAAGAATTAATAGTGGAACAAAAGGGCCAGTTTGTACAAATTCGCCATATGGTTACGATTGCTCAGGAGGCATTTTTTCTGGAAATTTAAGTCCAGAAGATTGGGTGGTAAAAGCGAAATAGTTTAAGTTCTCGCCGGCTTCCCTTTGTTCTCGCCGGTGTCCTCACCGCGCGAGGTATTTGACCGTCAGGTCTCCAACAATCCATCGTCTCCAGTTATCCTGGTACATAATAATTATCAAATATAATTGCGCAATGGACAGTTACAAATTCATCGACGGCGTTTATGTGTATTTTGTCACCTTTACAATTGTTGACTGGTT
>Ga0116185_1002710_pt1 | contig 16128 bp, 15 predicted proteins | sample AD_JPNNA7_MetaG_FD_89754 | JGI IMG/M metagenome (GOLD analysis project Ga0116185, IMG submission 89754) | Active sludge microbial communities of municipal wastewater-treating anaerobic digesters from Japan - AD_JPNNA7_MetaG | ecosystem: Engineered > Bioreactor > Anaerobic > Digestate | place... | reverse complement strand
CCGGCGACTTCAACCCCATCCATATCGACCCGGAGTTCGGGAAGATGGTGGGCCTGGGCGGCGTGATACTCCACGGCCTGTGCACCGTCGGCTTCGTGGTCAAGACGATAACGGACTGGCAGGGAGATCCGGGCAAACTCAAGAAATTCAAGTGCAGGTTCGCCTCCCCCGTTCACCTTGAGGATGTGATCACGACGAGCGCAGAGGTGGTGGATGTTAAAGACGGCAGAGCGAGCATCGCGCTGAAAGTTACCAACCAGAACGGCGTCGAAGTGGAGACAAACGTTTCGGCCGAAGTGGAGATATAGATTCTTATGCTTGAGGCGTTGGGCCTGACTTTCGACCGGCCCGCGGCTGAAAAAGAAGTTACCTCCTCGGGCGGGCACACCGGGAGAGATGACCACCTCTTTAAGGGGTTCATCGGGATCGGTGGCCCGCCCGTACATTTCGCCCAGCAAAGAGCGCTGCTTTACGCCTGTGGCCGTAGCAGCTGCAGGAAGTATTCCATAACCGGTCTTGGATGATGCAGGCAGGTTTCTGCTGACATGATATTTAACTGGAGGTCTATTATGATGTTCATAGATCACGGTCCGGGGAAATCCATCGTACGAGCTGCCGTAAGGCTTTCATGGCCGATCATGACTGCAGCGAAAAGACTCAGCAATGTACCTTTTTTCAAGTGGCTGATCCGCCCCTTTTTCATGAGGCCCTACAACGAGCTCACCTCCATCCCCATTCAGGTAAAGGTGGACAGCCCTGACAGCGTGGTGCTCCCCCGTCGTATCCTCGAGAGGCTTCTCACCGATGTGGATGATATATTCGTCCTTGATGAATGCATATGCCGCACCCACAACAGGACGGATATACCTCCTCAGAACATCGGGTGCATGGCGCTGGGACCCGCCATCCACCGCATCCATCCGAGCCACGGCCGGATGGTTTCCACCGACGAGGCGATCCGCCACATGCATCGCGCAGCCGAGGCAGGCCTCATAGCAAACATCGCCCACGTATGGATCGATCCGGTCGCATTCTGGACGCGTTTTCGTGATCTTATGTTCATCTGCTTCTGTGATGACAGGAACTGTCTCTACAGAACGTACATGAAGAGCAGGGGCCCGACGCTGGATAAGGCCTATCGCAGGCTTCCCGGCATGAACCTTTCCGTTGATGCCGGGAAATGCCTGGGATGCGGATCATGCACTGAAAGCTGCTTCCTCGCTGCAATCTCCATGGTGGAGGGAAAGGCGAGAATAGGGGAGTCGTGCGCCGGGTGCGCCAGGTGTGTGGAGACATGTCCCAGCGGGGCGATCACACTCACGTTCGAAGGTGAGGAGGCACTCTACAAAGGCCTGCTCATGCGGATCAGAGAGATATCAGAGCTTCCCGTCAGGGATACCTGATCGAAGAGATGTATCGAGGAATGAGACGGGCCTTGGAGAGGCCCATTTGATCTTTCGGGATGAAAACAGAAGTGCCCCGCCTTGGCAAGGCGAGGGCACTTTCGTCGTTCTTACAGGGCTACAGGGCGAGGATCTCGTCGATAGTGAGATCTTCAACTCTTATGGGATCGATGCCTTTGATCATGGCAGCAAGGTCCTTTGCAGATACCTGCGGCAGGGCCTGGATGATCCTGTAGTTATGGCTGTCGAGCCAGGTGAACAGCATCCATGCATAGCAATCCTTGCAGTGGGATTTCTTCTTTTCCGTATAGGCGTCACCTTCAAGTGATTCAAGTTCCTTATGGCGGGGACACGCAATATCGATACAGAACGTTCCGGATTTGTATTTCTTCTGTGCCATAGAGTACCTCCTCAAGGTGGAATGCAATCTTGCTCTATAATAGCATTCAGACAATGGTTTGACAACTTTTTATAGAGTTTTTTTTCGAAAATTCAGGAACAACAAAAAGGAGCGGGCATCGAATCCATGCCCGCTCCGGAAGAAGCTAGGGTAAGGTGATCAGGTGCTCGATTCTCATGCCACCATCTGTTTCTTGAGCTCGCGCTTGAGGATCTTGCCGACCCCGCTTGTGGGAAGCTCATCCATGAATTCGATGACCTTGGGGACTTTGTACGGGGCTACGTTTTCCCTCAGGTATTTGAGGATCGACTCCCTGGTGGCCTGGCTCTTCTCGACGCCTGGTTTCAGCACGACAGCGGCAGCCACGCGTTCTGAACCCGGACGGTCCGGGTCTGGGATTCCTATCGTCGCTCCGAGCTGGACATCGGGATGCTTCATGAGGATGTCGTCGAGCTCGCGCGTGAAGACCTTGAATCCCGACACGATAACCATATCCTTCACGCGGTCCACTATGTAGAAGTAGCCGTCCTCATCCATCTTCGCCACGTCTCCGGTATACATCCAGCCGTCACGGATGGCGTTTGCCGTCTCTTCGGGCTTATTGAAATACCCGTCCATGAGCTGTGGCCCTTTGATGACTATCTCGCCGGGCTCTCCGAGTTTTGCAGGCTCCCCCGTCTCGGGATCGATGAGCTTGCACTCGGTATCCGGAAGCGGCATGCCGATGGACATGGGTTTTTTCTTTCCATAACGGGGGTTGCAGATCATGACCGGTGACATCTCTGTCATCCCGTAGAGCTCGATGAATTTGCTCTCCCCGATGATGTTCTCCAGCTCTGCGATATAGTCGGGAGGGAAGGGAGCGGCAGCACTCAGGCACCACTGCATGGTGCTCATATCGAGCTGTCTGAATTCCGGCTTTTTCATGAGCTCGAAGAAGACGGTCGGCACATTCACGATGGCCCCGGGCTTGTAGGTCTTTACCATCTTGATGATGAAATCCGTGTCCCGCGGGTTGGGTACGCAGATCTGACTGGCGCCGACGGTGAGGCTGAAGCCCCCGAAGGCAAGTCCTGCGATGTGAAAGAGGGGGAAGGCGGAAAGGGCGAAAAATTCGGGGCCGAGATCGAGCCATGCGAGGACCTGGGTCCGGTTGCTCATGTAGCTCCTCTGGGTGAGGATCGCCCCTTTTGAGGGACCTGTGGTGCCTCCTGTATACATCATGAAGATCATGTCATCCATGCTCCTTTTGACGAAGACACGATCTTTGGGCATCCCCTGGATGGCATCCATGAACCTGATGACCTTCTTGCCGGGCAGATCCTTCACTTCTCCTGTCGGGATCTTCTTGAGGAGCTTGCCGAGAAAGCGCTTCATTCCGGGCAGGAAATCCGCAATCTCGGAGACGACCACGGTGGAAAAGGACGTCTTATCGGCCACTTCCGCGACCTTCTCAAAGAGGAGATCGATGGTGAGGACGACCTTTGTCCCGGAATCGTTGAGCTGATGCTCCATCTCCATCGGAGTCAGCAGGGGACTTATGCCCGTTGATACGCACCCTGCCTTCTGGACGGCGATGATGCTGATGTAGTGAGCAGGGATATTGGGCATGTGGAGGCCGACTACATCGTTGGGCTTGAGGCCGATCTTGATCAGATATGCAGCGAGCTGGTTGGAAAGGTCGTCGAGCTCGCGGTAGGTGAGAGGCTTGCCCATGTAAATGATCGCGGTCTTGTTCGGGTACTTCTGGACGACCTCTTGGAAACATTCCGAAAAGGTCTTGTTTTCATACTTCAGTGTGGGTAAAACTTTCTTGTCATAATTCTTGAGCCATGGCTTTTCCGAATAGATGTCCCCCATGCTAGAGCCCTCCTTAAGGATGTTATTCATGCAACTTGTTTAACTGCCATATGGTAAGACAAACAGATTATTGAAAGTATAATCTTTCTGCTGATAAATGCAAGAAGGAGTGAGAGGTTTTATCGTTTATTTCTCGACACGGCGCTGTGTCGAATGGTAAAATATAATATCAGGGGAAATGTTCTCTGAAAGAATACATTGCCAATGGCTTTTTGTGCTCTATTCGGCGGGTGTTTGAAGGGGGAAAATCATATGAACTGGAGGCCCACATGGTGGCTGACGTTTCTTGCCAAGGTCTGGCCGATCACGGGGATGAGCGCCAGGGCCACGCAGATCCCCGTCATCGGGAAGATCTTTGCTGCCTCGGTGATACCGCTCTTCTCGGGGAAGAACTTCAATGTTTCCTATATTCCGGTCAATGAAGAGCTGAAAAGCCTGGAGAGCATCCATCTGCCGCTCATGGTCCTCGAGGAGCTCATCAGGCGCTCTGCCCATCGGGTCACGATCAAGCGGTGTCATTGCCGCGAATCGAACGGCTGCAAGGAGTTCCCCATCGAGAATGCCTGCCTCCACCTGGGGCAGGATACCAAGGAGCATGCCCCCTGGATCGCAGATTCATTGAGCATAGAAGATGCCATTTCCCATGCACGGCATATGGTGAGCCTCGGTCTCACCCCCATGATCGGCCGAGTCAGGATGGACAATATCCTGTATGGCGTTCCCGATCGTGGCAGGCTTCTCACGGTGTGCTTCTGCTGTCACTGCTGCTGTACGGTCATGTCTTCGGTTAGATACTTTCCCAAGAAGGCGAGGGATTGCGTCGTGAGGCTTGAAGGAATGAAAGTTGCGGTCGACGCGGAGAAGTGCAGGGATTGCCGGAGCTGGGAATGCGTGGAAGGATGCATGATGAGGGCCTATACCTTCGAGGGCGGGGTGATGCGGCATGATGCGGGGAGGTGCAAGGGGTGCGGCTGGTGCGTATCTCTCTGTCCGCACAAAGCAATACGCGTCGAGGTGGCGGACATCAACGCGGCAGTCAATGAGCTCCTCGGCCGGATCAACGGGTTCGTCGACTATAACTCGTGATCACGGGCAGATCAAGTATGCACCACCGGATCTCTCAAGGTTGCACGCAATGCATATATCCTATCAAACATTTGGCATAAGAACCGGGGAAAACAAAAACTTAACGTAGCAGTTGCCTTGCAGGTCTTTTTGTTATAGAGTTGGTTGGATGGTCAATTAAATAATTGGACCATCACCCAATCATGTAGAGTGGTATGGTTTTGCTCCATGGCATTACCGGTATTCTGGAAGGTTGAGTTTTTTTAGAAGTATTATCGACAGAGAGTTTTTAATGTGAGTCGCTTGAGGATTCGTGCATCCCGGTTCGGATTTAACAAGGGCGGGAAGGGCACAGGCGTAATATAATCCTATCTATGAGGGGGTGTGCATTGAAAGATAATCTGGCTCAAATCTTCAGAAAACAGGCGCAGAAATACGGCAACCGCCTGGCAGTGGAAAAGCGCATCAACGGTGTTTGGCACGGCTGGTCCTGGACCGAATACTATGACAATGCCCGGGCAGCGGGCTTGGGTCTTTACAGCCTCGGTATCCGGAGAGGCGACCGGGTGGCCATTCTGTCGGAGAACCGCCTGGAGTGGATAGCCTCGGACATGGGGATCATCGGCATCGGGGCGTGCACCATTCCCATCTATGTCACGCTGCCGGGGCATGAGGTATCTTACATCATCAACAATTCCGACTCGAAGGTATTCATCGCTGAGAACAAATCAGCTGTTCAGAAGGCACTGTCGTATATCAAAGACCTTCCGTCCCTGGAGAAGATCGTCGTGATGGACCCGGACGGCTGCGATCTCTCGAACCCCATGGTCATTACCTTCGATCAGCTCCTGAACATGGGAAGGGAGCTCCAGGCAAAGGAGAAGGGCCTTTACGAGAAGCTCACCGACGAGATCAGGATCGATGATCTGCTCACCTTCGTCTACACGTCGGGCACGACCGGTCCGCCCAAGGGAGCCATGATCAGCCACAAGAACGTCCTCGCCGTGTTCGATGGACTCGATGCCGTAGTCCCTGCCTACGATACCGATGAGACAGTGCCGTTCCTGCCGTTGTGCCACGTTTTCGAAAGGATCGCAGGACATTTCTACGGGATGAAAGTCGGCGTCACTGCCCATTACACCGAAAGCTTCGACACCATTGTCGAGGACATCGCCGCCAAGCGTCCCACGATCGTCCTTGCCGTTCCCCGCGTCTGCGAGAAGATCTATGCCAAGATCATGGCAGAGGTGAAGAAGCAGCCTGCATGGAAACAGACGATGTTCGGATGGGCCAAGAATGTGGGGGCGCAGGTAAGCATGCTCAAAGAAAAGAAGCAGCCGCTTCCCCTGGGATTGAAACTCCAGTATGCGGTTGCATTTCCCCTGGTGTTCAAAAAGCTGAGCGAGAAGCTGGGTGGCCGCGTGCGCTGGATGACTGCTGCCGGAGCACCTCTGGCCAGGGAGATCGCCGACTTCTTCAATGCATCGGGGATATTCGTCATTGAAGGATACGGCATGACGGAAACAACCGCTCCTGTGACTCTGAACACGATCAAGGACTACCGCTTCGGGACGACGGGAAAATGCCTGCCGTGCTGCCGGATCAAGATCGCCTCTGACGGGGAGATCCTGATCAAGGGAGACAATGTCATCTCCGGATACTGGAAGATGCCCGAGCAGACGAAGGAAGCCTTCACCGAAGACGGCTGGCTCATGTCCGGCGATATCGGCGTCATAGACAAGGACGGGTTTCTCTCGATAACGGACCGCAAGAAGGACCTCATCATAACCGCAGGCGGAAAGAACATCGCGCCGCAGAATATCGAGGGCATGTTCATGGCCAATCCACTGTTCGAGAATGTCGTAACCATCGGCGATCGCAGAAAATACCTGACCGCGCTCTTCACCCTCAACCGCGATGAGATGATCCGTCTGGCCTCTCTTTCGGGCATACGGTTCGACAAGCCCGAAGAGCTGTATGATAAAAAAGAATTCCTCGCAATCGTGGACAAGGCGGTGGAAGAGGTGAACAAAAACCTGGCGAGAGTCGAGTCGATCAAGCACTACCGGATCATCAGGCACTCCTTCTCCACCGACACCGGTGAGTTGACGCCTTCTCTCAAGGTTAAGCGGAAGGTCGTGAATGAGAAATACAAGGATATCATCGAGAGCATGTATCCGCCGGAGGTGTAATCTTAAAAAAGCGAGAAACCTGAAAACAACGTTCTGCTCCGCGCCGGGCAGCGGGACAGAAATCTTTTTCGGGCAGATGAGGCATGATCGGGCATTGGGTAGGGGCGGCCGGTTTCCCTTTGAAAAGAACAGGTGCCGGGGATATAATACGTTATTAAAAGACAGGAAGGTATCAAGAACGAGGAAGCTCAACATCTCCATGGGGCCTTCCACCAGAGACAGGAGACCGTCCTTCCACCAGTACTGCAGCCCGCATAACGGAGGTGGTGCACTCCATGCATGACGAAGCGAGGAAGATCAACAACCTAACCATCTGCGTGGGGCATGTGGCCTTGGGCAGCGGTCCGTTCAATCCCGCCCCGTTCGTTCTCATTGGTCCGACGACACTTTGGGTCGGCCTTGTCGAGTAAAACGTTTCGTAAGGAGGTAATGTTCTCATGGCGAGCAGATACAAGGGGTACATGGGCAGGGTTCTCGATGTCGATCTGACAACAGGCAGGATCGGCGACTATGATCTGTCTGACCGTGACAGGGAGCGCTTCGTCGGAGGCAGGTTCATCTCCACGAAGATACTCTGGGATGAGCTCAAGCCCGGAATCGACCCGCTGTCTCCCGACAACATTCTCATCGTCATGACCTCGCCCCTGACCGGAACAGGGGCGCCTTCGACGAGCCGCTACGACATCTCCTCGAAGAGTCCTCAGACAGGGGCCATCGGTCATTCGAACAGCGGGGGCAACTTCGGGATACACCTCAAGCGTGCCGGCTGGGACGGGGTCATCATCCGGGGCAGGGCCGAAGCACCGGTCTATCTCGACATCAGCGAAGACAAGATCGAGATCAGGGATGCCTCCCTCCTCTGGGGCAAGGACACGGAAGAGACCAAGAATCTCATGGGCGACAAGAAGGCGGGCAAGATGGTGATCGGGCCTGCCGGCGAGAACCTCGTCAGGTACGCCATCGTTATATCCCAGGACCGGAGCCACGGCCGGACAGGCATGGGCGCAGTCATGGGCTCGAAGAACCTCAAGGGAATCGCGGCGAAGGGAAACAAAAAGATCGAGCTCGCCGATCCCGAGGGGTTCAAGGCCACCATCAAGAAGTGGATCGAGATGCTCCAGGTTCATCCGGCAACAGGAGACTTCGCCCCCAAGTACGGGACATCGGGATTCTTGAAATCGATCTCGGATCACAACGCCCTTCCGACGAAGAATTTTTCCTCGGGCCACTACGAGGATGCCGTCTTGCTTACGGGCCAGACTCTGGCCGAGACCAGGCTCGTGAAGAACGCGGGCTGTCAGTCCTGCCCGATACGGTGCGCGCGGGTGGTCGAGCTCGACGGCCGCGAGATCAAGGGCCCGGAGTACGAAGTCCTGTGCCTCCTTGGCTCGAACATGCTCATCAATGACATGGACGCGATCATCCGATGGAACTATGAGCTCGACCTCCTGGGCCTCGATGCCATTTCGACCGGCACGGTCATGGGCTTTGCGGCTGAGCTCAACGAGAAGGGTCTATGGAAAAACGGGATCGAGTTCGGCAAAAAAGACAACATCTCCCAGATCATCCATGACATCGCCTACCGCCGGGGAATCGGAAACGATCTCGCGGACGGCGTCAAGGCCATGTCGATGAAGTACGGGGGCGAGGATTTCGCGCCCCATTCGAAGGGAATGGAGATGGCCGCCTACGAGCCAAGGGGGGCGGTAGGTCACGGGCTCGGGTATGCGACCGCGAACCGGGGCGCCTGCCACCTCGACGGCGGCTACATGATCTATTTCGAGGCAACGGGACCGGCGATCCTCGACCCGTACCACTACCGCTCCAAGCCCGGCTATACCATCCTCGACCAGAACCTCCTCGCATCCATCAGCGCGGGCGGAAACTGCCTCTTCACCTCCTGGACCTTCCTGCCGCCTATCCTCTTCAAGATCCCGAACTCGAAGCTCATGAGCTGGCTGACAACAAAGATACTGACCTATTCGTGGGCCTCCATCGAACTCACCCTGAAGCTGCCTGAATTCATGATGAAGTACCACCTTCCCATGCTTCCCCATTCGAAGGCCATCAAGCAGGCGACGGGCATGAACATGGATTTCGGGAAGTTCTTTAAGATGGGCGAGAGGGGCTTCAATCTGGAGAGGCTCTTCAACATCCGGGAAGGCTTCAGCGCGAAGGATGACACGCTGCCGAAGCGGTTCACGCATGAGGAGCAGATCCCGGGCAACGAAAAGACCAAGGTTCCCCTCGACAAGATGATGCCCACCTACTACAAGCTGAGAGGCTGGGACGAAAAGGGTATCCCGACGCCGAAGGTGCTGAAGAAGCTCGGCATGGAAGATCTCATTCAGTCTCCCATCGTGTGAGGAGCGTCATTCTGAATGGAGGAAGGGTTCCTGCGGTGAGATCCCCGCATGGTGCCCACCGGAAAGGACGGTCTGTCATTGAAGCATCGTGCAGGACTCAGCCCCGTACGCTCACGTGCTCCGGCTTGGTTTGGATTTGCTCGCCCCTCGTGAGGACCGGCTACGGGCTCTCCCGGTGGAGGATCTCGACACTCCGCCCTCTCTTATCCTTTCGTCGGTGAATATCCCTTCCTCAATGAGATTGAAGAACTGGTCGGCCATCCTTTCGAGGTCGAGGGAGTCCTTTTCCTGCCGTTTCAGGATGAAGTAGTAGTAGTCGATTCGGAGAAAGGCCCCGAGAAGGATGTTCGCCATGAGCACCATATCGATGTCCTTCCGGACGGCTCTTGCCTTGATGCCTGTCTCGAGGGCGGCTATCACGTACTGGAGCATCTTCTCCTCGAACTGCTCGATGTAGGGGTCGAAAACCTTCTCGGTGCCGGGGCCGACGCGGAGGTAGATGTTGCAGAGGTCCTCGTTGTCCCGGAAGAACTCAAGGCTGCGCCTGATGAGCATTCTGTAGAAAATCCGTATATCTTCATCCGCGAGGCTGGTGACGGTGTCGAGTACCGCCTCTTCCCAGTCATGGAGGAAATTCACGAGAAGCGATATGAAGAGCTCTTCCTTGTTGCTGAAGTACTGATAGAACGTTCCCTTGCCGATGGAGATCTCCTTGAGGATATCTTCCACATGGGTATTGTGATAACCCTTTTTGGAAAAGAGCCCCTTTGCGCAGTCGAGAATCTGCTTTCTCCTCAGTTCGCCTTTCATGAATGACCGAGCACCCTTTGCTCATTTGTGTCTGGATACGCTCTCTATACCGGAGAGGCCCTGCTGAAGACAATACCGAATATGCGGTTTTATCAATGCAGTCTATGACCGGCTTGGAACAATCATGGGGCGCGATGCCCTCTATGCTTTCATGCTACCCAGCACCTGACGTCATCAGTCGACGAGCTCCGTCATCTCGAGGGTTTTCATCCGCAGGGAGCCGAGATAGCTTCCTGCCTCGATGATCACCTTGTGCAGCGCGGATAAAAGCCGGTGGGAGCCGCAGCCCTTGGTCGTAGTGAGCGGAAAGAAGAGCCCTGAGAGAAGCCCGAACAGAGAACCGATTGCCCCGATCGGCCAAGGAGGCCGTGAATTTTTTCGGGGGAGGGTTTGATTTGGAGAGTAACGATAATTATCATATAACATAATGAATGTTTTGTATATCCAATGAAGGAGGGAGTCTGATGAGGGAATCGACGAAGGCGCTCATGGCAAAGCACGGATGGAGGATCGACCGTGCGGTTCACAACTACGTGTACTTTGTTTTCTACTATCCGTACGTTTTCTTCCTGTATCACCTGTTCCGGATACTCTCCACGTACTTTTCGTGGGTCAAGCCGATCCGGCACATCGTCACCATGGCCTTCTCCCGCTACCATGCAAAGGTCATATCCTTCGGAAACACGAGAAAGATCTTCGAGCTCAACGAGGACATCGCCGCCCTCTCTGCAAAGAACAAGAAGATCGTGCCCTTCAGGTATGCCTACAAAATCCTCCTCGAAGAGCCGGAGTACATCGCTGTTATGGACTGTCCGTGCAAGAAGACCATGAACGCACCGGACTGGACGATCAATTCCTGCATCAGCGTGGGGAGAAAGACATCCCAGTTCTGGGTCGAAGCCCTGGGCCGGAAGTACAACGCCCGAAAGATCCCGCAGCAGGAAGCGCTCGATCTCATCAAGAGCTTCCGGAAGAAAGGGTATCTCACCCAGGCCTTCTTCAAGGTGGCCACAGGCGGGAGCACGGGCGTCATCTGCAACTGCCACATGGACAGCTGTGTGAGCCTTCAGGCAACAAGGTTCGCCAGGAAATTCGATCCGTCGGCTTCCATGGCGGCTGATTCCGGATACTCGGTTTCGCACGATGACATGAAATGCAGTAAATGCGGGACGTGCGCAAGCATCTGCAACTTCGGTGCAATAAAGGTTTTCGACGGCGTGCGGTCATACGACAGGGACAAGTGCATGGGCTGCGAGCTCTGCGTGGAGCATTGTACCGCAGGTGCCTTGAGCCTGTACCAGGACCCGAAGAAGACAGCTCCGCTCGACCTTGATCTTGTAAGGGCTGAATATCTGTAGCTCCATGAAGGTTTTCGGTCTAAGCGTAAAGGAGGCATAAATGGAAAGAGAATACGATGTCATTGTTGTCGGATCGGGGCCGGGCGGGGCGACAGTGGCCAGGGAAATGAGCCGAAGGAAGCGCAGGGTACTGCTCATCGAACGCGGCGGCAACTGGAAACTCCTCGGAAACACTCTGAGCATGGCCATGGTCCTCAAAAATTTCGGGCTTACCCTGAGCAGGGAGCTGAACGTGGTCGTCGTGCCCAAAAATTTCGGCGGCGCATCCGTCGTAAGCTGCGGCGCCGCCGTACCGCCGCCGAAGGCCGTCTTCGATGAGGTGGGGATCGATCTCTCCAGGGAGGCAGCAGAGGCAGGAGCGGAAATGGGTGTAGACGTTCTGCCCGACGAGCTTGTCGGGAAGACGAACATGAGGCTGCTCGAAGCGGCCAACGACCTCGGGTACAACTGGGTGAAAACAGAGAAATTTATAAATCCCGACCTCTGCGAGCCCGGCTGCGCGGACTGCATGCTCGGATGCCCCAAAGGAGCCAAGTGGACCGCGAGAGTTTATGGCGAAGAGGCTGTTAGGAACGGTGCCGATCTCGTTCTCCGCACCACGGTTACCGAGGTCATCAGGGAGAGCGGAAAGGCCATCGGCGTCAAGGCGAGCAGCTTCGGCCGCAAGAGGGAGTTTTTCGGGAAGAGGATCGTCCTCTCCGGCGGAACGGCCAACGTGGGGATCCTTCGGCGGCTGGGGATCGACGAGGCAGGGACATCGTTTGCCGTGGACTTTCTCCAGTTCGTGGGCGGGGTCATCCCGGGCATGAATACGACCCATGACCAGCCTATGGCCGTAGGCACGTTCGAGCATTATGATTCGGACGGGATCATCCTCCTGCCCGTATTCCCGAACTGGGCCATGCAGTCCGTCATGGCGCTCCTGAAGGGTCCTCAACACGTACCCCGGCTGAAAGACGCCTTCCGCTTCTCGGGTATCATGGTGAAGATCCGGGACGAGCTCAAAGGTGAGATCTATCCTCACAACCCGGTCTTCCCCTTCTCCAAGGAGCCGACCGAGCAGGACAGGAAGCGCCTGAACAAGGGCGTGGACATCATCAGGAAGGTCCTGAAGAAGGCAGGCGCACCCGAGTCCTCGATCCTCGTCTTCAATCCGTCCGGTGCCCATCCGTCTGCCTCGTGCAGGATTGGTGAGGTGGTCGACAGGAACCTCCAGACAAGGGTCAAGAATCTCTACTGCTGCGATGCGAGCGTGCTGCCGGCCTCTCTCGGGCTCCCTGTGGTCTGGACCGCGGTCTCGCTCGGCAAGAGGCTTTCGAAACACCTTGAAGAGGGCCTGCAAACGGCCTGATACGGACAATCCTCCTTTCGATGCACCGGCTATCATCCCTCAATCTCCCCGTTGGGGGAGACAAGGGCTGATGGCCGGGGATCGGATTCAACGCTTTCCGGAACAATCTCTTGAAGTGGCAATCTCTAGATTCCATCCACAACAACATGTTCCTTGACATGCGGGGCGGTTTTCTTTAAAGTATGAAGTAATGGTTTATAGTTTATAAACGAAATGCCTAGGGGGTATTATTATGAAAACAAGGATTACGGAAATGCTGGGGATCAAGTACCCGATCTTCCTCTCGGGGATGAGCTGGATCAGCGTGCCGGAGATGGTGGCTGCCGTCTCGAACGCAGGGGGCCTGGGAATTCTTGCGACAGGGCCGCTCAACAAGGATGAGACGAGAGAATCGATCAGGAAGATCCGCACGCTCACGGACAAACCGTTCGGGGCCAATGCATCGCTCCTGTTTCCCGGCGCCGCGGAATCGGCGAAGGTCCTCCTCGAAGAGAAGGTCCCGGTGATCAACTTCGCCCTCGGCAAGGGCGACTGGATCGTGCGGGAAGCCCACACATACGGCGGCAAGGTCATGGCCACGGTCGTGAATGCCCGCCACGCCAAGCGTGCCCAGGACTATGGATGCGATGCGGTGATTGCCACGGGCAACGAGGCCGCGGCCCACGGTGAAGCCGTCACGACCTTCTGCCTCATCCCGAGCCTTGTGGATGCACTGAATATACCCGTCATCGCTGCTGGAGGCATTGCAGACGGCCGCGGACTTGCGGCGGCGCTCGCGCTCGGAGCGGAGGGCGTGGCCATGGGAACGAGGATCATGACGACCAAGGAGAGCCCGCTCCACCAGAACTACAAAGATCTCTCGAGGAAGCTGGACGTCACGGACACGCTGTACTCCAGGCGATTTGACGGCCTGTGGTGCCGCGTCGCCAAGACCGATGCCGCCGAGCGCATGAGGAAGAAGGGATTGGACCTCCCGGCAGCATTCTTCAACGCCCAGGACATCGCAAAGAACCTGAAGCTGCCGTTCATAAAGCTCTTCATCGGTGTGATGCTGTCCGGGTGGAAGGGGGCAAAGCAGATGGCCTTCCTCGCCAATGCCTTCAAGGCCATCAGGCTCGCGACCGAAAACGGCGACTTGGATAAAGGGGTTCTCCCGCTCGGTCAGTCTGCAGGCCTGGTTCATGACGAGCCGACAGTGCAGGAGCTTTTCGATCGCATGGTCCGGGAGGCAGAGGAAATCCAAAAGAGAATGTCGGGCATTTTTGCTTAAAAGCCTTCTGCTGCAGGGCTTAAAAAAGGATGGGTATCAAGATCGGAGAGTTGGCCAGAAAGAGCGGAGTGCCGATCTCCACGATTCACTACTATGTGAAGGAGGGCCTCCTGCCCCTGCCGGAGAAGGTCAACAAGAAGATGGCCTACTATGACGAGGCATGCCTCAAAAAACTCGAGGCGATTCAGCACCTCAAAGAGAAGAGGTACTACCCCCTGGCCATCATCAAGAACATCCTCCGGCGCATCGATGACGGCTTCACCTTCGACGAGGCCGTCATGGTGGAGGATGCCCTGTTCGATCCCATGGCCGAAGGAGAGGTCGCGGTAGTCGACCGGGCAGAGTTCCTGAAGCTGACCGGCCTTGAGCCTGAGCAGCTCGACGAGGTCGAGAGGATCGGCCTCGTCATGCCCTACTTCAAAGAAGGGGAGAGGGTGCTCTATAACCAGGACGACGTCAAGATCGCCCGTGAGGCCATTGCACAGATCTACCGCTTCGGCCTCGATCCAAAAGACTTCCGGTTCTACCTCGATCTCGGTCACCAGATGACGGACCAGGAGGTAAGGCTCCGCCGGAAGGTCACGAACGGTCTGTCAGCGAAGGAAAATATCCAGGTAACCACGTATCTCACGCGCGCGGTCGGCGTATTCCGCAATTACATCCTGCGGAGGCTCCTTCAGCAGAAGATACAGGACCATATCCAGAGCAGCCTCGGCAAGAAGGGGCGTCATAAAGGAAAGCGCGTGTAAGAGCAGGGTCATGTGTACGGACTGCACCGCCGTCACGAGCGATGCGAAGCAGGCGTGACTGTTTCACTTCGCTCGTGACGATATTTCCCTGCTCGCCCGAGGGGTTTGCCGGTATTGATTCTCAGCCCAATTTTTGCCATTCCCTAAAGGGGCGCATGGGCGTTAACTTAAGGAATCGTTCATAAGGTCCGGCACGATTGGATGTTTCCTTCTGAGAGCCCTCACGTGACCGACTTCATGATGATCTCTTCGAGATAGGTCATGATCTCCTCATCGGTGTACCTGCCCTTCAGGCTCCAGCCCCGGAGAGACTCGAAGGAGATCTGATAGACGATCATGCTCGCTGCAAAGAAAGGGTCGCTGATGTTGAACACCTTCTGCTCTTTCCCTTTTTTAAGGATCTTCTCGAAGCATTCGATGAACTCGGTTTCCTTCTGAAGGGTGATCTTGAGAAAATCTTTCGGCAGATGCTTGCTCTCGCGATACATCAAAAGAGCCATATCCTGATAGTTGTGAACGAGCTCCAGCATCTTCCGGACAGCGGCTCTCAGCTGCTCGGCCGGGTCCTCGATATCGAAGACCCCGTGCTTTTTCAGATTCTCCGTCCACGTGCTGTAGAATGCGTCGAAGACCAGGCAGAGGACGTCTTCCTTCTTGGTGATGTAGTCGTAGAGGTTTCCGATGGTGATGCCCGTGGCTTTCGAGATCTCCCTCATGCTCGACCCGGCATACCCTTTTTTCGCAAAGAGCTTGCTCGCCTTAATCCCGATCTGCAGATGCCTCTTCCGGATGAGGTCCGGATCTTTGACCTGGGATCTGACTGTCTTGCGATCTTCCTCTGCCATAGGGCTCACTCTAGCAATATTGTTTTTCCATGAAAAGCAGGAAACGCGAGGGGATATCAATCCATAAAATTCATTTGACAATTTTGTCCGGCAGGGTATATATTCTCAGAATAACGAGCGTTCGTTCAATGAAAAGCGCTCGTATCATGCATTGCGTTGGGTAGATTATATCGAGGTCTTTTCGACACTGCACAAACGGCAAATCCGTAGGAATGGTGAGCATGTGTTCCGCCGGCATCAGGGGAGCATTCGGCCATCGATAAAATGTAAGGAGGAACTCTATGGGCAACGGTCTGGTGAACACAAGGGATCAGAGGTTCGTGCTCTACGAGCAGATCGGGATTGAGAGATTATTCGGATTCGACAAGTTCAGGGACTTCTCGCGTGATCTTATCGATATGATGCTCACCGAGGCGGAGAAGTTCGCGGTCGAAGAGATCCTTCCGACGTACGAAATCT
>Ga0116185_1002701_pt1 | contig 16164 bp, 15 predicted proteins | sample AD_JPNNA7_MetaG_FD_89754 | JGI IMG/M metagenome (GOLD analysis project Ga0116185, IMG submission 89754) | Active sludge microbial communities of municipal wastewater-treating anaerobic digesters from Japan - AD_JPNNA7_MetaG | ecosystem: Engineered > Bioreactor > Anaerobic > Digestate | place... | reverse complement strand
TGGATCATCGCCCCCGTCTCGTCGGCCTCCTGCTCGAGGAGTCGCCAGATGACCTGTTGCCACGTGCCCGTCGGCCCTCCGGGTAGGGCGGGGTGGAGGTTCAGGATCGCGTAACGGCGGCACATGGCCGGGCTCGCGATGAGCATGTACCCGGCCATGACGAGGGCCCCGAGGCCGTAGGGGACGAGCAGGTCCATGACGCGCCTGTGGTACTCGTCGCGCCAGGCGCCGCGAGAGAGGCCGGCGGCTTTCGCCGCCGCCCAGCTCGCGGCGCTCGACAACGTCACGACCTCGAAGCCAAGGCGCCCGGCGAGGTCGAGGAACCGGTCGCTCTCCGGTGTCTCGCCCCGTTCGCGGTCGCAGAACACGACGGCGATGTCGAGGGCGACGCCGTCCTGTTGGGCGCGGGCGACGACGTCGGCGAGCAGGTTGCAGGCCGCTTGGTCGCGTCCGCTCGAGAGCCAGCCGATCTTCATGCCACGTTCTCCGTCAGCATGTGTCCCCGTCGTCGCGCCGGTCTCTCGCCGCCGCCGACGTATCGGGCGTGCACGAGGCCTCGGCGCCGCCGGCGTGCGTGGAGTATGCGAGGTCTCGTCGTGCACGCACCGTGCTCACGGTGCCTCCCCACGCTCCTCGGCGAGGCGTGCCCGCCACGCCGGCTCGTCCGGGTAGGAGCTTCGTCCGACGCCGGCGATGCCGCGCGATGCGGCCCACGCGGCGAGCCGCCCGGCCGCCTCCAGGCCGACCTGCTCGAGCATGCCGGCGATGAAGCCGGCGGCGAACAGGTCGCCGGCGCCGGTCACGTCGACCACCTCCGCCGGCTGCGGCGGCACGTACAGGTCGACGCGCCGGCCGACGAGCCGCGCCCCACGGGGACCCATCTTGCACACCACCAGTCCCACCCCCGCGTTGAGCAGGAAGTCGAGAGCCTCGGGCAGGCCGAGTCCGCAGAGCACCTGCAGCTCGGCCTCGGTGGCGAAGAGGTAGGAGCAGCGAGCGATGAGCGGGAGGAGCCGTTTGACGCCCTTGCGGGCGTAGATCTCGCCGGGATCGAAGCACACCTCGGTCTCGGAGGGCAGGCGCTCGAGCAACGTGAGCTGGGCGGCGAGCGGGCCGTCGCCGGCGAAGGAGGTGAAGAGGGCGTACCGCGCGCGGGGCGGGCGCCGCGGCACGTCGGCCGGCGCGAACTGGTCGTTCGCCGCCGGCCAGACGAGGTTGCGGCGCTCGCCGTCCTCGTCGAGCAGCACGTACACGCGCCCTGTCTCGCCGGCGCGGGCGACGAGCCTGCCTTCGGCGGGCGTGAGCTCGTCGAGCAGGAAGGCGCCGTCCTCGTCGCTGCCCACTCGGCCGACCATGGCGGCGCGGTAGCCCATGCGCGCCAGCGCATGGGCCGTGTTCGCCGCCTGGCCACCCCCGGCGCGCACCGGCGTCACGTGGGCGAGCGCGTCGTCCAGCATCTGGCGGACGCGCTCGTCCATCTGTTGTTCCGAGCCCGGCGGCCCGAGCTCGTCCCACAGGGGGAACGAGCGCGGCAGGCGATAGATGAGGTCGAGGTTGAGGGCGCCGCAGCCGATCAGGTCGACCGGTCTCACAGCCTGAGCTCACCCCGATAGCGCACCGCGGCGCCCTCGCCGCGCGGCACGACGGCGCCGATGACCCGGGCGCCGTGCCCGCCGCGCGCGATCACGTCGAGGAGACGCTCGACCGCGTCGCCGGCCACGACCAGGACGAGGCCGATGCCGCAGTTGAAGGTCCGCAGCAGCTCGTCCGGGGCGACGCCCAGAGCGTGCAGCCAAAGGAACTCCGGCCCCGGCGTCCAGGACCCGAGGTCGATCTCGGCGGCGAGACCGTGCGGTACGGCGCGGCCGACGTTGTCGGGAAAGCCGCCGCCAGTGACATGGGCGGCGGCATGGACGCCGCCGGCGTGGCCGAGGTCGTGGAGCACCGGGCTGTAGATCGCCGTCGGCGTGAGGAGGACGTCGCCGACCGTCGCCTCCGGGTCGTAGCAGGGCAGCGGCGGCGTCGCCCCGGGCGCCGTGCCGGCGCCGAGGCCGCCGCCCTCGCTGAGGAACTTGCTGTGCAGGTCGATGCCGTGATGCTCAAGCAGACGGCGTACGAGACTGAAGCCGTTGGAATGCAGGCCGTGCGAGTCGACGCCGATGAGGACGTCGCCGACGACGACCTGCGCCGGTCCCCAGAGCTCGTCGCGTTCGGCGATGCCGACGGCGAAGCCGGCCATGTCGAAGTCGTCGTCGGCCTTGAAATGGCCGGGGTGCTCGGCGGTCTCGCCGCCGAGCAGCACGCACTGGGCGCGCAGGCAGCCCTCGTCGACGCCGCCCACGAGGGCGGCGATCTTCTCGGGCTCTACCTTTGCGGTCACGATGTAGTCGAGGAAGAAGAGCGGCACCGCCCCGCAGGCGGAGACGTCGTTGACGCTCATGGCGACGAGGTCGATGCCGATCGTGTCGTAGCGTCCCATCGCCTGGGCGATGAGGATCTTGGTGCCGACCCCGTCCGTGCCGGCCACGAGCACGGGGTCCTTGAGCCGCGGCAGCCTCATGGCGCCGCCGAAGCCGCCCAGCTCGCCGAGCACCAGCGGGTGCTTCACCGACTTGAGGCGCTGCTTGAGCAGCTCGACGGCGGCGTTGCCCGCCGCGACGTCGACGCCGGCTTGCTTGTAGGTGAACCCGCCGCCGCACTCCTTGCCGTGCGACGTGTCGCGCGACGCCTCGCCCTGTGGCGTTTCGTCCTGCTCGCCCATGCCTGCTCCCCAACGGGTCGGGCGCGGACCCCTCGCCCGCGTCGGTGCCCTCATTCTACGGCACCTGCGCGGGCGGCGGCTTCCCTGGACCGCCGAGGACGGCCGGTCTCCTCATGCTTCGACGGCCGTCGCCGACGGATCGCCCGTGGGCAGCGGCCGGCGGCTGGCCAGCACGCCGCGGGCTCGCAGCACGGTGTGGTAGCGGTCGAAGAGCACGGTGATCAAGGTGAACAGGAAGACGAAGAACAGGGTGGTGGCGAGCAACGGGTTCCCCGCTTGATGTCCAGCACGCGCTGCGCGAAGCCCAGCACGAAGATAATGCCGAAGTTGACGGCCATCATGCCTACCAGCTCGGTGAGCATCGAGTGCCGGGCGCGGCCGCGGCGCGCAAGCCCTTGGCTCACGATCGCGTTCGCCACGATGAAGACCCCGACGCAGGTGAAGGCGGCGACGTTACGCACGTCCTCTCCCAGCAGGATCTGCGCGAAGATGACGCTGATCAGCCCGGTGAGCACGACCTTCTCGACCAGAGCGCGACTGAAGATCCTCTTGGAGGCCTTCGCCGCCCGGTGCAGCTCCGCGCCGCGCCGGCAGCATCCGGGGATGGCGCCGCTCAATCTCCTCGAGCGTGTAGCGGCGCCGCTCCTCCATGAGGTACATGAGGCCGAGGTTGCCCGAGCCGAGCACCACCACGTCGTGGCCGCCGGCGTCGTTCGTGGCGGGCTTCTCCTGCTTCCGGCCGGTGGCCTCGCGCACGGCCTTGCCCACGACGGTGTCGTTCTCGTCGCCCCCCGCGAGCGGCACGACCTCGGCCTGCTCGACCGAATCCCGCACGAGCTCTTCGAGCCCGTGACCGTTGCGCTGCCAGAAGGTCGCCCCTTCTGTTCGGCTGTGGTCGGAGAGGACCACGATCTCGTAGGGCCGCGCGGCATAGGCGCGGGCCCGTGCGATCCGCTCGGACTGCTGGCCGATCGTGCGCAGCACCACCATGATGTCGTCGCGCTCCAGACCCGAGTGGTAGGCGACCTCGTCGTCGTCGGCGAACCAGGCGTAGACGGCAGGTCGCCCCCTTCATCATTGTGGTCGATGATTCTGAACACGGTGAGGTCCCGCACGAACACGCCGAGGCCAGCGCGGACGAAGCCATACTGCAGCGACCGGTGCTCTCGGGGCTGGACGTCGCGGCGCTTGGACCTGGCCGCCGCGATGTGCTCCAGGACGAGCTGCTAGAGGAAGAGCACCAGGGTGTGCGTCGCGTTGCAGCCGTTGGCGATGAGCGGTGGCTCAGCCGGCCGCGCGACCGCCAGTCTCGGCGGCCGCGGACCCGGCGGTCTCGGCCGCCACCCGCGCGGCCTCGGCGGCCACCCGCGCGGCCTCGGCTGCCTCTTCCTCACGGATCATCAGGCGGATGGTGGCGTAGGTGACGAGCACGATGACCAGTCCGAACACGGCCGTCAACTGGTCCTTGTAGAAGGCGAAGAACTCGTAGAGGAAGATCGTGACCAGCATGGAGCGCTCGAACCAGCGGTAGGCGATCAATCGCGAACGGCGCCAGCCTATGACACCGATCAAGACGAGGACACCTGCGGCGAAGGCCGACACCAGCTCCCCTCTCTCGGCGAAGTCGAGATCGGCGACATCGCCCCCCGAAACGAAGGGGGAGGTCAGCGCCCCCAGCGTGACGATCACGTACCAGCCGACGACGATGGTCTTGAACCAGGAGCGCCGCGTCAGGGACCGGTACAACCGCTCCAAGGCGTGCTTCATCCGTTGGTAAACGCTGGTTCGCGAGCCAGACAGGGGAAGGTGTTCCAGCATCGTCCTCAGGTCGCGCACGACAGGGTCGCCCTGGTCGCAGAGAGCGAGCAGCGCCAGCGCGTGTTCTCGCTCGCTGTCGTCGAGGTCGCGGATGATCGCCTCCTTGGCCAGGTCGAAGGCGTTCACCAAGGCGGCCTGGGGGGAGACGGTGCGCTCTCGCGTGATGGCCCTGGCGAGGAGCAGCAGCACCACGAACACCACGTAGATGATCGCGACGGTGGGCTCGAAGAAGTAGTCGTTGTCTGCCGTGATGAACTTGCCGAGCTCGTCGATGAACAGCCCGAAGCCGATGCCGGCGGCCAGGGTCGCGAGCTGTCGCCACAGGCGGCCTTGCATGGCCATGAAGAGGATCAGGGCGATGAGCATGCCCAGACCGCCCCAGAGCAGATGGGCGAAGTGGATGGTGCCGCCGCCCAGTTGCGGCCACCCAGTGGCCGCCAGGGCGGCGCGAACCAGCAGGATCGTGGCGATCGCCGACACCAGGAAGAACTCGAGATCATCGTACGCGTAGAGGTTGCGCACGAAGAGCAATCCCTTCGGCATGTCGTTCGTGCCCTGCGGCCGCCCCGTCATCCGCGACGTCTCCGTCATCGTCTGCCGTGGCTCGTACGTCCACGCACCAGCTCTCGCGGCTCGGTCGGCACGCTCAACTTGAGGACGAGCAGCGTGATAGCGGGGGCCAGCACGCCGCCCGAGGGCACCTCCAGCCGACTGGTGGGCAAGAGGCGCGACACGCCCCCGCCGGGGGTGCCGTCAGTCATGTCCGCCCCCTTCGCCGCCTTCGTGCGGTCGACGACTCGCACTGCCCCATTCTACGTACCATGCGGTAGCAATTGCGGCTTCGGCCTGTACGCAGGCATGTACCCTGGTTCGCCGCTGGGGCTTCCAGAGCCGATTTGGGGTCGACCGATGGCCGGGGGCTACGACGGGATCACGTTGACGGAAGAAAGGCCATTGCCGACAAGGAGGACGCGAAGGCAGCGCCAGACTCAGCACGAGGTGGCGGCGCGCGCGGCGGGCCGGCCCTTCTGGGGGCGGTCGAGTGGCTCATGACCGTGAACCTCGCCTACGGTCGCGTGATCGCGCGCGCCGCCCCCGAGGCCGAGACGACCTCGTCGCTCGCGCTGGACGCGGCCGACAGCGCGGCGCCGTTTCGAGTTGTCTCGCCCGCACGAGCGCGTAGCAGACGAGAAAGCCACCGAGGACGCCGTAGCCGAGGCCCAGCAGCACGTACGCGACGTTCGAGGTGTCGATCAGCGCCGGGATCACGCGCCCGACAGCCAGCGAGACGCCGATCGCCTGCAGCCCGGTCCGCAGCCACGCGAAGTAGGTGCGCTCGGCAGCCATGAGGGTGCGTCGGGGCGCTGTCGTGCGGGGCCGCGTCGCCGGCGACGCGGTCTTGAGCGCGCATGGGACGGCGCCGGCCGCGTGTGCGCCTCGCTGCTCGCGACGCAGTCCTCGAGCAAGAAGACGACGTGCCCGAGGTCGACGAGCGACAGGACCGACTGCAGGACGCAGACGTCGGTCTCGGTGCCGGCGACAAGCACGTTCGCGCGTCCCATCTCGGCGATCGCGGCCTCGATCTCGGGCTGGCGACAGCAGTCGAAGGTCCGCTTCACGTACCGCAGCCCGTGGGGGGGCCTCCTCGCAGGCCGTGGAGAGCCACCCGTCTCTGGGTCCTGGAAGGTGGCGATGGTCGGCAGCTCCAGACAGCTGGCGACGGCGAGGAGCTACTCCGAGCGCGTGACGACGGGGGCCGGCGGACCATCGCCGGCGACGTTGGCGAAGAACCCCGGCTGCGCGTCGATGAGGATGACCGCGGGATCGCGGAGCCGCGGGACGCGGGCTCCTCCGTCCGCCGCTGGCAGATCGCCCAGCATCGCGTCCTCCTCGCCCATGCCCTCGCTTGCCTCGCCGCCATTCTAAGCCGCCGCAGGAGTGCCGGCGGGGCACGATCCCGGGCGCAGCGCCCCGCCGCCCGTGTCCAACGTTCGGGGCACGCGACATGGGTTGACTGCGGAGCCGCAAAGCGGGAGCCTGCACAAGACATGAAGATCCGTCTCATCGAACCCCCGCCGCCGATGATGCACCTGTGGTCGTACACGGCCTACCCGCGCCTCGGCCTGCCCATGATCGGCGCCGCCCTCAAGGACGCCGGGCACGACGTGCTCATCTATGCCCCCAAGGGCGCGCCGGTCGACTTGGCCGACGTCGAGTCCTGCGACCTCGTCGGCCTCTCGACGACGACCTCTACGGCGCCGGCGGCCTACCGCATGGCCGACCGCCTGCGGGCGCACGGTGTCCCGGTCGTGATCGGCGGCTCGCACGTCACCTTCATGCCCGACGAGGCGCTCGAGCATGCGGACTACGTCGCCCGCGGCGAGGGCGGCGAGGAGCTCATGCTCGAGCTGGTCGACGTCCTGCACGGCGCTCGCGACCCGGGCACGGTCGCCGGTCTCTCCTTCCGTCGCGACGGCACGACCGTCCACAACGCCCTGCGACCGCCGTGTCCGGACCTCGACCTCCTGCCGACCCCCGACCTCGGCCTGATCGCCGGGTGGGAGGGCGTCACGTCGATGCCCATCATGACGAGCTGGGGCTGCCCGTTCGGCTGCAACTTCTGCTCGGTGACGGCGATGTTCGGACGCAAGTACCGGTTCCGCAGCGAGGAGAACGTGATGGCCGAGCTGCGCGCCAAGCGCCCCGAGCGCATCTTCTTCTACGACGACAACCTCGCCGCCAACAAGCCGCGGCTCAAGCGCCTGCTTCGGATGATGATCGCCGAGGGGATCGTCGTGCCTTGGCAGGCGCAGATGCGCACTGACGTCGTCCGCGACCCGGAGCTGCTCGACCTCATGCGGCGCTCGGGCTGCGAGCGCGTGGCGCTTGGCCTCGAGTCGCTCGACCAGGCGACGCTCGACGGCTTCGACAAGGCGCAGACCGTCGCCGACGTCGAGCGCGCCATCGCCTTGCTGAACGAGTACGGCATCATGAGCTTCGGGATGTTCGTCGTCGGCACCGACGCCGACACGCCGTCGTCGGTGCGCGACATCGCCGTCTTCGCCCTGCGGCACGGAATCACGACGCTCATGCTCAACATCCTGACGCCGCTGCCCGGCACGCCGATGTACGACGACCTCGAGGCTCAGGGGCGCATCCTCGACCGTGACTGGAGCCACTACGACGCCCAGCACGTCGTCTTCGCGCCCAAGCGCATGACGCCGCGGCAGTTGCAGCGCGCGACGCTGCGCGCGTACCGTCGCTTCTACTCCACGCGCCGCCTCGTCGCGAACGCCCTCGCTCTGCGCTTCCGCAGGACGGCGGAGCTCGGCTGGTGCTGGTGGTTCGTGCGCAGTTGGGGTCGCGACCGGGGCAACCGCGCGAACTGGCGCTGGCTGCGGCGCCTCCACGTGCCCCTTTCGCAGTCGCCGCCGCAGCCGTCCTCGCACACCCGGTAGCCGCGCGACCGCACGTCGCCACCGACGTGCGGTCGCGCGGCGTCGGCGACGTGCGACGCGACCGCCGGGGCCGAGATCAGCGATGTCGCGTCAGGGCTCGCAGGCGGCATCGTTCTCGAAGCGCATCTTGCACATCGCGTACTCCTCCGGCACGGCGATAGGGTAGTCGCCGGTGAAGCAGGCGCGACAGAACTGCGTCTCGGGAAGGCCGGTGCTGGCCTGGAGGCCGTCGAGCGTGAGGTAGTGGAGGGTGGTGGCGCCGACCTTGCGGCGGATCTCGTCGACGCTCATGTTGGCGGCGATAAGCTCCGCCCGCGTCGCCATGTCGATGCCGTAAAAGCAGGGCCATTTGATCGGCGGCGAGCTGACGCGCAGGTGGACCTCCTCGGCGCCGGCGGCGAACAACATCTCGACGAGCTTCGTCGTCGTGTTGCCGCGCACGATCGAGTCGTCGACCACGACGAGGCGCTTGCCCCTGATGACGGAGGTCAGGGGGTTGAGCTTCATGTGGATGCCGCGTTGACGAAGGTCGTCGTCAGGCTGGATGAAGGTCCGGTAGACGTAGCGGTTCTTGATGAGGCCCTCGGTGTAGGGGATGCCCGAGGCGCTCGAGTAGCCGATGGCGGCGGGGATGCCGGTGTCGGGGACGGGGATGACGAGGTCGGCGTCGACGGGGGCCTCGAGGGCGAGCTGACGACCCATCGCCTGACGGGCCTCGTGGAGGTTACGCCCGGCCATCGTCGAGTCTGGCCGGGCGAAGTAGATGAACTCGAAGATGCACAGGGCCGGGCGCGCCCCCTCGAGCGCGACGCGCTCGCTGCGCAGGCCGTGCTCGGCGTCGACGATGACGATCTCGCCGGGGGCGATCTCGCGGGCGAACGTCGCCCCCAGGATGTCGAGCGCGGCCGTCTCGCTGCTGATCACCGGATGGCCGTCGAGGGTCCCGAGGACGAGCGGTCGCACCCCGTACGGATCGCGGAACCCGACGAGGGAATCGCCGGAGAGCACCGTCGCCGAGAAGGCGCCGCGGATCTTGCTCACCGCGGTCCTCACGGCCTCGAGCAGGTCGGTCTGCGCCTCGTGGGCGATGAGCGCGGTGATCACCTCGGTGTCGGTCGTCCCTGAGAACTTGACGCCTTGGCGGACGAGGTCGTCGCGGAGTTCGGTCGTGTTCACGAGGTTGCCGTTGTGGCCGAGGGCGACGACGTCGCCGTTGCGCGAGCGCACCAGGGGTTGCGAGTTCTGCCAGTGCGGCGCGCCCGTGGTCGAGTAGCGCACGTGGCCGATGGCATGCTGGCCGGAGAGGCTCGTCAGCATGCGCTCATCGAAGACCTGGGAGACGAGACCCAGGTCCTTTATGACGGTGACCTGACCCTCGTCCGACACGGCGATGCCGGCGCTCTCCTGGCCGCGGTGCTGGAGGGCGTAGAGGCCGAAGTAGACGAGACGAGCGACGTCGTGCTCGGGAGCGAACACGCCGAAGACGCCGCAGGCGTCGCGGAGCGGGCGGTCGGGAATGCCACCGTCGACTGGAACGGCGAAGCCGCCCTGCATGGGTGTGCTGTCGTCAGGCAAGTCGGTCGGGCAGTGACTCGTAGGCGGCGCAGAGGGCGCTCACCGGGACCGAGAACAGCTCGTTCCCTGCCATGGTACACCGCAGGTCCTCTCCGGTCACGACGCCGATGCGGCGGTGGGGGACGTCGGCGAGGAGGGTCTCGAGGGTGCCGACGTCGTCCGCGGCGCAGGTGACGACGACCCGGGTAGGAGCCTCGCCGAAGAGGGCGAGGTCGGGCCGCCCGGCGGCGCCGGGCGGCTGCCCCGGCGCTGCAAGCAGCGCCTCGGGCAGCCCGATGTCGGCGCCGCGCCAGCGGCCCGCCGCGCCCGCCGCTTCGGGGTCGGCGTACCGGGTCCCGCCGTTCACGCCGCTGCCGATCGCGCACTCCGCATGGGCGACGGCGAGGCCGCCCTCGGCGCAGTCATGGGCGCTCTTGAGGAGGCGGCGCCCGATGGCGGCGCGCAGCGCCGCCTGCAGGCGCCGCTCGGCCTCGAGGTCGACGTCTGGGATCCGGCCCTCGACCCTGCCGTAGTGCACCTTCTGGTACTCCGAGCCGTCTATCCAGGCGCCGTCCGGCCCCAACAGCAGGACGACGTCGCCCTCGTCCTTGAAGCTGTGGTCGATGTGCACGGAGACGTCGTCGTAGAGGCCCAGCATGCCGACCATCGGCGTCGGGTAGATGGCCTTGCCGAAGCTCTCGTTGTAGAAGCTGACGTTGCCGCTGACGACCGGCGTGTCGAGGGCCTCGCAAGCCTGGGCCATGCCCTCGACCGCCTGCTCGAACTGCCAGAAGATGTCGCCCTTCTCGGGGTTGCCGAAGTTCAGACAGTCGGTGACCGCGACCGGCAGGGCGCCGGCGCAGCTCAGGTTGCGCGCCGCCTCGGCGACGGCGGCCTTGGCGCCGCGATACGGGTCGAGGTAGCACTGGCGCCCGTTGCAGTCGTTGGTGAAAGCGATGCCGCGAGGCGTGCCCTTGATGCGCAGGACGGCGGCGTCGCCGCCCGGGATCTGCATGGTGTTCGCCTGGACGATGTAGTCGTACTGCTCCCAGGCCCAGCGCTTGTCGGCGACGTTCGGCGCGGCGAGCAGCTCCGCCAGCGCCGCGCCCAGGTCGGCCGCCGGCGGGTACCCGGCGTCGGTCACGGCGACCGGGTCGTCGACGAGGTACGCCGGCTTCACCGACGGGGTACGGACGATGGGCGCCTCGTCGGCCAGCCGGCGGGCCGGGATGTCGCCGACCACCTCGCCGTGCCACCAGATGCGCAGCATCTTCGTGTCGGTGACCTCGCCGATCACGGTGCAGTCGAGGTCCCAGCGCTCGCAGACCTCGCGCACGGCGGCGAGCTTCGCCGGCGCGACGATGCTCAGCATGCGCTCCTGGCTCTCGCTGATCATGATCTCCCAGGGTTCCATGTCGGCCTCGCGCAGCGGCACGCGGTCGGCGTGGATGTCAAGGCCGACCATGCCCTTGCTCGCCATCTCGGAACTCGAGCTGGTGAGTCCGGCGGCGCCGAGGTCCTGCATGCTCACCACGAGGCGGCCGTGCAGGAGCTCGAGGCAGGCCTCGATGAGCTTCTTCTCGGTGAACGGGTCGCCGACCTGGACGGAGGGGCGTTTCTCTTCGAGGGTCTCGTCGAACTCCTGGCTCGCGAGCACGCTGGCGCCGCCGATGCCGTCGCGACCGGTCTTGTTGCCGATGAGCACGACGTGGTTGCCGACGCCGGCCGCCTTGGCGCGCACGATCTCGTCGGCGCGCAGGAGGCCGGCCGCCATCGCGTTGACGAGGCAGTTGCCCTCGTAGCTGGGTTCGAAGTAGACCTCGCCGCAGACGGTCGGGATGCCGAGGCAGTTGCCGTAGTGGGCGATGCCGCCGACCACGCCGTCGAGGAGGTAGCGCTGGCGCGGCTCGTCGAGCTCGCCGAAGCGCAGCGAGTCGCACGAGACGATCGGCCGCGCCCCCATCGTGAAGATGTCGCGCACGATGCCGCCGACGCCGGTGGCGGCGCCCTGGAAGGGTTCGACCGCCGACGGGTGGTTGTGGCTCTCGACCTTCATCGCCACGGCCCAGCCGTCGCCGACGTCGACGACGCCGGCGTTCTCGCCGGGCCCCTGGAGGACGCGCGGGCCGCTCGTGGGGAAGCGCGAGAGGACCGGCTTCGAGTGTTTGTAGCTGCAGTGCTCGCTCCACATCAGCGAGTAGACGGCGAGCTCGACATACGTCGGCTCGCCTCCCTGGATCTCGCAGATGTGCGCGTACTCGTCCGCGGTGAGCCCGAGCTTGACGGCGGCGTCGACGTCGGCGCGCCGGCTCACGTAGTCCGAAGTCATGCCTTCACCTCCGCGCGGCCCAGGGCGCTGTCGATCATCGCCTGGAAGATCGTGCGGCCGTCGGTGCCGCCGGCCATGTGGGCTTCGACCGAGTTCTCAGGATGCGGCATCATCCCGAACACGTTGAAGGTCTCGTTGCAGATGCCGGCGATGTTCTCGACCGAGCCGTTGGGGTTCGCCGCGGGCGTGAGCTTGCCGTGGGCGTCGGCGTAGCGCAGGACGATCTGGCCGCGGGCCTTCATCTGCGCCAGCGTCGTCGGGTCGACGGCGTAGTTGCCCTCGTTGTGCTTGACGATGATGCGCAGCAGGTCGCCCTCGCGGCACGTGTGCGTGAAGGGTGTGGCGGGGTTCTCGACCCGCAGGTTCACGTAGCGGCAGACGAACTTGAGGCCCATGTTGCGCAGGAGCCCGCCCGGGAGCAGGCCCGACTCGACGAGGATCTGGAAGCCGTTGCAGATGCCGATGACGAGGCCGCCGTCGGCGGCGAAGTCGCGGACGGCCTGCATGATCGGGCTGAAGCGGGCGATCGCCCCACAGCGCAGGTAGTCGCCGTAACTGAAGCCGCCGGGCAGGATGACGGCGTCGACGCCGGCCAGGTCGGTGTCCTTGTGCCACAGATACTGGGCGGTGGCGTCCGGGAAGGTGCTGATGGCGTGGTGGGCGTCGGTGTCGCAGTTCGAGCCGGGAAAGACGACGACGCCGAAGCGTACGCGGCCGGAGGCGGGTGACATCGCGCGCCTCATCCCTCGTCGACGGTGAAGGTGAAGTCCTCGATGATCGGGTTCGCGAGCAGCTTGCGGCACATCTCGTCGACCGTCGCCCTTGCCTGCTCGAGGGTCGTGCCCGGCGGAGGGTCTAGGCGGAACTCGATGAACTTGCCGATGCGCACGTCGCTGACGCCGCTGAAACCGAGGTTGGGCAGCGCCCGCTCGACCGTGGCGCCCTGCGGGTCGAGGATGCCCTTCTTGGGCGTGACGTAGACGCGGACGTTCATCGGCTCACCTGCCCGGAGACGCTGCGGGGACGGGATGAGTCTACCGGAAGAAGGGGCGGGATGCGCCGCCGTCCCGGCGGCGCATCCCGCCCTCCGTCACTCCGCCGCGACGCCGACGTGGCGGAGGATGAAGTCCACCGTCCGCCGTTCGTAGTCGACGCGATGTTCCATACCGCTGATCTCGTGTCCCTCGTCCGGGTAGATGAAGAACTCGCACTCGATGCCTCGCGCGCGAAGCTTCTCTGCGACCTCACCGATCTGTCTGGGGGGACAGCGGGGGTCGAGGGCGCCGCCGAGCATGAGCAGGGGCGCCTGCACGCGGTCGAGGTGGTTGATGGGCGAGTAGTACTCGAGCTTGGCGCGGTCCTTCTCGATGTCGCCCGTGTTCTGGCGGTCCCACCAACGCAGGTCCTCGCGGATGTCCGGGTCGAGCTGCGCGTCGATGAAGTCGAAGAACGGCACCCCGGCGACCCCGCAGGCCCAGAGGTCCGGGAACTGCGTGAGCATCGCCATGGTCAGAAAGCCGCCCCAACTGCGACCCGTCACCGCGATGCGTCGCGGGTCGCAGCCCTGGCGGACGAGCTCGTCGTGGGCGGCGACGCAGTCGAGAGCCTCGCCCTGACCCATCAGCCAGCGGTTGGCGAGCTGCCAGCGCCGCCCGTAGCCGTCGCTCCCCCGGTAGTTGGGATGCAGCACGGTGACGCCGGCGGCGACGAACGCCTGGCGCAGCGTGTCCCACTCGTTGGCGTGGTGCCACGTCGGGCCGCCGTGGATGATGACGACGCCGGCGCCGGTGGGCTTCTCGGGCTCGACCAGGAGGCCGGGCACCTCCGCCAGGTGGTCCCAGCTCGTGAAGTGCACGTGGCGACCGCTCTTGAAGGGGAAGTCGCGCAGGTCCTCGGGCACGGACTCCGTGAGCCGGGTGTGGCTGCCGTCGGCGAGGTCGATCCTGTAGAGGTCGGCGGGGTGGTCCGGGGCGCTGAGCAGGCAGAAGAGGGACGTGCCGTCAGGATGGAAGCTCGGCTGGTAGTGGTTTCCCGGGCCGATGCTGACCTCGCGGAGCTCGCCGCTCGTCAGGTCGATCCAGAACAGCCCTGTCTCGGCATCGTGGTCGGCGAGGAAGGTCAGTGATCTGCCGTCCGGCGACCACGCCGGGGCGTGCGCGTCGCGTTCCGTTTGCCACACCCACGAGACGACGCCGCCGGCCACATCGTAGATGCCGATGGCGGGATGCTCGAACGGCCCGCCCGCGAAGGCGAGCATGCGCCCGTCGGGCGACCAGCGCGGCGGTCCGGCGAAAAAGCGTGGGCTGCCGCCGACGACGCGCAGGGCGCCGTCCTCGAGGTGCAGGAGGAAGGCCGCGGTGTCCTGGCCCTCTGTCGCGGCTCCGAACGCGAGTCGGCGGCCGTCGGGCGACCAGGACGGTGAGCTCTCCATGTACTCGTTCCGGGTCAGGAAGCGGACGTCGCGCGCTTCAGGTGATGGTGCGGCCGGCATCACGGCGACGTGGTACGCGGACCCGTCGAAGGCGCTCATGGCGATCGTCGCGCCGTCGGGCGAGACGTCGAAGTCGGGGAGGGGGGACAAGTCCGGCGTGTCCGGGAGGAGGTTCTCGCAGGCGCCTGTGGCGAGGTCGACGCGCCAGATGTCGAAGCACTCCGAGCCGCGGTCATCACAGGCGAAGTAGAGGCTCTTCCCGTCGCGCGAGAACCGGGGGCAGCAGCACGCGTCGCTGAGGTCGCCGACACGGCGTGGCTCGCCGTTCGGGAGCTCCTTGAGGAAGACCTGCCAGTCGCCGTCGCGGTACCACTGGAACGCCAGCATGCTGCCGTCGGGTGACACGTCGTACCCCCGGTAGTCGGTGCCGACGGCCGGGATTACGGCCAGACGATCGATGAGAGTGGTTTCCACGCGGTCCCTCCTTGCCGGATTCATGACTAGGATACCGCGTCGCGACGGTCACGCCTGTCACGATGCTCGTGACGGCCGCCGTCGCACCGGCGTGGGACTGGCGTCCTTTCCACCCACGGGTGCTTGACACGGGTGGTGAGGGGGCGCCGCGCAGTGGCCGTTCTCCACCTGGCGGCCGACGACGCGGCGCCCCGGTTGCCCTACAGTGGACGGGCCACGATCGCCGGCGGAGCAAGCGCTCTCCCGCCCACCGGAGATCAGGGTCACCCGGCAGCAGCCGGAACGATGGTCGGTGACACCTGGTCAAGGGAGGCTTCGCTGTGGTCCACCCCGACGCCGACGAGGCGACCGGCGCCTTCTGCGGCGCTTCCCGTTCATCCTTCTTCTATGCCCCCCACCCCCATCCCTCCAGGGGGGCCGGCGGCCCGCGCGAGCGGGCCGCCGGCCGGGTCCTCGCGGGCGGCGGCCTCCCCCGCCGCCGCCCGCGCGCAGTCCTTCTCGAACCCGACCCAGTCGTGCGGCTGGCGGCCGAGGCCGCCGTGCGCAAGCTCGGCTTCGAGCCGGGTCTGGCGCCGGCGCGGATCGTCTTCGTCGACCTGGCCGGACTGGGCGCCTGCCCGTGTGCGCAGGGCGACGGCCGCGGCCTCATCATCGGCTACGTCACGGGGCGGCCGCTCACCGCCGCGGCCCACGCCGCGCACGGCTGCTGCACCCAGGTCATGGAACTGGTGGCGCTGCGTGACGGTCCCGCGTTCCGGGTGCTCGCCGTCCCGCCGGCGCTCGAGGCGGCGCGGCTGACCACGCGCGAGGCGGACGTCCTCGCGCTGGTCCTTGCCGGGGCGTCCGACCGGCGGATCGCGGCGGCGCTCGGCATCGCGCCGTCGACGGCGCGCACGCATGTGCGCGCCGTCCTGCGCAAGACCGGCGCCGGCAGCCGCCGCGAGCTGCGGCGTCGCGACGGGCGGGACGTGACCGGCGCCCGCATCAGGTGGCCGGTTCCCGTCCCGCCGCCCGTCGAGATGCCGCTCGCTACGGCGCCATTCCCCCTCGCGCCGCTCGCGCCGGCGTCGCCGTCAGGTTTGCGCGCTTCCGACGCCCAGGTTCGTCGAGCTTCGCCCTCTCGTTCGGCCGGCGTCGCTCAGCGATAATGAGCGGTGTCGATGCGGCGCCGCAGGGGAGCGGGTCGCCAACGCCGACCGAGGGGGCCGACCATGCATGCCGAGGTCCACGTCCTGACTGCGGACGAGGCGGCGCAGGTCCACGAACGCACGCTCAAGGTGCTCTCGGAGCGCGGCATGCGCGTCGACCCCGACGAGGGCCGCCGCGTGCTCGCCGCGGC
>Ga0116185_1002700_pt1 | contig 16165 bp, 17 predicted proteins | sample AD_JPNNA7_MetaG_FD_89754 | JGI IMG/M metagenome (GOLD analysis project Ga0116185, IMG submission 89754) | Active sludge microbial communities of municipal wastewater-treating anaerobic digesters from Japan - AD_JPNNA7_MetaG | ecosystem: Engineered > Bioreactor > Anaerobic > Digestate | place... | reverse complement strand
TAGGCCCGGCGAGCCCGTCAAGGAGACGGGAGCTCCACTCGTGGCACAACTGGGTCCAGGCATTCTGACCCAAATTTACGACGGCATTCAGAGGCCGCTGCCCAAGCTGGCAGAGATGTCGGGAGATTTCATCAGCCGAGGCCTATTCGTTGACGGCATCGACCACAAGAAGAAGTGGGAGTTCAAGCCAACCGCCAAGAAGGGCGATGTGCTTAAGCCAGGCCAGGCCTTCGGTGAGGTTCAGGAGCAGCTGCTCATCAATCACAAGATCATGGTCCCACCCAAGATGAAGGGCGGCGCCATTAAGGAGATCCACGGAGGAAACTTCACTGTAGATGAGACTGTCTGCGTCTTGGAGGACGGCACTGAACTGACCATGATGCATAAGTGGCCGGTAAGACAGGCTCGACCCGTTACCGAGAAGCTGGCACCGACCATCCCCCTCAGAACAGGACAGAGGGTAGTTGACGGATTCTTCTCCCTGGCCAAGGGCGGAACGGCAGCCATTCCCGGAGGCTTCGGCACCGGAAAGACGGTTATGCAGCAGACCCTGTCCAAGTGGGCAGATGTGGACATTGTGATTTATGTGGGATGCGGCGAGCGCGGCAATGAGATGGCCGATCTGCTCCATGAGTTCCCCGAGCTGCAGGACCCCAGGACCGGCAGGCCCCTGATGGAGAGATCCATTGTTTACGCCAATACCTCCAATATGCCTGTGGCGGCCCGTGAGGCTTCCATTTACACCGGAATGACCACAGCAGAGTACTACAGAGATATGGGCTACGACTGCCTCATGACTGCTGACTCCACATCCCGGTGGGCAGAGGCCATGAGAGAGATGGGCTCCCGTCTGGAAGAGATGCCTGGTGAGGAAGGCTATCCTGCATACCTTGGCGCCAGACTGGCTGACTTCTATGAGCGTGCCGGTCGTGCGGCAGTTCTCAACGGCGGCCAAGGTTCAGTCAGCATCGTGGGAGCAGTTTCCCCGGCAGGCGGAGACTTCACCGAGCCGGTTACTCAGAACACCCTGAGAATGGTCAAGGTATTCTGGGCCCTCGACTCCAAGCTGACACAGCGCAGGCACTTCCCATCCATCAACTGGCTGGATTCCTACTCCCTGTATGACCAGACCCTGGAACCCTGGTTCGTGGAGAATGTCAGCCCGAACTGGAATAAGAACAAGAGACGGGCCATGGCCATACTGCAGGAGAACGCCGAGCTGGAAGAGATCGTGATGCTCGTCGGTTCCGATGCCCTGCCTGAAGATCAGCAGATCACATTGGAAGTGGCAAGGATGATCATCAACTTCTGGCTGGCCCAGAGCGCATTCCACCCCGTGGATACCTTTGCGCCATACAAGAAGCAGTTCGACCTCCTGGAAGCCATTCTCAAGTACAGGGATCTGGCCTTCGATGCAGTTCAGAAGGGCATACCCGTGGCCCAGATCACATCCGTTCCATCCAAGGATGCTCTGGCCAAGGTGAGGCTGGAGGCAGAGTATGAGCCCATCCTGGCAAAGGTTATGGCTCAGATGGAAGCCGAGTTCAAGGCGCTGAAGTGAGGAGGGTTCAAAATGACCAAGGAATACAAGACTATTACTGAGATCTCCGGACCACTCATCTTCGTTGAGAAGACCGAGCCAGTGGGCTATAATGAGCTCGTCGAGATCAGGACTGGTGGAGAGCTGAAGAGAGGACAGGTGCTGGATACCTCTGATGAAATCGTGGTTATTCAGGTATTCGAGGGAACCGGCGGTCTGTCCAAGGAGAGTGCAGTCAGCTTTACCGGAGACGTCATCAAGATGCCACTGTCTCCGGCTATCGTGGGACGGGTTCTGTCCGGATCCGGACGGCCCAGAGACGGCGGCCCGGAAATCGTGCCCGAAGTATTGAGGGATATCGCAGGAGCGGCCATCAATCCCGCCTCCCGGGAGAAGCCCCGTGCGTTTATCCAGACCGGCATTTCTACCATCGACGGCACCAACACCCTGGTGCGCGGCCAGAAGCTGCCCATCTTCTCCGGTGCAGGTCTGCCCCACAATGACGTCGCTCTGCAGATCGCCAGACAGGCCAAGGCTCTAGGCGAAGCCGAGTCTTTCGCCGTTATCTTCTGCGCCATGGGCATCACCAACGAAGAGGCCCAGCACTTCCTGGCCGACTTCGAGAGAACCGGCGCTCTGGAGAGGGCTGTGGTGTTCCTCAATCTGGCCGACGATCCGGCTGTGGAGAGGATTCTCACTCCGAGGTTAGGACTGACCACCGCCGAGTATCTGGCATTCGACCTGGACATGCACGTGCTGATCATCTACACGGACATGACCAACTATTGCGAGTCTCTCCGACAGATGGGCGCAGCTCGTGAAGAGGTGCCCGGACGACGCGGCTATCCCGGATACATGTATACCGACCTCGCCATCCAGTACGAGAGGGCGGGAATCATCAGGGGCAAGAAAGGATCTATCACCCAGTTCCCCATCCTGACCATGCCCGGCGATGATATCACCCACCCCATCCCGGACCTGTCTGGATATATCACCGAAGGCCAGATCATCATCTCCCGAGAGCTGCACAGAAAGGGCATTTATCCCCCTGTGGACATCAGACCATCGCTCTCCCGGCTGATGAACTCCGGTATCGGCAAGGGCCACACCCGCGAGGATCACAGAGCAGTATCAGATCAGCTCTATGCTTACTATGCAGAGGGCAACGATCTGCGCGGCCTGGCAGCCATCGTGGGCAAGGAGGCTCTCTCCGAACGCGATAAGCTGGTCCTTGAGTTCGCCGATAAGTTCGAGAAGAGATTCGTCAATCAGGGCAGAGACGAGGATAGGTCTATCTTCGATACCCTCCAGATCGGATGGGATCTCCTGGCAGATCTGCCAGAGGCCATGCTCACCAGGGTTGACGACAAATACATCAAGCAATACCATCCCAAGTACGCCAGCGCAGCGAAGAAAGCAGAGTGAGACCATGCCTGTAATTCGAGGAACAAAACCGACCAGGGCAGTGCTGATCGCCCTTAAGAGAAGGATGAAGGTCGCCATAACTGGTCACTCGCTCCTCAAAATGAAGCGCGACGGTCTCATGATTGAGTTCTTCGAGGTGCTGAACAAGGCCAGGACAGTCAGGAAAGAGCTGGTTGAGGCTCTGCTCGTAGCCGAGCAGAGGCTTCAAATGGCCACTGCTGTGGAGGGCACAGTTGCCATCAACAGCGTGGCTTACTCCCTGCAAAAGGAGCCGACCATACAGCTTGAATCCAGAAACATCATGGGCGTAGTGGTTCCCAAGATCGCGGCAGAGGCCGTGCAAAAGAAGATGTTCGAGCGAGGCTACGGCATCATAGGGACCAGTGCGGCCATTGACGAAGCGGCTGATTCCTATGAGAAGCTCCTGGATAAGATAATCCTGGCTGCAGAGGTTGAGACCGCCATGATCAGGCTGGTCGAGGATATCGACAGCACCAAGAGGCGTGTCAATGCTCTGGAGTTCAAGGTGGTTCCTGATCTCAAGGACACCATCAAGTTCATCAGCATGGCCTTGGAGGAGATGGAGAGGGACAACCTGGTCAAGATGAAGATGCTCAAGGGCAAGTCCGAGAGGAAAGCGGCAGCAGAGGAAGCCAAGAAGCTAGCGGAGATGGAAGCCGCGGCCAAGGCGACTGCGTGATCCTTGACGATGGCCAACTGGTTTGAGCGAAAGGCAAAAGACTGGTTTGGGACGCCCGAAAAGAAGATGCGTCTTCTGCAGTGGTTGGTGTATATCACCAACCTATATATTATTTTTGGAATATTTGTTCTGATATGGATACTCTACGGCGATTATATTATCTATACCTGGAATTATTATACCCAGTGATATAGTTTAGCTAGGAATAGATCCAGCAATCATATCCTTCACAAAATAAATCCGGCATCTCTTCCAGATCGGAGATCTTATTCTCAATAAAATCATTGATGCTCCGGGCATTATAGCTGCCCACCAGATCGAAATAGACATTAGTGCCATTGACCAGTACGCTCTTTTTTGGCAGATATTCCTGAAGATCTCTCATCAAATAGTTATACTTTAAATTATTCAGGCCGGAGGAGTCTACCCCATCCAGAATCACAGTCTTATTGACCGTATCATTGCCTATAACCAAGCTGCTGGGAGAGTTGACTCTGATTATGGTCCCTTGCATGTCGAATTGAGGGGACTGGATTAGAGACACTAAAACAATCAGGAAAAGGCCATTCATAATATCTATCCCCTTCTCTGAAAATATAAATCTGTTCATGCGGAGCTGCCGCATTGATAGGAATCCGATCAGCAGAGTGAAGCAGCAGCTGTCTCCTTTCTCTGGGCCATACGGTAGCCGATGACGACCAATCTTTTTTTGGCCAGAATGCGATCCAGATCGGCGTCCCCTGTGTCCACCAGCAGACGAGGTATCTCTGCCATCTTATGGGGGCTGGAGACTATGATCAGATTTTCCTCGCCCACCCGCCTCAATACGGCAGGGCTGATCTGCTGGCTGCCTCGGCCCAGTATAAATCCCTGGGCTCCAATGGGGCTGACGATTATCTTTACCCTTGCCTCTTTATCCAGCAGGGCCAGCAGGTCATTCTCTGATGTGTCCTTCTGAACCAGACGGCCGTTCTGGATCACATCCACTCCCAGAAGCGTCTTTTCCAGGCCCAGTCTCTCTGCTATCCTGGCAGTTGTAGTTCCCGCCCCGATGATATAGGCTGATCCGTCTCTCATGAACTCGGCGACGAAGAGAGCGATCTGATCCTTGAATTCCTCTTCGTCTCCGGAAAGGTAGATCCTCTTTCTCTCCTGGACCAGGGCCGGTTGGTAGGGAGTTAGGGCAGCAGCATAAAGCCGGGTGGCCAGCTCTCCTGACCGATAAAGATCCTCGTCCACATCGACTATCTCCGTCTGCCTCAATTTTATTTCTCCCCTCAGATATCTGACAGCCAACTCCGCCGCCGCCTGGGGGCTGACGGCAAATACCCCGGAGTGCATCTTAACTCCGGCTGGGATGCCCAGCATGGGCATGTTGCGACTTGCCGAGGCAACATCCCTTGCCGTTCCATCCCCGCCACAAAAGAGGATGAGATCCACACCTCTTTTCCAGAACTCCCGGCAGGCGGCTATGGTATCAGCCGGCCCGGATTGATTGGGTGGCCGGAAAATTACCTCATGTGCTATGTCGCGGCTGGCCAGAAGGTTCTCCCCCATGCTTCCCCCGGCAGCGAAAAATTGAATGTCAATCGACCTCCAGATGGGGGATTGAAGGCATTCCCTGGCTCTCTCCTCCGATTGAGGAATGGCCCCTTTGGCCAGAGCCAGGCCGGCCAGGCCGTCCGTTCCCTTCAGACCAACCTTGCCGCCCATGCCAGCTATTGGATTGATGAGAAATCCTATCTTTGCCCTCCTCTCCTGGCTCATACCTTGGGCAGCTTGGCCAGGGACTGGCGCACCAGATCGGCGGGATACTCGTAGTCGACGAGCTTGCCGTCGTTGTAGGCATCATAGGCGGCTAGATCGAATTGCCCGTGGCCGGACAGGGAGATGAATATGGTCTTGGTCTCGCCGCTTTCTTTGCACCTTCTGGCCTCGTCTATGGCCGGCTTGATGGCATGAGAAGCTTCCGGGGCAGGAATTATGCCTTCAGCCCGGGCAAAGAGCGTAGCCGCCTCGAAGACCTCGGTCTGCTGCAGTGCAGTGGCCTCGATCAGTCCGTCGTGCACCAGATTGCATAGCAGTGGTGCATCCCCATGATAGCGCAGGCCACCAGCATGAATTCCGGGCGGGATGAAATCGTGGCCCAGAGTGAACATCTTGATCACCGGGGCCATGCCCGCGGTATCGCCGAAGTCGTAGGCATAGAGCCCCTTGGTCAGGGTGGGGCAGGCGGAGGGCTCGCAGGCCACCAGGCGCAGATCCTTCTTGTCCTTCATCTTGTCCGGTATGAAGGGGAAGACCATCCCTGGGAAGTTGCTGCCACCGCCGCAGCAGCCGAACATGACATCAGGATAGTCGTCGGCCAGAGCGAACTGCTTTTGCAGCTCCAGGCCCTCCACGGTCTGATGCAGCAGGACGTGATTGAGCACCGATCCCAGTGAGTAATTGGTGTCATTGTGGGTCGCCGCATCCTCCACTGCCTCGGATATGGCTATGCCCAAAGAGCCTGGCGTATCAGGCATCTCTGCCAGGACCTTTCTGCCGAACTCGGTCTTATCTGATGGGCTGGAGAAGCACTCCGCCCCCCAGACCCGCATGGCGCTCTTTCTGTAGGGCTTGCTGTCAAAACTGGAGCGGACCATATAGACGGTGCATTTAAGGCCGAAGAGGCAGGTGGCCAGAGAAAGGGCCGAGCCCCACTGACCGGCTCCCGTTTCAGTGGCCAGCCGCTCTATGCCCTCCTTCATATTGTAGTAGGCTTGGGGGACGGCAGTGTTGGGCTTGTGGCTGCCGGCCGGGCTGACCCCCTCGTACTTGTAGTAGATCCTGGCCGGGGTCTTGAGAACCTTCTCCAGGCCTGCGGCGCGGTACAGCGGCGTGGGCCTCCAGAGCCGGTAGATCTCCCGCACCTCCTCGGGGATGTCGATCCAGCGATCGGTGCTCATCTCCTGCCGGATCAGGGCTTTGGGAAAGATCATCTCCATGTCCTCGGCCTTGAGGGGCTCCAGCGTACCCGGATGCAGAGGGGGGCTGAGGGGGGTGGGCATATCGGCGGCTACATTGTACCACTTCTTGGGGATCTCTTCCTCGTCGAGCAGATACTTGATCTTCATTTCCCGGACACTCCATTCCTTGACTAAATTGTATTCTTGTGTACATCGTCGATATTGTCTTATTTATTTAAAGCCTTTGAAATGGTCTGAAGAGTTTTCATCTGATGAGGAAAATGGAAAGATCTTGTGAGAAGGTCAAGATTTATTTATCATGGATGAGATGGCCCTTGACATGAGCGGACAGACCCTGTCGGAGAAGATATTCTCTAAAGCATCAGGAAAAGAGGCAAGAGCTGGTGAATTCGTCATGGCCAAGGTTGACAAGGCCATGATCCATGATATCACCGGACCGCTGGCGGTCAAGGGATTTTATGAGATTGCGGGCCGGGAGGGCAAGGTTTGGGATCCGGGCAGGATAGTCATGCTCTTCGATCATCAGGTGCCGGCAGACAGCCTCAAGGCGGCGGAGAATCATATAATGCTGCGCAAATTCGCGCAGGAGCAGTCCATACTCAATTATGACATCTTCTGCGGGGTATGCCATCAGGTCATGCCGGAGATGGGGCATGTCCTCCCCGGAAATATAATCTTAGGCACGGACTCGCATACCTGCACCTATGGGGCCCTGGGAGCCTTTGCCACAGGCATAGGATCGACGGACATGGCTTCGGTCTTCGCCACCGGCAAGCTCTGGTTCATGGTTCCCCAGACATTGCAGCTGATCTTGAATGGCCGGCTGGCAGAAAGGGTGACAGCCAAGGATGTGGTGCTCCGGATCATAGGCGATATCGGTGCGGACGGAGCCAACTATCTGGCCTGTGAGTTCAAGGGCGAGGCGGCGGAGAGGATGAGCATCCCGGAGAGGATGACCGTCTCCAATATGGCCATTGAGATGGGGGCCAAAGCGGGAATATTTGACGCCGACCAGACGGCAATAAGATATCTGGAAGAGCGGGTGAAAGACAGGGCGGCAATCAAAGAGAGAATTGCCGAAAGCGATGAGGATGCGCTCCTTTCCAAACGGGCCTGGGATGTGAGCCAGATCGAGCCCCAGGTGGCCCTGCCCCATAATGTGGACAACGTCAAGCCCATCAGCGAACTGCCGGAGACCAGGATCGATCAGGTCTTCCTGGGATCGTGCACCAACGGTCGCTTCGAGGACTTGCTCCTGGCCTCCCAGATGATGAAGGGGGAGCCCCTGGCCAAGGGCGTGCGTATGATCGTGGTCCCTGCCAGCCGAATAGAGTATATGAAGGCTCTTCGCGCCGGACTGGTGGAGAGCTTCATGGAGGCGGGGGCCATGGTGGAGTCTGCCTGCTGCGGTCCCTGCATGGGGGGAAGCTTCGGGCTCCTGGGAGCCGGCGAGCGCTGCCTGGCCACATCCAACCGCAACTTCGTAGGAAGGCAGGGCAGCCCCCAGGCCTATGTCTATCTGGCATCGCCGGCCACAGCCGGTGCCAGCGCCATCACCGGCTATATCACCGATCCCAGAGAAGTTTAGATGAAGATCGCCCTGAAGCTGGCTTATCTGGGGGAGGCCTACTATGGCTTTCAGCGCCAGCCGGACCTGGTCACTGTCGATTCCGAGGTCAGACGGGCGCTCTCCCAGATCGGGGTCATCCACGGCGACTTTTGCTATGCCGGGCGGACGGACCGGGGGGTCTCCGCTCTGGGCCAGGTGATCGACTTTTGGATCGACGAGGACAAGGCCACCCTGGCCCGGCCCCGATGTGTGAACGGCCGGCTGCCCCGCGACATCTGGAGCTGGGCCTGGGCCGTGGCGCCCATAGGTTTTAGCGCCCGCTGGAACGCCCAGTGGCGGGAGTATCGATACCTGCTCTGGCATCCTGGACTGGATCTGGAGGCCATGCAGGGCGCGGCGGAGCAGCTTTTAGGCCAGCATGATTTCAGGAATTTCTCTTCCTCCAAGGTTGGCACGATAAAGACGGTGAGCAAGCTGGAGATCCGCGAAGAGGGCGGGCTATTCATCTTCGACATCAGAGCGGATGGCTTTCTCTGGAATATGGTGCGAAAAATCGTTGGCGCTCTGGAGAAGATGGGGGCGGGCCAGAAGGATTGGGCCTGGTTCTCGGAGCTGCTGCGCCCGGAGTCCAATCACGGTGCTCCCACCGCTCCTGCGGATGGGCTGATGCTCATGGATGTGGGATATGAGGGGCTGGACTGGCGGGTGGATGAATACTCTCGCAAGAGAGCCGCTGCCGCTCTGGTGGGGACGGTTCAGAAGAGGATGGCTCAGGCGATGGTGGCCCGGGAGTTGGAGAGGGCTATGACAGACTCCGCGGATTTAGACTTAGATTAGATAGCATGCGAGCACAGCAATTGTGGCAGGAATGGAGCCAAAGCCGCCTGGATCGGACTGGCTAGAAGGATTATTCTCCCTCCTCCATCACTGAAATGGTTATTGAGGATGCAAATGGAATACTCGTAAGAGCGGGATATACGGCTATAAAAAGAGATCCGAAATGAAGGGAGGATATGCTGATTCCTGCTCCTTCTCGTATTGCTTGCATGGTGATGCTCACTGTGCCAGCATGGCTTCCAATGTCCGGCTTTCAGCACCTATCATCCCAAGGACTGCTTGTCTTCCTCCATCCGCAATCATTGTAGCATCCATAGCATGGATTCTTGACCGCCCAGAGACGTTCCTTGCTTTGCTGTACCCGCCAATGTACTGAATTAGGATTGACAAACTTATTGGCCCAAAGACGCTCTCTTGTGGCCTGCACTGCCGCTTTTGCCGGAACATATGGATAGCTCCAATACGGCGGACAATAGTATCCCTGGTAATAGAGATCCAAATAATCAGGCCCATATCTCTGCTCCTGGGGAGACGAGAACGAAAAATCATTGTGAGCCGTCCCGACCGCAATACAGCCCAGACAGAAAACAAGCATGATCAATGCAATATGATAATTCATATGATATCCCCTTAATATGATTCAGTTGGGAAATTAAATAGTTTCCCTTTAGACCTTCGAACCGATTTTATAAAAGGCCTGGAGGACGGCATATGAAAATGCATCTGCCCTGCTCCAATCGCAAATCCAGAAAGCCACAAACTCCCTACCTCATTTTAGCCCTGCATTTTGCCCTCTTCAAGGCTGTCCCAATCTCTTTTTATGGTCTAATCCTCCCGTTTCCAGCTCCAGGTCCATTCTTGAAAGTTGATATCCAGGCCCGGCTCATTCCTGGAGTGATGAATATGCACCGCATTAGCCAGACGCCCGCCAGCAGCCCGCCAGGGATTCCTGAACATCCTTCCGGCAGACTTTTAATCGTTTTGCGGACCTGATTCGACTCATCTGAGATGTCTCTGATGAAAAAGCCTTAAGCTTCAAGGATCCATCTCATCATTTATGGATGAGATTCTGGAGCGCGCTCAAGCACAGCTCAGCGCAATTGAGATGGCTTACTCCATCAGGATCAAGAACAAGGAAGATATAGCTCGGATAATTGCTTCCGGCCTCAAGGAAAAGAGCGAGGTCTATGCCGTTTGCACAGGCATCAATTCCTGGATTGCTTGCCATGATCCGTCAAGAGAGGTTGCAGTGCCTGAGGATTTGGTATCGCAATTCATATTCTCTGTTCGATGATCTCATCAGCAATTTTCAGACTTCACAATCTCCCATTCAGGAGTTGACAGACGGGCATCCATAATTGAGGGCGAATCAGTGGCTGTGACAGAAGGGTGCTAGGGTTAGATCCTGCATCTCACTCAAACTGGCAAAGCCCCCGTTCCATCTCATTTAAAAACGAATTGAGCTTGCAGATAGGAACTACCGGCATTCCCTCGAACAGCAGAATCTCTTCTTCCAGGAGTGTCACTATGATGGGGAAGACGGTCTCGTCGGTCAGGTAGCTGTAGAACTCCGATCTCTCCCAATGCTTTCGGACTGCGGCTCTTAATGCCGATAGGCGATGGCGGTTGCCGGCCCATTTCTTGCACTCCGCCAATATTGTCCTGCTGCCCTTCTTGGCGATGACATCATATTGCCTTCGTTTCTTCTTCGATCTCTTTATCATTCTGATCTGAACCTGGAAATCGTTCTGGCTGAAGATATAGGCGGCCAGCTCCTCAAAGTCCTGCCAGATGACCTCTCTTGAGACGATCTGCAGGTCTCCATGGTTCTTGATGGCCTCGAAATTCATCTGAAGAAAGATAGCTATTCCAGGAGCTTAAGCATTGTTCCTCTTCCATCATCAGTCTTCTGCGCTATTCCTGCCCTGGAGAATCTATTCGGCCTGTATTCCGGCGTTCAAAATAAAATCGAATCCATAGCAGGCGGTCATGATCGAGGCAATGAAATAGAAGGGCAAAACGCCTAATAGGAAGGCAGATTTAGTGGGCAGATGATAAACAGCAAGGGCCTTGGCTATGACAATCCTGGTGGGCTGCAGCGGCTGGTCTTATGACGACTGGGTGGGCAAATTTTATCCCCTGGAGTTGGCCGGAAAGAAAGGGGATTGGCTCGGCTATTACTCCCAGTTCTTCAAGACCGTGGAGATCAACAGCAGCTTCTACAGGCCGCCGGGAGAGGGGCAGGTACAGTCCTGGATAAGGAAAGGCAGAGTGCGGCAGGGCTTCGAGTACTCGCTTAAAGTGCCCCAGCTTGTAACTCACAGGGCAATGGTGGAAGGAGACCTTGAGAGGGCCGTCTTTTGGGCGACCTCCTTTGAGAAAAGCTGTGTCCGACCTCTGGCAGAATCGAATCTTCTTGGCGGGCTGCTCTTGCAGCTCTCTCCCCACTTCAAGAAGGAGCCATCTTCCCTCCAAATGCTGAAAGGGGTTCTGGATGCCCTCTCCTGGGGAGATTTCAGCTATGCCGTTGAGTTCAGGCATCAGGGCTGGCTGGACCGGGACAGGAGTGGCATAGATCCTGCTGCACTGGAGCTTCTGAGGGAGAGGAATGTCGCCTGCGTCCATATCGATGGACCGGGCATTCATCCAGGAACAGAGCTGACTGCGGATCATGCTTATATCCGCTTTCATGGCCGCAACCATGATATTTGGTATGGGGGCGAGAAAGAGTTCGATCACAGGCTGAACAGATACGACTATCTCTACAGCCAAGAGCAGCTTGAGCCCTGGGTCCCTCGCATCAGCCAGGCAGAGCTCAAAGGGGCCAAGGTCAGGATATACTTCAATAATCATGCCCGATCCAAATCGGTGAAAAACGCATTTCAGCTCATGGATATGCTCCTGATAGATCACAGGTCCAAGGAGATCCATCTCCAGGATCAGTTCACCTTAGGTGAGTTTTAGCCTTTTACGGGGCGAAGCGCAGCCCGATCCTCCAGGATCAGGCCGGGATTGAGTTGCTTTTCGTCCTGGAATTCAAATCGAGCCATTTTCCGCCGCCAATTACCGGCCTGAAGCATTTATTTTCCCTCCTCCTAAAGTGCTTCTCGGCTGATAGAGCAGGCCATCGGAGATGGCGGTGATATAGACCTCAAGGCCCCCGAAGCCATTATATCCTGGGCTGAATTGAGCTAGATCCCGCGCAGCTTTTATGGCCAGAGGTGACAATAAGAGGCCCAACTGTGCATAGAGCTTGCTCTAATGCTGGCAGAGAGAGGAATATCAATTGATGACTTGGCAGCCCAAAACTTGCTCGGATTCGGATACCAGAAGCTGTGCCCTTATAATCGCTACCCTCACCGCATTCCTGCCGCCCTTCATGGCCTCATCAATCAACATCGCCCTCCCGGCAATAGGAGAGGAGTTTTCCATGAATGCCGTCCTCCTGGGCTGGATTGCCACCAGCTATCTGCTCTCCTCTGCCGTCTTCATGGTGCCCCTGGGAAAGCTGGCTGATATTTTGGGGATGAAAAAAATCTTTTTGGCCGGCCTGTTCTTCTTCACCACATCCTCGCTGCTGGCTTTTGCTTCGCCATCCGCTGCCATACTCATACTCTCCCGGGTGCTGCAGGGAATCGGCGCAGCTATGATCTTCGGCACGGGAACGGCAATACTGGTCAATGTATTTCCCCTCCAGGAGAGAGGAAAGGTCCTGGGGATCAATGCTGCCAGCGTCTATCTGGGCCTCACCCTGGGGCCTTTTCTGGGTGGAATGCTGACTCAATATCTGGGCTGGAGGAGCCTCTTTCTGGTCAATGTGCCCCTGGGGCTGATTCCTCTCGCCCTGGGCCTGATCCGACTAAAGGGCGAGTGGGCTGGGGAGAGAGGAGAGAGCTTCGACCTCAAAGGATCGGCCATCTACACCCTGATGCTGGTCTCTCTGATGTACGGCTTCACCCTTCTGCCTACCCCGCAGGGCGTCGCGCTGGTTCTAGCCGGCTCGGCCATGCTGCCCCTGCTCATACGCTCAGAGTCCGGAGTAAAGAGCCCGGTGCTGGATATCAACCTCTTCAAGAGCAACCGGGTATTTCTCTTCTCCAATCTGGCCGCCCTGATCAGCTACGGCGCCACATTCGCCATAACCTTTCTCATGAGCCTGTACCTCCAGTACATCAAGGGGCTTGGCCCGGACCAGGCGGGACTGGTCATGCTATTGCAGCCGGCGGTGATGACCGTCCTATCCCCCTACACCGGAAAGCTATCCGACCGCATGGAGCCCCGGCTGGTGGCCTCGGCCGGAATGGCCCTGACATTCCTCTCCGTTTTGGCATTTGCATTTCTCGATAATGAGACGGGCCTTCCGGCCATCTCCATCAACCTCATGCTCCTGGGCCTGGGCCTGGCCCTCTTCACCACCCCCAATACCAATGCCATCATGTCCTCGGTACAGCCGCGCCACTACGGCGTAGGATCGGCGACTCTGGGAACCATGCGTCTGGTGGGACAGGTGGGAAGCATGAGCTTTGCCATGATGGTCTTCTCATTTTATCTGGGGGCGGCGGAGATCAGTCCGGCCTACTACCCCCAGTTCCTGGCCGCAGTGAGGGTGGCCTTCGCCGTCTCATCTCTCTTATGCCTTCTGGGCATCTTCGCCTCCCTTGCTCGGGGAAGGTTGCGGCGAGATAAGGAGACCGATTCTTCCTAGAAGCCTGGCCGCCCTCGCCGGTTCAGAAGCTGTCCATCGTTTTGCCCATCTCAGGGAATAATGCAGTTGGAAATAGAGCCGAATAGATTTAAAGTCTGAGACGAAAGAGCAGCGTAGAATAGAAAATATGGAAGAGAATAATCAGCATTCTCTTTCGTCATCACCTCGATGTGCATTGGGCAGGAAATCCTGCTCCTGGTCGTTTCCTCTGATATTCTCCACATCGTATGCGGTATCTTTAGGGACTTTTGATTCCAGGACCCATAAGATCTCCTCCGGGTCATAGGTCTCACCCGTGCTGTAACATCTCACCATGGGGGCGCCTATGAATTCGACCCTCAAGTTGCAGAGTGGGCAGATCGCCACCTCAACCTCTCCCTTTTCATTCTTCCTTTGGGTATTAAACAAGCTTTCCACTCCTGGACAGCCGGATTCAGGATTGCATCATTAACGGCATGAGGATATAAGCAATTTTCGGAAATGCAATTACAGGTTAGGCATTTGCTCTTTCATTCCAGATGTCGCGCCAGCACATCCCGGTACAGCCTCTTGACATTCTCTTCCGTCTTGGCCATCTCAGGAAAGCCGCTGTACCCGGCTGCCTCCACCACATCCTCCGCCAGGCGGAGGCGGTACTGGCTGCGGGATAAAAACCAGCCCTCGCGGGCATAGTAGTGGGAGAGGTACTCCTGCTCCGTCTGGCCCGGAGTTGGCGTAAGCAATGCGTGCTTCTTGTCGAGCTCTGCGAGCTCCATCATGGTGGTGTAGCCGGAGCGGCTGAGGATGAATCGGGCCCGGTTCATGAGCAGCGCCTTGTCCTCATTGCTGACATAGGAGTGTACTGTGGTGGATGCATCCAGCCTCTCATGCCTCTCCTGCCGGGGGCTGCCCAGGAGAACGACCTTTTCCCCTGGCAGGCTCTGCACCTGCTGGAGGATGATCTTTTCCAGAAGGGTCCTCTGGGGCTCGGGACCGGAGACTATGGCCAGATAGTCCAGGTCCTCATCTACGTTCATCTTTTTAGCGCTGGTGAGAATGCCGGCGTAGTAGGTCCGCCGGGAGGTAGGCGGAATGCTGGAGCGGCAGAGCTTGCCGCTCAGGTTCCGGCCGGGGCCGTAGGGGCTGATATCCGGCACAATCACGCCGGCGAAATGGCGGTGAGAGAGACTGTTGAAGGGCATGGTCAAAAGCTCCAGCGGATAGAGCGGGCGGGGTAAGCTGTAGCGGAGCTGATGGGAGATGAAGTAGCTGGGGACGGCATCGCTGTAGACGCCCATGCGATTGTCGCTGATGATCAGGTCTAATCCCTTCCCGGCTATAATTTCGTCGAAGCGCCTTTTCTCCAGATGAATTGCCCGCAGCAAAGCGGGCAGGCCCAGGGCAAAAGCGGGCAGGAAGAACCTTGAGCTGCTGTAGGGAGCGGGATAATCCTTGAAGAGCAGAAAATTGCACTGGGGACATTCCTTTTTAAGAAGCGCCAGGGCATTGCCGCTGCTGCCCACAGTAACCTCATGCCCCCGGGCTAGAAGCTCCTGGATGATGGGGATATCCCGGGTGGCGTGGCCCAGCCCCCAGCTGAGGGGGCTTACAAAAACATGTCCCATTCCATTAAAGAGATATCCAACGATTCTATAAATCGGTTCTCATGGGCGTTGGCAATGATCAAGCAATAGTCTAACGTCGGCGGCGCACCCCGCAGCAGAGCTGCGGGGTATATCAAAATAATCAAGCGAATCTGGCAACGAAGACTCGCCGATTTCTTAGTCCCAGCTAACCGGGAGCGTGGCCCGAAGCATACCTCGTCCTTAGGGGTGGTCGCGCACAGTTTGATTTTTGGTGCGTAGTATAGGATGGGGACACGGGACCAGCGCACACCTATGGCGTTCGGATTTCCAGTGGCCTCTTTGTATGCCTTCATAGATTCTTCCTCGCATCAAGTTGTTAGGGCAAAGGCGACGGTGTAATGGGCATCGTATCCGCTAAGCCGGTATTCCCCGTTGGTGGCTTTAGCATAGACGACCAAGATCGCATAGAATGCAGCCCCCTCGCAGCCTTCCAGCAATTTCTTAACTTTAATTGGGCCAAAAATAAACTGCTTTGCTTTCACATCTCCAGAGTCGATACTGCAACCGTCGGCTTGGACTGTACTTCTTCCCCCCCTACCCAGCCTCCATTTATAGGTCGCATAATCACTGGGATGAGATGCGTAGTAAGCCATTTTGAGTTCTTGATCAGAGGTGCACTTGAGCATCCCACATTCATTAGGCACTGAGACTCCATTCACTTTAGGCATTTCAATCTGGGCAAAACAGCGGTTGTTGTCAATCAAAATTTCTTTAAACTCTGATGCTTTAACACTGCCTTTGATATCTGCAAACTCGATAAGGATTTCCTGCTTCTTATTGGACAGGGTATTGCT
>Ga0116185_1002682_pt1 | contig 16237 bp, 9 predicted proteins | sample AD_JPNNA7_MetaG_FD_89754 | JGI IMG/M metagenome (GOLD analysis project Ga0116185, IMG submission 89754) | Active sludge microbial communities of municipal wastewater-treating anaerobic digesters from Japan - AD_JPNNA7_MetaG | ecosystem: Engineered > Bioreactor > Anaerobic > Digestate | place... | reverse complement strand
CGTTCGCGCCAGTGCCGCGGCGACCCCCGGCCCGAGGTCGCGCTCGAGATCAGCGACCGCCCGACGCGCCCGCACCCGCGCGAAGGTGGGGTCCTCGTTCATCGGGTCGTCCCACCAGGTCAGGCCATGCGCCGTGACCGAGGCCCGGCACTGGGCGCGAGTGGTGCCCAGCAGCGGGCGGCGGAAGCGGCCGCGCGCGGGCGGCATCCCCGCCAGGGATCGGGCACCGGATCCGCGCACCAGGCCCAGGAGCACCTGCTCGGCCTGGTCGTCGAGGGTGTGCCCGAGCAGCACGAGGGCGGCGCCGTGCCGGTCGGCGGCCTCCTCCAGCGCGCGGTAGCGGGCTGCCCGGGCGGCCGCCTCGACACCCGCACCGTCGGTGGTGACCTCGACGCGGATCATCTCGACCGGGCCCAGCCCCAAGGTGATCAGGGTCGCCGCGGCCCGGGCTGCGACCTCGGCGGAGGCTGGCTGCAGGCCGTGGTCGACCACCACCGCCCCCGCGCGGATCCCCGCCGCTGGCCCCTCGAACGCCGTCGCCGCAGCCAGCGCCAGGGAGTCCGCACCACCGCTGCACGCGACGAGCACGAGAGGGGGAGCAACGGCATCCGCCGCCGTCCCAGCGGGGGGCCCGGTGCCCGAGGCCGGGGACGAGGACAGCTCAGCGAGGGTGCGACGGACGGCGACCCGAATCGCCGCAGTCGCGGCGTCCGGCTTGCCCCACGGTCGACTCACGACCCCATCCTCCCGACCCAGCGGGTCAGCCGTGGACGCGACGGACCCAGGCCTGCGGGTCCTCGATCTCGCGGGCGAGCGGCAGGGTCTGCGGCGAGGTCCAGATCGCGTTGAACCCGTCCACCCCGACGGACTTCTGCACCCCGCGCACGAACACCGCACCGTCGCGGTACTGACGCAGCTTGGCCTCGAGGCCGAGCAGGCGCCGCAGCATCCGGTCCGGGGCCCCGGCACCCTTGCGCTTCTCGCTGAACTTCGCCCGGATGTGCGCGACGGTCGGGATGTGGGCCGGGCCGACGTCGTCCATGACCACGTCGGCGTGCCCCTCGAGCAGCGACATGACGGCGGTGAGGTCCGCCATCTTCTCGCGCTGCTCGGGTGTCGTGAACAGCCCGGTGAGACCGGTGCTGCCCTCGCGGAAGACCTCGGGCAGGCGCTGGGTCAACAGTTCAGTCAGCTCACCGAGGCGCTCGGAGTCGGGCGCGAGGTCGACGGCCAGCTCCCGAGCCTGCGCGATGAGGTGCTCGCGCAGCCAGGGGTTGGCGGTGAACTGCACCCGGTGGGTCTCCTCGTGCATGCAGACCCAGGCCCGGAAGTCGGCAGCGTCCACGTCGAGGTCGCGCTGGACCTGCACGAGGTTCGGAGCGACGAGCATGAGTTGGGGTGTGCCCGCGGGCGCCAGGTCGTATTGGCCGAGCACCTTGGTCGCCATGAACGACAGCAGGGCGCCGGCCTCCGCCCCGGTGACCTTCGACCCGATGGCGGTGACGACGGCGCTGGGCTCGTGGGCGCGGGAGGCCAGGAGGGAGTCGAAGGCGGGGTCGAGCAGCGCCCTCATCGAGTCGGCGTTGGCGGCGATCCATGTCGGGCGGTCGACGACGACCGCGGCCGGCGCGTCATCGGGGGTGTGCAGGCGAGAGGTCTCGGCCACCGGCCCGTGCGCCGACCGGGCCGCCTCGCGGATCGCGCCGACCTCGGCAGCGGCCTCCTCGGCACTGATGTCCGGCCCGGAGGACACCAAGGTCCGTCCGGTCGCCTTCGCGAAATCCCAGTCGACGTAACTCGCCACGTGCCCTCCAGCCCCGGCCTCAGCGACAGCCACAGGCCGTGAGCACTGTCGCGAAGCGATCCAACGCCTCTCGGGCACCCTTCGTTCCCGGGCCGTTCGGCGGGACCGAGTTGGTCACGATGGCGAAGGTGAGCAGCCGACCCTGCGCATCGACCGTCGTTCCGGCCAAGGACGACACGCCCGTCAACGAGCCGGTCTTGGCCCGGGGTATGCCGGCCGCGGGCCTGGTGTCCGCCGCCTCGAAGCGCTCGGCCAGGGTGCCCGAGAGCCCGGCCACGGGGAGCTCGGCGATGATGCGGCGAAGCCCAAGGTCATTGCCGCCCACGGCGCGCGCCAGCACCGCGTCGATGACCGCGAGCGGAGCCGTCTGCCCGGGCGTGAGGCCGGATGCGTCCTTGATGCCCACGTTCGTGACGTCGATGCCCGCCTGCTCCAGTCGGTCCCGGACGTAGTCGCCGGTCACCCCGTCAGCGGGGACCTCCGCGCCGTCGTGGACCATCGCCTGGCGTGTGAGGTTCTCATAGATCGCGTTGTCGGATTCGGCGAGCGCGTGGGCGATGACATCGATGTAGGGCGCCGACTGCGCTGCACCCAAGACGGTGGCATCCCTGGCCACCGGGGTGGTCAATGCGAAATCACCCGCCACCTCCACCTTTCGCCCAGACGCCCGGAGCGCCTCGGCGAAGGCGTCCATCACGTCCGCATCGCTTTCCACTGCGGGGACACGGCCACGGATCGGACGCAGGTCGGCCAGACCGATCTGAGCGACACCACGGGTGTAGCCCAGGGTCACGTCCGACTTCGCCCAGGTGCTCACCGTCCTCGGACCTGCGGCATAGGTCGCATCGAGGTGGAGGGTCAGCGGACCGGCGGGAGCAGCTGCGTTGACCTTGGCCGCCAGATCGGCGAGCCCGGCGCGTCCCACGACCTCCCCCGGGTTGCCAGCGCCCCGGGCCAACAGGGTGTCGCCCCCGGCCACGAGGACGACGTCGCCTGGAGTCGCACCCGAGACGGCCTTGGTGGTCATGGTCGCGTCGAGGTCGAGCGCATCGGCCAGGGCGACCGACGCGAGCAACTTCTGGAGGGAGGCAAGGACGCGCGGTTGGTCGGCGGCTCGGGACAGGAGCACCTCGCCCGAGGCCGCGTCGCGCACGATCACGCCGACGTCGCGCCCCAGCGCAGCACTCCCCACGACCGGCGCGATGGCGGCCTCGAGGGCTGCCGGGTTGAGCGCAGGCGGCTCGGGGAGTTGCGCGGGAGCGATCGCCTGGGGAGCGGCCGCCAAGCCGGCCGGAATGGGCTCGGGAAGGGTCAGGATCCCGGGCACCATGTCCTTCGCGTCCGCCACGGCATACGCGCCCGTGCCGACCACCAAGAGGAGTGCGGTCAACGCGACAATGATGCGTTTCACGTCTCTCCGGCCCCTCACCTGTCACGCCGACTCCCGTCGATGCGGAAGACTGTGCCCAAGAGCCTAGGTGAAGACAGCGAAAGGACGACCAGTGGAGTTCGACGTCACGATCGAGATCCCCAAGGGGCACCGCAACAAGTACGAAGTGGACCACGAGACGGGGCGCATCCGCCTCGATCGCATGCTCTTCACCGCGATGGCCTACCCATCGGACTACGGCTACGTCGAGGACAGCCTGGGCGAGGACGGCGACCCTCTGGATGCTCTCGTCCTCCTCGACGAGCCGACCTGGCCGGGATGCCTCGTCCGGGCCCGGCCGATCGGGATGTTTCACATGCGCGACGAGGCCGGCGGCGACGACAAGATCCTGTGCGTCCCCGCGGGCGATCCCCGCAAGGCGAACATCAAGGAACTCGAGGACATCAGCGAGTTCTGGCGCCTGGAGATCCAGCACTTCTTCGAGACCTACAAGGACCTCGAGCCCGGCAAGTCTGTCGAGGGTGCGCACTGGACCGGCCGCGAGGAGGCCGAGCAAACCGTCCTGGAGGCCATCGAACGCGCGACGAGCGCCGGTGTCTCGACCGCCCGCTGGCGCACTCCCGACCAGGGGAACCGCGCCATCGCCGACGCCCGGGTGCGTCACACCGACGAGGAACTGCAGGCCGCCGTGCAGCGCGCCGTGCATGAACTCGCGACCAAGGAACGCCCACTCAGCGACGACTGAACCCGCATCAAGCCGGCGTCGTCCACAGACAACGGCGGGGTATGCCGTGGCCCCTGCGCCCGGCACACCCCGCCGTTGTCATGTGGTGTGGTCTCTCCTCACCAGACGCTGATGTGGACGTGGTCGTAGTGGTTCTGGGTGATCGAGCCCCGGTCCTCCATCCAGCGCCACGCTGAGGCCGACGTGCCCGGGAACCAGATGCGCTGGCGCCAGATGACGTAGGTGACGCTGAGGGAACCGGCATTGGACTGGACCCACGAGGCGACGGCATCGCCCTCGGCCTGCGACCGGATCATCACATCGACGGCGTTGCCGTCCTTGTGGTCACCCCAGGTGTCGGTCGGACGGTAGCCGCCGATGTTGGTGATCCCGAAGGTGTTGCGCACGCCGTTGTAGACGGCCTGCGCGTGAGGGGTCAGACCCCGCTGCGGGTAGTTGGCTCCCGAGTTGACCGGGGGCGCCGGAGGTGCGGGCTTCGGCTGCTCTTGCGGTGCAGCGGGCGTGTTTGCCTGCTGAGAGGCGGCCGCGGACGCTGCGGCAGCAGCAGCCGCTGCTGCAGCAGCCTGGCGCTCGGCCTCCTTCTGGGCGGCCTGAGCCGCGGCGACCCGCTCGGATTCGAGCCGCGCGGCGATCGCCGCCTGCTCGGCCACGCGCTTGGCCTCGGCTTCCTCCGCGGCCTTGCGGGCCAGCCCGTCCTGACGCTCGCGCTCGACCTCGACCGACGTGGACTTCGCGGCGGCCAGAGCGGCGATCCGCTGCTCCTGCTCGGCATGGATCCGAGCAGCTTCCTCGGCAGCGGATCGCGCGCGCTGGTCGGCGTGGGCACTCGCGGTGCTCGCAGCAGACGCGGCTGCGTCCTGCTGGGTCTTGGCGACGCCGGCATTTCTTTCGGCTTCGGCCTGGACGTTGGCGGTGGAGCTCGCATTGGCCAGGGCCTGTTGGCGCTTCCCCGTGACCATCTCGAGGGCCGCGCTGCGGTCGGCCAACTCCTGCGGCCCATCGGATTCGAGGTAGACGCCGATGCCGCCCAGCGAGCCCTGCTCCTGATAGATCTGGGCGGCAGTGCGCCGCACCGCCACGTCAGCCTTCGCGTGCTCGGCGGCGGCGGCCACGGCGTCCGCCTTGGCCGCATCGGCGATGGCCGTGCGCTCGACGAGGAGGGCCTTGGCGGCGTCGGCAGCGGCCGCGGCCAGGCCTGCCTCGGTCTGGACCTGGCTCAAGCGTTGGGAGGCCCCGGCATACGCCGCTTCGATTTCGGCGACCGATCCGGCGGCGACGTTGACGGCTGCCTTGGCGGCGTCGACCTGCTCCTGGGTGGGGATGTCATCGGCCGAAACCCCGGCCGTCGCGGTGTGGACGAGGGAGAGGGGCGCAACGACCAGAGCGACAGTGAGGGCGAGAGTCCGCGTGGCGCGGATGACAGGACCGCGAAGGGCGCGCGGTCGGCGGGGCACGGCAGGCACGAGGTGTTGCCCTCTCTCGCAGGGGTCGAAATGAGGTCGGCCTGCCGAGAATAGGACCCTGAATTCACCCAATTCACTTGCGTCACAGGAATATGCCCATGACACAAAAGGGAATGGAAATCACACCTTTGTATTTTCGAAATGACACCCATGTCTTTCCGCAGTTGGGGGCGGAATGACATGGGTGTTAGAACGTGGGATCACGGTTCGGTCACAGTCTGTGACATGTGGTGCGGGTGTGACCTGCGAGACGCGTACGAAAGACATGCCAGAGGGCCCTGGCGGCGCCATGCGGCACGGCCAGGGCCCTCATGTCGGATCGATCAGTTGGTGAGGTGCGTGCGACGCCTCCAGACCAGCAAGCCTCCGATCAGGACCAGAGCCAGACCGAGACCGAGCAATGCGCCGATCCCCTGAGCACCCGTGCTCGCCAATCCGCGGCCCTTGGCCGGCGGCTTCGGCGGGTCCACCATGCGCTTGGTCAATTCGCCGAAGTCGTAGTGAATGGCCATGTCGCCACCGTTGAGGACGATGCCCCGCATCACGTCGTTGCCGAGTGTGCCTGCTGTCGAGGCCCCGATCCCCAGGAGATCGGCTCCATCGGCGTAGCCCGCTGGCTGGGTCTCCCGGACCGTGTAGGTGCCCGGAGCCAGGTTGTCGAAGACATAACTGCCGTTGTCGGCCGTCGTGACGGTGCGCGTGACGCGCTCGCCGGACTCGGTCACGCCGGTGAGGCGCACTGTGACGCCACCGATGCCGGGCTCGTCACCGTCGCGCACTCCGTCGCCGTTCACGTCATGCCAGACCATCCCTGAGAGCGATGCGGCATCGCTCACCGAGAACGGAATCGTCACGGTGGCCGGACTCGGGTCGACCTTGCCCGCGGCATCGACGGACGCCACGGTGAAGATGACCGTGACGGCACCTGGTGCGGGATCGACCGTGAGCTTGGCCGGGTCGTAATCGACGATCTGTTGCCCGGCAGTCACCGGGGACCCGTCGTAGTAGAGGACACCCTGCTCACTCGGCGGCAGGGTCACGATGACGAAGGTGTCGCCCGCGCCGGCGTAAATGCCGTCCTCGGGGTCGCTTCCCGTCAGCGTCGGGACCTGGACCTGGACCGAGCCACCCGGGTTGGGACGGACCGGCTCGGTCTTGTCGTCAGTGTCGGGAAGTCGCTCCAGACCGAAGTCACGGTCCGGTGTCGTCTGCGTGCCGGTGTCGAAGACGGTGTAGGTCATCGGCGAGGTGTTGATCCATCCGGTCGGCACGACCGTGGGGCCCACGGGCTGTCCGAAACCAGGCACGGGGGCGGACGTGATCTGCACGTAGACATCCGTGTTGATCGGAGCGGTCAATGAATAGGTGCCATCGGGATTGACCGGCGCCGAGTTGAGCACCAGACCCGTTTCGGCATCGACGAGGACGGCCGTGAGGCCGCCGGCGTCGGTGCCGGGCTCGTCGTTGGTACGAATGCCCGACAACGTGCCATTGGCGCTGCCGTCGGCGTCGTTCCACACGGTGCCGGTGACCAGGGCCGTCTGCACGAGCAGATTGGCCTGGGAGAGGACGTCACCGCTGGACACGACCGTCGGGTCGTTGACGAGCGAGGCGAAATTGGGCGTGGAACTGGCCGACATGGGGGCGATCGCCGTGTACGTCAGCCTGAATCCGGAGTTGCCCTCGAAGGAGGGCACCGTCGCTGTGATGCCCGAGGCGTCGGACGTGAATGTCGGGCACGGCGTGCTGCCCAGCCTGTCCTGGACCGATCCCGGGAAGTAGTCGGCGGGGAGCGGTGCACAACTCAGGGCACCGAAGCCGGCTGGGTTGGTCGGTTGCAGAATCGGGTCGATGTAGTCGGCGAAGAAGGGATTCTTCGTGGTCTGCCCGAGGTTGGCCACGTCGACCGTGAAGGTCACCTGCTGTCCGGGCTTCGGGTTGATCGGGTCGACCGCTTTGGTGATCGCGAATTGGTTGCCCGTGGGTGCGGTGATGAGCGCCTGCGCAGCCGCCGTCGGCCACCTGCCCTGGGTGGAGGACGGATCGCCGGTGAACAACACGATGTTGCTCGCTGTGCCCGCATAGCCCTTGTCGTAGGTCGAGGTCACGACGAAGGTCACGGTCGACCCCGCCGGCATGGTGCTCGCCCCGGGCTCACCCCAGGTGAAGTCATAGGTGACCGGCCTGAGGTTCACCGCAGTCGTCAACGGGTCCGTCGTGCCATCCGCCTTGTGCCGCACACGGACCTGAGGCGCGAAGTCCGGGCAGGAAGCCCCGCCAGTCGTGGCCGTGCACTCGATCGTCGACGAGGTGACCGGAGTGAAGGCGTCAATGACTCGCGGCAGGTCGAGGTCATGCGTCGACGTGTTGGTCACGACGACCTCGTACTTGGCGACGCGATCCAACGGCATCTGGGGCGTCAGCGCCTTCTTCGTCACTGCCAAGGTCTCGGTGCACGCCGGCCACGCGATGGAGTTGGTCACTCGTACCAAGTCGTTCGCCATGTTGCGGTCGCGACTGGCCGGATCCGATGCGCCATACACGCTGAAGGCCATCTCCAGGGGGACCGGCCGTGCGTTGGGAGTGCATCCCCCCGCCCCAGCAGTCGGATCCAGGGCAGGGATCTTGTACGCACTGATGTAGGACAGCGAACCACCGGCGGGCATGGGTGCGCCCCCGTCGGCCGGATAATTGGCACTCCACCCACCGAGCCGCTGGATCACGGTCCCGCCACCACCCATGGAGCCGCCACCGCTGATCATGGTCGGACACTGCGCACCGCCCGCAGCTTCACACCGGACGCCCGTGTCAAAAGGCGTCACGGGGTAGGGCTGGCCACTCCAGTAGAAGTCGTCGCGAAACAGGATCCCCGCCGGGTCTCCGGTCTGGCCACGGAAGCCATGGACTGCATAGGCATCGAAGACGCGCGGGTAACTGGCGGTGCTCCACATCAGCGATCCGTGCTCGAGGTTGAACTCCGGAGCCGGCGCGATCGACGTGAACTTCGTGCGGTAGTAGAGCACCTGTCCGGGAGCAGCCGGCCCGGACAGCGGAACGGTGGCCGCAGCATCGGTGAAGGGTCCACTGATCTGCGCTTGGTCGTCATGAGTGATTCCACAGTCCACGCCGACGTTGGCCTGGGTGTCCGATGCTCGGCCATTGTTGCCACGGGTCTGCTGACCGACGGTGAACCCGCTCGTGGGGTCGTAGTTGGTGTCGTTGAAGTCACCAGGAGGCGTGATCTCCGCCGTCACCATGGCCCGCAACGGGCGGCAGATCAAAGTGGAGTCACCGCCGGTGATCCCCGTGTAGGTGACCTGCCACGACGCACCAGCCGGCAGGGTGCCGCCAGAACTCACGACGGCGTTGCCAGAGACCCGGAAATCCGTGGGACAGATCGACCCTGCACCCGTGGCCACGCACGCCGGTGTCGCGTCCGGAGTCACCGGCCCCAGGTCCTTGCCCGTGGTCCAGACCAGCAGGAAGTCGGTGCCCGGATTGACCGCCGGCGCACCACTGAGGTTGCTGTAGGTCACCGTGTAGGAGTAGGGCGCACCCGCGTTGAGTCCGCCCGCGGACTGGCTCACGGGTTGCGTGATCGAGGCGACGGCAAGGTCACCGGTCACGCAAGGCAGGGCGGTCACATTGGTGATGACCGTGGACCTGTTGTTGCTGTCCGGGTCGTTGGCTTCGAAGTTCCCGGTCGGGTACGAGTAGTTCACCTGGGAGGACAAGGTGATGGTGCGCGTCCCCGGGGGTGTGCTCGTGCTGCAGGTGACGACGCCGACGTCCACGGTGAGCCGGATCGTCACCGAGCCGCCCGCGGGCACACCCTGAGCCACGGCGAAGACCGAACCGCCGGACCCGTTGACGGCGCGGACGGGTTGGAGGACGCCTCGGGAGACGTCGCCCTCCACGACCTTCGCGCAATCGGCTCCACCGCTGGCCGTGACACATTCAGCCTTGGTGATCGTCAGGCCCGGCATCGGATAGGTCGTCGCCGACCCGTTGCCCGCGCCGGCGTCGACACGCGTCCACGTCCACAGGTCATTCGTCGCTTCGCCGGTGTTGTGGAGGACGACGTCATAACTGATCTGGGTGCCTCCCTCGGCCTGTGCCGGGCCGGTTGACGTCACTGCATATCGGTAGTTGGCCGGCACGAAGGTGGGGGTGACGCTCGCCGTGTTCGTCACCGCGGTCGACTCGGTGTCTGCGCTGTCGGGCGACACGGTCGCCACGACGTGGACACCCTCCATGAAGGCATTGACGCGGAACGTCGGAGGCGTCGCCACGAACTCCACAGAACCGCCCTTGGGCAGCGACGGGATGACCCCGGTCACCTTGGTACCGCTGAGCGTGAAGGCCGTCGGGCAGGCCGCACCGCCCGTGGCTGTGCAGGTGATGCCCTCGTGCCACGTGGCCCCTTGGGCATTGGGCACGTCGAGGGTCACCGTGGCCGGGGCCGTCGCATCGGCCTCACCGCGATTGTTGACCGTCACGGTGTAGGGCGCCGCATCGCCCACGGTGTAGGTCGCCTTGGGTGTGCTGACGTTGACCGTCAGGTCCACAGCAGCGGCAGCGGCCGACGTCGTGCCCACCGTCAGGGAGAGGAGCATGAGCGCGAACAGGCTCGCGGCCACGGACCTCAGGCGACCCATTCCTCGGTGGCCGCGCTCATCGTGGTGATGCATGGAAGGTTCCCCTCGTCGACGAAAGCCGTGACCCCTGCAGACTCGCTGCCCTCACGCGCGCATTTGTTACATCTCAGAGGCCATGGTTTCGTCAGTACTTTGCAAAGAAATCATCAAGACTTGATGACGACGGGGGACGAAATCAGAAATGCCCTCCGGCGAACCGGAGGGCATTGTCTGAGCCGCTTGTCGGAATCGAACCGACGACCTATTCATTACGAGTGAATCGCTCTGGCCGACTGAGCTAAAGCGGCGGGTGCACACCAGGCCACGCGGGTCGTGGGCGCCGCACGAGTATACGTGGACGCCCGCGCCCACGATCAAATCGGCTCGTCCGGCTGGCCGGGCGGCTCAGCACATGAGCCCTTCTTTGGGCACGATCCCGTCGATGTACCAATCATCGATCGCGTGGTCGATGCAGTCATTGGACCGCAGGTATGCCGTGTGGCCGTCACCGTCGTAACTCACCAGCACCCCCTTCTCCAACTGGTCGGCCAGTTGCTGGGCCCACTCATACGGCGTCGCCGGGTCGCGCGTGGTGCCGATGACGACGATGGGCCCGGAGCCCGCAGCGGTGACCTTGGCGGGCGGACCCGTGGGTGCCCACGCGGGACGGGGCCAGTAGCCGCAGGGCAAGGAACTCCAGACCAGCAGAGCCCCGAAGGTGGGGGCCACCTCCGTCACTTTCTCGGCCTCGGCCTGGCGCGCGTCGAGATCGGGCGACTCCCCCTTGTCCAGGCAGGTGACCGCGTAGAAGGCTTCCTGGGTGTTGCTGGAGTAGCCACCGCCGGGCAACCGATCCGTGTAGGAGTTGGCCAGCGCGAGCAGGTCGGCGCCGTCACCGGCGTTCGCCTTGCGAAGCGCGTCGGTGAGCATCCCCCAACGGCCCTCGTCGTACATGGCCGCCGCCACGGCATACCCCGCCCACCCCTCGGTGACGGCCGGGACGGAGGGGTCGCCGGTCTTGGTGATCGGGTGTTGATCGAGCTCGGCGAGGAAGCCCCGCAAGCCCGACATCACGGAGTCGACGTCGGCGCCGAGCGGACAACCCTCTTGGACGCAGTCGGCGGCCCAGGCCCGCGCCGCACGCTCGAATCCCTCCGCCTGCCCGAGGTTGACCTGCGCCGACGTGAGGTCCGGGGGCAGGGCGCCGTCGAGCACGGTGCGCCCCACGAGGTTGGGATAGAGGCCCGCGTAGGTCGCACCGAGCAGGGTGCCGTAGGACTTGCCGAGGTAGTTGAGGCGCGGATCCCCGAGGCGCGAGCGGAGGATGTCCATGTCGCGGGCTGACTCGACCGTCGACACATGGTCGGCCAGGCCGGGAGAGTTCGTCTCACAACTCGCTCCGAACTCCTTGGCCAGGCGAGCCGCGGTCTGCTCCTCGGCGGGCGTGTCCGGGGTCGGGTCCTGCGCGAAGAAGGCGTCGAGTTGGGTGGGCGACAAGCACTTGATCGCCGTCGATCGCCCGACGCCCCGTGGATCGAAACCGACGACGTCGTACTTCGCGAGCACTGCCTGGGACACCACTCCCCCGAAGCGAGCGGCTCGCGCGTAGTCCACTCCGGAGCCGCCGGGACCCCCGGGGTTGACGATGATCGAGCCGCGGACATCGCGCGAGGTCGCCCGCACGCGCAGGACCGCGATCTCGAGGGTCTGCCCGTCCGGCTTCTCGTAGTCCATCGGGACCGTCAAGGTGGTGCACTCACCGCCGGAGCACTTCTCCCATTTCAGCTCCTGGGCATAGAACTTCTCGAGCCCCGCTGGGGCCTCCTCGGGCGGCGTCTCGGCCGGGGCCGCTGCGGTCGGTCGGGGGTTGATGAGGTCACGGACGCCGTCGACGATGCCGCACCCCGTGAGGACCAGACCAGCGGTCAGGGCAAGGGCGACAGAAGCGAGGCGTCGACGCATGGCGTCAACCCTAAGGGGGCTTCCCGACAGAGAGTCTCCCCCCACGTGTGTGGCTGTGTATGCCGTGGTGCCGGCTCTCACGGCAGATCGCGGCGACGCTGGTCTCACCTTGGCAGGCGAAGCTCCAAGGCCATCGCTTCGAGGGCCAGGAGAGGCTGGGCGTTGGCACCAATGCGCTCCCGAGCCGTCCCGATGACCTCGAGGGCGATGAGCAACCGCTCGGGAGGGAGAACCTGGGCGAGGTGCTGGACTGCGGCGCGGGCATCCTCGTTGACCAGCGCCGTGCCGGCACCGGTGGCCATGACGAGCGCGTCGCGGTAGAGGGAGAAGAGATCGACCAGGCTGCGGTCGATCATGTCCCGCGTGAAGCGCGTGGCGCGCGTCTTCTGCTCCTTCTCCAGCGCGGTGAGTTGGGAACGGATATGGGGCGGTTGAGTGCGTGCCGCAGGGTCCGCACCCAGCGTTTCCATCAGTCGAGTGCGCTCGGCAGCGTCTCGCTCCGCCGAACTTGCCTGCGACTCCTCGGTGGCGATCGTCGAGATGTCCGCCGCCGCTCCGAGGGCGTCGCCGACGGTCTGGATCTTCGTCGCGAGCGCCAAGACGTCGTGTCGCCTGATCCGGGCATGCTCGTCGCGAGCCAGCCGACGCGCGAGGCCGATGTGGGACTGTGCTGCGCGCGCGGCATACGCGGCCATGGCCGGCTCGACTCCGTCACGCCGCACGAGCAGTGCCGCGACCGCCTCCGGTGACGGCGTACGGAGTCTGACCTGTCGCGAGCGGGATCGGATGGTGATGATGACGTCCTCGACCGAGGGTGCACAGAGCATCCAGATCGTGCGTGGGGTCGGCTCTTCGAGCGCCTTGAGCAACGCGTTGGCCGGCGCATCCGAATAGGTCGTCAGGCGATCGGCGTCCTCGATGATGATGATCCGCCACCGGCCGACGCTCGGTCGGAGACCGGCGAGCTGGACCAGTTCGCGGACGTGGTCGACCTTGATGGAGAGGCCCTCCGTGGCGACGATGTCGACGTCGGCATGGGTGCCGTCGAGGGCGGTGCGGCACTCGCGGCAGGAGCCACAACCCCCCTGCGGGCATTGGAGCGCCGCAGCGAAGGCCCGGGCCGCATTGGATCGTCCCGAGCCGGGAGGACCGGTGAAGAGCCAGGCGTGGGTCATCTGGCTGGGGTCGGCAACAGCCCCTCGCAGGGTGGCGACGACGGGCTCCTGACCGACGATGTCCTGCCAGACCGTCCCCTCGGTGGGTCCCGATGGCGCGGTGGTGACGGTGTTGGTCGCAGTGCGGGTCCCGGCCGTCATGCGATCAGTCCGTCGTGGCGGCAACGAAGGATGACCTCGGCGTGGATCACCTCGGGGTCGACCGTCCCATCCACGACGAGATAACGGTCGGGATTGGCGGCAGCCATCGCCAAGAAATGGGCGCGCACCGCCTCGTGGTAGTCATCGGCCTCCGACTCAAGGCGGTCATGGGTCGTGCCCCGTCGTCGGCGGCCCTCCTCGGCCGAGATGTCGACGACGACGGTGAGGTCCGGCTCGAGGTCGTCGACCGCCCACCGCTGGATCTGGTGGATCTCGTCGGCCCCAAGGTCTCGGCCGGCGCCCTGATAGGCGACCGAGGAGTCGACATAGCGGTCGGTGATCACAACGTCGCCAGCCCGCAGGGCCGGTCGGATCACCTCGTCGACGTGGTGCGCCTTGTCCGCGGCGAAGAGCAACGCTTCGGCCCGCGGAGAGACGTGGTCACCGTGGAGGAGCAACTCCCGAATGCGTGCGCCGAGCGGTGTGCCGCCGGGTTGACGCGTGACGAGCACCTGCCTCCCGGCATCGCGAAAGGACTGGGCCAGGAAGCGGACCTGAGTCGACTTGCCCGCGCCATCGCCGCCCTCGAAGGCAATGAAGATGCCTCGGGGTCCCGAGTGTTCGAGGGGGGCGCTGGTCACGTCAGCAGCCTAGGCGAGGCCGGAGACAAGCCCTGCTGCAGCCGAGCACGGGTGAGCCCCTTGCGGACGCCGGCGCGAGCACGCAGCGGAAGCCGGCTCCACGGCATACCCCCGCTCTGTGCGCGTCTCGCAAACTCACGCTACGGCGCAGTAAGTGTCGCTCCAGCAGCATTTACTGCGCCGTAGCCGGGGTTCTCAGCCGGCCGAATCCTGGCGGTCGGCGTTGGCGTGGATGGCATCGCGCACGTATGCCGCGAGGCCGGGGGCGATGTCCTCGTAGGTCTTGGTGAAGCGAGGGTCCGCGATGTACATGTCACCCAGGCCCCGATGGAAGGCCGGGCTGCAGTCGTAGAAGCGGGTGTGGATCGACATCCGCGCCGCCTCGGCCGCATCCATCGCGGCCGCGCTCGTGGCGGGCTGCCCGGACTGCAGGGCCGCGACGAAGGCCGCATTGACGGCCTCCTGCTCGGCCTTGATCTCCTCCCAGTCGGCCTTGGAGTAGCGCTTGGTGCGCGCCGCCGACTGCTTCCAGGAGTCGGTCTCGCCCCAGCGCTCCTGCGCCTCGGTTTGGTAGTCCTCGCTGAAGCCGTCGCCGAAGATCTCCTTGAGGTCGGCGTCGGTCGCGGGTTGGTTGGTCATCTCTGCCTCCAGCACTCGATCGATGGCGCCGGCGAGCTGGTGGAGCTCGTCGACCTGTCTGAGCACCGCCTCCTTCTGACGGGTCAGGGTGGCCACGACATCGCCGTCCCCGTCGAGCAGGGCCTGGACCTCGGGGAGGGCCATGCCGAGCCGACGGTAGGTGACGATCGCGCCCAGCCGCACCAGGTCCGCCCCGGTGTAGAGGCGGTAGCCGGCGTGGGTCCGCTCGCTGGGGACCAGGAGGCCGATCTCGTCGTAGTGGTGCAGGGTGCGCACGGTGATGCCGTAGCGCTCCGCCACCTGTCCGACGGTGAGCTCTTCCTCCATGGCCCCAGTGTCGCGAATGATGATCTCGCTTGTCGTGGTCACGTCACCGAGGTTGGTGCCTCACGTCGCGTGAGGGTCAAGTCGATAGGTTGCGTGCATGGCCACCGAGGAGTTCTCGCCCCTGACCCAGCGCACGCTGCATCGCAAGGCGGTGGAGAAGCAGGTCGCGGATCGTGCCCCCGGCCTGTATGCCGGGGTGGCCCGTCGCGGAGTCATCGCCTGGTCCGCGGGGGTCGGGTCGGCCCGGCTGGGCGAGGAGGGGTGGGCACCGGACGCGGACACGAGGTTCTCGATCGCGAGCAACACCAAGACCTTCGTGGCGGTGGCGATCATGGCATTGCGCGACGAGGGAAAACTGTCGCTCGACGACGACCTGACCGTTCACGTGCCTGAGTCCGCGCACGCAGGCGTCACGATCCGGCAGTTGCTGGCCCACGTCTCGGGGATGCAGCGCGAGCCGGTCGGGGACGTCTGGGAGACACTGGAATTCCCCGATCGTGCAGGGCTCGTGGTCGGGTGGAACGAGGCGACTCGGGTCGGGCGCCCCCACCTGCGGCACCACTACTCCAACCTCTCCTACGCGATGCTCGGCGAGGTGCTGTGCCGCGTCGACGGCGCGGAGCGCTGGTTCGATGTCGTCGAGCGACGCATCCTGCAGCCCTTGGGGATGTCGTCCACGACGCTGGGTCCAGCTGCGGACCCGACCGCTAACTCGGCTGCGGGACAACAGGATCGGATCGCCGGTGCCTACTTCGTCCCGCCCTGGACCGACGTGCCGCGGGCCGAACCGCACTTCCTCGACGGGGCCTTCGGTGCTGCCGGAGCCCTATGGTCCACCCCGACCGACCTCGCCCGGTGGGGCGGCTTCGTCGCCGATCCGGTAGAGGAGGTGCTCTCACCGGACACCTTCGAGGAGATGTGCGAGCCGCTCGTCATGGCGCACGGTGAGTGGGAACTCGCCTGGGGTCTGGGCTTCATGCTCTGGCGTCGCGGCACGCAGGTCCTCGTCGGCCACACCGGCGCCTACCCCGGATCAATCACCGGCGTCTTCACCCACCGCGCCTCTGCCACCACAGGACTGGCGTGGGCGAACAATTCGTCCGCCGTCTCTCCCGGCGTGCTGGCCGTCGATCTCGCCTCGTATGCCGTGGAGCACGAGCCGACCACCCCCGAAGTCTGGGTGCCTGGCGAGACGGTGCCCACGGCATACGAAGGGGTGGTCGGTCCTTGGTACAGCGAAGGGCGACCCTTCACCTTCTCGGTCCGACAGGGTCGGTTGGAGGCCACGGCACCGGGGCAGCCCGCGTGGCTCG
>Ga0116185_1002681_pt1 | contig 16239 bp, 12 predicted proteins | sample AD_JPNNA7_MetaG_FD_89754 | JGI IMG/M metagenome (GOLD analysis project Ga0116185, IMG submission 89754) | Active sludge microbial communities of municipal wastewater-treating anaerobic digesters from Japan - AD_JPNNA7_MetaG | ecosystem: Engineered > Bioreactor > Anaerobic > Digestate | place... | reverse complement strand
TGAGAGAGGGTTAATTTTTTTCATCTGTTCAATCAGTTTAGCAAACTCATCCTAATCCTTCTCTTAGCAAGAGAAGGACTTGTTAGTAATGATTACTTTTCATTAATCGTGTTGACAGAGGAAAAAAGGTTAAGTTATTATTGATAATAAAGTATCTGCATTTTTAAGGGAGAGATTTTAGAGAGGGTTAATTTATTATTACTAATTAATAAGTTTAGCGAACTTATCCTAATCCTTCTCTTAGCAAGAGAAGGACTTGTTGGTATTGATCACTTTTTATTAATCGTATTGACAGAAGAAAAAAAGGTTAAGTAATCATTGATAATAAAGTCTCTCCCTTTTTAAGGGAGAGATTGAGAGAGGGTTAATTTTTTATGGCTAATCAATCAGTTTAGCGAACTCATCCTAATCCTTCTCTTAGCAAGAGAAGGACTCATTGGTATTGATCACTCTTCATTAATCGTGTTGACAGAAGAAAAAAAGATTAAGTTACTATTGACAATAAAGTCTCTCCCTTTTTAAGGGAGAGATTGAGAGAGGGTTAATTTATTATTACTAATTAATAAGTTTAGCGAACTCATCCTAATCCTTCTCTTAGCAAGAGAAGGACTTGTTGGTATTGATCACTTTTCATTAATCGTGTTAATGAAGAAAAATAATAGGAATGGACAAGCCCATTCCCTACATTTCCTCAATGTTGCATGCAGTCATTCCGTCCGCCAGAGGCGGATTGTTTCGGAATCTTACGATAAGAATGTCACCCTCCGATCCCGCAGGGACAAGCAGCTCCGGGTGACAATGGGACTAATGACAATAAAATATCAAGTAAAAAAAATTAAATGTCAGTCTTCGACAGGCTCAGACTGACACGGAAAAGTTTACATCAACAAAGTACAATACTTCGGCAATGTTTAAAAAACTTGCTTTAAAGTATCTCCCTGATCAATAATAATATCCGATAGAAAAGTAAAACAATACATCGCCCCAACTGATTGGATTGTTCGGAAGATCATTACGAAGCAGAAAACTTCTTCCGACTGCAAATTCTGCCGGCCCAATCGGAGTATCAAATGAAATTGAAGTTCCAATTCCGTGTTTTAAATCTTTAAATCTTATTTGTTCCTGAAATGCCCAGGTCGAACCAAGATCATATCTTAATTTCAAATAAGTATCAAAAAAGATTATAAATGGCAGTTTAATTCTATACATTAAAGATGCAAGCATTATCTGTCTTCCACGGTACTCATTATCATGCATACCAAAAAATGATTCTTGTCCGCCAATGGAATATTGCTGACTTAATGGAAGGGTTTTATCCGCAAATCCAAATTTAAATGATGGTGAAATAACACTTCTTGAAGAGAGCTTAAAATAATTTTTATATTCAAACCCGATATTGCTGTATCCTACTTCTCCGCCTAAAACGGAAAGAGCTGTTTCATAATATCCTGAAAAATAGATTCCGTTTTCTGTAAATGGATATTTATCCTGTGTATCGATAGTTGTTGATGCTCTCAAGCTTACTATTTTTGTTTTATAAGCTGATGTTGGCTCGTTATCAATGTTTTTAATCTGATCAAATTGATATTTCCCTTCGAGAATAAGATTGCCAAACCTGCCAACCTGTGTACCGATTCCTAAAGAAAGCCCGTAAAAAATTTGCCTGTATGTTCCGATCTCTTCCCTGGAAAATCTTGTGCTGCTGTTTAATGGTACATCATCATAAACATGCACGTTATTGAATTTGTAAAATCCATTTATCTTATAAGTAAAATAAGTATCAAATACGCGGTTTGCTTTTTGTTCGAGTATGTACGCCCGGTTATCAAGTCCTCCGAATAAAATCAATCCTAGTTCCGTTCCGGTGCCAAAGAAATTTTCATCTCTCAAATCGAATCCAAATTGTACACGATATACATTATCGCTTCTGAAGCTTATCCTTAAAAGGCTTGACTGTTTTTCATCTACTTTAATTGTAAGGATATTTTGTCCGTTCTGTTCTCTTACCACAACATCAATATTATTAAAAAGCTTTGTGCTTCTTAAGTTTATCAGCCCTTCTTTAACATCATTTATTTTGAAATAATCACCTTCTTCAAATTTAAATTCTCTGGTGATTACATTTTCGTTTGTTTTCTCATTGCCCTTTATTTCAATCTTAGAAATTATTCCTTCATCAATAAAAACTTTTAATCTTCCTTTTTCTTTATCAAAATCAATGCTTTGTATTCCTGCAAGTGAATATCCTTCCTCACGATAAATCTCTATTAACTGTAAAAGTGCATCAAGCACCTTGTTTCCTGAAAACCTTTCGCCTTTTAAAGAAGAAAAAACAGAGCTTATTCTTTCTGAATGAATTTGCGAAATTCCTATTAAATCCACTTGCCTAATAACCGGATTAAATTCTCTGCTCAATTGCAATATGCTTTCACTATCAGAAATTACAATTTGCGCACTTAAGGATTTATAATCCCCGGTTTCTAATAATTTATAAAGATCATAGTTTATCATTCTATTTGAAACGGAATCCATATCTTTATAATGATAAAAGAAAGCTTGTTCTTTTAATGTTAAGCTGTTATCTAAGATTAAATTTTTAAAGTATATTTCTTTTTCTGGTAACGAATTAAAAATTGCTGAATCAATTTTTGCTTTAAGGCAATTCATATATGGTTTGGTTGTTTTATAACCCAGATATATCAATGAATCAACATTATCAAAATCAGTAGAAAGAACATTTCCAATGGCAGGTTCAATTACAAAATCAGCTTTGTTTAATTGCTCATAATTGTTTTGCCTCATCGGTATGCTAACCATTTGATCTGCAATAATCCATGGCGTTGAAAGCTCTTCTTCATCCCAAAGACCGCTTGTAGTATTGATAGCTACCACAAAATCACCACCGCTGTTTCTGGCTACATCAACAGGAATATTAGCAACAAGTCCACCATCTACAAGAAGCATAGTATCCATCTTAACCGGTGCCAGGAAAAACACAACCGAAGAGCTTGCTCTTAATGCGTTGCTAATTGAGCCTTCGTTAATAACAACCAACTTGCCTGTTATTAAATCAGTACAAACTGCCCGGAATTTTTTTGTTAACAGATCAAATGAAACGTTAGAATGAATCGGAGCGTTAAGTGCTAATACATTTAAATGATTTGATAGCTTTTGTCCATCATTAAACGAGGTCGGAAGGATTGGTGCAAAACCCGATAAACGTAAGGAAAAAATCGCTCTGTCTTCTGTCACTTTCTGATCAACAAATAAATCTCTTCTGTTAGATTGGTTAGACAAAGTAAGCAGGTCATCCCAGTTTGTTTCAGTTGCAATAGAGTCAAGCTGTTCAGGAGAATAGCCCGCAGCATACATTCCGCCGACAATACTTCCCATACTTGTACCGACAATAATATCTGCCTGAATTCCTGCTTCTTCCATTGCCTTAAGAACTCCAATCTGAGATAATCCCCTTGCACCGCCGCCGCTTAAAGCCAATGCTATTTTAGGTTTGTTTTTCGGAATCAGTTCTACAAGACCAAATGGGAGTTGTTTGATTTCTAACGGGAAATTAAGTTTATATATTTCCTGAGAATAGGATTTACTGAAAAAGAAAATTAATAAAAGCAAAAATATTTTTATTCTCTTTTTCATAATTATTTTTTTTGCAAACCAAAAATAGAAATTGGTTTTATTTTCTTTTCTTCTGCTGAGTTTTAGCTTGTTCTTCCGCTGCTTCCATTAATTTAGACATAAAACCTTTTTTCTTTTTGGGATTAGCTACCGGCACCAACTCTACTTTTCCGCCTTTATGGTTAATGTAATATTGCTGGATAATAGTAAGAAGATTAAACATAAAATAATAAAGGTTTAAACCCGACGGAAAACTCATAAATAATAACGTAAGCATTATTGGCATCATATAAATAAGTGCCTGCTGTTTTGGATCTTTTACTGTCATCTTCTGCTGAATAAAGGTTGTTATACCCATAAGTAAAGCCAGTCCGCTGATTTCACTGATACCGAAGATTGGAATTTTAAAACCTATATTATAGATAACATCCGGTTGTGATAAATCAGTTATCCATCCAAAAAAGGGCTGCTGTCTTAAATCAATTGCAGATTTAAACAAGCCCCAAAGTGCAATAAAAATCGGCATTTGCAAAAGCATCGGGAGACAGCCTCCTGCCGGATTTATACCGTAAGTTGAATAAAGTTTCATCGTTTCTTTATTCATTTTTTGAGGATCATCTTTATATTTTTCTTTAAGTTCTGCAATCATTGGTTGAAGTGCCTGCATCTTTTTCATTGATTGAAAACTTGTTTTTGTCAACGGGTAAACGGCTACCTTAATAATAATCGAAAAGATAATCAGCACTATGCCGTAGTTTGGGATTATAGAATTAATAAACAAGAATAATGGAAGAAGTAAATATTCAGCGATTGGTCTAACAATAAATTTTAATCCGAAGAAACTTCCGAAATCCACGATAGCAACAAGATTTTTTCCATAAGATTCTAATTCCTTATAATCAACCGGACCTATAAACAAAGTAAAAGATTGTTTTTCCTCTGCTTTATTCTGAAATGGAAGTGTAAGTCTTGCGTTATATAATTTAATAAGACCATCCTTGCCAACTGACTTTGACATACCTTCAATATAAGCACCTTCAACTTTTTGAGGATTATCCGGAATAATTACAACAGCAAAATATTTGTTTCTAACTGCCAGCCAATCTACTTTTCCTCTGAATTCTTTTACTTCTTTTTCGCCCGGCGAAGATGTATTAACAATAACCTGCTCATCGCCATAATAAACGCTTGCATTAGAATAAGTTGCTTCATCAACTGAGTTTTTTCAACAAATCTGATTCCGTTTTCCCAAACAAGATCAAACGAATTGCTGTTTATGCTGTTGCTGAGTCCTGAAAAGATAATATCGCTCTTTACTTCGTATTTATCTGCAAAAAAGGTGAATGTTTTCGTAATGGATTTTCCGGATTCAAGCTGCAGCACATAATCAATTTGTAACGAATCTGTTCCGTTTAATTTAATATTTGTAGTAGTAAGATTACTTTGAAAAGTATAATCCTTTGTATTAATACCATGCCCTTCAACTGAAACAAATGAGAGATCATAGGATCCTCCCGTTGAATAGTTGATAAGCTGTACTTTGTCAAGATAATTTTCATCATCCCCTTTTTTATTTGCAGAATACCAGTTATTAAACTTTTTCAGAAAAATCTTTTTGAAGTTCCCGCCTTTATTAGATAATTCAAACCTTGCTAACTCTGTTTCGATAACTGTAATAACTTCAGGAATGCTATCTTGCTTTATCTTTTTTACTAAAACATCATTATTAATAGTTTCTCTGGGTTGTTGTACTGAAATTGTATCTGTGCTGTTATCTTTAAGAGTATCGCTTAATTGTGTGGAGCTTGATTTTGGTTTTGTTTGCTGATTTGGATCGGGGGCTGTTATATAAAGCCATAAAACCAATATCGCACCAATTAAAATAAAAGCAATTGTAGTTTGTTTATCCATTTACTTGCTCAAGTTTATATAATCTTTTTATCAGATGTGTCAGATGGAAGTTTTAATATTAAAAATAGAATGTTCAAAAGGTTCCTGTTAAATATTATCGGCAACTTTATTAATCAACTCTATAACATCACTCATAACATCTTTTAGATATAACTTCTTATTTTTTCTCTCAGTAAGTTTATACGGTGAAAAAATCAGTAAAAGTTCTATCTTTTTTTCTGATGCTTTTTCAACAAGTTGTTTTTTATTTAGTCTGTAAGATTCTTTTATTAATCTTTTTAGCCTGTTTCTCCAAACTGCCTTTCCGGATTTTTTCGAGATTGCTGCTGCAATCTTAACTCCATTGTATTCTGCATTAATATTAACGCAATAATTAAGTTTCAGTAACGAATCTGAGCTAAAAATAATTTTTCCGGAGTTATAAACCTTATCAAAATCTTTTTTCTTTTTAACCCTTTCGTTCTGGTTTAAAGAAAAATTCCTCAAGGTTTTTATTTCTCATCACTAACTGTAAGTCTTTTTCTGCCTTTTGCTCTTCTGCTGGCTAAAACTTTTCTGCCGTTTTTAGTTTTCATTCTTTCTCTGAAGCCATGCTTATTTTTTCTTTTTCTATTGCTTGGCTGAAATGTACGCTTCATTATTTACTCCTATTCTACATAAAGTCTGCAAAAATATAGATAGATTCATAGTTTTACAACAATTTGAAGATTTATATAATACTTATTGTGACTTATAATTTGTAAAGATATAAGAAAATTAACGCTTAGCTGATAATTAAATAATATTTACAAAAATAAATTTTAAATAGTAAAAGATTTTTCATCCGGAAATTTGCTGATAGATAAATTTGTGTCTATCTTTTACCACGAATGCTTAAACAATTTGATCGTTTATAACTTGTTGATAATTTAGCGGTGTGAAAATGTTTCACGACATAAACTGTCATTTTTTTGATGTAAAATTTACTTGTATTTGTTTAAGAACATTAAAATAATTTTTGTAATTATTTATAAGATAGTGGGTTAGCCTGTTTTGGGTGATGTTGATAACTTGTTAACTGCTTAAAGGCTTTGGCTTTACTATCTTCTAATTAACTATTTATTTGAACTTTTTTCTAATACTCTCAGTGTGGATAACTCAAAATTTGTTAACCTGGAATTAACTCAAAAGTCAGAAAATCTGGACGCTAATTCTGTTTGGAAAAAGTGTCTAACCATCATTAAAGAAAATGTTACTTTAATGACTTACAACACCTGGTTTTTACCTATCAGACCTGTTAGCCTCGTTCAGAATACACTTAAGGTACAATTACCAAATCCTTTTTTCTGGGAATGGATTGATGAACATTTCAGTACTATTGTTAAGAAGACTATTTATGATGTTTTAGGACCAGACGGAAAACTTTCATATATAATTGCTGATGAAAAAGAACTAAAGAAAGACGAAATCTTTAATTCAACAATTACTCCAAATACAATAACTTCTAAACCTGTCGAAACAAAAAAACCTTCTCATGAAACTAACTTAAATCCGCGCTATAAATTTGAGAATTTTATAAAAGGCGAAGGCAATCAGTTAGCAAGGGCTGCTGCAGGTGCTATCAGTGATAATCCGGGAGGAACTTCATTTAATCCATTTTTTGTTTACGGCGGTGTTGGTTTAGGCAAAACTCATTTAATACAATCAATTGGAAACAGCATTGTTGAAAAGTTTCCGGAAAAGAAAGTAATCTATTTATCATCTGATTCTTTTACTGTGGAGTTCGTCGAAGCTATTCAATCTAACCGCGTTAATGAATTCTCAGGATTTTATAGAAATATGGATGTGTTGATAATTGATGATATTCAATTCTTAACCGGTAAGGAAAAAACACAGGATTTATTCTTTCACATTTTTAACACGCTTCATCAATCCAGAAAACAAATTATTTTATCCAGCGATAAACCACCAAAAGAACTAAAAGGTTTGGATGAAAGATTAATCTCAAGATTTCAATGGGGTTTATCTGCAGATATTCAGCCGCCAGAATTAGAAATGCGTATCGCAATTCTTAAAAATAAAGCTGAAGACTATGGTATGATGATTTCAACGGAAATATTGGAATACCTGGCTAATAATATTACTTCAAATATAAGAGAGCTGGAAGGTTCTTTGATAAAGCTTTTAGCCAATGCTTCATTAAATTCCAAAGAGATCACTCTTGACCTGGCAAAAAGAACTGTTAAAGAAATCGCAACAGACAGAAAAATAAATATTACTATTGATGATATAAGCAGGATAATTTGTACACAACTTAATATTCCGGAAAATAAGATCAGAGAAAAGACCCGCAAAAAAGAAATTGTGCTTGCCAGACAACTTGCTATGTATTTTGCTAAGGAATTAACTAAAAATTCACTTAAAACAATTGGACTTCACTTTGGTGGAAGAGATCATTCAACAGTAATACATGCCTGCAATAATGTTGAACAAATGCGCAATTCCGACCCATCAATGAACGATTTAATTGATAGTATTAGAAATAAACTAAAGCTTAATTATTCCTGAAATTTTTACCTTCATAACATAAGGCTCTTTTAAGAGCCTTTGTTTTTCTCGGTAATTCTAACTTTTTAAGATGTTAACAATATGTTAATTGGTGGTATATAATTTGTTAATTTTATTGTGGTTTTATGGAATTAACGAATTATGTTAAGTTATTAACATTATGTTAAATACCCTTTGTTGATAAGATTTTATTAGCAGAGGATATAAATAAAATAATTCAGTTATTTCCACATATTAACATTGTTATTATAATTATTAAATAAGATAGAATAATTCAAATAATTATAATTATTGTGTTAATGTATTTGTTATTACAATTGTTTAATTTCAAAACAGAGAAATTTATAAATAAGCAAACTATAAAAATTCAGAGGCTTTTATGAAAAAACATAAAGTTATACTTTTATCAATATTAGTTCTTTCTGTAATAAGCTTTACAAGTTGTGAACCATTTCTGGTAAATAAGATTACTGTAAGAAACCTTGCTGCAGCTGAAGTTCAGTTTAATTTACGAGCAAAAACTTATTTAATTCCAAGTGGTGAAACATTGGTTCTGGACGATTTTAAAAAGGGAACATTTAATTATTATTCTACTTTTTCACTTCCGGCAGGAGTAACAGGTGTAGAAACAGAAGGTGATTTTGAAGGCGAAGTTACTTTAAATGCAGGAACAGAAATTTTATTTGTTTATAAGAGTACCATAGCAGATAATAAATATTCAATTTCTGTTTATAAAATGTCCTCAGATGATGTAAACCGTCCCGATCCTTTTGGCGGTGATAAATAAATTATCATTTTTATTACAAAATAATTAAAGAGCTGATAAAAAATTTTGTCAGCTCTGTCTTTCATTTCCAAAAAAAATATCATTTTCCATTCACTTTATATCTTAATTTTATTGAGATTAGGCTCTAATTTTAGTATTTTCGTATGCTTTAAAAGGAGTTTTAATCATGGATTTTAAGATAAACAGTAAGGTTTTAGAAAAACTATTATCAAAAGTTATTCCTGCAGTTCCATCACGCACACCAATGTCTATCCTTGAAAATTTTCTGTTTGAAATTAAAGATGGATTATTAACTGTAAGTGCTACTGATATGGAGATAGCATTAAGATCTTCTATCAACATTACTGCGGAGAAGAATGTTAAGATGATTATTTCTGCCAGGCTGCTTTATGATATAATAAGGAATCTTGATGATGCTCTGATAAGTTTTACAATTGATACAAAAGGAAAAGTAAAAATTAATACTGATAAAGGAGTTTATAATTTAAGCTATTCTCCGTCAGAAGATTATCCGGAAATACCTTCTGTATCAAAAGAAAAGGAAGTTCTGATTAATGGAGCTGATCTGAAGAAAGCTTTAGATCAAACAGCTTTTGCTATGAGTAAGGAAGATATGCGTCCGCCTATGACGGGAACACTTTTAGAGTTTTCACCCGAGGGATTAAAATTTGTTACAACCGATGGACACAGACTTGTTAAATTTATTAATCAATTGATTGTAACAGAAATACTGGAGCAATATATAATTCCTGAAAGAGCAATTTCGGTTTTACTTAAATCGTTAGGTGATCAGGATGTTAAAATTTATTTAAGTAAAACATACGCTTCATTTCATATAAACGAATTGGAATTTATTACCAGACTAATCGGTGAAAAATATCCGGCATATAACAGCGTTATTCCGCTGGAGAATGAAAATATTCTTACTGTTAACCGCTCTGAACTTCTGTCAACCATAAGAAGAATGATTCTCTTCTCAAGTTCAAATCCAAAACAGGTTAAGTTTAATATAAAAAGTAATTCACTTGATGTTTCCGCAGAAGATGTTGATCATGGTTCTGATGCTATTGAGACAATTGTTTGTGATTATAAGGGTGATTCGATGGAAATAGGATTTAACACAAACTACGTTAATGATATTCTATCTCACCTGGAAGGAGAACAGGTTACATTCAAATTGCATTCTCCTACCAAAGCAGGAATCATAGAACCGGTTCAGAAACTGGAAAATGAAGATGTGATGATGTTACTAATGCCGGTGCGAATTAATAACTAAGATGATTCTGAGCGGGATATCGTTAAAAAATTTTAGAACTCATAAAAACGCAAACCTGAAATTTTCTGAAAATTTAAACTATTTAGTTGGCGGCAATGGAGAAGGTAAAACAACGGTATTAGAAGCCGCCTATTATTTATGCACTACAAAAAGTTTTAATTCAAAAGATTCTGAAGTTGTAAATTTTGATGAACAGGAATTTGAAATACTAGGTAAATTTAAAGACTTAACTGAGGATAATATAAGAATCTATTTTTCATTATCAGATAACCGCAAACACTATTTTCAAAACGATAAATTGATTTCGAGAAATTCACAAATAATAGGTAAATATCCGGTAGTTTTTCTTTCACCAGCTGATCATCAAATAACACAGGGTTCTCCATCTGAAAGGAGAAAATTTGTTGATTCAATAATTTCTCAGGCAAGCTCAACTTATTTAAGTATCTTACTTGATTATAACCGAGTGCTTAAACAACGATCAGCAGTTTTAGCAAGATTAAAAGAAAATTACGATAAACAAATAATGCTTGAACTGGATGCCTGGACAGAAAAGCTTATTGATGGCGGTATAGAATTAATTAATTACAGAAAGAAATTTGTAAGTGAGTTTAATGATTATATCAAAAACTCTTATTTAAGAATCGTTGAGCTATCTGAAATTCCTGATATGAAATATGAGTGTAATATAAACGATCAATATAATATTGCAGAAAGTTTCAGAGCTATATTATCTGAAAAAAGAAACGAAGAAATAAAAAGAGCTGCTAATCTCGTTGGTCCTCATAGAGATGATTATATCTTTACTATTAATGGAATTAATCTTAAAACTTATGGTTCTCAGGGACAGCATAAAACATTTCAGGCATCAATAAGATTTGCTGAATTTTTTTATCTTAAAAATATAACAGGTAAAAAACCTATTTTTCTTCTTGATGATTTATTTGGAGAATTAGATGCATATCGCGCTGGTAAAATCAGTATGTATCTTAAAGAGGTTGGTCAGGCTTTTATAACATTAACCGATTTTGCTGATTTTAAGTTTCTTTCAAAAGAAGAAAAAGATTTGATTATTAAACTTGCTAACGGAACTATTACTTATGCCTGAGGACTTTAAAAGTCTAAAAGAAGTTTTTAATACTGAACCAGGACTAAAAAAAATAAAATCTATAGTTGATGAAAACAGAGTAGTAAATGATTTTAAAACTATTTTTCCTGAGTTTAATAAAGTAGCGAAAGCTGTTAAAGTACAGAACAAAGTTCTTACACTTAAAGTTGAAAATGCTGCATGGCGTAACGAACTTAAGTTTAAAGAAAACCTGATAATAGAAAAGATCAATAATTTCTATAAGGGAGAGAAAATAAATAAAATTAAGTTTTCAGCCAGATAATTTTAATGGAATCAAAAGGATAAGAAGTATCTATGACAAAAGCACAAAACAATTCAAGCGATTATAGTGCAAAGAGTATAAATGTATTAAAAGGTCTTGAAGCAGTTCGCAAGCGTCCGGCAATGTATATCGGAGATGTCAGCTCAAGAGGCTTGCATCATCTGATTAACGAAGTTGTTGATAACAGTATCGACGAAGCATTGGCAGGATTTAATGATCGGGTAATTGTAACATTAAAAAAAGATGGAATTGTCTCTGTAGAAGACAGAGGAAGAGGAATTCCTGTTGATATTCATCCTGTCGAAAAGCGTTCTGCTCTTGAAGTTGTAATGACAGTGCTCCATGCCGGAGGAAAATTTGACAAAAATTCTTATAAGGTTTCAGGCGGCTTACATGGTGTTGGAGTATCGGTTGTTAATGCTCTTTCAGAATGGATGACAGCAGAAGTAAGAAGAGATAATAAAATATATTTTCAGAAATATGTCCGCGGAGTACCGGAAGATAAAGTTAAACAAAAAGGAACTTATAAAGGCGATCAGACCGGAACTATTATAACCTTTAAACCAGACACAGAAATCTTTAAAGTAACAAAGTTCAATTTCGAAACAGTTGCTGAAAGAATGCGGGAACTCGCTTATTTAAATAAAGAAGTTACTATGATTCTGAAAGATGAAATTGAAGGTCAGGAGGAATCATACAGATTTAAAGGCGGCTTAGTAGATTTTGTTAAATACCTTGATGAACATCGAACGGCTATGCATAAGCCGATTTATATTGAGGGAGAAAAAGAAAACACACCTGTTGAAATTGCTTTTGAATACAGTGATTCATATTCAGAAAATATTCATACCTATGTTAATAATATAAATACAATTGAAGGCGGAACGCATCTCGTTGGGTTCAGAACTGCGCTTACAAGAACCTTTAATAACTATGCAAACAAAAACGGACTGATTAAAGAGAACAGCAAAATAACTCTAAGCGGCGATGATTTTAAAGAAGGACTTACTGCAGTAATTTCAGTTAAAGTATTGGAACCTCAGTTTGAAGGACAAACAAAAACAAAACTTGGCAACAGCGAAGTAAAATCTATTGTAGAAACTATCGTTGGTGAAAAACTTTCTGAGTTCCTTGAGGAAAATCCATCTGTTGGCAAAAAGATAATTGAAAAATGTGTTCGTGCTGCAGAAGCAAGAGAAGCAGCCCGCAAAGCAAGAGATTTAGTTAGAAGAAAAAATGCACTGGACTCAATGCATCTGCCGGGTAAGCTTGCTGATTGTTCAATCAACGATCCTGAACATTGTGAGATTTACATTGTGGAAGGTGATTCTGCCGGTGGTTCTGCAAAGCAAGGAAGAGACAGAAGGTTCCAGGCAATCTTACCAATCAAAGGAAAAATTCTTAATGTAGAAAAAGCAAAGCTCAATAAAATTCTGGAGAACCAGGAAATACAGGCGATGATTGCTGCAATAGGTGCTGGTATTGGAGAGGAGTTTAATCCTGAAAAATCCCGATATGGAAAAATTATCTTAATGACTGATGCGGATGTGGATGGAAGTCATATCAGAACATTACTTTTAACTTTCTTCTACAGACATATGAAGGATCTTATTACTACAGGAAAAATTTATATTGCTCAGCCACCACTTTATAAAATTAAAAAAGGGAAAGAAGAACATTACGCTTTTGATGATGACGAAAGAGATAAAATACTAAAGCAATATAAGAAAGATTTAAAAGCAAAATCAGGAAACGGAGCTGACACCGAAACAGATGAAGAAGGACAACCAAAAGGTGTCGTTATTTCAAGATACAAAGGTCTTGGCGAAATGAATCCGGAACAACTGTGGAGCACAACTATGAATCCCGAAACCAGAACAGTGCTTCAGGTAAGCGTAGATAGTGCAGCTGCAGCTGATAAGATTTTTGAAACTCTTATGGGCGATGCTGTTGAACCGAGAAGAGACTTTATAGAGAAGCATGCTAAGTATGCTAATCTTGATATATAGAAATTTTTATTAATGTAATCAGAAAATTTTATGACAACAATATTTGAGAAAATACTTCCAAGGACTTTAGAAGATGAAATGAAATCGTCCTACATTGATTATGCAATGAGCGTTATTGTTGCTCGCGCACTGCCCGATGTAAGAGACGGCCTGAAACCTGTGCATAGAAGAGTTTTATTTGGAATGCACGAACTTGGATTGCCTTACAACAGACCATATAAAAAATCTGCAAGAATCGTTGGTGAAGTTCTCGGTAAATATCATCCACACGGGGATAGTGCCGTTTATGATACAATGGTTAGAATGGCTCAGGAGTGGTCATTGCGATATACTTTGGTGGATGGGCAAGGCAACTTTGGATCGGTTGATGGCGATTCACCCGCTGCAATGCGTTACACAGAAGCAAGACTTGCAAGAATTGCTGATGAAATGCTTCGCGATCTTGATAAGAACACAGTTGATTTTGTTTCAAACTTCGATGAGTCGCTGCAAGAACCAACCGTTATGCCTTCTTATCTTCCTAATTTATTGATCAATGGCGCAAGTGGAATTGCGGTTGGAATGGCAACAAACATTCCTTCACACAATATATCTGAAGTAATTGATGGTTGTGTTGCTTTAATTGATAATCCGAAAGCCACCTCTGCAGACTTAATGAAAATAATTAAAGCTCCGGATTTTCCAACGGGTGGAATAATTTATGGATACGAAGGTGTTAAAGACGCTTACTTAACCGGCAGAGGCAGAGTTGTAATTCGTGCAAAAGCAAATGTGGAAACACTTAAGAACGATAGAGAAAATATTGTTATAACAGAAATTCCTTATCAGGTTAATAAAGCAACCCTGATTGAAAAAATAGCTGACCTTGTAAAAGAAGGCAAGATAAATGATATATCAAACATCAGAGATGAATCTGACCGTGATGGAATGCGAATAGTTGTTGAGCTTAAGCGCGATGCCCAGCCTGCAGTTATTTTAAATCAGTTGTTTAAGCACACCCAAATGCAGGTTACTTTTGGTGTTATAATGCTTGCACTTGTTAATGGCGTTCCAAAAGTGTTGACTCTTCAGGAAATGATTCAGCATTTTCTTGATCATAGAATGGAGGTGTTGATCCGCAGAACAAAATTTGATTTGGATGCTGCAGAAAAGCGAGCACACATTTTAGAAGGCTATATAATTGCTCTTGATAATATCGATGAAGTAATAGAGACAATTAAAAAATCCAGAGATGTTGAAACTGCAAAAACAAACTTAATGAGAAAATTTAAGTTGAGTGAAATTCAGGCAAAAGCAATTCTGGATATGAGATTGCAACGCTTAACTGGATTAGAACGAAAGAAAATAGAAGATGAATATAAAGAGACAATAAAATTAATTGAGAAGCTGAGAGGAATTTTAGAGAACGAAAGAACAAGAAAGAAAATTATCAAAGACGAACTTCTTGCTCTTAAAGAAAAATACGGTGATGAACGCAGAACAGAAATCATAAAAGATTATAAAGAGTTTTCTTTAGAAGATATTATAGCCGAAGAAGACGTTGTGGTTACTATTTCTCACGGTGGCTTTATCAAACGTTTTCCTGTAAGCGGCTACAGAAGACAAGGACGCGGTGGTAAGGGTGTAACTGGGGTCGGAACAAAGGAAGATGATTTTATCGAACATATGTTTGTTGCATCAACTCATCAATACATTTTATTCTTTACAGACAAAGGAAGATGTTATTGGTTAAAAGTTCACGAAGTGCCAGAGGGCGGAAGAACAGCTAAGGGCAGATCAATTGTTAATCTTCTTGAAAAAGAAAAAGAAGAAAACATCACTGCATTTGTAGCGGTTAAAGAGTTTCGAGAAGATCAATATCTGATGATGGCAACAGAAAAAGGCACGATTAAAAAAACAGTTCTTTCTGCTTACGGCAATGTTCGTAAAGGCGGAATTAATGCAATCAACCTTGTTCCCGGCGACAGACTTATTGAAGTTAAAATGACAGATGGAAAAAACGATATTGTAATCGGAACTAGAAACGGTTTTGCAATTCGCTTTAATGAAAAAGATGTTCGCGATATGGGAAGAACCGCTACAGGTGTTCGTGGTGTAAGGCTTGGCAAAGATGATCGCGTTGTTGGGCTGCTGGTTATAAAGAACGATAAAACTACAGTTTTGGTTGTTACAGAAAAAGGTTATGGCAAGCGCTCAGATATAAATGATTACAGAATTACAAGACGCGGCGGAAAAGGTGTTATTACCGTCAAAACAACAGATAAAGTTGGAAAGATGATTGCGATGATGGAAGTTGTTGATCGTGATGAACTTGTTATAATTTCTACACAGGGAATGGTAATCAGACAAAGCGTTAAAGATTTGCGTGTTATGGGAAGAAACACTCAGGGCGTCAGAGTGATTCGTCTTAATGAAGGCGATTCTATTGCAGACATTGCTCGTGTTGTTCCTGAAGAAGACGAAGGAATAAATGGCAATGGAAATGGAAATAATGACCAGCCCTTATTAAGCTAATATTTGGATAATTGTTATTTTAACAAGAAATCGCCTCTTTTAGGGGCGATTAGTAGTGTAAATAATTTTGTGTAAATGGTTAAACTAAGAAATTAGCTAAGTGCTGTGGAGCGTAGCGGAACAGCACTTAGCTTGGCGAAAATCCAATATGGGTTTTTCCGATAGAGTCCTTTG
>Ga0116185_1002675_pt1 | contig 16251 bp, 16 predicted proteins | sample AD_JPNNA7_MetaG_FD_89754 | JGI IMG/M metagenome (GOLD analysis project Ga0116185, IMG submission 89754) | Active sludge microbial communities of municipal wastewater-treating anaerobic digesters from Japan - AD_JPNNA7_MetaG | ecosystem: Engineered > Bioreactor > Anaerobic > Digestate | place... | reverse complement strand
TTTATTAAATATCAGTGTCCTTTCCACTGGATTAAATTGAAAAGGTGAGATAAATAATGAAGCTGTTTTTAAATATCTGAAAATTGCTGTTGAATTTATACTGGCAGAATTAGTAGGAAAATAATTGTTGATTCCATAAACATCCTGATTATATCTAATGCTTTTATAAGGTTGATCGGCAGAATCAGGTGTTGCAATTACAAATTTATCTTTTATAAAGTCCTTTTTTTCATCCAGTATCGTTACCTTAGCTTCAGAATTCAATGGAATACCAACATTATAGTATCTTGTAGGTAAATAGGGATTACCAGGATCCTGAATCGGAAACATTGGATCAACAATTTTTGTGAATTTTATTCCCTCAATGAAAAAATCTTCAATGTTAAATTTATTCTCAAAATTAAATTCGAGAATAATGTGGTCTTTATCTGATTCAATTACTTTATAATCCTGAATTAAAGACTGACTAAATGTTATAATTTGAAAAAATACAAGGCTTAAAAAAATATTAAGATATAATTTCATAATTATTTATCCGAAAGATTTGATTGAAGAAAACTTGCGAAAAAATAGTTTTTATCAAGACTGTAAACAAGGTCAAAAAAAAGGGGAAATTAATCTCGTATCATCAGGATAAAAACTATATATTACCTTTGTTTGTAATTATTACCCAAAAGGTGATAACGAATATTTTAAAGTCTTCCCAGAATGTTTCATTGCTATAATATGCAATCTCCATTTCGTTTCTTTGCTCAGGTGTTAAAGTTTGTCTGCCTTTGATTTGAGATATGCCGGTTATACCTGGTAAAAAATCAAATACTTTTTGATGCTCTTTAGAGTAGGTAGATGTTATACTTGTGATTTCAGGTCTTGGTCCGATTATACTCATCTCCCCTTTCAATACATTAAATATCTGAGGCAGTTCATCAATACTGGTTCTTCTTAAAAATTTTCCAACACGTGTTATTCTCGGATCATTTAATTGTGTAATACCAGGACCATGAAGCAATGCATTATCTATCATACCTCTGAATTTTATCATCTTAAAAGGTTTACCTTTTAAACCAGTTCTTTCATGTAAAAAAAACACAGGACCTTTGGAATCAATTTTAATAGCTAATGCAGTAAATAATAAGATTGGTGAAAAAAGAATAAGTGTAAATAAACTGATGATTATGTCAGTAATTCTTTTTAAAGAGCTTCCCTGTTTACCCATAAAAGAAAAATTATCTTCTATGTTTATTTAAAACTTCTCTGACTACTGTAATAACCTTTTCAACACTTTGTTCAGTCATACCGGGATAGATTGGCAATGATACTAATCTTGGAAAAGCTGCAGATGCTACAGGATAGTTTTTATCATCCAGTTTAAATGTTTCATTATAATAAAGATGCTGATGGACAGGCATAAAATGAACTCCAACTCCCACATTGTTAGCTTTCAATTCTTCAATAATCTGGGCTCTGTTTTTGTTTAACATATTCAGATTTAACCTAACAGGAAAAAGATGCCAGGAAGATTCTCTATCCTTTTTAATAGTAGGAAGCGTCATTAAATCCAGGTCTTTGAAAGCTTCAAAATATTTTGCGGCAATGCTTTTCCTTGATTCCCACATCATATCAACTTTCTTGAGCTGCGGTAAACCTAAAGAAGCTTGTAGATCAGTAAAATTATATTTGTAGCCGGGTGCAACCACTTCGTAATACCAGGAACCAGACTCGCTGTATCTTTTCCAGGCATCTCTGTTTATTCCATGTAATCGCATAATGGCACAACGCTCAGCAATCTCTAAATCATTAGTACAAATCATTCCGCCTTCTCCGGTAGAAAGTGTTTTAGTTGCATAAAAACTAAAACAGGTTACATCAGAGATTGTACCGATCTTTTTGCCTTTATAAGTAGCAGGTAATGAATGTGCAGCATCTTCAAGTAATTTTAAATTGTGTGCTTTTGCAATTTCCTGGATTTCATCGAGATCGCAAGGTTGACCGCCATAGTGAACGGGAATAATAGCTTTTGTTTTTGGTGTTATTGCTTTCTCAATTTCTTTTAGAGAAATATTAAGTGTGTCTTCATCAACATCAACAATAACTGGTTTTGCACCAAAATAACATACAATTTCTGCAGTTGCAGGAAAAGTCATTGTTGGAACAATAACTTCATCACCTTTTTCAATTCCAAAAGCTTCCAGAGTTAAATGACCGGCAGCCGTCCAGGAATTAACAGCAACAGATTTTTTGGCGCCTATATACTTATTAAATTCTTCTTCAAACTTGATTGTTTTAGGTCCCATGCTAAGCCAGCCGGAACGTAAAGTATCAACCATTTCATTAATTTCTTCTTCAGAGATAAATGGTTTGTGGAATAATAAGTAATCTTTATTCATAAAAAATTCTGTTGTAAATACAGTTAAAAGATAATAATAAGATTCAGTAAGTAAAAGTTACTTCTTTATATTATATAATATTCCTCAAAAATGAAGACAAAGATAATAATATATTTAATTTTTCAAAATTAGCTTACAAATTTTTATTGAAATAAAAAATCGAAATCAATAAATATTTTCAAAATTTTTTTTCAGAAACTTAATAACTCTAATATTATTTCTTACATCTGTCGGTAGGTTTACAATATTTTTAGCTATTTTAGATGAAACAGGATATTCAATATTTTTAAAAAACCATTTACTTAAATCTTCTTCAACCGGATGAAGCGGCGAAATAAACCAGTCACCTAAGGTTATCCTCATCTTTCTTGCAGATTCATTAAATAATTGTCTGTCCTTAACTAACAACGGATATTTAAGAAACATATGATTTTTAAAATACTTTTCTTCTACGTGATTCTTATTATTCGATTTTAGAAAATCTGTATAGTCTTTTGCATTCTTCAATCTTAATTCATTTAATTTCTTTAAATGTTTAAGACTTTTTATTCCAGCTTTTAACTGAGTTTTTGAAATATCTTTAAAATATGATTCAGGCATTTTTGTTGAATTTAATTCATTTCCCTGATTGGAACCAAGAATAAAATTATTTTTACTCAGGAATCTGTAAAATGCAACTAATAAAGGCTGAGTAAATTTATTAACAGCAAACTTTCTGAATATTAATAAGAATCTCAATAAAATTATTTCACCAATTCCAGGTTTTACTTTTACAGATTCAAGTATTTTTAGTTTAGAAAATAATTCATCGTTACCAACATATAAAAAACCACCAATGCCTGTTGAAAATGGTTTATTCCATTGAGTTGAATAAAATGCAGCATCGCAATAGGAGCCATTTGGTTTTCCATTGTAGTATCCTCCAAAACCGTGTGTGCAATCTTCGATAGTATAAAGATTATACTTTTTAGCAATTGAGAGAATCTCTTCTATATTAGATGAAAGTCCAAATGTATTCTGACATACTATTACTTTTGTCTTTTCTGTAATTGCTGATTCAATAAGTGATACATTCATATTGAAAGTTGATTCTTCAACATCAATATAAACAGGTTTTAATCCAGCATATATTATAGCATTTGGAACCACCACACAAGTTAAAGCTGGAATAATAACTTCATCATCTTTATTTAATTCCATTGCTTTAAGAATTGCATATAAGGCAACTCTTCCTTTCCAATACAGGAATATTTTCCCAGGATCACATTCTAAAAATTGAGAAATTAATACTTTATATTTACCTTCGAGCATAAATGAATAATCAAGTGATAGCATTTAAAAAATCTTTAGATAAGACACTATAGTCGTGATATTTTAAACAATATCTTTTTCCATTGTTGCCGAACTCTAATAACTCAGCATCAGATTTCGAAATTAAAATTTTAACAGCTTTCACTATTTCATCAGTATTCTCTGGTTCAATCGACAAACCACAACCTGCATCTTTAACAATATCATTACCGGCTTTAATCGCTTGAATTATTGGTTTACCTGCCATCATATAATCAAATAATTTATTCGGACTAACTCCAAATCGAAAGACTGGCTGATATTGTAATCCAATATAAAGGATATCAACTTTATTTAACAAAGCCGGTATATATTTCTTTGAGATAGCTGGCAGAAAAATTATATTTTGTAAATGATTTAATTTTGCGTGTTTAATTAGATTTTCCTTCTCTTGACCATTACCAATCATTAATAATACTATATTCTCATTTTGTAAGTATTTCATAGCATCAACTAAATAAAATAAAGCATTCGCAATACCATGGTTACCAGCGTAGGTAATTATTTTTGTGTTTTTAAGTTTCAGATTACTAATAGCATTTTCATATTCTTCAGGTAGAGGTATATTAATATTCCAATCTTCTACATAAATACCATTAGGAATATGAACAAATTTACCTGGTTTTAAGCCATGTTTTAACATATATTCTTCTGTTTTGGGTAAGATAGAAACGACTAAATTTGAATTTTTATAAGCAAAATTTTCAGCTTTTTGCATAAAAAAAATAAAGGGGTGGTACTTAGAAAATCCACCCATTTCTTGAGGTGATAATGGCCATAAATCGTGAACTTCAAAAACAAGCTTAGATTTTGAATATGAAGCAATTTTTTTTGCATAATAAATATCAAAAACAAATGTAGACGAGGTTATAACTACATCTGGACTAAAATCTTTTGCTATCTTTTTCCAATTTATAGCTAAATGATACATAAACGAAATGATATTTATAATTCTTTTATGATTATTATTACTATATGATGGCGTTTTAAAAACAACATAGTTTATCCCATCAGTCGTAATTTTTTGGACTTTCCTAGAAGTATCGAATTGTTTAAATCTTAAATGCGTAAAAGAAGCTGTAACTATTAAAACCTTATTATTGTATTGTTCCCATTCTTTGGCTAAGTAATACGCCCGATATTCCATACCAAGAGAAGGACCTCCGGCATAATGATTAATTATTAAAATATTCATATCGCAAGATTATCTACTATTATTTGTGCTGCTTTACCTTTTCCAAATAAATCAATATTAAAATCAGAAACAAGAGCTTTACTTTTATTAAAACAATCAACAATAAATTTTGTATTAGTTCCACATATCAGATTAAAACCATTATTCACTAATTCTACCCATTCAGTTTCATTCCTCAAAGTAAGGCAATATTTCTGCAAAAAAAATGCTTCTTTTTGCAATCCACCACTATCAGTCATCACCAATGTACAATTATTCAAAAGATATAACATTTCAAGATATCCAATTGGATTAATGATGTTAACTCGATCATTTAATAAGACATCTAATTTTAGTTCTCTAATTTTCTTTTTTGTACGAGGATGTAATGGTAATATTATTTCTATTTCTTCAGTAATGCTATTTAACGCTGAAAATATAGACTTAAGAATATTTTCATCTTCTGTATTTTCTTCTCTATGTATTGTACATAATACAAATTTATCAGGAATCTTTATCTTTGGTTTAATCTGAAAAGGAGCAAACAATCTCAAAGCATCCAACATTACATCACCACTCTTAATAATATTACAATTAAACCTATTAAATCCTTCATCCATCAAATTTTTTACTGCTGTATCTGTAGGGCAAAATAAAAGACTACTCAATCTATCTGTAATTATTCTATTAACTTCTTCAGGCATTCTCATATTAAACGATCTTAAACCAGCTTCAATATGTACTATTTTAACACTCAATTTTGAAGCTGCTATTGCACCTGCCAGTGTAGAATTAGTATCTCCATACAAAATGACATAATCTGGTTTTTCTTTAAGAAGTATTATTTCTATTTCCTCAATCATTCTACCAGTCATTGCACCATGACTTAATTTGTTAATATTCAAAAAATAATCTGGTTTTTGAATTTTCAATTGATCGAAAAAGATATCGTTCATATCTTTACTAAAATGCTGTCCAGTATGAATAATTATCTCAGTGATTTCTTTCTTTACTAATTCTCGACTTACTGGAACAGATTTTATAAATTGAGGACGAGCACCAATTATTGTTACTATTTTCAAATTGATTAGGAATGTTTTTTTATAATTTAATTTTGATTAATTACTCTTGCTGGAACACCTACAGCAATTACATCATCAGGAATATTTCTATTAACTAATGAAGCAGCACCAATGATAGCATTTCTACCTATAACAATTCCATCTTTTCCGGCAACGACAGTAACCCTCATACCTAAATAAGCTTTCTCTTTAATATGAATAAATGTATGTTCCTGATTAATACCATGTAGAGAAAAATAACATCCGTAAGAGATTACAGCATTATCTTCAATCACAGTCTTTTTGGGTTCTAAATCATCCAGATAACACTTCATACCAATAAATACTTTTTTACCAATATTATATCCAATAAGGTTTCTATATAACCATCTCCTAATGCCCGCAAACGGAATGTTTGGTATCAGTACAACGTTAAAATATTTTCGTATCGGTTTCCAAATAATTAACCAGAACGGAAATTTGGCATAATATGGAACAGGTTTATTAAACAATTTATAATATAATTCAAGAAGTAACATTCAAAGTCGTTTAATCATTAGATTGTTAATTGCCATCTAGTACAATAAAATAAATTTATATTTATACTATAGTAGTATAAATAATTTATTATTTTTTTCATATATGAAAATTCTTTTAATAGCAGTAAACCCTAGTACTTTTGTTCTAAGAGATTATCAAATACTCAAGACAAAATATGATACAACTTTATATATCTATAATAACCGGTCATTTAAAACTTTACTTAATTTAATTAAAGAACATCATTTAGTTATTTTTTGGTTTGCAAGCATCCGTTTCTTTTTGCCAACCATATTAGCAAAATTATTTAATAAAAAAATAGTTACAATTGCAGGCGGATATGATGTCTCAAAAGTTGAGAGCGGCTCAATGCAGTCTATTTGGAAATCTATTATTGTTAATTTCATTTTAAACCAATCTAATAGAGTTATAGCTATTTCAAAATCAAGTTTAAATGAAATTAAAATGAACTGCAGAATTAATTTCAAAAAGGTCAACATGATTTATCATGGATTTGCGCCTGTAAATAATATTAACTTAACACAGAAAAGAAATATTATTCTTACTATCGGTTACATAGATGATCTCAGTTTCACACGCAAAGGAATTGATAGATTTTTTGATTTAGCTGATAGAATGCCCGATATTGAATTCCACTTTATTGGAACCCTAACATTAAAAAATATAATCAAAGAAGTGCCCACAAATATTATTCAGCATGGTCAATTAAAAACAACTGATGATAAGTTCATAAAACTATTAAATGAAACTAAAGTATATTTCCAATTATCCAAACACGAATCTTTCGGTTGTTCTGTAGCTGAAGCAATGCAATACGGTTGTGTCCCTATAATTACCAACTATTATTCATTACCTGAAGTTGTTGGTGATTGTGGGATGATTATTTCAGATCTGGACAATTTAGAGGAAATTAAAAATAAAGTGCTGTATATCTTTAATAATTACAATGAAAGTTGGGGTAATAAGTGTATAAACAGAATAAAGGATACATTTAATCTAAACGAAAGATCAACACAAATGTTAAAAATAGTAAGCGAACTATTGTAATTCCGGATGTGTTCTTAACCACTTTTCTGCTATATATATTCGTGCAATTTCAAAGAAACTAATATTCTTTTTACCTGATAAAAAGTAATCATAATAATCAAGAAATTTCTTGTCTTCAATGTAGCCAGTTTTACTTAAAATGCTTGTCTTAAAACATTCTTTAATATCGGATTTAAACTCATTTTTAAGCCACATTTCTTCTGGTATCGTAAACCCTTTTTTATCTCTTCTCCATTTAATCTTATGCGGCATTTGATCAAAGGAATTTCGTAAAATATACTTATTCCATCCTTTTCTGAACTTAAATCTAATATCAAGATTCAAGAAAAACTCAACTAATCTGTGATCCAAAAAAGGTAATCTGGTTTCTAACGAATGAGCCATTGAATTTCGGTCTTCGTATCTGGTTAAAATAGGAATAGAATATTTATCAATATCCTTTATTTGTGATTCCTTAATACTATTTACCTCCCAAATCTTTTCCTCATTAAGATATGGCTTTAATAAGAAATTCTTTTTCTTCGAGTAACCTGGTATATACCTTTTTGCTAAGGAAATTCGGAAACGCATAATCATTGTTCTTTGAATAAGAGATAAAAATATTTGATTAAAAAGCTCAAGATATTCTTTCTCTTGAGAAAGCTTTTTTAGATGATAGAAGTAATATTTTAAATAGCCCAATAATAATTCATCTCCACCCTGCCCGCTCAAAACAACAACTAAATCACTCTCTGACTTAATTTTCCTAAAAATAGAATACTGAGCTACTACTGAAAAACTATTAAAAGGTTCATCTTGATAATAAAAAACTTGATCAATATCATTAAGCACATCATTACTGTTAATTAATAACTTATAATTCCTAATCCCAATTTCTTTACTGATAAGATCAGAAAATTTTTCTTCGTTGTATTTTTTATTTTTTGAAATAACAGTATAACTTTGAATGTCCTGGTCACCCAGTTCTTTTACTGCAACAGCTATTGCTGAGGAATCAAGACCGCCACTTAATAATAATCCAACTTTTACATCACTTCGCAATCTGATTTTAACACTGTCATAAAACAAACCCAAAAATTTATCTTCAACCTCATTATCGTTAAATTCTGATACCTCGTAATCCCAATATTTTTCTTTAACAATAGAATTACTATTTAGATTAATAATTAAATTAGTTTTTGACTCTAACCTAAAAATATCCTGATAAAAAGTTTCATTATTAAAATCTAAAAGTCCCTGTCTAAGATAACTAGACATAATTGTGTCATTTAATTTAGCTGATGTTAGAAATCTAGTAAGTTGCTTAATCTCGCTAGCGAAGTAAAATCTTTCGTTTTTTTTGTAATAGAATAAGGGTTTATTTGAGAATCTATCTCTACTGGCAATTATTAAATTATTTATAGAATCATAAATTATAAAAGCCCACATTCCATTTAATTTTGAAAAACCTAATGAGCCATACTTCTCATAGATTTTTATTATTACTTCGGTATCACTGTTTGTCTGAAAGTCGCACCCCAGGCTAATTAATTCTCTTTTTAGTTCAAGATAATTAAATATTTCTCCATTATATATAATGCATTTGCCATTGCTTTCCATTGGTTGATTAGCTTCTTCACTTAAATCAATTACTGCTAATCTGCGATGTCCGAAGAAAATATTAAATTCATTATTTGAAAAATTCTGATCGAGTTTAAAGGTTTTAGCTCCGGATGAATCAGGGCCTCTGTGAGTTACAATATCTGTCGATTCAATAAAAGCAACATAATCTTTTCCATTAAATGGTTCTGCCAATGAAACTGCGCAAAAAATACCGCACATAAAAATTCCAATTACTAAAAAAATGAATATAAATATTATAAATAATTTTGGGACTTCAGAAAAATCAGATTCTTCAGCTTTTTACGATAAAAAGAAAAGCCTTTATATAATTAATAGTATTGTCGTATCAAATAAAACAATTAAAGATATTATTAATTAATAATTAGTTTAAAGCTGAACAATGATCAAATATTATTTTTTAAGAAAACTAAAACTTTTTCAAATACCATATCAACAGATATTAAATTCATACATTCAAAAGATGGACAGCCTTTTCTCCCTCCATACGTAAAGCATAATTCTTCAACGCCTTTAGGTGCACACTTGATTTCAGATTTAATGTTAATATGATGATTGCCAATTGGTGCAGAATATATTGGGTTCGTAGGACCAAAAATACTGAATGTTGGTTTACCAAGTAGGCTAGCAATATGAATCGGCCCACTGTCATTCCCGATTAATACTGCACATTCTTTTATATTTTGTATCAAATCATCAATAGATTTGGTTATAAGTAATTTAATTCCTCTTTTTTCTATCTCTGTTATTATATCAATATTAATAGATTTATCAGGTATTATTAAAGAAACTTCATAATAATTAGCTAACCTGGTTGCTAATTCAATGAACTTCCTTAAATTCCATTCTTTTGCTTTCCAACCCGCAAAGGGCTGAATCAAAATTCCTTTACCTTGAAATTCAGATATTGGAAATTCTCTTTCGAACTTCTGTTTATCTGTTGGAACAATCTGAGAGATTATTTTATGATACCTGTCTATTAAATGAGGAAATCTTTCCATTTCAAGATAATAATCATAAAATGCTTTAAATATTCGATACGCCATCCCAATATTTATTTTAGATCTACAAAAAATAATTAATGATACTGATGTCATTCTACCATTTAAATCAAAAATGATCTCTGGTTTGAGAGATGTAATTTGTTTCCTTGCTATTGATTTGGCAATTCTACCATTGAAGTAAAAATGGCTGTGTGATAGTTCGAGATATTTAATAGAGGTAAACACCTCTTGATATATAGGAACTGACTCAGGAAAGCAAACAATGGTTATATTACTTTTATAATATCTCTGTATTTCTTTAACACTAGGAATTGTAAAAACAGTATCTCCAAGTTTCATTATAGAAACAATGACAATATTTCCTGAGATATAATCTTTCTTTCTAATATGCCTGACTAGAAAAAAAACTAAATAAAAAAATCCATTAACTAAATATTTAACAAATCTATTTTTTTCTATGTAGTCAGATATTTCTATCATTTAATTTTTAAATAATTTATTAGAAGTTATAACTTTATTAAACAATGCCTTTGTTTTATTAACAAAACTCTCAGAATATTTATTCCATTTGATATATATGTTTAGGAAATATTGATCTCCGGTTAAATAATAAATTGCCTTAAGTTGCTCTGTAGCTAAAATATGATAAGTTAAAGAAGCATAATATACTTTAGGATAATCGAATAAATAATACTGTGTCCAATTACCTATATCGTAATATTTTAAAATCCTTTTCAATGAATCAATGCCTTCATAAAATAAATCTTTAGCATTCTGATTAGAATTATATAGATACAGGTCATACAGCCCGAAAAGACTAAATATCCATCCATTTAATACTGCCATTGGTTTATGTGGAGTTGGGCATTCTTCATAAACAGAGATTCCATTGAAATAATTAACCAATCCCCCTTCAGCTACCGAATAATTAAATGGCTTTAATGCTTCAACAGCAGTAGATGCATATATCAATCTATTTGACAATCTAGCAGCTCTTGTTAAAACTGATATTGCCTGACCTTGTGCCATTGCGGAAATCCAAGAGTCAGCCATTTTATATTCTGAATAATACTTTATTTTTATCCACCAACCTTTTCCATCTTTTACAACAGCCGCATTTTCTACAAACCAATCCGCTAGAACAAAAAATTTTTTATAAAGATCCTTATTTAAGAAATTACTTTTTAAAAGTTCCTCATAAACTCCAAATGCATACTGAGAAATTACAGTCGGATGTTCAATTAATTCTCTTCCTTTATAACTATACAAAGGAATACCGGAATCGTTGAATGGACCGGTATATTTTAATTTTTTACTAAAATCCAAATAGTATCGTCCCAATTCGGTTGGTTTATTTTGAATTGAACAAGGTGTAATTGAATTCCAATAAACAGCTCTTTCGGGGAAAAAGAACACGAAAATTTTATTAAAGTAATTTTTAATAGTTTCTAATTTCATTTATTTGCCAATATTTTCAGGTTATATGTATCTCCTTTATTTAATAGATAAATCCGAATTAATACAACTATAATTAGCCAAAAAGGCAAATCCCGAGTTATATAGCCATACGTTAAGAAACCTTCAACTTCAATAAATGAACGAAAGAAATTACCTAATGTAATACCATAAATTGCAAGTGATAAGACAAAATAAAAATTATTTTTACCCTTTGTTAATTGGATTGCTTTAACTGAATAATAAAAAATTAAAGAAAAAAATAATATAGAAGTTATTAGTCCGAGGATACCATTTTCAGCAGTAAAATACAGAAAGAAATTATGAGGATGAGGCTTACCCAAAGCCAAGTTACCAATTCTAAGATAATTATAAGTTTTTGACGTTACATAATTAAAAAATTGTTTATCAAATGTGTCAGGTCCTATACCGAAAAAAGCATTGTCTTTGATTACATCAAGCCCCATCTGCCAATATTCTTCGCGATCACCTACTGTTTCCCACCTCATATAAAAATTTACAGTATCATTAATTGAAGGGATCAGCAGATAAAGCAGAATCAGGCAAAAAGATATAATTAGAGCATATCTCACAAAAAGTTTTCTTTTAAGATACGTCAAAATAAAAACGATACTAATTAATGAAGCAGTTAAGCCACCTCTAGAATTTGCAAGTATTAAAAAAATCAAATTAAGAAATAATAAAATACTTAATGCTATTTTATATCTGATATTATTCAACTTCTCCCAAAAGAATAACGAAACAATTAATGTAGAAGTTATAAAAAAGATAGTTACTCCAGTATAACCTCTGCTTGAATACTGTGCAATTTTGTCTCTTAACAATATTTTAATAAAATAATTCTCAATCCCCAGATTATATAAATCAATTAACATTGGGAATCCTGTAAAAAGCATCGTTAATATCAGAGACAGAATTATAATCTTTACATCAGCCTCCGTGTAGGTTAACAAATAAAACAAGTAAATTAAAATAAAAAAGAAACCTGTTCTAATGCTGGCAAAAAAACTAATAGTAAAATTCCCGGAAAATGCCGTTGAGATAAATAATGTTATAAACAACAAAGTAAAAAAAATGAATAGACCTTTTGTAATTTTTGTAGCTTCAGAATATCTTATTTCATATCTCTTAAGAACTAAATAAAATAAAAGAATTATGAAAACAGAATTCGAAATAATTCTAAAATTCGGAAAAAATTCACTAGTTAAGGAAACATAACCTATAATAATAGGAATCATTAAATAGTTAGTGCCTTTTAGATTAAATAAAACTATAATGAATAATAATATTGCTACAAAAAGAAATACAACTGGTGAAAAAAATGATATGACTAAAGAAAGGAATAATGATATAATTAATAATTTGCTATTATGTATTGTTAATGTGAACATTCTAACGCAAAATTTACATTTTTAAAAATTTTAAAGATACATTTTTCAATAAACGGTATTCGTCATCCGATAATATATATGAATTCAGGATGTATACGAATATAAAGACTAAGACTTCTACAAAATTTGAAATATATCCAAATCCATTAATAAAGTTCCGAATTAAAAGAACAACCATGAATGCTATTAGTGCATTAATCAAATAATGGACAGAGCTTATAATTAACAATTGATAAGAAGTAATCCTATATTTGAAAGAAAGAATTATAAAACCAAATAAAAACAAAGCAAAATAGATTAATGTGGTTGATGCTGCTAAACCATTTTGTTGATATGTATTAACCAATGAATAATTAAAGATTATTTTAAGAGAAAATATAACAAAAGAATAATTTAGCGCAGAAATACCACCAGGATCAATTTCCCCAACATAATATCTATCAATCAATACATAAGATAACGACAATATTTCAATTATGATTAATGATATTATTGTTTTAAGGCTATTATGATACTTTATTTTATTTCTTACATAATAACTAAAATTTAATTTTCTACGAACATTTGGGATAAGATAAATTAAATAAATTAAATAGGCTGCTGCAAAACTGACGGGTAAAACAAATATCTCAAATAAATTATTAAAAAGAACAATGATAACAACTACCAATATATTTAATAAAATTAATGATATTGCCGGCTTTGTAAAATTAAAATTTGCTTGTTGATAAGCCATTATTATTGACATACCAGCATTAACAGGAATTGTCATCAATAAAATTTTAAATATTTGAATGGTCAAGTTCTTCATTTCAGTTGAAACACCAGAGAGATAAAAACTAAATAAAGCATCAGAAGTAAAAAATAAAATAATTGAAAGGACTATTGCACCAAGCACAAATTGCCAAAATGAATTGTTAAAAAAACTTTCTCCTTCGTCGAAAGAATTCCCTTTAATTTTGTTATAAGCTGGTATAAAATAATGCTGGCTAATATAAATTGTAGCTGTATTAATTAAGTTGGGTAAAGCAATGCCTAATAAAAATAGATCAAATTGATATGAGAGACCGAATTTATTTGCATAAACAACTTCCCTCAGGAAACCTATCCCTTTTCCAATGAAACCAAGAAAAGTTAAAAGAATAGATGCGCCAGCTATAGAGTTAACAAAACTTTTATCAAACTTCATATTTCATAAAAATTGGATCTAGATATCTATATAAATAATTCCTTCATTTACAATAGTTAGGAAAAATGGAATGAACTCTTCAGGATTTTTCCATTCAGAATAAGCCAATTCCATTGAATCAGCGCTCGAATAATTACATACTATTTTGCCTAAACTATTTAAATATTCATTGCAATCAACAGCTTTATCGATAAACTCAGGAATTGTATATTCAAAAGAAAGAGTTTTAATCGGTTTTGATAATCCTTTTAGTACTTCTAACTCATAACCTTCAACATCAATTTTACAGAAATTGGGAATTCCATATTTTTTTATCATTGAATCTAATGTTGTAATATTAATTTCAAATTTCTTATTCTATTCAGCATGTTTGAACCTTTTTTTTAACCTGATTTATCCATTCTTCAGACAATGAAGATAAAGTTGTAGCAGAACTAATATTTAAAATTCCTTTCCCTTGTTTTGAACCTAGGGCACTATTTACAAGTTCTATTTGATTACCAAATTTCCTTTTTAGAAATTTCATTGGTCTTGGTTGTGGTTCAAAAGCAACAACTATCGCATTCAAACTTAAAAATGCTTCACAACGATTACCATAACTTGCTCCCACATCAAAACAAAGATCTCCTTGCTTAATAAACTTAGAATAAAATGAAGTCATTTTAGCCTTTTTATTTTTTTCAATTTTACTTTTAAAAAAAACGATTCTTGAAAATTTTTAAATAATCATAAACATCGAGAGCAAGCAGAAATTTTATTATCATTCTTTTCATTAATTTTAAAAAATATTCTAATAAATATTGTATTTTACTTTTTGATGTAAGCTTCAAGATATACTTCTTTTCTAAAGGGTATAGCAACTAAATAAATAGGCAGTAGCAAAAGAAGTTGAAAAAACTCTTTAGTAAAAGGTTGAACTTTTAAAAACTCAAATTTTGAAGCAAAATTATTTAATATTTCAATTTTAAAGTTTGCCCTGTCAATTATAAAAGATAAAGATTTTTTGTTAAATCCATTAATATGATAAGGAGATTGAAAAGGTTTAATTTTTTCAGAATAACCAGAGTGAAATATTTTAAATATTATCTTCCTAATATCATTCAACAATGAATCTTCATTAGGGACCCCAATGTATGCGATACCTCCATGCTTTAGAACTCTATAAATTTCTTTTAAATATTCCAATGGATTTGGGACATGTTCAAGCACAGAATCCAAATAAACTACATCAAAAAAATCACTCTCTAAATTTGCCTCTAGAAGATCCGCATTAAAAAACATATTTGTTGCTTCTTTAGCTCCATCAATTCTATGGTCTGTTATATCGACTCCAAATGTAGTCCATCCTTTTTTAACTGCTTCAATAATTGTATACCCTTCCCCACAGCCAACATCTAAAAATTTCTGAATCTTCATTGCTGAACATTTTTCAATAACATTTAATCTATCTTTAGCATCTGTTAATCGTTTCTGTGGATAATATTTACTTAATGGTGGAAAATATGTTGAATCATAAAGATATTGCCATTCCTCTTTAGTAAAATCAATTTGTGGTGTTACAAAATACGTTTTACAGTTGTTACATTTTGCTATCTTAAAATTCTTCTTAATGATTTTATAAACCTTTGGATCAATTAAAGGATTTCCAAGAACATTATAATCTGTTTGATTGCAAACTGGACACATATTTGAGACTCATTATGATAGAATAGTGTTAAATAATATTTATTTTTTGACAAATTTGTTTTGCTTCAAAACAATATAAGAGCATAATATTAAACAAATGAAAAGTGAACCTATTATAGTAGCAAAAGCAACCTTTGGTTCGCTTTTTTTCTTAGGTGGAATTGCTTCATCTAATACCTGCACGGTCGGGATATCTTTATTTTCCTGTATCTTTTCCTGATAGTATTGCTGTTGCAACAAAACATAAACTTCGTTTTGTATTCTTACTTCTCTTAATAATCCTGCCAGTTCTTTCCCTAAAACAG
>Ga0116185_1002668_pt1 | contig 16285 bp, 8 predicted proteins | sample AD_JPNNA7_MetaG_FD_89754 | JGI IMG/M metagenome (GOLD analysis project Ga0116185, IMG submission 89754) | Active sludge microbial communities of municipal wastewater-treating anaerobic digesters from Japan - AD_JPNNA7_MetaG | ecosystem: Engineered > Bioreactor > Anaerobic > Digestate | place... | reverse complement strand
TCAACCATCTAATCATCCTCTTTGCATTCGACTTCGCACGAGGCATAAATGCATCCCGCAGTTGCAACCACTGCCACGAAAACACAGCCAGCACATGTCCAACATCCCGGATTCCATGGACCAGGAGCAGCTGCACATGCCCGACAAGAGGCAATGCAGAAATCCACAGCCCCAACATCATCTGCAGCAAGAAACACAGCAAGAAGACAAGCTGCTAAGAGCGTTAGATCACAGTCAACTTCCTTGTCAGACCCTGGAATAGGTATCTTCGCAAGGCCCGTGCTGTCTAGCGCACAAATTGGATTCCCCCTCACATATTCATACACATTGGGCCCATCGACCATGCCCAGCGGATCCCGCGTGAGCCATCGCGCGAGGCCCGGCGCGTAGTACCTATACGGCGCGTAGTAGAGTTCGGCCGCGTCATCCCAATCGTGGCCGGTGTAGCGGCGGGTGATGTCGCTGACGGAACCGCTGGACGCGTACAGTTCGCCGTAAGGGTCGTGTTCGAACGCGGCATATTGCGTCTTGTCGCTGTTGTACGCCGCGCGCGTCGAGCCGAGATGGTCATGGACATAGAACCGCCACGTGCCCGTGGAAGGATTGCTGCCATCCACATGGGCCGTGCCGCGGCCAACATAAGTACGCGTCAGATCCCCGAACGCGTCTTCCTCATTGACCACCGTCCAGCCGAGATCCCACCGGTACCTCGTGGTTGAGCCGGCAGCGGTCCGCTGCCGCCGCTTACCGGCCCCATCGTATTGGTACGTGGCGTTGCCCTCGGACGGGAAATCCGACGTCACAGACGCGAGCTTGTTGCCGTACCGGTAGGCGTACGTCGCAGAATACGTCCCGTCAGACTTTGACGTCATCCTCCCCCAATCGTCATACGCGAACGAGACCGTCGTCCCCCCAACGCTCTGCGAAGCAAGCAGATTCGCATCCCCATACGCAAACACGGTGCTTGTCGTGGAATCCGCACCAGCATCATAGACCGCCTTGGTAAGCATATTGTCCGCATCATCATACGTGTACGAATACCGATGCAGCAGCGTCGTCCCATCCGTATCATACCGCTCCGCCCTGGTCAACCGGCTACGCCCATCGTGTTCATACGCCCACTTCGAACCGTCCTGGGCAGACATCGTCGCAATGTCTCCCCCATCCGTAAGAGCGCACGTCCACCCCTTCAGCACGGACGCACCGTCCTTGTGCTCGATCCTGGAAAGCCGATGGCCGGAATCGAAACCGTAGCATGTTTCCATACCGTTAGGAATATCGACCTTCGTAGCCTGCCCAAGAACATTGTAATCATAAGCCCACATCTTGGAACCGGGCGCCATGACCGTGCTTACTCGCCCAACATCCGTGTAGGTGTAGACCGTCTCATGGCTGTGATAATCACTCATGGTCAGCACATTCCCCGCGGCATCATACGTGTAGTCCAGCGTGCCTCCGTCGTAATCCGTGATACGCGTCATCCGCCCGCCCGCATCATAGGCATAACGCAACCCACCCCCCCCCCCCCCCTCAGCAAACTTGGTCAAGGCCTGCCTTCCGTCATAATAATAATAGGCATCATAGGTATTGGCGCCCGATGTATACCGCACGCGGGTCAACAACCCCGTCGTATCGCTGTAAAAGTTTTCCGTGGGATCGATGTTCGCGTACAATCCAGCCGCAATCTTAGTGGCCCGACCCTTGGCGTCATACAAATGACGCTGAAACGCCGTACCATCGTAATTGACGTAATTCAACTGCCCCGTCGAATAATACCCGTAGGTGAAAACACTCCCTTCCCCGTCCGTCACCGTGGACAACCTCTTCAGGCTGTCGTACGTATACGTCGTGTCCCCCACCGCATCGGACGTCTTCGTGAGATCACCCAGAAAATCGTAATAATGGTAGGTTGTCTTCCCATCCCCATCCGTAACCGCAGTCAATCGCCCCATATCATCGTAGGACATGGCTTGTGTAATACCACTGCCCGAAGGAAACTCCACCTCCGTCAGGCGCCCCAAAGCATCGTATGCATAATCCGTCGCAACATCCATAGCATCGGTCACCTTGGTCTGCAGCCCAAGCTCATCGTACTCGAACTCGGTCTCATTACCCAAAGGATCACGAACCTTGGTCAAGACCCCGCCGCCATTCCCACAGCCTCCGCACCCGGAATAGGCATAATAATAGTACGTGTCTTTCCCGCGGGGATCCGTGATTCGCGTCAGGTTGTTATGCACGTCGTAATACATGGTTGCGCTGTTGCCATCCGGGTCGGTAACGGATGTGTTGTTGCCGGATCCATCGTAGCCGTAGACCGCGTGGTGGCCCAGCGGGTCGCTCTTCGTGATCACCTGCCCGTAGGCATCATAAACCATCTGGTGGCCGCTGCTCGCAACCGCCGGATGGGTGACCTTGGTCACACGCCAACTCGCATCGTAATAGTAATACGAATCCGTCCCATCGGACTCAGTCACCCGCGTCGGATACAAATCGCTGGACGACGCATAATGGAACGTGCTGGCCGCGCCATCCATACCCGTACTGGTGGAAACCCGCCCCTTCGCGGTATACGAATAGGTCGCAAGCGTCGTCGCTCCCGGACCCTTCTCCTTGGTCAGGTCATAGTTGGTGTCGTATTCGTAGATCCACCGCTCGTAATTGGACAGGTCGCCATAATAGTAGTCCTCGTATTTGATCCGGCTCGGATCGTCCGAACCGCGCGGGGTATAAACATACTTGCTCCTTGCAGTCCCCCCAACGGAATTCGTGACCGTGCAGACACTGCTCGAGATGTTGCGGTCGTAACGGGTCCGAAGCCCTTCACAGTTGTCGAGGTCGATGCGGTAGGCCTCCCACTCCCCATCGCCGTTCTGACCGAACGACCAGGTGAAATCAACATCGTTGCCGGCCTTGTCGGTAATCTTCGTAATGAACCGGGAGCCGGAAGCGCTGGCATCGCTCGCATAGGCAAAGGTAACGTCATTGTTCTGGTCATCCGTCACCTTCGTCAATTCGACACTGTCATTGTAAGCGTAATCGACGCTCTCAAGCACCGCCGTGCTGCTCTTGAGTTCGACCTTCGTAATCAGGCTGCCCGAATAGCTCAGGCGCAAATGCTGCACATCGCCCGAAGGCCCGGAAACCTTCGTAAGCCTACCCGCGCCCACGGCCCCGTCGTAAGCAAACGAGATGGCGTTGCCGCTGGCATCTTTTATGGCCTCAAGCCGGGCGTACCGGTACGAATCGGCTGTAGGCGCGGTGAACTCGCACGTCGTCTCACCCGGCACCCGCATGGTAAACGCCCCCGTGGCGACCGTACGGTAAAACACGACACCCTTCTCGGACGTCACACCCTCGGAAGACCGGGCATAAAAATCCGCCCCCCAACCCGTCCCGAAGTAACTGTACGTGCGGGCCGCCCCGCTCTCGTCAAAGAGCACGGCCGTCTCAGGAATGCCGCTCCCATTAGGCTCCGACGTCCGGATGTGCACGTTCAGGTTATGGGTCCAGCCCTCGCCAATGGTGTTGCTCCACGGCAACGAGCTATCGGTATACGCTCCGTTTGGGTACCCCTTCTCGTTCAGGTACTGGCGCTGAAACACCAGCGCCATCGGACCGCGAAGCGAAATGGCCGCATCCGTCGGATCCAAGGTCAACATCGTCGCCATGGGGAAAATCTTGGGATCAACACCGGGACTCGCTACCCCGCTGTGTGCGTAGGCGCAGCCCGGCGTCCCAGGTGGATCGGGGGTCTTTGGATTCTCGTCGTTGCCATTGTTTTGGCAGCTATTATTGGCCTCACACGGCAGACCACTCGAGCCTCCGCCGCCCCCACCGCCTCCCTCTCCGCCGCCGCCGTCAGGTGCGGAACAATCCTCATACTCGCAGCACGTGCCGGTCTTGGGGTTCCGCTTCTTGCACGGCTTGGGCGGGCACGGCGGTTCCGACGGCGGGCCGCCGTCCCCCCACGATGTCCCCCCGCGAATTGCCTCGAGCACCCGCGGCGCGAGCGAAGAAGCCACCAACGCGCGGGAAGTGGCTGGCGACAGGGCATGACCCGCCCAGGCAGACTCGAAATCCCTACGAACAATGGATGTAGCGAGACCGGCTTCCATCGCGAACACCGATTCGTCATCAAAACCTGTCACAAACACAAAATGCTCGCCATCAACATGCGCGATAAACGGAGCGCCAACCTCCTCAAGAGTAGACGCTTTCACACCAGAGAGAGAACACCCATGGAGCGCAGCGGCCTCGATGAGGCCCTGCATGCTCGTACCCGTATCATCCGTGCCAGCCTCTTCGGCCAATTCCTCCACGCTCGCCTCGACACCCCGCAATGCCAGCAGTTCATGCAAGGCCTCCGGACCGCATAGCTTAGCGAGGGGAGGACCATCCACAGGCTCAAGGCGGTAGACTTCCTGCGAATCGTAGAGATAGCTCAGCACAAAATCGAGGTCATTCCCGGCAGCCACCGCCTGAGGGGTCCCAGGATAGGATTGAATGACCTCCCGGTAAAAGGCCACCGCGCCCCGGTAATCGCCTGCCGTCAAGAACACCCCGGCGAGACGCAGCAAGGCCTTCGGAACCAACTCGCTGCTCGGATGTTCGAGCAGAAAATCCTGATACCTCCCGGCGACTTCCGCGCTGTCTTCAGGATAGAGGTGCTGGAAGATAATCGCCTTGTGATAGGCGATACGGGCAGCGTCGCCGCCGCGACGCGTCCATTCCGCCTTTTCCTCGTACCACCGCAGCGCCTCCTGGTATCTCTCGAGAGACGCGTAAGCCACACCAATCACGTAGGTTATGTGACCCTTGATCCAGTAGGCCGTATAGGGATCGTCCAAAATGTCCTGGACATACGACTGCCGGGCCTCGGCTAACACATTTGCGTGGTGGAGATCGGCGGCGCCGCGGTTATGGTGACGGTACCATTCGTAATGGGTAAGACTGGCATGGGCGCTCATGCGGGCGATGCACGGCGTCTCAAGCCGGGTCAGTCGGTGAAGCTCGTTTACCACTTCGGAGAGATCGGTCAAGCCGTAGTCCGACGCCTGGGCCTCCATTTCATAAAAAACACCCACTACCGCTATCTGAAACGGCGCCTCCGGGTGCTCGCGAATGAGCTGCAGTGTTTTGCCACGGGTCTTCTGATAGCGCCCAACCGCCAACTCCATGTTCCCATTCTTCAACGCCGCCTCAGCAGTGATGCCAAAGTAGTCTTGAATGGCGTACTTCCCGTACGGGCCCATGGCTTCCCACGCGGGAAGGCTCGCATCGACCGCGTCGCGCTCGCCGGCAGATACAGAAGGTTCCACCACCGCCCTGCCAATGGTCGCAAGGCCGGTGTCCGCCTTCAGCGCCTCGCTTGTCCCCGGATAGCTGTTGATAATACCAACGTACGCCGACAGGGCGCCTGGATAATCCCCGGAAAGCCGCGCCGCTTCCGCTGCCTGAAGCGCCGCTGCCGCCTCCGGAGGCCCTGCGGGATCCGGGACGGGGTAATCCGGCGATGCACCCTGCGCCGCCTGCAACGCAGCAATGAGGTCGTCGGCAACAGGCGGGTCCGCCCGCGCCAACTGCATCCTCCTATACCCTTCGCCAGTGCCGGAGTTCGAAGCCACGGGCCGGCCTAACGGCACAGGGCCATGTTCAACATCCACTGACTTCGGGCCGGCGCTCGCACCGGCGTACACTTCCTGAACGCTCGGCGCCTGCGGTACTTCCACTTCCGCAGCCCCAGCCTCCGCGGACAGCGGCAACGCATTCCACACCCCCACAGCCGAGGGAAAGAAAGTCAGGATGGTCATGATCGCGACCAGCCGAAAGAAGGGCCTGCACGTGTCAAACAGAAGCATTGTCCAATACTCCCAGCGGTTAATACGCCGCTCCCCTACCTTATTGGACCCACACCTCGCGGTGCCTGATGCCCTGAAAACGCTTGTGGAAGAGCCCTGTTGACTCCTTGTGCGGCAGGAATACCCGGAAAGGAAATGCGACCCCTACTTCTATGCGGTGAGTCCCTCTTGTGCCCAAGTACTCACGCCATAGTAATGCCAACTTACCATCAAAGCGATACAGTGTCAACCCCCCTTTTTCGTCTATTTCCAACAAGGGAACAGAGAAAAGCACTTAAGTAGCGGGAATTTCATAGGTTGCATACTCTATGAGGACACTGTAAGCCGGAACGCTCAGAACCCAATACTCCCGAAAATGCCCACCTCGCGCACCTCTTCCACAGGCCCTTCCTTCACGCGCAGACACAGTTTGCCGGTCACATCACCCAAAGGAGCACGCTCAGTCACGCGCAGACTGATGCGAAAACGCTTGCGGGGCTCGAGTTCGGTTACAACGGGGTCGATACCCGGGACCGTACACTCGGCCTTCACAATCTCCAGGTCATTTTCGCCTGTGACCTCAATGCCAGGCACGGGTTCTCCCCGACGCGCGCCGTCAAACACGATAACTTTTGGCCTGACGGTACATTCGACACCGACGAGGCGAGCTTTGACAACGACGGTTTGCCTGGGCTTGCGTTCGACGTCGGTTTCCACCTCAAATCGGGCATTCAGGGTGTTCGCATCGAGCGGCGCAGTGTATCGAATCTCGATCCGATACGCGTCCGGAGGCATCTGAGAGGCCCCGGCCCCCTCCCCGGCATCGGCTTCCGAACTGATTGGGGCCCAGAAGACCTGCAGTTCGTCCGAGGCCTTGATCGCCCTCAACTGCACGGGGCGACTTCCGTTCCGGCGCAAGAGGCAGGATGCTGTAACCGTTTCCCCGCGCTTCACGCGGCCGAAATCAACTTGCGGCGGTTCGAGCACGTATTCGGGGATGATATCGCCCTCGACCTCAATCGGCGCGCAACACGAGTCGAGGGCATCGGTACAAACGACGACACGTCCTTGAACCGCGTCGCTGCGATAGTCCTTGAGGTGCAACACGATGCGCAAGGCGGCGGATTCGCCAGGCTCAAGGCGCTGTTTATCCGCCTTGGCGCTGGTGCAGGGGCACGTGGATTTGACGGCGGTGATGCCAACGCCAGCCGTCCCGGTGTTGGTGAGGGTAATGATTTTCTCAGGGCTCTTCTCGGGAGAGACTTTCCCGAAGTTCACGCGGTATGTTGACGCTTCGAGTACGGGACGAGCCGGCGCCTCTTCCTCGGCACCGAGGCAACCGAAAGAAGAGAAAAGAAGAAGACATGTTAGCGGCATTCTAAGGTTCATCGGCGGGCGCCCCCTGTGAAACGGGCGTGGTATGGCGTTTTGCCGCCTGAACATCGGACCACGCGCCGGGAAGGAAGAACAGGCCCGGCAGGGCTGGTCCCAGCGCGGAGAGCAGATGGGCGAGGAGCGTGTAAGCAACGGCATCATCGGGGTCCATGCCGGGGTTCACGAGATACAAGGCGACCAGGCACAGCACGTGAAAGGTTCCCAAGGCCCCGGGCCCCGACGGCAACAGATGCGCGAACGTCGCGAGGCCATTGATCGCCACGGAGGTCAAGGAAGCCTGTCGCACACTCAACGAGAAGGAGCACAAGAGCGGAATCGGGGCCAAGACGAAGAGCGCCCAGCAAAGAAATGCCATTGCTTGCCCACCCCAAAAGAGGCGTGCTTCGCCCATTACATCGACAGTGGCGGAAACCTGCTCAAAGGTCGCAGCGAGACGGCGCGTCAAGCCGGGGAAGTGTTTCTCGAGCATCCCGACCACCCGCCTGCGGGCGGCGTCGTGCCACCGGTAGAGCATCGCGCAGAAGACGGCCCCGCCGGCCACGGCGAGGGCGAAGATGCCCAGGGCCGCGTAGAGCGTCTTCGGCGGAATGATGATTGCGTTCTCCAGGAGGCCGCCGAGGTTCATGTGAATGCCTTCGCCCAGTGGCGCTACCCAGAAGACCGCCATTGCCAGCAAGAGGATCGGGAGCAGGTCCTGGAACCGAGCAAGTACAACTGCGGAGAGCGTGCGCGCAAAACCAAGTTCGGTGCTCCGCGCAAGAACAAACGCCTTGAGGAATTCCCCGCCGCGCATGGGTAGCAGGAAGTTCCCGAGGTAACCAAGTGAAAGCGCACGAAATGCGGCAGGGAAGCGGGCTTGCTCCGGCTTGCCCATGAGCCATTGCCATTGGAGCGTGCGCAGGGGAAAACTAACGTACGATATTGCGAGGGTGAGCAGAACGGGCCAGAGCGAAATCCTCTGGATGGCATCCCAGACTCCGCGTAGGTCCGCCTTGTACAGTATCCACGCCAGGAGGAGAAAGCTCATAGCGAAACCCAGGACGTGTTTGATAACGCCCTTTGCCGTGCGGCTCGGCCAAGCGGCGCTAGGTGCTTTTTCGCCGACGTCAGACATATCGTTCTGAGAGGGCCCCTCTTGTCCCGCCTTGAAAGGCCTTGCGGAGACGATTATGAGAAAAGGCTTGCCCATTCGTCAAAACCGGATTATATTAGGCAACCGCATAGGTGCAGTTCAGTGGCCATGCCGCCGATTGACAGGGCGGGAATGTGTCGAAAGATGATGCGGATACTCATCTTTTCACTGCCGGGTATTGGAGACACGCTGCTCTTCCTGCCTGCCCTCCGGGTGTTGCGAAAGGCCATGCCCGGCGCGCACATCACGGTCGTCACCATGTTCGAGGGCTCCCGAGCGGTTGTAGAACTCGCCGGCGACGCGGATGAAGCGGTCAACTTCGAATTCTGGCGAAACGGGGCGTGGCAGGCGTTACGGTTTGTCCTGGGTCTTCGAAAGCGGCGGTTTGACGCCTGTATTCTGGCCTACCCGGCCAACAGGCCCGAGTACAACCTGATTGCGCGGCTATCCTGCGCGAAGGTGCGCTTGGGGCACCGCTATAACCACCTCGGCTTCGTTTGCCTGAATTGGCTCCAGAACCGCTTGGTGCATGAGGATGATTCGCTCACGAACATCGAAGAGAACCTGCGACTCGCCGAATTGCTTGCCGGTCAGCGCAGCTCGGTGGAGAACCTACGGCTCCGCATACCGGATCCCCATGCGCGCAGGGCCAACGCATGGTTGGATGAACGCGGACTTGCCAGAACAAGACCGTTGATTGGATTCCATCCCGGCGGCAGCACGAGAAAGAATCACGAGCACAAGCGGTGGCCTGCGGAGCGATTCGGCGAACTCGGAGCACAATTGCTGAAGAAGACAGCAGCGCGCATCCTGATTTTCGGTGGAGATAAAGAGCGTGACGTGAAGGAATCTATCGCTGGGATGATCGGGGCGGCCGCCTGCACGGTTGATACCGAAGACTTCTCGCTTTCAGCAGCATTAATTGGGCAATGCGATCACTTCGTCTCCAACGATACGGCCCTTCTGCATCTCGCCGCGTTCCTGGGAGTACCCGCTACAGGCATCTTTGGCCCCACAAATGCAGCATGGGTTCGTGTACCCGGCGCCTGGAGGCAGGAAGCCACCCTTGGCTTGCCCTGCCAACCGTGCTTTTACTATTCGCCGAGGCATTTGAGATGCGCGCAGGGGGATTTTCAGTGCCTTTCCGGACTTTCGACCGGCCACGTATTGGATTTGCTGCTCCAGGCTTTGGAATCCGAAAAGCCATTAACATCTCGTGAGCAGTATGGCACGAAGTAAGCCCAATAACGGGTCCCCAAATTCCGCTCCAATTGAATTGGGCGTTTCGGACCGGCTTTGGCCCGACGGCATTGGACCGAACTTCCTGATCCTCGCACTGATTTCCGCGGTGGTCTTCTGGGACGTGTTCACGCACCCTCACCTGATGCTCTGGGCCAGCGACATCGTCCGCGCCCACAGCACTTACAAGATCGTCCAGTGGCGAAGCTGGTGGGAATATGGCTCGTTCCCTCTTTGGGACCCAACCGTGTTTTGCGGCAAGTCGATTGTGGGCGATCCGCTTCCCGCCGTCCTAAATCCCTTTGCAGTGCTCTTCTGGCTGATACCGTCGCCCTCCCTCTTTGGTTTCTACTTCTGGTTCTACATAACCTTAGGCGCGTGGGGGATGTTTCTTTTTGCCCGCGAGCGGGAATGTACGCCTGTTGGTGCCGTGCTTGCGGCAACAGCCTTTGCGCTGAGCGGGAAGACCGCGGGACACGTGTTCGCGGGGCACGCCGAATTGCTTTCGACCGCACTCGGGTTTCCGTGGATTCTGTGGGCGGTTGAGCGAATCTGCAAGAAACCGGGATTTGGGCGTGCGGTCCTGCTAGGACTCGTGCTCACGTTGACCGCAACGTGCGGCAGCGTCCAGATGATGTATCTCGACACTCTTTTCGCCACTGCGTATTTCCTTCTGTGCGTACTGCCCGATGTGCTTGCGAAGGCGTATCGGTCTGTTGCACTGCGAGGAGTGGCGTACGCAGGCGGATTCGTAGTCTTCGCGCTCGGGGGTATGGCGTGGTGGTTTCCTATCGTGCGACAGACGCTGCTTCTCAGCGCGCGCTCGGAAGGCGTGACGTTCGAGTTTGCCACCATGAACAGCATGGGCTACAGCGACCTCTGGCGTTTCATTTGGCCGTTCCAGGGACAGCCCGCTCCGCAAGCGCTGCAGGGAGACGCGGCAAACGCCTTCTTCTGGGAAACCGCGAACTATCCGGGAATCATAACGCTGTGTCTGGCCATTGCAGCGGTTGTCGTCCTCAAAAACCGCTACCAAGTTTGGTCGCTCGCGGGACTGGCGATTCTGGCGATCATGCTGGCCTTGGGCGAGCATAGCCCATTCTACTGGCTCGCCTTCCATTTTGTTCCCGGTTTCAAGCTCTTCCGAGCGCCCGGACGGATGCTCTTCTACGCGAACTTCTTCGTGGCCATACTCGCGGGAATGTTTCTGTCGCAGGAACGCATAACGCGGTACCGATGGTTTCTACCAGTTCTGGTGTGCGTGACCCTGGAATCCGCTTTGCTTCTCCCCTTAGTTCTGCCTGCATCAATACTCAAACCGGGATTCGGGACGTGGTGGCCGTTGGCTATCACCGGCATCCTCGCCCCGCTGTCCATCCTGTGGACCTACGGTGCCTTGAAACCTCCCCATTGGCGCGTGCTCGCGGTTGTTCTTCTTGTCATCGAGCTTTTCTATATCTGGCAGCCCCACATCAACATGGTCGCTACAAAACGCGTCCTGCCAAGCCTGGCTGCCGCAGAGTTCCTTGAGAAGCGAAGACAGGAAGAGGTTTTCCGAATCTATGATCCGACGTTCACCATAGACCAACAAATCGCGGCGCGCCACGGACTGGAAATCATCACGGGCTATCACCCCGGCATCTACGCGCACCACCTTGGTCTTTACAAGAAGCTCTGGCGGCAGGACGATTCCGACCTTGTCGAGCTACGCATGCACTCTCCCAGCGAACTGGGCTGTCCAAACATCCTCGACCTTATGAACGTCAAGTATGTTATGGCATATGAGCCATATCTTGGCCCGGAATACGAGCGCGTCTTCACGACACCCGCACACGAATTTGAGCAGCCGCGACACGTGTTTCGTCGAGAAGCCGGACTACCCCGAGCGTTTCTGGTTGCCAAGGCTGTCACGCCCCAAGAGGACCGCGAGAGCATGGACGAACTATGTGCCCTCGACCCGAAGCAGGAATGTGTGGTCCAGGCAGACCCTGTGGAAGGGAGTGCAGAGTATCAAGAAATCTCAGCAAAGCGGAACGCTTTCGGAGACTGGACGCTCAGCTTCACGACCGACCACCCGGGCATTGTCGTTCTGTCTGAAAGCTGGCACCCCGACTGGCGAGCAACCGACGGAAACAAACCGTTGGAAATCCGCCGCGTCAACTACGGACAAATCGGCATACCAATATCTCCGGGAGAGCACATGCTCCGCGTCAGATACTATCCGTGGGATTTCTTCTTGGGATGTCTGTTATCCGCGAGCACGTGGGGCTTGCTGGTCGCACTTACTCTTACTTTGATGCTAATCCGCCGCAAGATGAGCGTCCGACATGATGGTCCAGCCGCTCTATGAAGGTTGGGGGCGCGATGGTGACCATCGTGTAGTGCCCGATACGGGTCGTAAAGTCTGATCAATGGGCGGCGCCGTGTCTGGCCTTCAGTTCCTCGGAGACCCTTCTGCTTCTTGCGGTCCTCAACCCCGGCCTTTTCGGTCAGAAAACGCCCTTTCCGCGACACGCGCTTTGAGCGTGCCCTGTTAAAAAGACACTCCAGCCATAGTGCCTAACCACCCCGTAACGCGAGCCCCGCCGAAAACCGTGCGAAACCGGGCGTTTCCCGCGCAAGAACGCCCATTCCACACGGAAAAGCGTTCAAGACAAGCATTTGAGTACGCGCTACGGTGCCTGAACTACGGCCGAATTAGGAGGGCGATTCGCTTGTCGATTCAGCAGGTCTGAGATCGTGTTCCAATTCGATGTGTTGTCGTCGAGAGCTTGGGAAGAAGGCCATTTTTCGGCTGTGTTGAGCCCGTGCGTCACGGTCTCGGGTCGGCAACACGGCCCATGAACAAGATGCTGTTTGAGCGCCGGTCCCAGATAATGAACAGAAACGGACTGTCCGCACGAAACGTCAACGGCCGGGACGGCACAGGGCACGTTACGGCCATGTCCACGCTGGTAGCCGCGGCGGCCTCAGTTCCGTCCTCGTTCACATCCACAAAGGCCTTGTGCAACACTGCCGAAACAAATAAGCCTGGCCTGCCAATCATACCCGAAAAATCCGCCGCGCCCGAGAATGCCAGCGGCATGCCCATAGCCCCCAGGATCCGTTCAAAGCGGAACTCGGAGGTCATCCTGAACCGAGGGATAGTGACCGCCACTTCACGTTCCAGCATGCCTCCCGCACAGTTCATGAGTCTCTCTGGCGTAAGTGCGCACTCGAGATCGGACAGGCCGTCTGCCGCTCTGGGCAACAGAATGACCATACAAAGGCTTCCGTCTTTGTACGGCATTTCAAGCGCCTGAAATCGATCGTCCTCGAAGTACCCGAATGCCCTGGTGATGTTCATTTGCGGGACCGTAACGGTCTTGCCCGCCTTGTACTGCACGTGCTCACGGGAGAGGAGGAGTCGACCTCCCGCAGGGGAGGATGGCAGCAAAGCACGGACTCGGGGCGCATGGCGCCGAGGGTGTTTACTACAGAACCCCGGGGCCCGTCCGCGGCGACCCCGGAAACGTCATGGCGCAAATACACGGAACGGCAAGCGCCGACCACGCCCCCGGCGGGGGAAAGTGCGGCGAGCAAGCTGCCCACACCTGCAACAGCGCCCCAGAGTCCTCAGGCTCGGGAAGATGCGGCTCTCGGTCCCCTCGCCAACGTCACAGCAGATACCCGCACGAATTCTGTCATCGTCACCCACGTTAAATCGGTGATCGAGCGCGTTGGACAGATCATCGAGGCCATTGACGTTCCCACGGAATACCAGACGTATACCTTCAGAAATGCACACCCGGCCGAGTTGGATCTTGAAGCGAAAATCCTCCAGCTGCTGCCTGCTGAAAATCCCTTTCTGAACGTGGAGCCTCTGAGCCGAACGGTCACCTTCCGCGCGCCGAAGGAAAAGGCGTCGGAGATTATGGCTCTTCTTCAGCAATGGGATGATGTCATTCGACAAGTTCGCATCGAGGCCGAAATCCTGCGCGTGAATGTCAATCTCATACGCGAGCTGGGAATAAGTTGGGAAGCCATAGCCGACCAAACCCGTGCGCTGGGAGAAGTGAATCAGGTCGGCGTAAGCGTGGACTTTCCCGCAAACATCGGCGACGACGCACCGCAAAGCCGGCTCACCGTTGGCGACCTCGGCGATGATGACTACGAGGCAATATTGCAGGCCTTGGCATCCGACAGCGACACACAAATCATCGCGAGCCCGCGCATCATGGTCAGGGACAGCCAGGAAGCGCTATTCTCAAGCGTACGGGATGAACCCTACACCGTCGTCTCCGTGGAAGGCGAGACAGGCACACGCTTGGAAGACGTTCGCTTCTTGAATGTCGGCGTGACGCTGAATGTGCTGCCGGTCATCAATGAGAACGGCCAGGTTTCGCTGACGGTCCAACTGGAGATCAGCAGCCTTGTTGAGATCCGGAATGGCGTGCCGGTCGTCGACCGTGCTACAGCGCAGTCTTCAGTTGCCGTGGATGCCGGCGGCACCGTGATCCTGGGCGGTCTGCGGCAACGTTCACGCTCGCAGGTCGAGAGAGGCGTTCCCGGACTGAAACGCATCCCGATTCTCGGTCACCTGTTCAAAAACACCCGCAATGATGACGGGGAATTCGAAATCGTGCTCGTCCTGCGGCCCACGCTCGTGAACACGCACGAGGAGAACGTGCCCACCATATCGCTTATGGGAGACTACATTGGGTCCGCGATCAAGCAGAAAGGCCTCGGCGAAGAAACTCTCGAAGAGTAGCGGGGCGAAGAACATGACGATGCGATCTGCCGTGCTTGCGATGGAAGGGCCGGGGAAAGGGCTGCATGCCTAGTTACTTCTATGAGGCATTGCGCGAACCGGGTCCGCCTGTCACCGGCGAAGTAGAGGCCGACAGCGACAAGGCGGCGGTGGCATCCCTGGTGGCAAAGGGCTACCACGTTCTCACGATTCACGAAGCAGGCAAAGGGCAGGCCAGCAGGCTCCGGCTTGGTATCGGACCGTTCGCACCACTGAAGCATCGGGCCTTGGTGCGGCTGACCCGGGATTCCGCCAACCTGCTCAAGGCGGGCCTCCCGCTGTCCCAGGTTCTCGAAACCCTGTCCAAGCGCGCCACCAACGCCACATGGTCGTCGGTTCTGCGGGGTATTCGCGACAAGATAGAGGACGGGCAGACCTTCTCTCAAGCATTGTCGGCTTACTCTGGGATCTTCAGCCCCATGTACGTGAACCTCGTACGTTCCGGGGAGGAAAGCGGAAGATTGGTCGAAGTCCTTGAACGCTTGGCCGACGTCGGCGAAAAGCGGGAAGACATCATGGCGCGGGTAAAGATGGCCATGGTGTATCCCGCCGTGATGATTGCTCTTGGGTTGCTAACCGTGACCGTAATGATAGCGTTCGTAGTGCCGATGTTTGTCGATGTCTTTGAGGAAACTGGACAGACCTTGCCCCTGCCCACGCGCATGCTGATCAGCATTAGCCGGTTTGCCCGGGATGCATGGTGGTTCGGGGCGATCCTCCTCATTGCAGCCCCGCTTCTCGCGAAACGGTCCCTGCAGTCAGACAGTGGCAAACGCTTCCTTGCCACGATATCGCTCAGGTTTCCCCTCATCCGTAACCTCATCCGCAAGGCCGAGGTCGCCGCTTTCTCCCGAACGCTCGCCACGCTGCTGACGAGCGGTCTTCCCATAGTCAACGCACTTCGCATCACCGCATCGACGCTCAAGAACCCTTTGTACACCGAGGCGCTCCAGCGAATGGGGCAATCCGTGCGGGACGGAGATCTCCTCAGCGCGGCGCTCTCCAAAGAGCCTCTGTTTCCCGATATGACCGCAAGCATAGCTGAGGTCGGAGAAAAGAGTGGAGACTTGAGCGGCGCCCTCCAACACCTCGCCGAAGAGAACGAACGCGAAGTGGACCGCGAAGTGCGAGTGCTTATGACCCTGCTCGAACCCGCCATGATCCTGTTCCTGGGCACGGTCGTCGGATTCATCGTTCTTGCAATGCTGTTGCCGATATTCAACCTTGGCGATGCCCTGCAAGTCTGAGTGTGAGGGTAACTGCGGCGTGCGGCCATATAACCCAGAACCTCTGTTGACCCTCAGTCAACGCACGCCTACGTGGGCGTATATTGCGCGGTTCTCTAGCTTCCTGACCTTGCCCTCGCGATAGCCAACAAAGCAGCCCCGACTGCGCATACCGCTGACAAAGCTATCCTATTGGTCCAAATCCCCTTGGGAAGGGGGCCTTCCCTCCGCACTATAATCGCGCTTCCAGTCCATACCCCCTTCATCTCTTCACAGGTTCGGAAGCGGGCCTCATCAGGAAAGTCCATGACGAGAAATCGTTCATCTCTTGTCCCTACAACCGTGACGATATGATCAATTTCTGTTCCGAATCTCCGTATCGGGACCAGAGCAACACAAGAGTCAGATTCGACAAGTTTCTCGAGTTCTCCCAAATCTAAATTGGTTGCTTCACAACAGACTCCCGGATATTGTTGGAGCATGCAGTATATGCGCTCCAGACTCACCTGCCTACCCGGCCGCCAGTCGAGTTGATTCTCGATGTTCTCAATACTTGCCTGAACGCCTAAGGCGACGAGAGCAGTGTAGCATGAAACTGGGCCACAAGCAGACAGCCTACCATCATTGGCAAAAACCTCTTCTTCCTGATAAGGCGAGGGATGCG
>Ga0116185_1002661_pt1 | contig 16312 bp, 21 predicted proteins | sample AD_JPNNA7_MetaG_FD_89754 | JGI IMG/M metagenome (GOLD analysis project Ga0116185, IMG submission 89754) | Active sludge microbial communities of municipal wastewater-treating anaerobic digesters from Japan - AD_JPNNA7_MetaG | ecosystem: Engineered > Bioreactor > Anaerobic > Digestate | place... | reverse complement strand
CGGGGCCAGCAGCACGGGCTCAATAATCAGCAGAATATCTTCCCGGCTGGTGTAGTGCGCGCCAAGCTGGGCGCGCTTGGAGGGGTCGAGGCTGCGCTCGAACAGCGTGCCGAAGATGGACGGTTCGATGCTGGACCAGTCCAGGGTGCTGACTTCTACCAGGATTTCGAGACAATCAACGTCGAGGGCAATCGGGCGAGCGGAATCAAAGAGGTGGCCATCAAAGTGCGGGATATCATCCACGCCAAAAATGCCACCGGTGGCCATTGCATCAAAGAGCTGCCCCAGGCTGGTGTTGAAGGTCTGTGGACGGTTGCGGAAGGTATGCACCAGGCGGCTGAAGAGTTTGCCGGGCAGAAGTTCAACGTCTTCGGCAAAGAGGCAGAAGAGCAGCTGGATGAGGAAGTGTGCTGAGGCGGCGGGATCGTTGCCCATCTGGCGCAGCTTTTCAGCCAGGCGGGCGAAATGGGAGGCCGCCCGGGCGGTAACAACATCGCTGGTCTGGGGGGTGCGCAGGGCATCAGGGTTGTTGAATGCGTTACGCAGGGTGCTCAGGCCATCGGGCGTTAGCAGCTGATCAAGCGTCAGGGTGTAGGTATGCTTGACGGTGTTGGTAAAGTTGGTGTGGATGACAATGGTTTCGATGTCAGATACGATGAGCAGGGGCGGGTTTTCGAGGGCTTCACGATACTGCAGAAGCTGCTGGTAGGCTTTATCGAGGTCGGCATGCTTGCCTTTGTATTCCCAGGCGAAACGGCCGCGATACCAGACATCGGCAAAACCTTCGCCACCGCTGGTCTTGCTGGCACCGGCTTCAAAGCGGAAGAACTTGCCGGCTGGATCCATGTCGAGCGGGGCGGGGTGATCGATCAGCCGGCAGATGTCGATGAAGTGTGACTGGGCAGAAGCACGCTCATTGACGGCAGCCTGGCGCCATTTGGTTACGAAGTCCTGGGGTGTGAGGGGCATAAATTACACGTTTTCTGTTCAGATAATTATGGTTATCGGCGGGGGTAATTACAGTTTACAGGATAGTTCCTTACCGTTTTAAGCCAATTTCCTTACCGTTTTAACCTGATTCCTTACCGCGGGCGGTAAGGGAGGGCGGTGGCAATTCCTTACCGTTCTTACCGCGGGTTTTGCTGGTGGTGGGCTATGAGGCTGTGAAGGCGCCTGGTCAGGGCGATTTTAGCCTGAAAACGAGGACGATCGGGGGGAGTTTAGGGGGGATTTGCGTTTTTTATGCGTAAAAGTGACCTTGTATCAGACGGCGGTAAGAACGGTAAGAACGGTAAGAACGGTAAGAAATCGGGCTACTTACCATCCTTACCGTTCTTACCACTTTTAAAATCAATATATTTAAATAAAAATGCAAACACATCGCTCAAAGCAAGGAGAGAATAACAGAACGCATTTTTTGGGCTTCGCCAGCAGCTATGCCGGCAATTTTGTGTTCCTGCCCATCCTGGGTGGTGATGTAGAGCTGGGCGTTGATGCCACGGGTTTCGACGTTGGTGATGCTGCGGATCAGGATGATTTCTATCTGTTTGCTGACGAGCGACGGGCGCTCAATTTCGATGCGGTTAGGGTAAATGCGGTAGGTGAAGCCGACTTTTTTCTCATAAAGAGGTTTTTCCGCCATTTAGGGCTCCTTCAACTTGCAAGGTGCCGCCGAGGGCGACAATTTTCTTTTTGATTTTGTCGATGGCGCGCGTTTGCAGGCTATCATCTACGCTGTCGTGGGTGAGGAAGTAGTAGGCTTCGTAGTAGCTATCGAGGGCTTTGCGCTTGTTGCCCTTCAGTTCAGCTTTTTCGGCATCGGATACGAATTTATCCAGGTTGATGGCGCTGAGTTCTTCGGCCGCTTTGTTCAGCAGGGCGATAACCTTTGATTTATCGGTACATTTGTCGAGATATTCTTTGAGGAGAAGGATGAGTTTTGAAAAGGCGTTGATTTTGGCGGTTGTAGTAGCCGCCATACGGGCTTTGAGGGCGACGCTATCGTATTCTTTTTCGAGAAATTCATAGATGACCTGGTCGCGTTCACGGATCAGCATTTGCAGGTTTTCTCTTGGAGAACGTTCCATGACCTGGATGCCCTTTACTTCGTACTCCACCAGGGCACGAACCTGTTCGATGATCAAGTCATAACGCGAGATACCGACTTTGATGTTTTTGGTATCTTTGATGATCGCCAGGCTTTCTTGAATAATTTTTCCGCGCCGCTTGACGTCCATGACAAACAGGCTATTACAACTGGAACAAAGGCCGTAGCGGGATACGGTCATAAAAATGCCGGATCTTGAGCACAGCTTGCATTTAGCCATTGTGGGGAACCTCCTTCAGGCTAGTTCTGAGATTGGGTGGCGATTGGGGGACGGGTGATCTGGGGGGCGAGGGCGATGAGGGCGGTGGTGGACCAGGCGAAGATTGCGGTGACGAGGAAGGTGAGGATGTAGAGGATTACGGCTGTGGCGATGATGGGGAGGCTGGTTTCGATGAGTTCGACGATGAGGATGGTGACGGTGAGGAGGAGGATGCCGGGCAGGAGGGCGAAACGCACCTGGCGGGGGGTGGTTTGGGCGAGGATGATGACGACAACCAGGACGAGGACGACAGCCAGGTTGAGCATGACCAGCAAGGTGATGATGTCGGTGACGAGCAGTAAGGCAATGGTGAGGATTGGGAGAGACAGGCCGAGGGCGCTGCGGGTGACGATACGCAGGCCGCGGAGGTTGAGGGGGTCGGTGCGGGAGGTGATGAGGCGGAAAAGCGCGCGGGTGGGGCGGATGACGGCGGCGGGGAAGGTGGTGGCGATGATGGCCAGGCTGATGGAGCCGCCGATGGCGGTGGGGATGGACAAAATCTTGAGGGGCAGGATGCTGAGCAGGACCGGCAGCGCGCCGGCGACCTGGAGGGCAAAGGAGAGGTGGAAGGGGATTTGAATTGAGGTGTGCGCCAGGCGGCGGCCGAGGCGGCCATAGGGCGAGCGCACAAAGAGGATCACGAGGAGGATAAAGAATTTTTTGAGCAGGCAGCTATTTTTGAACCCACTATCAAAGCGAGACTGGTTTGACGGCATTTGACCCCTTATGTTTTGGCGGTGGAGAGATTACCGGGCGACTGGGCGGCCTCTTCGGCTTCGCGTTTGCGGCGCTCTTTGAACTCCAGGATGTTGAGGACTTCGGCCTGCTCTGCTTCGGAGAGGGAGGCAAAGAGTTCCATAGCACGGGCGGTGATTGGATCGGTTTCGGGGGCGGGTGGGAGAAGACCCGCGGCCCGGAAGACATCGGCCACAGGAATGCGCAGGCCGCGGGCGAGCTTTTTAAGTTCTGTCGGGTTTGGAATACGTCCAGCCAAATAGTTGATAACCGACTGACGGGTAATTCCAGACCTACGAGCAAGCTCGGACTGGGAGATGTCGCGCTCTTTTAGTTGGAGCATTAACCAATCGCTGAATTCCATGTAAACAATTGTTGCACATTGCAAACAAACGTGTATTATCAATTACCTGTAAATAAACATTGACAATCGGCGATATAGTCGCTATAATGATAACAAGCATTTACAGTATTTGATAAACGGGAGTTTTCAGTGAGCATAGGCGAAATCACCAAACGATATCGGACTGAGCAGGGTCTGACCCTGGAGGGTTTTGGCCTGGCACTGGCCCGAGAACTGCCGGGGGTATCCATCAGCCGGCAGTTGGTCAGCGCATGGGAAGCCGAGCGGCAATCGCCGGCGTATTACATGCTGATCAGTGTTGTGCTGGCGTACTCGACCAACGTAAACGACTGGCGGGCGCACTGGGCCATTGACTGCCTGCATACGCTGCGGCCGGAATTGTGGCCGGCGGTGGAGAATAAGCGGCTGCCGGTGATGCCCGAACAGGGCGGAATGCGAGGAGCGGCATGAACGACAGTCAGTTTTATTCAAACTATGTGAGCCGGATGCATCTGCTGAAGCCCGGAACCAAGCGGGCTTATGAGCAGGTGTTGAAGGGTCTGCTGCTGGCGGCTGGCAAGAAATATCCAGGAGAGATCACTCCGGAAGATATTTGCCAGTGGGAGAAGGGCCTGCGAGCTGCGGGCCTGGTGGAGACGACCATCCGGCAGCGGGTGGCGATTGTGCGTTCGCTATACAGGGTGGAATCAGAGCCGACGCCGGAGGCACTGGCCCACCGGCTGAACCGGCGGCGATTGAGCAAAAAGGCGATCATTCGAGGTGCGCTATGAGCAGCGACCTTGAAGTTCTGACCGGGGCGGAAATCATCACCAGCAATGCGCTGGTGCTGTTCCCAGGCATGGAGGTGGCGGAGCGCGGGCTGCCACGGCCTGATGTCTTTGACATGATGATGGAATGGGGGAAGGCATTTGAGTTATGGCGCGGCTCGTTGAAATCGGATAATACACGGCGAGCCTACCAGACAGCCTGGGACAGCCTACAAAATACAGTTGGGAAGTATGTCTGGAGCATCAACTCATCCGATGTGTTCATGTGGGTTGAGATGATGCGGCGGGCGGGGCTGAGCCAGGCGACGATCAACCAGCGGGTGGCCGGGGTGTCGGCCTTTTACTGGTACATCGTCAAAGACTATCGAATCACCAAGCCCGATGGCAGCGAAACTGCGCTGCGGACGGACAACCCGGCCGTATCCCGCAACCTGCGGGAAAAAGTCAACCCATACGGCAAGGCCATGCACCTGGATGTGGTGGCCTGCCGGGCGCTGCTGGGGGCGATCCCCCGAAACACACTTCAGGGGCTGCGGGATTATGCGCTGTTCCTGGGCTACCTGTACACGGGGCGGCGCAATTCCGAATGGCGCACGATTCAGTGGGGGCAGTTCGAGAAACAGGGGCGCAAAATCTTTTATGTCTGGTCGGGCAAGGGGAAGTTCAATCAGAAACACGAGCTGCCGGCAACCGTGTGGGATGCGGTGCTGGCCTGGCTGCATGCGGCCGGACGGGATAACCCGGAGCCAAAGGAATATATCTTTACAGCGTTGTCGGACCGGGCAACCCGGCTGCCGAACGTTTATGCGGGGGCCTATGACCCGGCTGCCCAGCCGCTTTCGATGCGGGAAGTAGGGTCGCTGTTGAAGCGGTATGCCCGGAAAGCCGGACTGGATCCAGAAGGGATTCATGTTCACATCCTCAGGCACACGGCGGCGATGCTGCGGAAGGCAGCGGGCGACGACGTCAAAAAAATCCAGGCGCTGCTGGCGCATTCGAGCCTGGCGGTAACGGATATCTACCTCCACCAGTTGGAGGGGAATCCGGACGACAGTTGGGCGAAGGTGGATACCCTCCTGGGGTTGTAAAACCCCCGCCCCAGGCGCCCCCACCTGGTGATCAGGGGAGGGCGGCGGGCGAGCGACGGCACAGGAGGCTGTACTGATAATGACAGTTATCGGCGGCAGACACAAGAAACGGAGCGAAATCGGATGGAAAACGGATGGCAGATGACGGCAATACTGATGGCACTAGCGCTCTTCGGTGTGGGCTATAACGCGGCCGTCGGCCGATTGGAAAAGAGCGTTTATGGACAGGGGATCACCGCCATGCTGGTGGTCGTTGGTGTGAGTATTACTGTGGCGGCCGCAACCGTCATCATCGGGATGCAGGCGGCCATGATTTTGCTGGCGTGTTTTGCGGCCAGCGGAGCGCCGATGGTAGTGGGGTACTGGCTGCGGCATGCGGCCAACAAACAACGAGACGAAGAGGCTGTGATGCGCCTGGCGATGGAGGCACTCAATGACCAAACGAGTCACTACGGGGTACGCGATGAGGCAAGAACTGGCGAAGGCGATGAACAGTAATCGCGCAGCTCGCCGGGCGTTGAAGCAGCTGCTGGAGACGGCGGAGCCGTCACGGCAGTTGACAGCGGTGCTGATCGCCAAAGCGGCAACGGCACTGGCGGAAGGGATGGAAGCGTTGGTGGAGATTGAGTCCATCACGCGGATTAAAAACGAAACCCCTGATTGAGGGGGGCAACCAGGGGTTGATTGGCGGGTTAGCGCCAATGCACTAATTTTAGAGCATTGTCGCTCCGCTGTCAACAGAAAGGGAACTACTAAATGGCAGAGAGCGCAAAGAAAAAGTACGACCGGCAGGCCATTCGGGAATTCATCGTGGCCTACAAGACCCAGCACGGTGGGCTGTCGCCGACTTACGCTGAAATCATGGCGGCGTTTGAGGTGTCGTCCACGTCGGTGATGGCCTATATCCTGACGGATATGCAGTCGAAGGGGCTAATTACGCTGCAAGGGCGGCCGGGCCAGATGCGCGGGATCGGGATCCCGGGCGAGAAGTGGATGGTGACTCAATGACAGCGATGTGCAAGCGGTACTGGACTTTGCAGGACGAGGTTGAACGGGCGGCACAGGCGGCCACGGCCAAGCAGGTCCCGACCGATGCGGATGAGACATTTCAAGAGGCGATTGCCGCAGAGCAGGCACACCTGGCCGTTTGCAAGGACTGCCGGACCCATCTGGATGCAATTTCGGCGCACAGTACACCACAGGAGCGTTGGGATGAATAAAACGGGGTGTTGGGCATACGTGGTGGTGCTGGTGCTGCTGGCTTTGCCGGCGATCTGCCTGATCAACACGGCGGCGCATTTGCCAGCTGCAGATGTGGCGGCGGAGACAACCCATCCCATTCCTGGGCTGACGGCGGCGCAGACTGACGGGCTGTGGAGCCTGGTGTTAGGCGCCGGCATTCTCCTGGCTGTGGCGGTAATTGTGCGGGGTGTCAAAAACCACCGTGCGCCCAAAGAGGTCGCCGAAAATTCCGGACCGCACTATGTTCGACCGATGGCCGGTGGAGAGATCGAGCCGTGGGCGGCCAATGTGACACTGGGTGAGGCCATGCCACGGCCTGGGACAAGACGCCCGGCATACCGGCTTGACCTGTTTTCGACAACCCCGGAACAGGATGCGATTGATCGGGCGACCCCGATCACGGAGATGAGCGTGGATCTGCGTTCGGAGAATCGGCAATGAAAATCATTAAACTGATTGCGCTGATGGTTGTAGTGCTGCTGCTGGGTGGATGCGGTTACACGGATTACGCATTCAGCACGACGCCGGCGTATGATGCCGCAGCGACCCAGGGGCTGGTACCGCAGGTGATCACGGGCACACGAACACCCACAGCGGTGTGGGATGTAGTGACCAGTCCGGATCTGTACACTCAGCAGGACCAGGCTGCGGCCACGCTGGCGGCAGTGAACCAGCAGATGACGGCCACCCAGCAGTCCGCCATGCTGACACAGCAGGCGGCCGCTTTTGCGGCCACCCAAGCGGCTGATGCGGTGCGGGCTACGTCAACGGCGCAGGCCTGGGCGATTACGGCAGAATACCAGGCGCAGTCGGCGACACAGACAGCGCAGGTTGAGGCGACCCGGCAATCGCTGGTGGTTGAGGCGACCCGGCAGTCCCTGGATGTTACGGCCACACAACAGGCCATTGACCTGGAACGGGCCGAACTGACCAACCAGGCCTGGGCAGTGGTCCCGCTGGTGCTTGTGGGGCTGCTGGCTGCAGTTGTGATGGGGCTGGGGGCCTGGGCCGTGGTCGAGATCGTCCGGGCGGTGCGGAACCGGCAGGCGGTGGTGCAGCTCCCCAACGGGGGGGCGCTGGTGGTCACCGAGCGCCGGATGTCGGTGCTCAAGACGGACGTGATGACAGCGCCGGAGCACACGATGGCCACCGATGGCAACGAGCCGATCAGCGAGCAGACACGCCTGACACTGGCGATGGCCCAGCAGCAGACGGAGATCCAGCGGGCGTATGCAGCCGCTGGAGCACGGCCACGCGGTGAGCGGAGCGGGAGCCAGAGCAACGAGGCCAAAACCGCCGAAATGACCTGGCCACCGGCAGCGATCTGGCCACCGGCTGGCGATTTGAACAACGGTTTGATGCTGGGCATGACGACCAGCGGGCCGATGACCGCCCGAATTGACAGCGATCCACACCTGCTGATTGCAGGAACCAGCGGGTCTGGGAAGACACGCTACATGCTGCGGCCGCTGATCGCGCAGGCGCTGGTGGCCGGGTGGGCAGTGGCGATCATTGACCGCACGGGGTTGGATTTTTATGTGTTCGAGCGACACGTGAACTGCCACCAGCTGATACTGGGCACCAATCCCACCCAGGCCATTGGGGCGCTGCGGGCGACATACGCAGAGGTGCTGCGCCGAATGCAGATGATGACCGAAGCGCGGGTATCCACCTGGGCCGAGATGGAAGGCTATGGGGCGCAGGTCATGATTGTGCTGGACGAATTCAGCAACCTGGCAGACTCGATGGGCGCAACTGAGCGAGAAGCCCTCTGGCAAGCAGCCCGGATGGTGGCGGCCGAGGGACGTAAGTCAGGCGTCCACCTGGTGCTGGCGCTCCAGGACCCCACGGCTGAAAGCGTGGATCTGCGGATCCGGCGCAATACCGCCCAGGTAGCGTTCCGAGTACGAGACGGATCGGCCAGCTGGGTGGTCATCAATGCCGGCGGGGCTGAGGGATTGGGACATCGTCAGTTTTTGGCGGTGGTTGGCGGACGGCTGCAAGCCGGACTGGCATATGCGCCGTCAGATGCCGACATTGAGGCGTATCTCAACCAGAATCCGGTACTGCCGATGCAGATGCTGGACCTGACTGCGGTAGCACTGCCGGTTGGGCAGGACGGTGAAACGATCAAGCTGGCAGAGCAGATCCGCGAAGCCTGGCAACGAGGCGAGAGCAAGCGAGGGATGGCCCGCCTGATGGGTCAAAACTATGCCGGCAGTTTCGCATCGCGAATTGACCGGGCGATTGACTATCTGGTTGCTACTACTGCTACTACGGACAGCGAAGGATAGGCGCTGGAGTAGTAGTAGCGGGAAAGCCGATAAGACGCATTATCGGCACAAGATTTTTTACAAAAAACAGGAGGCTACGATGGTTGACAATGTTTTTATCAAGGCGGCGCAAGAAGCGTTCGAACAGAAGCGGGCGCAAGCTGAAGCTGAACACCAGGAAAAGGTCAAGCACTGGGCGACATTCAGCAAAGATTTTGAGGCCAATGTGGCCGTCTGGCTGGGAGACCTGGTGAAGGACGAAACGTTCTGTCCAGGCGAGACATGGATTGATGTCAATCGCGATGGTTTCGCAACGTTTATCTATACCTTTGGCTGGTATGGGATGCAGGGCGAAATCACCAGCGGCGGGTGGGGAACAGACAAATTCATCTACCAGGCCGCGCCCATCTTGACGATGAAGCTGCCCAGCGGCGATCAGGAGAAGGGATATCAATTGCCAATATCCCGTGACAAGAAGGCTGACCTGCCGCGGTCGGATTACCGCAACGAGGTAGCCGTGCCAGTTGATCCGGCTCAATTTGGTGCATACCTGCTGCAGCAGATGGGCTACATGGACGGCTATAACGCAGCCCAGGAGCGGAGAAAGATTCAGGCACTCATTGAAACAGACTTTAGGCCGGAGCTGCGAGCCTGCAAGACCGCCGAGGACGTTGATGCTGTGGTTACTACCTGGTTGGAAAAAGTCCCGGAGCCGTGGCACCGGGATATCAAGGCATCAGGAGAAGCAACAAAAGAGCTCCTGAAGGAAGCGGCAGAACAACAGGCTGAAGCGCAATGCGTTCAGGAACGGACTGAGGCGTACTATGCGGCGAAAGGCCGCCTGGAGAAGGAATTGGCGGCAATGTTCGTGCCCTTTACGCTGTACAAGCTCTCGTACTGCATCAATGCGGGTGGGGCGTTAGAGCACTGCTGGGTGACTGCCCCGAAGCCCGATGCCAACGGCTGGTGGAATGCGCTTGAGGCAGGCGGGGTTGTGGTGAAACGGAAGTTCGGTTTTCCGGCCTGCTTGACGATGTGGGAATTCAGCAATGTCGATGCGGTTTATCAGCATCCGGGACTGCCCAGTGTGTTGAAGCGTGTCATGCTGACCAGCCAGATTGATGACGATCTGGAAGTTGAAGTTAGCGGCATTGTCGGGTTGGTGGAGGCATAAGATGAGCAAAGCATTTTTTAAGCAAGTTCCGCTGGATATTACGGTGCGCTTTGGGTTCGAGGTCTGCGTGCTGGCGCATCCGTGGGAAAAGCGCACGCTGAAAAGCGGCGTAGAGATCCGGATGGAGGAGCGGCCAGGTGGAAACTGGAAGGCCTGGGCAAGCATCCCGGAAGGAACACTGGAGCAGCACAAGTGGAAGAAGCCGATTGTCATCCGGGCGCACTGGACTGAAATTTCAAATCCTGACCAGATTGAAGCCATGAAGGCTGGCACCTGGAAGCCGGGCGAGGACTGGCCTGTGGGAGGGCAGCATGGGCGAAGCTGAGAAATTTTATGTTGGGCAGAAGGTCAAGCACGTCAGCTCTCCCGGTAAGGGGATCGGGACCGTTACGGCAGTCAAGGCGAGCAAATTCATGGGCCTGATGGTTGAAGTTGAGTGGGCGAAGTGCCGAGCCTGGTATTACGAAGTTGAATTGCAGGTTTTGGAGGTAGTGTCATGAGCGAAATGACGCAGGGAATGCTGTGGTATGACGCCAGCGGCCGCCCGCTGGCTGAGCGGGCTGCAGATGCAGCGGCTTACTACGAGAAGAAATACGGCTCACGGCCCAACCGCGTGGTGGTCAATACGACCGAGACGGGTGCGCCTGATCAGGTGGGCGGGATGACGGTGAATGTCTCCCGGATGGTGATGGTGAATCACCTGTGGATTGGGATGGCCAGCCATGCATAAGATGCACGTGATCAGTGTGGCCAATCAAAAAGGCGGGGTCGGCAAGACGACCACAACCATCAACCTGGCGGCATGGTTTGCATCCCAGGGGCGGCGGGTGTTGGTGCTGGATATGGACGGTCAGGGGCATGTCTGCCCCGCGCTGCACCAGGCAAAAGGACCGGGGCTGTTCAATGCCCTGGTGGCCGGGCGCGGCGTGGTTGAGGTGATGGTGGAGGCACGGGAGAATCTGTTCGTGCTGCCGAACGACCACACGGGCGAGAAAATCAAGGCCTGGGCGCAGACGCTGGAGCTGCGTGGGTTCATCATCGCCGACCTGGTTGACAGTGTGCGGAATCAGTTCGACCTCGTATTTATTGACACCCCGCCCAGCACCGATCTGCTGCATGTGGCTAGCCTGGTGGCGGCGGACTGGATCGTGATCCCGGCCGCAATGGATTACCTGGCGCTGGACGGGGTTGGGTACGTGATGCAGATGCTGCGGGACATGAGCAAGATGCGGGGCGTGACCCCGCCGCAGTTGATGGGTGTACTGCCGACCATGTTTGACCGGGTGACCAGCGAGACGGCTGGCAATCTGACCCGGGTGCGCAATGCGATGGGCGCGGCGGCGCTGCTGCCTCCCATCCCACGGGACACGAAGGTGCGGGAAGCCAGCACTTATGGCATGAGCATCTTCGAGTATGCGCCGAACTGCCCGGCGGCGATCGGCGTGCCGGTGAAGGAACGCCCGAACATGGTATTGAACTCGGCGGGGCGGGTAGGGGGCTACCTGCACGTGGCCGAGATGTTGAAGACGGTACTGGGAGGTTGAGATGGCACGAAACCTACACTCCATGCAGGATTTATCGCTGGATGCAGCGCTGAGCACGCACATGGGCGACGCGGGCAGTGATCCGATCTACGGCGGGCTGACAAAGGTGAACCGGGCCCGGATGACGCGGAAACAGCGCCGCCAGGCTGAGCATGATGCAGCCCGCAACCGGGTGACGTATGACCTGGCCCCCGAACTGGACCAGTTGATTGAGGCGATTGCCAGGCAGTTGAGCGTGCCCCGCAGCCAGGTGGCTAGCTACCTCATGATGTGCCAGTTGGATCAGATTGCCAACGGCAAGGCCAACCCGATTTCGATGTGGCCCACACGTCCCTCGAAGTCCATGCGCTACGACTTCAATCTGACCCATTTTCCGGAGGTTCCGGATATTGAAAAACTTGGTTTGTGAGTCACCCCACAAGGGATACCTTTAGGGGCGACCCTGTGAAAAACGCAGGGGCTACCCTATGGGGAACCCTAAAGGGGTGACACACTCGCCACTACAAGACACGTAGAGCGATTTTATCAACCGGGGCGCTATAGATGGGCACCCCACCAAAATTGACAGGCACAGTGAGGTTTTATGGGCGTAATTGACGACATCAAAGCGAGTATCGACATCGTTGCCCTGATCGGCGAAACGGTGAAGCTGGAGCGGAAGGGCAAGACGTATCACGGATTATGCCCATTTCACGCTGAAAAGACGCCGAGCTTTACCGTGTGGACTGAGGGCAAGAATGGGCCGAGCTGGCACTGTTTTGGCTGCCACGCCGGGGGCGACGTGATTGATTTTGTGCAGAAACTGCAGAACCTGGACACCAAAGAGGCAGTGCGCAGACTGGCCGAACGGGCCGGGATCCAGCTGCGGCCGCAAACGAAAGAAGAAGTTGCGGCGCAAGAGAAACTCCGCACACACGAGGCGATCCTGGGAGCGGCAATGAGCTACTTCCGGGCGGCGCTGTGGCGGGAAGGCGAACCCTCTTCTGCCGGGCTGACCTATGCGCTGAGCCGGGGCTTTACGCGTGAGACAATCCAGGATGCCGGGTTGGGCTTTTTTGGCAAAGACTGGAACGGGCTGCGGGAAGCGCTGAAACTGGCCGGGGTTGACCTGACGCATCCGACCGCGGTGGCGCTGGTTGGGTATAAGGGCGATGTGGCGACCTGGGCAAAGACCTGGGGGATTACAGCACCACAAGCCTGGGTTGAAGCGGGCAAGGTGCCAGCGATGCCGCCTGACATGCTGATCTACCCACACCTCTGGCGAGGGCGCGCCCGGTATGCATCGGGGAGGGGCCTCCCGGAGCCGGAAGCGGAGGGCGACACGGATGAGCAGAAGAAACGCAAGGCCAAGCGGCATTACAACCTGGATGAGACACTGGTCGGGAGCCGACAGCCGTATGTGAATACGGCATACCGGACCAGCGACAACCAGGTTGTGATCGTGGAGGGGCAAGCGGACGCGATCACACTGGGGCAGTGGCAGATCGGGGCGCTGGCGCTGGCTGGAACGGCGTTAAGTTTCGACGATCAATCCAGTGCCGATAACGTTATATTATCGGTACTAAAACCGCTGGCAGAACTGGCGAAAAAGGGGGAGGAAGTTCGAATCTACCTGGCGTTGGATGATGACAAAGCCGGGCGGGAATCGGTGGCGAAAGCGGCGGCGGTGCTGATGGACATGGGTTTCAGCGGCGCCGATATCCGCATGGTGCAGTGGCCAGCAAAGGATGCCAATGCCTGGCTGATGGCAGAGGGGACGGCAGAGAAAGCAGCTGAAATGCTGCGAGCGGCGCGGGCGTGGATTGTGGTCATGGCCGAGATGGCAGCCAGGAGCAACGAGGAATCACAGGTCAAGGGCGTGTTTGCGACCCTGGCCAGGATGGATGCGTTTGAAGTTGAGCGAGCGCGGGAATCCGTGGCGCTGGCGCTGGGAATGCGGCGCAAGACGTTTGATGCGCTGCTGCGCCAGGCCCGCCGGGAAGCCGGGATGGATGACGACAGCGACTCGCTGTACTACATCGAGAACGGACGGGTTTATGCCCGGTCATTTGACCAGGTGGGCAACGAGACCAGCCAACCGTTGTGCAATTTTGCGGCGCAGATATCGGCGGATATCATGCGGGATGATGGGCAAAACCAGATGCGGGAGTTCCACATCAAGGGGCAGATCGGCAAGCGGCACATGCCGTCAGCGATTGTGCCAGCAGATGAATACGGCGACATGGCCTGGGTGGTCAAGCACTGGGGCAGCCGGGCCATCATCGAGGCGGGCAGCCGGAAGAAAGACCAGCTGCGGGCAGCCATCCAGCATCTGAGCGTGGATGTGGAGCGGAAGATCATCTTCACCCACACCGGCTGGCGGGATGTTGGCGACCGGCGCGTGTTTTTGTCGAATGCCGGGGCCATTGGAGGGGAAGGAATCACGGTTGAACTGGATACGGACTTCGAGATGTACGAAGTGCCGCTGGAGCCGGTCAACCTGAACGAGGCAATTCGGGCGAGTCTGAGTTTTCTCGATATCGCCCCTGACCGGGTGACATTCCCGCTGTGGGGATCCATCTGGCTGGCGCCGATGTCGGACCTGATTCATGTGGCGTTCACCCTATGGGTGTACGGCGGCACCGGGGCGATGAAGAGCACGCTGAGCGCCCTGGCGCTGAATCACTTTGGGGCACGGTGGGATGACAAGCACATGCCGGCCGGTTTCCTGGATACGGCGAACCGGTTGGAGCAAAAGACGTTTATCGCGAAGAACGTGATCCTGATCATTGACGACTTTGCGCCACAGAAGAACAGCCGCGATCAGCAGGAGTACATCCGGACGGCGGCCAGAGTTGTGCGCAACGTGGGCAACCTGGCGGGGCGCGGGCGCATGGCAGCCGATACGACTGCCCGGCGAACCTATTACCCGCGCGGGCTGGTGATCATCACCGGTGAGGATGTGCCGCAGTCCGAAGGCGTGATGGGGCGGTTGTTCGTGGTGGAGATGAACCGTGGAGACGTGAACATTGAGCGGCTCAGCGCGTTGCAAGGGCGGCGGGCAGAACTGCCCAATGCCATGAGCGGATATGTCCAATGGGCCATGTCCAACTGGAACACACTAAAAACCACTGTCCCAGAACAGTGGCGGACCTACCGTCAGGAGATGGCGGTGATGAAGAGCCACCTGCGGCTGCCCGAAGCGCTGGCCGGGCTGATGATCGGGATTGATCTGGGACTGCGTTTTGCGCTGAGCCAGGGCGTGATCAACGGCGAACAGTACCAGGCACTGGTGGCACGGGGTAAGGCGGCGCTGCTTGAATCCGGGCGGCAGATGGCTGAACGGGTGCAGGATGAGAAGCCAGAGGTAATGTTCGTCCATGCGATAGCCGACCTACTCATCCAGGGCAAGATTTACCTGGCGGCGGTGGATCCATCGGTGCTAAATGCTCAGCCAATCGGTGGGCCAACGGCCACAGCGGAACTCATCGGTTGGTACGACAAGGATTGGTACTACCTGATGCCTGACCCGAGCTATGCGCGGGTCTGCCAGGCATTTCGAGATCGGGGCACGACCTTCCCGGTCAGCCCGGCCACTTTGCGCAAGATGATGCGCGAGGCGGTCATGCTGCGCACAGATACAGATGACGGGCGCAATACGATTGTGCTCTGGGTCAACAATTCATCACGCCGAGTTTTGGCGGTGAAGCGCACAGCATTTGAGGAGTCGGCAGCAAAGTAAGCGGCTCACGTTTTTACACAAGGAGACACACAGGAGGAACACATGGAAATACTGGTGGAGAAAGTATTACCGAACCCACAGCAGCCGAGGAGTGAGTTTGACCTTTCGGCGTTACGAGAACTGGCGGATTCCATCCGGCAGGTTGGGCTGATCCAGCCGATTGCTGTGCAGGCGGCCCAGGATGGCTGGTATGTACTGATTGACGGCGAGCGGCGGTTGCGGGCGCATAAGCTGCTGGGCAAGGAGACGATTGAGGCGGTCATTCGTGAGGACGACAACGATCTGCTCCTGCTGGCGCTGGTGGCCAATGTGCAACGGCGGGATTTGAATCCGCTGGAAGAGGGTCGGGCGTATGCTCAGATGCGGCGGGCGGGATTGAGCCTGACACAAGTGGCGCTGCGCTGCGGGACAAACAGCAACCGGGTGATGAACCGGCTGAAGCTGCTCAATCTGCCCGAGCCCATCCAGGCGCTGGTGGCCAATGGGCGACTGCCGATTGCGGACAGGTCCACCGATGCGATTTTGGGGCTGCCGGCCGAGTACCAGGTTGAGCTGGCCCAAAAATTAGCGGCCCGACCGGGCGTGACGATTGCGGCCATTGAGTCGGCGGTGCGGCGAGTGCACGAGCTGATTGCGGTGGAACAGGCAAAGGAAACCTACGGGGATGGCACTCCGGCGGTCACCCTGGCAACTGCCCGGGTACGGCGCAACAAAGCGGCCTGGGATATGTTGGCCCAGGTTGGGAAGCTGCCGCCGTGGGACAAGGTAGTAGATGGCGCTCGCTATACCTGCGGCAAGTGCAGCTGGTCAGATATGGCGAATGCCGAGACGTGCAAGGACTGTCCGGCCGTTGAACTGCTGGCCAAGATGCTGGAGGCAGCCCAATGAACATGAGCGTAGTTGATATGGCCATTGAGCTGACAATCTGCCGGCCTATGATCGGCGGAACTTACCCGAATCGGCGGCTGCGGGTGTGGACGCCGGAGGATGAAATTTTCCTGGAAGAGAACACGGGGCGGATCCCGTGTGACGAACTGG
>Ga0116185_1002653_pt1 | contig 16340 bp, 11 predicted proteins | sample AD_JPNNA7_MetaG_FD_89754 | JGI IMG/M metagenome (GOLD analysis project Ga0116185, IMG submission 89754) | Active sludge microbial communities of municipal wastewater-treating anaerobic digesters from Japan - AD_JPNNA7_MetaG | ecosystem: Engineered > Bioreactor > Anaerobic > Digestate | place... | reverse complement strand
TCTTCGTGGATAATATCGAAATATCGAGTATGGGGCAGTTGTCGCAGAAACTGGCTGACGAGAAGCGGGCCCGTCCGGATCTCATGCTTCTCATTCGCTCGGACGGGCGCACCGAGACTGCGCGACTGGTAAAGGTATTGGGCATTGCACGAAGCCTGGGCATCACGAACTTCGGCATCGCGGCGCGACCTCCTTCAGAATCTGAGGAAGGTTAACAAGGTCGGTATACTCAGAAACCGCCCGTTTCTGTTCGCCCTTTTTGTGTCGACAGTGTTCCACATGACGATGGTTACGCTGTTTTCGATAGTATTTGAGTTTCCCGTCAAGCACGTTGAATACTACCCTTTCCATATCTTGTCGGAAGAGCCTGATTTCGCCCGAGAAGCGGATGCCGCATCCACAGACCGGATTTCCACCCTCCCGACCCTGGTGAACCCCCTGCGCGGTCCCGAATTCGAGGCCATGGACCTTGGCGCGGAGTCCGCAGGGTGGGTATCCGGCCTGCCGTCCATTGAACTCCCCCGCCTGGAGTTTGCCGAGATGGAAATGCTCGAAGCGCGCGAAGAGGGTTTGACTATCCGGTCGCGTCTGGCGGAGTTCCTTGATGCGCCGCTGAGTGAGCCGTGGGCGCGGCTTGGCCGAAGTCTGGAGCGGCTGGGCAACGCGCTTACGCCGTCCCGGCTGTTCGACGACGAAGACGAAACGGTTATCGAGCAGCCGGCGCCCAAACTCGTGGCGCGCCCAGCCGAGGGATTCGAGGCCTACGTGGAATGGATGTCTGAGCCGCGCGACCGCGAATTGTTGTTTTCTCCTCCGATCGAGGCCCTGTTCAAGGTTCGCCCGGAGGATTTGATCGAACCCATTACGCTGGTGTTTCGCGTGAACCCCCGGGGGGAGGTGGTTGAAGTGCTGACGCCCCTGCCGGATGAGGCTGGCGTTGTGGTGAGCGCGGCACGTGCGCTTACGACGTACCGGTTCGCGCCGCTTGACGAGCCCGCCGGCCGCGACCAGCACGGAACCCTGCTCATCACCTCTGCCCGGCGAACGGAGGCCGCTTTGCCGTGATTCAACTCGAAATAGGCCAAGCGGTGATTCTCTACAGCGGGGTCCTCATCGCGCTCGCGGCAGGGATCTGGTTGTACACGGAGTTCAGCGCCGGGCGGTCGCAACGTACCCTGGGAAAACAGTACCTCTGGCGCTGCCCGTTCTGCGGATTCAGCTACCTGGACGAAAGCGCCGAGCGCCTCTCCAAATGTCCGCGTTGCGGCAGTCTTAATTCGGTGGAAGACAAGAAGGCCCGTGCCGTACCAGTGCGCACGGAGGCCTACGAGGGGCCGGAGCCGCAGGAACAGGAGGCTCGGCGCAATAAGTCAAAACGCAAACGCCCGCACCAGCGCCGGCGCGGACCCAGAAAACGCCGATGACCCGCTCCGCCGGGCTGCGAAACTCAGTACGGGGCCCAGTAACCGCTTATCCAGACTTGTTCCCGATGGGTCTCGTAGCGGCCCTCGACCCAGACACGTTCCCAACGCTCGTCTGCGACGAGCACGACGATCTCGCGCCCGTTGTAGACTTCTCTCCGGTAGACGGCTGGGATATGGCGGTTTTCCCAGTATCCAGGTATCCACACTTCCTTGTAGACCCATTCATAATGGCCCGGTACCCAATAGCTGCGGGCGGGGTAGTAGTAGTACCAGTAGCTCCTGTACGGACGGTAACAGGGGCGGTGAGGGATGTGCCGCGGGCTGCAGTCTCTGCCAGGGGCGCCAGGGCCGTTGGGAGAAGGTCTCGGGACCGCACGCGAGACCTCGTGTTGGAACGTCGGGACATTGCGCCGGAACTGCACCCCCTCCGCGGCACCGGGGCTGAAATGTTGCGTGTCCGGCCGCAGGTATTCACATTGCGTTTTCCGCTCGTTGTTGCCTCCGCCTTGAGCGGAACTTCTTGGCGCACCGGCGGCATCCGGCACCGCCAATATGAGCATAAACGCGCCCAAGATAAAGACTTGCGAGCATCTAAGGGAATGTCTTCGCTCATTGCTCATTGCCGTCGCTCCTGTCGAATTCGAAGGTGAATACCCACAACCTTTCTCGTTGAATATGGACGAAAAAAACTCAGAATCATTCAGAAAAGCCGGTCCTGCACGTGCATGACGCCAGCTGAACAGATTATACCTGTTGAGTGGGCGTCCCGGGGGGGGTAGAATCGGGATGACAACAAGGAGTGCGTGATATGAGACTGAATCGCCGGGATTTCATAAAGGCCAGTGCGGTAATGTGTTGTGCAATGAGCAACCGGGGCGCAAACGGGTCAGAAGGCCGGTTGCGCGAGTATCATGTGTGTCTTTCCCGGCGCGCTTGCGAGGAGAATCCGGAGCTGCTGACGGTGGTGCGCGACGCGGGGGTGACCGATGTGTGGCAGGCGGCATTTTTCTACGGATATTGGTACGACACGGTTGAGGGCCTGCAAAAAGGACGAGCCCAGGTGGAATCGCTGGGCCTGCGTTGGCATCCGATTAATGTTCCCCTCGGGCACCCGGGCGACGCGCTGGGCGACGCCTCCGGTCAAACCCCGTTGACTCCTCCCGCGCGCTGGAAGATGGCCGAACGGTTCGACGGGGGAAAGCACAGCGGCACCTCATTACATGACCCGGGCACGGCCGAGAACGTCGCGGCGGTCCAGGCGCTCGCGGCCCTCGAACCGGACATTCTGTTTCTGGACGACGATTTCCGGCTGGCTGTGGGACCCGGGATCATTGGCGGGTGTTTCTGCGGCGAACACCGCGCCCAATTCCTTCAAGCGACGGGGTTTGCGGAATCCGCGTGGGATGAACTGCGCGAAGATGCGCTTGCGCGGCGCCTGTCGCGGGTGTTGCGGTCCTGGGTCGAGTTCACCTGTGACCAATTGACGGCGTGTTTTCGCGCGCAACAGGCTGCCGCCCCCAATACGCGCCTCGGCAACATGATCATGTATCTTGGGGCCGAAAAAGCGGGCATTCGTCTGACGGACTACCGCGACGCTCCGTTTCGGGTTGGCGAACTCATGTTCAACGACGCCTCGTTCAATCCCCTCAAAGGGAAAACCGACGAGTTGTTCAGTGTGTTGTTTCACCGGCGGTACGCCCGCCCGGAGTCGGCCTGGAGCGAGACGACGGCTTTCCCCGCAGACCAGTTATCTGCGCGCAACCTGGCCGCGAAACTGGCCACCTCGACCATTGCCGACGTGCGTCATACGATGTTCATGTCCGGCATGACCCCGTTCCCCATCGAGCACTGGGCTACCATCGGACCCGCCATGACGAAACATGCCCGGCTGCATGCCAGGCTCGCGGGACATGCCCCCAAAGGACCGTTCAAGCATTACTGGGGCGAGGCGCAGCGGTACGTCGGCGACGACCAGCCCTACAGCCTGTTTCTTGCCTCGGGCATGCCCTTCGAGACGGTCGAGACCCTTCCTGACGACGGACGTACGTTCCTGTCCGATTTCGACGCCCGTGCATTGGAGGAATCGAGCCTTAAGCCTGGCAAGGGCGCGCTCGTGACGCGGCGCGCGCTCGCGAAGATGCCCGAAGCCACGCAGGCCGTGGGAGAGGAGCTGCCGGCGCTGTTCGCGCTCAAACGCCAGGTTGTGCAGGAAGGGTACACGGGTCCGTGGGTCGAGGACGACAAACCCGCGGTATGCGCCTGGTATCCCAGTGCCGGGGCCGTTCTGCTGTGGAACCCATCCGAGGGACGCGAGAGCTACCATTTGCGGGCAGGCGATACGGCCGTGGACGTCGAGGTGGAGGGCCTCGACGCCGAACTGGTCGAAATGCCCCAGCTGCGTCGTTAGAGGCAGGACCTATTCGTTCTATTTCGGCTATTGACGGTTACAGTTGTGGGGTATAAAGTAGGAAGTGGTCTATCAGGGCCGACTACCTGCATATTGACGTGGGATGAGGTTCTCCGGCAGCTCCAGGGTTCGTGTTTTTATGGGGGAAGAATCTGGAGGCGGGTGCGGACGAAGCAAAGGGGCGGTCTCTGCGATGGTTCGGAGGGGCTGGATGTGGAACGCGGGGCGTGGTTCGTGAGGTTTCTCCAGCGAGAAGAATGATCTGCGGTGTGGAACATTCTCGGGACCTGCGGCGGAAAGAGAGCATCCGAGGGAAATGCACCCGAGTAAAAGAGGGGTACCGGCATGAAGAAGGCAAGGCGTTTCTTTGATGAACCTTCGTGTGTCCTGGCGTGGTGTCCCGTGTTGGTTGCGCTCTGCGTCTGGGGTTGTGAGAAGGCCGTGGTGGACGAAACACCGCCGGTGCGTCCGGTGCGCTTCTTTCAGGTCGGGGCTTCTACGGGGCGGGAACTGCGTACCTACCCCGGCATCGTGGAAGCCTCCCAAGAAGTGGACTTGGCGTTTCGGGTCAGCGGACCGCTTGTGGAATTGAACGCCACAGAGGGCAACCGCGTTGAAAAGGGAGCGACGCTGGCGCAGATCGACCCGAGAGACTATGAGAACAGGCTGGCCCAGACCACGAGTTCCCTCGAGAGCGCCGAGGCGGAGTTGAAAGCCATGCGGGCGGGGGCCAGGCCGGAGGACCTTCGTGAGATGGAAGCGGCCGTGGCGTCGGCCCAGTCGCTTGTTACCCAGGCGGAAGCGGACTTCAATCGCGCGGAGCGGTTGCTGGCGGAGAACGCAGTAGCCCAGCGCACATACGATACAGCGCGCACGAATCGGGATCAGGCCAAAGCCGCCCTGCAACAAGCCCAGGCGGAACTGGAGAAAGGCCGGTCGGGCGCCCGCCCCGAAGACATAGAAGCGACCGAGGCTAACATTCGCCGTATGCAGTCGCAGAAGAAGGAAGCTGAGGACGCACTTTCCGACACGAAATTGCTCGCGCCGTTCACGGGTCTCGTCGCGAAGCGTTTCGTTGACAATCACCAGACCGTTCCGGCGGGGCAGCCGGTCGTAAAGCTTCAGAACAAAGAGACCGTAGACGTCGTGATTCAGATCCCGGAACACGATTTGCCAAAGTCGCCGAAACGCGCGGAAGACGTGGTGGACTTGAGCAATGTGCGGGTAGTCTTTGATAACTACCCCGGCCAACAGTTTCCCGTGGCGTTGAAGGAATTTCAGACGCAGGCGGATCGGGATACGCAAACGTACGAGTTGCGGCTGAGCGTAGACCCGCCCGACAACGTAGTCATCGCACCCGGCATGACGGCGTCGGTACAGGTGGTTCCGCGCGGCGAATCCAGCGAAGCAGGCGTTCTCACCGTGCCTTCGGAGGCGGTTTTCCAGACGCCCGAAGGCCAAGCGGCCGTTTGGGTGATTGACCCAGCCGCCAAGCGCGTGAACAAGCGGGAGGTAGAAGTTGGAAGTATCAGGGGGGCGAGGGTGGAGGTGACACAGGGGCTTTCGGCGGGCGAGACCATTGCCGCGACGGGGGTCCATTACCTGCGTGAAGGGATGGAGGTGCGGGAGATGACCGGCGGGGGAGACGCCCAATGAACATCGCGGAATACTCTATCCGAAAACGGGTGATCACCTATCTCATGTGTTTCCTGATGATGGCCGGCGGGCTGTACGCGTATGTGAAGATCGGCCGTTTGGAGGACCCCGAGTTCACCATCAAGGATGCGCTGGTGCTGACGCCGTATCCCGGCGCAACGGCCTACGAGGTCGAGGAGGAAGTCAGCGACGTGATCGAACGGGCGGCTCAGCAGATGGGCCAGGTGGACGAGGTCACCTCGCGCTCCGAGCCGGGGCTCTCGATCGTGACCGTCACCATTAAGAATACCTACGACAAGAATGAATTGCCGCAGGTCTGGGACGAACTGCGCCGGAAAGTGCACGATGCCCAGCTCCTGCTTCCTCCGAAGGCGGGTCCGTCGCTCGTGAATGACGATTATGGCGACGTGTACGGAATCTATTTCGCATTGTACGGAGACGGACATACGTTCGCCGAGTTGTACGATACCGCCGACTTCCTGCAGCGCGAGCTGTTGCTGGTCGGCGGAGTCGCCAAAGTGGCGCTCTTCGGCGTGCAGGACGAGACCGTGTACGTCGAAATGTCGAAGGAGCGGATGGCATCGCTCGGCGTGACACAGTCACAGATCTATGGCGCCTTATCGGACAAGAATCTGGTAGCGGATGCGGGGAGCGTTCGCACCGGCGTGGAATACGTGCATATCCGGCCTACCGGTGTTATACGCTCCGTCGAGGACATGAAGAACCTGCTGATCGGTTCAGTGGGCGGACGGCTGGTCTACCTTGGCGACGTTGCGGAGGTGCGCCGGGGCTACGTTGACCCGCAGAAGCCGCTACTGCGCTACGACGGGAAGCCCGCCATAGGCATCGGGATCTCCATGGTTCGGGGAGGGAACGTGGTCACCATGGGAGACGCCGTGACGGCCCGATTGAAGGAATTGGAACCCGAGATCCCGTTGGGCATGGAAATGGGCGTGATCAATCTCCAGTCGCGCGACGTGACGATCGCGGTCAAGGGCTTCGTGGTCAATCTCATGGAAGCGGTGATCATCGTCGTAGTCGTCCTTCTGATTACTATGGGGCTTCGGAGCGGCCTGATCATTGGCGCCGTGCTCATTCTGACAATAGCCGCGACGATCCTGGTCTTGTACGTGTGGGGTGTTGCGCTCGAACGCATCTCCCTGGGCGCGCTGATCATCGCCCTCGGCATGCTGGTGGACAATGCGATCGTGATAACCGAAGGCATGCAGGTGCGCATCGAAGTCGGAATGGACCGCATAGCCGCCGCCTCGGAGATCGTCAGCCAGACCATGTATCCGCTGCTGGGAGCGACGGTTGTCGCGGTGACGGCGTTTGCGCCTATCGGTTTGTCGCCGGACAGCACGGGCGAATACTGCGGGTCGCTGTTTCAGGTGTTGTTTTCGTCGTTGATGCTGAGCTGGGTGACGGCGGTGACGGCAACGCCGCTGTTTTGCACGTTATTCCTGAAGGGCGCCAAGAAGACCGATACGAGCGAGACAGTGGACCCCTACGGCGGCTTCTTCTTTCGCACGTACCGGCGATTTCTGGCGGTCGCGCTGCGTTTTCGGTGGGTAGCGGTGGGGGCCCTTGTTGTGCTGCTTGTCCTGGCGGGCTTTGGGTTCCGCTTCGTGGAAAGCAGCTTTTTCCCGGCTTCGACGCGGCCGCAGTTCATGGTGGAGGTATATCTGCCTCGAGGCACGCACATCGAGGAGACGGTTGCCCTTGTTGACAAGGTCGAAGATTTCATTCTGAAGGATGAGTCATTCACGCATGTGACTTCCATGGTGGGTTCCGGGGGGCTGCGCTTCATGCTGACATACGGACCCCAACAGACGGATCCCAGTTATGCGGTGCTCTTCGTGGACGTACCGGATTACCGGATAATCGATGAGAAGAAAGAGTCGCTGGAGAAGGCTCTGCTGACGGAATTCCCCGAGGCAAACACGGCGGTGCTGAAATTCGAGCTGGGCCCGGGGTCGAAGGGGAAGATCCGCGCGCGTTTCAGCGGACCCGACCCCGACGTGCTGCGCCGCCTGGCCGGCGAGACGCTGGAGATCTATGCGGCCGAGCCCGTCGCGACCAGCTTCTATCTTGACTGGCGGGAGCGCGTCAAGTCAGTGGTGGCGGTGCTTGCCGAGGTACAGGCGCAGCGCGCGGGAATAAGCCGTCCGGATGTGGCACAGGCGTTGAAACAAGCGTACGAAGGGGTGCAAGTGGGCGTTTACCGCGAGGGAGACGATCTGCTGCCGATTGTGGCGCGTGCGCCCGAGAGCGAGCGCGCGGGTGGCGCGGCGAGTCTCTACGACGCTCAAGTGTACAGCCCTATATCCCGGGCAAGCCTTCCCATGAGGCAGGTGGTCTCTGAGTTCCTGACGCAGTGGGAGGATACGATGGTGATGCGGCGAGACCGCGCGCGCACCATCGAGGTGTGGTGCGACCCTAAAGAAGGTCTGGCAAGCACCTTGCTGGAACGGTTGATGCCCAAGGTCGAGGCGATTCCGCTGCCCCCGGGGTACGCCCTGGAGTGGGGAGGCGAATACGAGGATTCGGCGAAAGCACAGGCAAGCATTGCTGCGAATATTCCGGTTCCATTGATCGTCATGATCGCGGTGGTGATCGTGTTGTTCAATTCGATACGGCAGCCGTTGGTAATCTGGTTGTGCGTTCCTATGGCCATCATCGGTGTGACGGCAGGGTTGCTGCTCACGCATCAACCGTTCGGTTTCATGGCAATGCTGGGCACGCTGAGCCTTTCGGGGATGCTGATCAAGAACGCGGTGATTCTGGTTGACGAGATCAACGTCGAGATCGGGCAGGGCAAGCAGAAATATGAAGCGATCCTGGATTCCGCGGTCAGCCGGGTGCGGCCCGTAAGCATGGCGGCGTTGACAACCGTAATGGGGATGCTTCCGCTCTTCACCGACGCGTTTTTTATCTCGATGGCGGTGACGATCGTGTTTGGTCTTACATTTGCGTCGATTCTGACACTCGTCGTGGTGCCGGTTTTGTACGCGATCATCTTCCGCATCTCGCCGCGGACTGCGGAAACATAACGGCCGATGCCGCAGGCATGGCATAAGGGCCGTCCAGGGCACAAGAAGCCCCAGTGGCGGTATCTCTATCTCACGGGGGTCTTCATCCTGCTGATTCTTGTGCGGCCCTTTTTCCACGTGATGGCCATTGCGCGGCTGTTCACCGTGGCCATGGTGGCATCGGTATGGATCGCCGGTCCCAAGCGGCTCATTCCCCGGGTGATTCTGGGGTTTCTTACGGGTTTGGCCGCGGTTTGGATAGTTTTTAGCGTGTTTGTGCCGGGCATGCAGACGGTGCCCCTCCACGGATGGCTTGCCGTGTCACGGGCTGTTCTTTCGGCCTTCTTTCTTTTCTTCTGCGGCGCGCAGTTGCTGGCATCGTTGCTTCGCACGGAACATGTAATGACGGACGATATGGTCGGGGCAATAAACTTTTATATGATCCTCGGATTTGCATGGGCACAGTTCTACACGCTTCTCGAAATCGCGCTGCCGCAATCGTTTCAGCTGCCGCTCGAGTACGGAAGCGTTCCCATGGAAACGTACTACGAGACGGCGGCCTCGAAATTCCTCTATTTCAGTTTCGTAACCCAGGCTACAGAGGGCTATGGCGACATCGTGCCGTTGAGCACCGCCGCCGAGACGCTGGTGATTCTTCAAACAACAGTAGGGCAGCTTTATCTCGCGCTGGTAGTGGCCTATCTGCTCAGTGTGCATGTGACGCAACGTCTGTCCGGGAAATAACCGCCGCGTTGTCAGTCCTGGTCTGTCTTCGCCGGTTGCCGTGCAGCAGCGTGGAGGGGGCGGTACATGCGTTCCCGGAAATCCGCGTGCCTGGTCAGCACGGCGAGAAGGAAACGAGCGTTGTCGGCGAGGTATCCTTCGTATCCGCAGGGGTCGCCGTTCCATCTGCGCCAGTCCACGCCTTTCGGGTAGGCATCCTGGACTCCATTCTGAAAGCCGCCGGCGTGCTGCGTCTTCAGCATGGCGTCCAGGATACCGTCGGCTTCTTCTGACATGCCCACGACATAGTGCGCCGCAAGGAAGTGATAGACCTGCCCCGCGGTGATGCCCCCGTTCATGTATTCCTGCCAGGTATCGCGCCCGTCGGGTTCCTGCGCGGCCCCGATGGCGGGCTGTAGATAGTCGCCGGGAGGTATGGGATCCAAAACGCAGGGAACGCCAAAAGCGATGTTCGAGAACCCGGCGGTCTTCATCTTCGCGTGAAGCTTTTCGAGTATGGAGCGGCCCTGGGCGGCGTCGACGAGGCCGTATTCGATGGCGTAGCCGTTTACAATCGGCGAAGCGTAATCGTGCAGTTCGCCGTCCTGGCTTCTCCACATGGCGAGCCAGCCGGTCTCGGGATTGAGCAGCGCGGGCGCATAGGCTTGCTTCAGACGGAGCGCCCGGGCCAACCAGAATTCACGGCGGTCCTCGCGGTTCAGCCTGGCGTTGAGATCGGCGAGACAACAGAATGCGCGGTACATAAGCGCGTTCGAGTAAGCGTCCTTCCATCCGAAATTGATCGCGTCGAACCAGCAACTGCTACGGTTGGGCTGGACCAGGCTGCCGCGATTTCCCGTGGGGATGGCTTCGATGAGGCCGTCATTGTCGACATCGCGGCTGGCGGCATATCCGGCGATCTGTTCGAGTTTGTCGATTCGGCGCTCGAGCCAGCCCGCATCGTGCGTGGCCTCTACGTAGTCCCATGCGCTGATGAGGAGCGAGGGGAGGGAATCGAGGAATGCGTCGTAGTCCCAATACGCTATGACGTTGCCGTTGGGCTGCATCCGGTTATCGAGCCAGTGGTCGAGGGTTCGGCGGAGGTAAGGGCCGGTGCGAAGCCCTCCCGGCAGTTCGGGAACAAAAAGGATCATGTCGGCGTACATCCAAACCGACAGGCTGGCCGGATCGCTCAGAACGTTGTTCCCCAGGATTCCGGCAGGGGCGCTGAAACGGGCGGTCTGGTCGCCCCACCGGCTTGTCAGGTTGAACGCATTGAACCAACCGCGGCGGGCAATGTCCCAGCGGGCGCCGTCCTGGAGCCCGGAGGGTTTCGGCAGACGCACGGCGCGAAATTCGAACGCCGCCGAACCGTTCTCCGGACGCCACGGAATCTCGATGGTCCACTCGAGGGTCTTCTTCTCGCGGCTGCCGGTCAGATAGGATGCCGCGTTGTCGATGCCCACAGGCCGCACGAGCATCTGTCCGAAGTCGGGCGCCGAGACGATGACCGGGAAGAGGAGAGCGCCGCCTTCGCCGAATTCGTTCGGCAGGATGGTTGTGGGGGTCACGCCGGGATCGAAGGACAACAACAACCGCAGAGCGCTGGATTCAGGCGGACTTGCGGGCGAGGGCGTGACTGTGAGATCGAATCCGCCGTTTGTTTCGGCATATTGGAGGCGAACGGCGGCGGGCGCTTCCTGCCATGATTCGTCTACACGGATTTCCGCCCGGAAGGGCGCGTCTGAGCGAAGCAGGTTTCGTTGAAGGCGATCGCCTCCCTCCGTATCCCAACTCATGAAGGTGATCGCGCTGGCATCCGGTGAGAGCGACATCTTCACCGCGGCGGTGTCCTCCGACGGAGCAGCCAGGACGAGAACGGACAAGATAGCCAGCATTTCAGGCGCCCCCAGGAAGTTCCATGGTTACGCAATCAATCTTAGCACATGCCGTGGGCCAGTGCTTGTAACGAACCACACCGGCGGCGCCAATACGTTCCCACGGGGCATGTCCGGCGGACAAGACAGAAACAAGAAGCGCCGCGCTCCATGGCGGGCACGGCGCCTCTCGATACACGGCAGTCTACTACTCCTCGACGACGAGGTCCGGGTTGTTGGGTCCGAAATGTTTCAGCATGACCAAGGGGTCGGACTTGCTCGGGTTGGAGATGGCGACGCCTTCCTTTGCGGCCGCTTCCGACACGAAAAACTCGTCGTGGGTCAGTTGGCCGTAGCGGATGAGCGCCGGCGATTCGATGTCCCAAACACCCATGGTTCCGTGGCCTTGGAGGACGATGAGCCCGTAGGCCGCCGCATCCTTGATGACCACCGATTTGCCGGGAAAAACGGTGAGTTCCTTGGCGCTGAACGCGGTGGATTTGTAGCAGATCCAATTGTCCTGATACCCCTCGGCCTCCATCTTCTTGACCGGGCGCACGGGTTTCGGGCGCATGAAGTGTTTCTGCGCGAAATTGGGGTCCACGTTCAGGTCCCAGTCGATCACCTCGACGAGATAGTCGAAATCGCCTTTCTTATCGCCAGGCGTGTCTTTCCAGAGAAGCTCCTCGGAAACGATCTGGTCGCCGGTCAGCGATTGGTACATGGCGAATACATCGGACGCCTTCTGGGGCTCGTAGGTGCAGAGGCTGCCCGGGGCGTGGAGCACTCCGGGGGGAACATCCCAGCCCGTGCCCGGTTCGAGACGGTAGGCGGCGGACAGATTGGTGAGCTTGTTGTCGCCGTTGATGAAATCCATCAGGGCCTGCCGCACCTGGTCTTTGGTGACGCCGGGCTGCAGACCAAAGAACGTGTAGGGGAAGTCCCCGCCGTGGTTATTCAATTGGGTGGGGAAGAAATAGGCTTCCGGTTTGCCGAGCTGTCCGACCTTCGCGGCATGCTCTTCGTCGTGATGGATGTGGTGCGGGAGGGCGCCCTTGTTGTCGAAGAATTTCGAGTACATGGGCCAGCGCCCGTATTCTTTCCAGATACGGTCGCTGATCAAGGCGCCTTTGAGCTCGTCTATCGCATCACGCAGCAGGAACTGTTCTTCGTTGACGCCATCCTCGAATACCACGAAACTCAGCCCTTCGTTGGGGCTTGTGAGAGGGCCGTTGTCGGCGGGGGTCGTCGAAGAAAACCAGCGCTCGTCGATACCGCCCCGGTTGCCTCCCAGCGCATAGTAGTCGTCCGGGTGAAGCTTGATGCGGCGGCCCGGCACGCAGAACACGCGCGGCACCCAGGTGGGCGTGAGACGAAGAATGCCTTTGCCTTGCTCCAAGGCCCGTTCAGCAAGTGCTTTTACGCTCATAGTGCTTCCCTTTCCGGTTTGTTAGGCGCTCACCGACTGCCAAGAATTCGTGCTGGCCGAATGCAATACGGCATCGCACACGCGCTGGGTTTCCAGGGCGTCGCGGAAGGTCGGCCGTGCCGGCACGCCGGTCTCGAGGCCAATGAAGAAATCGGCCATTTCGTGAACAAACGTGTGTTCGTATCCGATCACGCATCCGCCAACCCACCAGTGTTTCATGTAGGGGTGGTGGGAATCGGTGATGAGAATCGTGCGCCAGCCATTGACGTGCGCCGCGTCACCGTGGTCGAAATACTGGAGTTGATGGGCGTCTTCAAGATCGAAGTAAATCGACCCTTTCTCGCCGTTGATCTCGAAGGTATTCTGGTTCTTGCGGCCCCGGGCGTACCGGGTGGACTCGAAGGTTGCCAATGAGCCGTTCTTGAAACGGGCGAGGAAAGCGCAGGCGTCGTCGATCTTGACCGGCTGCACCTTGCTGGGGTCGTCCTGGAGTTTGCGCTGTTTGATGAAGGTTTCGGTCATCGCGCAGACCTTGTCGAAGCTGCCGTTCAACCAGATGGCGGTATCGATCGAGTGAGCCAGGAGGTCTCCGGTAACGCCGCTGCCGGCCACGGCGGCATCAAGACGCCATAGCGTGTCGCCCCCCTGCGGGAGGTCGGCGCTGATGGTCCAGTCCTGGAGATACTTGGCGCGGTAGTGGAACACGCGGCCGACTCTCCCTTCGTCGATAAGTTGCTTGGCAAGCGTGATGGCGGGGACGCGGCGATAGTTGAACGAGACCATGTTGTTCACGCCGGCCTTCTCGACGGCCTCGGTCATCTCAAGCGCTTCCGCAGCGTTCATGGCCAAGGGCTTCTCGCAAATGATCATCTTGCCGGCCTTGGCCGCCGCGATGGCCATATCGTGGTGCATGTTGTTTGGACTCGCGATGTCGATGAGGTCGATGTCCTTCCGTTCGACCAACTTGCGCCAATCCGGCTCCGTGCTCTGCCATCCCCAGTTCTCGGCGAAGGAGGTCAGCTTGGGGCTCTCCAGCCCCGACACGGCTTTGAGCACCGGCTCATACTTGAGGTCGAAGAACTTGTTGACCTTGTTGTACGCGTTCGAATGGGTCCGGCCCATAAACCCGTAACCGATAAGCCCGATGTTTAGCTTCTTTCGCATGGCTTTTCTCCACTTTGTTTCGTTACAACCAACCGTATGTGTTACCGCTGGGATGTCCGCGCGTATGTGTCCCTCTTAGTTCTTTCTCGTCGATCAGCCGAAGGCGCGCCTATCACCCGTATTTGCGGTTGAGCTCGTCGACTGCGTTCTTGCATTTCTCGGTGACCGCCCACGCGTCCGGCCAGAAGCAGAGGTCGATGGTCCACCAGTTGTGCGGAACGCCTGCCGTATTAAGTTCGGTCAGCAAGGTGGCGAAATCAAGCACTCCCTCGCCGAACGGCGCGTGGGTGCTGGTTTCGTCGCCGTGCAGGGTACCGTCCGAGTCGATCAGATGGATGTGGTTGATCTTGCCGCGCAGTTTCCGGGCAAGCTCGACCGCGCCGCCCGGCAAGGTCTCCTTCTTGCCAGGTTGCCGAGCGCCAACGGCCGCAACCATGTGGGCGTGGCACGTGTCGAACTGAACGCCGAAGTTGTCGTCGTTCACTTCGTCCACAATGCGGATGATGTCGGACGGCTTGTTGAACGCAAACCCCGGTTCAAATTCCCACGTGAGGTAGACGCCTTTATCCGCGGCTTCCCGGGCGCACTGTTTCCATGCAGTCACAGCGCGTTTGCGAGCGGTATCGGGATCGACCTTCTCGAAGATGGTGGGCGGTTGGACCGCGTCCACGCGGATGCCCGGAATGCCCAGATCAACACAGAAATCGAGGTTCTTGCGGAACTCGGCGACGTAAGGCGACGCGTCATCCGTATCGAGCAGGTGTTGAGACCAGAGGTCGGCGGCCAGGGCGGAGAACTCGAGCCCTGCATCGGCCACTTGCTGTTTGCACCTGTCCCGGTCTTTCTTGGTGGGGTGATTGTTTGGGTTCGGATGGATTCCGAAACCGCCGAGTTCGACCCCGTCGAATCCCAGTTCGCTGAGTTTCATCAGGATTTCTTCCCAGGGTATGGGATTGTTCGCGTAGGGCCCTATTGAATATGCCCAGGTGCCAATCGAGATTCTTTTCATAATGACCCCCATCCTTTCTAACTAATGTCTCGATACCAGATTCGCGATGCATCAGGCGCCGGGCCCGAGCGGCCCGGCCGCAGCCATCTTTCGCCTCAGGTCCTAGTATGCCATGAAACGCAGCGCATCTACACCGGCCGCCCAAAGGGTCGCCCCGGCCGGGGCGTTTCAAGCAGGATACCCTGCAGGCTAGCAGGCTCTGAGGGCTTCGTCAAGCTTGTGCCGTTCCGCGCCCCTGGCGGTTGTTTGATGCTCCGATGGCAGGGAGTCAGAATCCGCCCGAAAGACGCGGAAAAACTTGAACTGCGCGCGCGAAATGAAAAACAGGCGTGTCCGCCCCCCCTGTTCCGAGCCCAACGACGAGACGCCGACCACACGACTTACGCTATCAGCCCCATGCCAGATTCAATGCCGGGGCCTGGCGATTTGGTTCAGGCCCTCCGCTTGGCGGCGGTCCAGCAATACAGGCCAGCCCTTATTGCCTGGGCATTGACTTACACCGAGGGCGCGCATCGGGCAGTGCGCTCACGCCTCGACATCATTTTCGGTATTGAGGGGCTGCTTGCCGGGTTGCCACAAGCACATCCCTGGCGCTCAATTCTTGGTCGTGCTCCCCGCCGCCGCGGGCCCTGGCGCATATCCGTCTTCGGTGCCCTCCTCGACGTGGTAACCGCCGAGGTTATAAAACTGAATCACGCGCAGAATCTCCGACACGCTGATCTGCCAGTCCTGGGGCACGTAATCGCTGTCGTGCGGCACGCACCACACGTCCTCTTCTTCCGGCAATCCCGGGGCATAGCCGTCCTCGGTACCCGTCTCGCAATGGTATCCGCCCAGGTTGTAGAACTGGATCAGCCGCAAGATCTCCGAAACGCTGATAAGGCAGTCCCCGGGATTGTAGTCCAGCGAGTGATGAATGCGTTCTGCCACCGAAGCCAGGCAGCCCACCGGCGCCGTTTTCCCGGAGCCAGCGCCTCGCGAGTAAAGCACGGTGCCCGAGAAGGGCATGTCGCCCGTGTGGCCCTCCGGCACAGTCACCCGATACGTAAACGTGTATGGAAACTGCGGTATGCACAGCCAAGTGAACGTGAGCGCGCCGGTTGCGCCCGAAACCGGCGTCGTGGCGGGACCGCACCCCGGCGGGTCGAAGCTCACAAGCGAATCGAACGTCCACCCCTCCGGAAGCTCTTCCACCACCGCCAGCGCGCTTATGTCGCCGGCCCCCCTGTTCTCCAGCCGGACGGTGATGTCTTCGATTCCGGGCGAGGCGTACTTGTAGTACCAGAACGACCGGGACGCAGCCACATCCGGACTGTCGGGGTCCAGGGAGTCCGGGATGCCGTCACCGTCTGAGTCTTCCCAACCCTCCATTTCATCAGGGACGCCGTCCCCGTCGTTATCCAGGTCGTCGAAGTTGTTGATGCCGTCGTTGTCGGTATCCTGTGGGAAGGGGTCGCTGACGTCGGGGATGCCGTCGCTGTCGTCGTCCGTGTCAGTAGCGTCAGGGATGCCGTCGCCGTCGGTGTCCCAGACAACGAGCCAGACCTCGGCCAACTGGCACCCCCGGCCGCTGACAAGGTCCCACTGGAGGGTCAACACGCCGTCGCGGGTGGCCTCGT
>Ga0116185_1002650_pt1 | contig 16348 bp, 23 predicted proteins | sample AD_JPNNA7_MetaG_FD_89754 | JGI IMG/M metagenome (GOLD analysis project Ga0116185, IMG submission 89754) | Active sludge microbial communities of municipal wastewater-treating anaerobic digesters from Japan - AD_JPNNA7_MetaG | ecosystem: Engineered > Bioreactor > Anaerobic > Digestate | place... | reverse complement strand
CCTTGGTGTTGGATCTCATTCTCAGGCCCTGGCATCTGCTTGTTTTGTTTCTGGCTTCTCAGCTCAATCGGGAGCAGCAACGCATCATCGAGTATTTGCAGGTGTGGGACCGAGGCCTCGGCAACAATCTCATCGAGCTGGGCAACGAGGCCGGCCGCGTCGAAGGAAGCATTGCTTGCCGTAGCCGCCTCGGCGGCGTGCTCCGCTGCTACCGCCGCCAAGCTGCACGATGTTCTGACGTCGACATGGCCGACCCTGTGCGAGACAACTCTGTCTGAGACTTTCAGGACATGGTCCTAATCCCGTCAGATTCTTACAGGCGACTGATTCGTTCGTAACAGCCGAGATCGTGGATTAGTCTTTTGCCCTTACGGCGGCCATTCGGAAACCACCGCATCCAGCATGGCACGATACCTTTGAAAGCAGTCAAATGACATGTAGGAACGCACTGTGTCGTTCAAGAACGGCACATACCCGCCCTGCTCGAGGAGCGGCCGCACCGAAACATCGAGCTCCTTTTGCAGAGCCGCCGGGCCTTCCATCACCGCCCGCCAATCGATACCGCCAAAGAAGCAGATATGCATTCCGAACTTTCTCCGAAGAGCCAGATAATTCATTCCGCATTCGGCGCCGCGACTCAGGAGGAAACCATTGATGCCGGTTTCGAGCCAAACCGGAATCAGCGGTTCCACGTGCCCCGAGGACCAGATGAAATGGTGCCGCGCCCCATGACGTTCCAGGCAGGCAACTATCCGGCGCAGGACCGGTTGCACGAAATGCCGATACATTTCCGGCGAGATCACAATTCCATGATTGGATGCGATGGGTTCGTAATAAATCGCAAAGTCAATGGTCACGCCCCTTAGCACATTTTCCAGGATTTCGGCCAGGTAGTGCACATAGAAGTCCATTTGCTGTTCCACCAGGGCGGGTCTCTCGCAAGCGACCTCAAGGGCCTCGCTGAGGGTGGCGCCGTCGTGAATCCCAATCACCTGGAAGAATCCCTCGTCCCACGGCGCCGCCGCCAACGGGTAGGTGCGCTCCTCCCACTCCTTCGTGTTCCAATCTCCTGGGAAGGGCTTGTTTCGAAGCGCCAGGAACGACTGTTGAAACGCTTCCATGTCGTCTTCGATCTTGACTATGGGACGGCGCTCTCGTTCCAGGCGGAATTCCAGGGGCAGCCACTCGAACGAATCGAGGTGGAAAAACCGGGCGGGAGTCAGATCGTCAAACCGTCCTTCTTCGCGCCAACGCCGCACGGTATCGTCAGCAAACTCGCTTTCAAATCGCGGGGGCGCCACCGGGCCAAACGACAGCGTTCTGGCCAGCCTCTCACGCAAGCTCATAGGCTGCTCGTGTTGCATCAGGGGCTCTCCCGGAACGGGTCCGCCAGCCGCACCAACATGCTTCTTCCCTCTACTCGTTCTGTTATCGCGATCAAGCCAAATCTCCACCGTGTCCGCTGGAGCCGCTCATTTCTTTGCGGCACATGCCCGGAATTCCTATGATACATAAAACGCGGGAGCTTACAACCATGGGTGGAATGAGATGGTTTCTTGCAGTCTGTGCGGTGGCGTTGCCGGGGTGGGCTGAGGCCCCCTTCGATTACTTCGACAATTCATGGAGCGTGATCGGACTCAAAGACTACGCGCGAGGCACGCGGATCACACCGGACAACAAGCTCATGATCGGCGCCTCTGTTGGCACCAGTGAGGACGAGGCAGACAAAGCCTCCGTACAAATACGATTTGGAGGGGATCTGACTCCTTTGAGCCGCGAGCAGACGAAGCGGCTGATGGACGGCTGGCTGCCCGTGGTGCTCCTGGACGCGCAGGACGGTCCTGTCCGCTACGAGTTCATGTTCTGGGCCACGCCACTGCCTTCGGTGAGTGATTGGCAAAAGGCATTTGGATGGCCGAGTGAAGGCGAGAACTTCCTCAATTGGATCGCCGTCCGCGTTGTGAATACAGGGGATGCTGTGTGTGAGGGGAAGCTGCGGATCGAGCAGACGGGCTCCTACGAGGCGTCGCGGCATCCAGTGCCCAGCCTGGCCCCTCCCAAGGAGTTCTCATGGCTGGTGGAACCGCAGAAGCCCATTGACTGCGCCGTGGCAATTCCGTGGGAACCGGTTGAAGGCGCGGATTACTCGCACGAAGCCTCGGACGTCTGGTTGGACCGCACCCTCCACTATTGGCAGAACATCATGGCGAACGCGGCCTCCATTCGGGTTCCCTGTGAAAAAGCCTCGCAGGCTTACCTGGCTGCTCACGTTTGCCAACTCATTGCAAGCGACCACGGTGAACTGCACGGCGGCGAGGGGTTCTACGACCAGTTCTACATCCGCGACGGCGCCTACCAGGTGATGGAACTCGAGGAGGCGGGGTTGTGGGACGTGGCACGAAACGCCATTGAGCCCTTCAGTGAAAACCAGACCGACGAGGGACGGTTCGAGACTCAGAAAGGTCAACTCGACGCGAATGGCCAGGCACTGTGGGCTCTCTGGCAGTATTACCGGATCACGGCGGATCGGTCTTGGCTCGACCAGGTATACCCCAAAATGCGGAAGGCCGCGGAATGGACAATGCAGGCCAGGCGGAGCGCCCCGGCGGACTCGCCTTTTGCGGGCCTGCTCCCCGCCGCGCCAGCCGATGGAGAGTCCCTTTGGGATGGGAAGCATCATATCCTCGGGTACGATTTCTGGAACCTTCGCGGGCTTCTCTGTACGGCGGAAGCGGCCCGGACACTGGGCAAGACAGACGAAGCGGACCGGTTGATGAAGGAAGCCGCTGAATATCGCGATGCCATCGACAAGGCCTGGCAACGCACGGAGCTCCCGCATTTTCCGCCAAGCTGGGAAAAGGAAGGAACGCACTGGGGAAACACGGAGACCCTTTGGCCGACGCCCGTGTTTTCCGCGAACGACCCCCGGGTCGTGGCATCCATGAACGAGGTGCGCGAAAAGTACCTCGGCGGTTTCGTGGAAGGCACGATCCGTTGGACGGATGGAAAAATCGAAAACGCCATCCATCCCTACATGTCCGCGTATACCACAATGGCTTCTCTGGCGCGGGGCGAGCACGAGAAGACCGTTGAGGAATTCTATTGGTACTTGCTGCACTCAACAGTCACTCATGGATTTCCGGAGGGGATATTCTATGAGCGCCGCTTTGCCTGGAGTAACACGATCCCACATGTGACGGGCGCCTCCAACTACGCCCTGATGTTCCGGCATATGCTTATCCACGAGCAGAACGAGGAACTCCATTTGCTTACTGCCATCCCCGACTGGTGGCTCGACGACGGCAACGAGATCAGAGTCGAACGAGCCCCCACCCACTTCGGACCAATGGGTTTCCGGGTACGAGGGACCGCACAGGGAATCCGGCTGGTGTTGGACCCTCCGCAGCGACAAGCGCCGCAACGGATCGTTCTGCATCTCCCCGCGTCGCGCCTCCCTGAACATCCCGTGGAAGGTGTGGAGGTTCTCGTTCGGGACAGTCAGGCAAGCCGGCTCGATTTTCCGGGCGTCATTGCGAAATTCCGGGCAAATCAGCAATAGTTATTCCACGTTGGATGGGCCGCGGAACACGGAAGAACTGGAGGGAGCCGGTATTTCCGTGAGCCACCACACGCAAGTAGGTGCCGCGTGACCGCAGCCCGGTCTGCGGTTATCGGTTTCGACGGCGCGTCAAGAAACATGGAGACCGGAGAAACACTCACGATGCCGCAAAGTCCTAGGCAGAATCCCTATTCGGAGCGACCGAACGGCAGCATCCGGCGCGAGGTCCGCCAGTGGCGAAGTCACTCGAATAATTGCTCAGAGAGCTCGTGGGCTCCCTTCCGGGCATCGTGGCTTTCTGTAGGCTCACAGCGCTCAATGGCCGGTAAGGTCTGAGAACTTTCTGCCAGTTCTTCTTTCCTTGCCAAGGCCATCCGCGGCGAGCATGGCATTGAGAACGTTTTCGGGACTAATCACGCCTGCTTCGTGATGGACGGGCTGCCCGGGAGCGCAGGCCTTCTCAGCCGCCTCCATCAGCTTTCCCGGGCCAACGTTTCCTAGACCAATGTCGGCAAGCGTGGTCGGCAAACCGACGTTCTCACAGAACGAGAAGACCGTGGACGATTCGTCTTCGGATGCGCCTGTGAGTTGGAGCCCGGCTAGAACGCCAAAGGCGACTTTTTCGCCGTGGTAGAACGAATGGGTTTCCGCCAATGCAGTGAGGCCATTGTGAATGGAATGGGCGGTGGCCAGCCCGGCGCTTTCGAACCCGAGTCCGCTCAATAAAATGTTCGCCTCGACAATGCGCTCCAAGGCCGGTGTGACAAGGTGCCTTTCGCTGGCGGTCTTAGCACCCACACCGTATGCCAACAGCGTCTCATAACAGAGTTTGGCGATGTGAAGTCCGACCATTGTGCTATACCCGCCACACTCGTTCGGAGACTGGGTCCGGTCACAGGACCTGGCTTCGAACCATGTGGATAGCGCGTCGCCCATTCCGGCCACCAGAAAACGCGCCGGCGCCGCCGCGATGATGCCCACATCCACAAGCACCACCGCCGGGTTGGCTTTTTGATAGCACACGGAATCGAAGATCCCGTCGTTTGAGTACAACACCGCACACCCGCTGCACGGTGCATCAGTCGAAGCGATAGTGGGGATAATAATCACGGGTATGTTCGCACGGTCCGCGACGATTTTCGCCGTGTCAATGGTCTTGCCTCCACCCATACCGACCAGAACGTCTACCTGCTTCTCCGTAAGGATAGCGGCCAATCGGGTCAACTCATTCTCGCAACACTCGCCGCGAAATAGTTCGATGGGGATAGCCTGCGCACTCAGATCGAGGCCGCACGTGGGGAGCACTCTGTCGTTAACCGAGGGCGAGGCCAATATTAGCGCCTGTTTGCCCAGCAAATCTATCAGTGCGGGCAATTCGCCAATAGCATCGACGCCTTGGATGTACTTTCCGGGAAAGACTGCTTTCTTGAACACATGAACCTCCTCTGTTTCAGGTTGTGTCGCGAAAGTTCAGCAAAAGGAGGGCATGAGTACCTCGAGAATCCACCCGGCTCTTCAACCCGGAAAGGAGAGCACCCATGCACCAAGAGAAGCGTATCACGAACGTGGCGGATTTGAAAGTGGTCTTGGAACAGGATGCCGATATGCTGGGCCCGCTGGTTGCGGGGTTGATGCAGAAGATATTCAAGCCGGAGATGATCGAGTACCTTATGGCGGCCAAGGGAGAGCGGACGGGTGCCCGTCAAGGGTATCGTAACGCACGCTATTCCTGGACGCTTTCGACTCGCGTCCGGAAGCTGGAGTTGTGAATTTCCAAGGGTCGTCGGAGGCGGTCCAACACCGGGGTGTTCGAGCGGTTGGCCCGGCTGTGGTCAGAAACTGCAAATCGGGTGTTATGCTTTCTGTCATACTTGGGCCTTCCGACACACAAAAAGGCCAACGGCTCATCGTCGTAAGCCATTGGCCTGATTATGGTTATATGGTGGGCGGTGCGGGACTCGAACCTGCGACCCCTTTTCTCTGCGCTCACTGTACATGCAGGCCGTAATTCTGTCAACACCTCAATCATAATTGATTTTTGGCCAAAAATCCTTTACTATTTCTTTGATTTTTCGATGCGGGGGAAGGCCGTGAATGAGGATGTGCTACAACTGCTCAATGCGCTCATTCGGGAGAAATCGTCGAGGGAGAAGCGCAGCACTGATCTCCTCAAGGACCCGTTAAGAATTGCCGATGGGTGGTATATGTGCGTCCCCCCTTGCTTTAATGGCGCTCTCGACATTAAACAAACAATCCGAATCAAGAACAAAAGCCAGGCGCTTACGTGGACACAGGGCGCATGGTTCTCGTTCGGTGTGGGAGATTCACTCTATGATACCGCTGATGGGTATAAGCCGTGGTCAAGTGCCTTGAGAGTTCTCCGTTTATGCGTCCAAGTGAAGGCCGCGACCAGTGTAGGCCTCACGGAGGACGGATCTCGCAGATACCCTGGATTTGTCACATTTGCGCTTCTTGCGCCAAACAGCGCACGAACGCGCCTTCTAGAACGCGCTCAGTATGCGGTTTCGCAGGATGAATTTGTGCGGTTTCTGATCGCTGGACCGTCCGGTGTCCTACAAGAGAGAATTGACAGGCTGTAACCTATAATACGGAGGAAGGAAATGCCAGAAGACACGAGACCTGAAATTGCCGGAACGCATTCAATAACGGCCGTGGCACTCGGCCTCTTTTCCGTGCTACTGGCACTCGTACTGCTTTTGGTGCCGTTTATCTTCGACGAATACAATCGCCGGCCGGAACCGCACGAGTTGATCCGGTACGCCGTGTACGTGACGGGCGGGTGGGTGATTGTATTCCTGCTCTGGATCGGCGCCCCGATACTTCACCACCTGTGCGAGATTCGGAACCTGCTCACCGGCCAGGCGACCGCGCCAGACGCGGCGGAGACGGACGCCCGCAAATGAAAACCATCGCGGAAGCAGAGGCAGAGCAAAAAAAGAGAGAAGCTCTCGCGGCAAGCGCCCGGGACAAGTATTACAGGATAGCGCTAACCGTGACTGGCGGCGGAATCGCGCTCCTCGTCACACTGGCACACGGAACCACAATGACTTGCGCAGGAAAGATATTGTTTGCGCTTTCCATCGCGTGTTTTGCCCTCTCCATGATCTGCTACCTTATTGAGGCGCGGCAATCGTCCCTGGCCTTGAGTGGAGAAGAGTGGTCAATTCTACTCTCCAGAAAGGGTATTTGGGAATGGATCGAACGGAGCGCCCTTATCGCACTGTTGCTGGGAGTCGCGACGGCGCTGTCGTTCGCGTCCGTTACGATCGGAGGTACACAATATGACGCAGAACATATTCAGCAGAACATGGAGCTTCGTGACAAAACTGATGGTTCAGAAACCACAGCCGCCGCCGCCGAAAACAGACAAGAAACCCAGCAAATAGCTACCCCAACTCCCCCATCACCTGCACCAGCCGTTCCCGGTTCACCCACGCGTAAATCTGAGTAACGTCCGCGTCCGCGTGGCCGAGGACGATCTGTGCCGCGTCCAGGCCGTACCGCTCACGAACCCTCGTCACCGCGTTCTTCCTGAGCTGGTTCGGGCTCTACTGCGTCACCCCGGCATCCGCGCATAGCCGGTGCACGGCCCCACGATACGACGCCCTGGCGTAGTGGTCGCCCACGACCCGCTTCGTGCGCCGTTTGGCCGGTTTCTGGTCGGGCCGCCTGTGTGTCGGTTTCGCGGCCGCGCGTTGGCGGACAGCCTCCCGCGGGTCAATAGTATAGCACGATCTGTCGATTGTTGGCCGACCTTGTTTTTTCATCGGGACGGGCAAAGTCGGCGAATTCTGTACTGGCACAGATAAGTTACGCCGGGGAGCGGAGGGCAACCGCATCAGAGTCCTAGCGGGGGGCGGATGCGGGCGCGCCGGCGGTGCGAAGGCCGACCTTGGGGTTATGAGCACTACGCAACTTACCTTGGACTTTTACGACTTATGTGCGTTGAGCCGCAAGGCCCTTGAAAATACTTTGGGTCCTTTCTGCAAAAAGGAACATCCTCTTTACCCTTTTCCGAAAGGCGCTCTCTTCGGGGCAAGTCCACCGCTCCCCTATCCCGCTGCACTGAAAAGAAGGGCTGATTCGCGCAACCGTCCTAATCAGCGGGGGAAAGCAGGCAGATACCACCCCAAGGTGCTTGGACTACCGGCACACGTTCGGGAGCCAGCTGGCCATGCGCAGAGAAAGCCTGCTCAAGATAGCTACTTTGATGGGAAATTCTCCTGAAATCTGCAGGCGGCATTATGCGGCGCTCTTGACGGAGCGCCGACCGGTGGACGCAGTCGAGTTCCTTTCGCAAATACTGGCGGCGTTCTTTGATATTTGAATCCGGTGCGGAACAAAAAGAGGACTTACATTGCCGTAAGTCCTTTGATTCAAATTGGTAGCGGTGGCGGGGTTCGAACCCGGGACCTTACGGGTGAACGAGTACGCGTTTTGGGGAACGACAGGGTGCAATTGCTGAACGTGCGAGAGCCGCGCCATTTGCGGGTACGGTTTAAAACAACTGTCGGGGGGAATAATACCGTGCCTTGAACGAAATCACCAAGTTCAGTGCTGGTAACATCAGGAATCGGCCAATTCGCGTCATGAGCCTGATCTTGGAACCATCGCCTTCTCAGGAATTCTCATAGAAAGATATAATCGGCAGTGAACAAAGGATAACAAACAGGAAACTAGGCGCAAGGGGCACCACGGCTGGAGATTTCGTCGCGTGATGCGCCATTAGCGGAGAGTGTCAAAACGGTCAATGCAGCAAGGGCAGGCTCAAGCTTCTACGATGACCTCGAGCCCCAAGGACTTGGCGAACTCGACGAGCGGTTCCTGTAGATCGCCATAGACCGTCACCCTGTGCCAGCTGAATCGGTTCCAACCCGCGAACATCTTACCAATATCGCCCTGAACCTCAGCCACCAGTTTGGTACGGCATCCTCTTTCACTATCGAGAGATCCGAGCGTCTTGGCGCGATGGACCACCATCTCATTGCGAGCAACGTTCGTTCGGAAAGTGGTGGTCATGTAACCGCCGGGCATCATGGATTCGGAGCAGGCTCCACGTGGATCGCGGTTATGGAGCGTACGAATCCTGTATGTGTTGGCCTCGCCCTCCGGGCCGAAAACCTTGGTCGTGCCGACACAGTGTGCATATACGATTTGGTTCTTCGACGTGTCCAACGTCGGGTCGGAAACGAAGCCGGGGCGCCCGGTGAGAATTCGAGCCATCATCATGCTCAATGTATCGTCGGGCATCGCCTCGCAAATGCCCTGGGAACCGTCGTCGAGCAGTTGCATGAATCCCAGGCACGGGTACGCAGGCAGTTTGCCCGCGGCAAATCCGCCTAGGCAGTTCATCGTTACGGTGTCAGTGCCGTACTTGTCAAGCAGCCCAAGTATGGCTAGGTAGATGCCGCCGGATCTTTGTATCGCCTCGGACGAGGGCTGGCTTGGCTCGACATAGTCTCCCGGCGCAAGCGGGATGGCGCCTTGGGACCAACGGCCGGCCCAGTTCGCCGCTTCGTCCTTGTCGACCTTCTCATAAAACGACTGTAATTCCGCGAAATCCACGTAGCGCCCCTTTGCGCCGAGAAAATCATGTTCCTCGCCCGGATTGCCGGCGCCGACGATTAGGAAACGCTTTCCTCGGAATTGCTTGAGGCAGTCAGCGATGTCGATCGAAGCGACAGAATCCTTGAGCGGTTCGGAAGTCCCCCGCGCGGGGAAGGTTCCTCGGTACACACGTTCGCAACGACTGGCGAACGAGGCAGGCGTAACACCCGGGTTACGCAAGCCGGCGAACTCACGCGTTACCGCTACCACGTCCTCGATACGGGTGGTCGATACTGCCGCAACCGGAATGCTCTGGCTCGTCAATTGGTACACACCGGCAAGAAACGCACCGCATCCGCCCAGAAATTCGTTGGCTACAACAGTCGGTTTGCCAAGCTTCCCGATCTCGACAATGGCACCGGTCTGGCGCCAAACCAACGTCATCACGTAAACCAGGTAGCCATCGACCTCGTCTTTCATCGCGATGGCTTTGGCTACGTCGTCCGCCTTTTCGACGGAAACGGGAACCAGTTCGAGCCCCGGGCAACCCTGGCGAAGACACGCGAGGATTTCATCCCGGCGGGCCCTGGTGTCGAAGTCGGGATACGGCCATATCTCCCGCGTCTCCATGCTCATCAAGAAGACCGCGGCCACGCGAACCTTGCCGTCGGTCCTGTCAGTCGCCGAAGCGCCGGCCGGTAATACCAGGGGGCCAGCCGCCGCTAAGGCCGCTGCCCCACAACGCTTGATGAAGCCACGCCGGCCCATGCTGTGATGGCAGCTACAACACAAGCTTCCGGCCGTGCACTGGGTCATCTTGATGCTCCTTTGTCCCGGTTTGCACAGGCAGACCATCGCTCGTCGACCGAGACAGCTTTCCCCAAAAGTCAATGCACCGCTCTCCATCCCCAGACGATATCAGGGGCGGTTAGCGGAATCAACGGCGGGAATAGGCCCCACCGCACACGCCAAGAGCCTGCCCGAACAACGGCGATTCAAGCGGTTCGCGCAGGTGCCTGGTAGTCGCCAAAGTGCCAAAATCTGCATCACTTCAATTCGTATACCACTTGTGGTTCTCGAATACTTGTCCTTGTTGCCAGGCAAGGACTTACAGAAGCTGCATCGCGTGTTGAATTCGTCAAGTTCCGTCCCCATCTGTTACCCTTTTCGCTTCGTAGAGAGTCTTTCTTGGATGCGTCATCGGAGTGGATATGATCGAATTCATCAGACCATGGTTCGGTGTTCTTGTCTCAGCGTTGAGAGCTCGTGCAGCGCTTCAGGCGGAGAATCTGGCGTTGCGGCATCAGCTGTGCGTCTACCAGCGGAGCGTCAAGAGGCCGAAGGTGTGCTATGTGATCGCGTTCTCCAGTGCTTCACCGTCGCTATGAACGCCGTGCCGCCTGACTCAAGCAAGCGACCTCAAGCGCGATTCCATGTCAATCCTGCACGGAGAACCATCGCCAAGCTTCACAAGGATCAGCCCGCATATCTCACCGCCCGCTCGACCGAGCGCGTTTTCGGTGCTTGGGAGGGAGTGATCGGGGTCTTCCGGCCCGGAATTGACGGCATCGAGGCTGTTTGGGGTTGTCCGGGCACAGTTCCCCCTCTCCCCCGTGGCGTCGATCGTGCGAATCACGCCCGTCGGGGGTGCTGAAGCACGTTCAGCAGCGCAGGGGACAGCGTTGGAGGTTGTGTGCGGCCTGGTGAAAGATGTCCTGGTAGGGACAGGTGCCGGCAAGGTGAACGAGGATTCGACGCACGGATACTTTGATGTGCGCACCGATCTCCAGGGATTTCAGACGGATGGTTCCGCACGTGGCCTTGGCCAGGCGCGTACCTTCTTACGCTATCGCGCTATCTGGCCCTTCAGCCCTTCCGCTTTACCTCCGGAAATGCCTTCCAAGCGGTAATGCCGCAAAACCGCCAAGCAGTAACTACCTGGAGAGGCGGAACCCGATGTCGCTGATCGAGAACGACGGGTCGCCGCCGCCGCGGCCCGCTGACCGACAGATGCTGCCGCCGCTGCTCCAGCTAGCGCCCCGTAGGACGCGGTACGAGCCAGATGAAGGGCCTGTTGGGTCGGTCACGCTCCCGCCTGTATAGGCACCATACCAGTCCTGACACCACTCTCAAACGTTCCCGCTCATGTCATACAAGTCAAATGCGTTCGGCAGTTTCTGACCAACTCCATGCGCATATTCTTCGCCAACATCCCAAGCATTGTAGGTCCACCAACAGTAATCGTCACCCATGGGGTAACTTGGGTCGTCGCCCCAATAAAACCGTGTTGTCGTCCCGGCCCGGCACGCATACTCCCATTCCGCCTCCGTCGGCAGCCGGAATGTCCTGCCGGTGTAGCTGTTCAGCGCGGTGATAAACGCCTGCGCGTCATCCCAGCTCACATACACCGCCGGGCTGGCCGGGTCATCCAGCACATTGTCGTGCCCTGACCATGGCTCCGTGCCCATTACTGCAGTCCACTGGGCTTTGGTCAGCTCGTATTTCCCCATCCAGAACCCCTGGCTCAGCGTGACATGATGCTGTGGGTCTTCAGTCGAGTCACTGTCCTGCTCGCCCGAGTAGCGACCCATCATGAAGGTCCCCGCCGGGATCCACACCATTACCAGCGGCACGTCACCCGGGAGCATAATGGTCTCCTCATGGCCGCTGCCTTGGCCATCATCGTCATCGGCCAACGGACAACCGAGCACCATGGCGGCGATAAGCAGTGTGAACAAGACAAGTATCCAGCAAGGACGGCCGAGGAAGTCACGCATTTTTGCATCCCTCCAGAACCAGGACACGCGAAGACGCATCCCCTTTTTTCACCTGCATATGAGAGACGCGCATGACGCAACTCTAGAGAAGGGTGTTTTGTGTGTCAATAGCCCGTATATCTCACCGCCGGTTTGATGTCTGTATGTCCAAGAAAGTCACGAGTCGCTACCAAAGGTGTATTGGCCTGAAGAAGGTGCAGCAAGACGCCACGCGATTCTTGGACCACCAGCCTCGGCTCTGGTATATCCTCACCATGAGATTCCACCCGGCGCACCGGATAAATCGGGCCGAACGAGTTTCCGGGAAAGATAGAGCCCTCTCCATGCCCATGCCAATTCGCTTCGGCCTCTCGGCCTCCACTTCGTTGCACCAATCGAAACGAGTTGATATCGTACGCAAAGAGCCGAACTCGGAACCCTTTGCCTCCTCAATGTTCTCCGGCGATGGGTGGCCTGATTCGTGTTCTGGTATAACTTTGAAGTGTGAGATCAAGCCTTGGCCATTCCAATAAAGACGTGCGGGAAGAGGCAGCAATGTTCCACAGATTCCCGCAGCAGAGCTGTCCTGATAGCTGGCAATCAGGAGCACCCGCGTGCTAAATCTTGGATCTGGCATTCGTCAGGTATGAATTTCATTGAAATCGAGGAAAACACCCTGTGCGCACCTTACGTGTTCTCATTCTAGCGGCAGCCGCCGGAACATCCATGACGTTCGCTGCCGATTTGCCCAAAAACGCAGGGCCGTATGCTTCGATTGATCCCGCGCAGGTCAGTTTGGGCGGCGAAATGGGCCGGCGCATCGATCTCACAGTCCATAAGAATCTCTTTGCCCTGAATATCGACAACGACTTTCTCAAACCATTTCACGAGAAGCAAAGTCGGTTGTTTGCTTACATCGGGCTTGGCAAACTGCTCGACGCCACGGTGAATTTCGCCTATTACACACGGGAGCCTAAGGTCATTGAGCTGAAGGATCATTTGATCAAAGATCTCCTCAGCACTCAACTGGACGACGGCTACATCGGCACGTTTCCGGCCGGTTCTCGCCTTCGCGACATTTTCGACGAGCATGAGATTGCCTACGTTATTCACGCCTTGGTCGACGACTATCGGCGTTTTCACGATCGGGCGTCGCTTGAGGCCGCCCAAAAAGTGGCCGACTACGTTGTGAAGAACTACAAGACCGCGGTTGCGGCCCGGGATCCGAAATTGGTATGCACCATCGACGTCGAACGAGCTTTCATCTTGCTGAGCGCGGCCGCCGGCAACCCCCAATATCGCGATTACATCCTGGAACGCGATGGGCTGCGACGCTGGGATTTGCCGATCGATCTGGTGAACGCGGGCCAATACAGCAGTGGGGAAGGCCATGCCTACACATTCATGAATCGGTGCCTGGCGCAGTTGGACTTGTATCGAGAGCAGCCGGACGAGAAGCTTCTCGGCCAAAGCCGCCGCCTCATCAACTATCTGACCCAAAACGACGGCTTGACAATCACTGGCACGTGCGGCCTGACGGAACGTTTTCGCAATGATCAAGAGACTCAGGGCGACATAGGTGAGGCTTGCGCGACAGCCTATCTGATCCGTTTGACGCACCATTTGTTGCAGTTGCAGGACGAAACGCTCAGCGCCGAGATCATGGAGCGCACGATTTACAACGCGCTCTTCGCCGCCCAATCGCCCGACGGACGTCTCTTGCGCTACTACACTGCGATCGACGGCCCGCGCAAGTATTTTGACCAGGATACGTATTGTTGCCCCAATAATTGGCGGCGGATCGTGGCGGAACTCCCTGAAATGGTCTACTACCGCTCTGCCGATGGCGGCGTGCTGGTGAATCTCTACGCCCCGTCGAGCGCGAACATATCGCTTGCCGACGATCTGTACGTGCAGGTGCGGCAGGAAACGGACTTTCCCAACTCGGGCAAAGTCGTCATCCGGGTTGACCCGTCGCGCGCGGCCGACCTGCCGTTAAGACTACGCATTCCGCGTTGGTGCGCGTCGGCAACCGTCTCCGTCAATGGCAAGCCTCTGGCTGAATCCATTCTCCGCGGCACGTGCTGCACGATTCAACGTCGCTGGGACGCCGGCGACAGCGTGGAACTGAATATGCCCATGACGTGGCGGATGGTTCAGGGCCGCAAACTGCAGGCTGGCAAGGTGGCCGTCATGCGAGGCCCCGTAGTTTTCTGCCTGAGCCGCGTCCGTAATCCAGGTCTTGAGAATATGGATCTGAGGCAGCTTAAGCTCGAGCCAGCGTCGCTTGCCGAACCCGTTGCCGACAGCACCATTCGCCCGAACGGCATTGCATGCCGCGTCCGCGCCTGGGGACCGAACTCAGACCCCGCGGCCCCGCCTGATCTGTGCCTGTTGTTGACGGAGTTTCCCGATCCGACTGGCGAAGCGACGTACTTTCTTACCGCAAGGCCTGAAGTCACCGTCCCCGATGAGTTGTGCGTGCCGTAAACTACAGGGAAAGGACCGGGTCCGCCATGTTGCAGTTCCCTCGTCCTTATTGCCAGACAAGGGATTACGTCACGGTCTCCTCGGCCGGATTGGTCTCGTTATGACGCTTTTTGCCACCCCGTATAGTCAAAATACGCGCCCGAGGTGGCAAGTAGTAGGACATGAAAATACTCTTCTCCCTTTATGCCTATTCGTTAGGCAATACTAAAGGACGTGCACGCAAGCCGCCCCGCGTGCAGAGGGAACGTCTGTGAGCGCGTACGTATCGGCAAGAATGCGCTCACACAGAGACACGGAGAACACGAAGATCGAATCCTCCGAAACAGAATGAGATAGGAAGCATCATTGTGGATTGCGCGGCGAGGCTTTGATGAGGGACGGCATTTCCCGCATCATAAACGGAGACGTTGAGTAGATTTCGCTTCGGCGGGCGCTCCATTTCTTCCGTGTCCTTTGTGCCTCTGTGTGAGTTTCCGCAATCGTCGTGCTATCCGGTGATTCGAGTTCTTTGACCCTTCTGACAATTGCCGCACACGGAACGCAAGAATCGACGCTTCCTCACCGTGCGGCGCCACCCAATGCACGAGATGGCCGGGAAGGATGAGTTTTCAGGAAGCACAAGCCGTCAGCGCTTCAACACAACCCAACATTTCACTCCGAAGCGCCCGCATGGCCGCGTCATTGTTGGTGGCGTCGATGGAAGTCCGGGCGAGGCCCATCTTGACCTCGCCAAAACTCTGATCGAGCATCTCCGGCAACGACACCTCAATGAGGTGCGTGATTTGAGAACGGGCCGTGGGGGTGATGGACGTCCCATCGGTCTCCGTAAGCCGCTTTCGCAGTACGGCGAGAATACGGTAATCTTCAATGCCTTCACGCACGGCTTCCCATCGGCGGCTCACCACAGGTCTGGTAAGGCCGGGGTATACCAACGGGTAGTTGAGTTGGACCCGTCCCCAGGGATCGTCGCCCGAATTGTAGCACCAGTATCCGATCCCGGTACCGCCATGCCGGAATGCGAATAGGGCAGAAGTGCGGTACTGCGCGACGATGTTGACGCCTTTGAGACAAGAGCCGACGGGCCGAGCATACGAATACCCGCAGTCATAAGACCACAATAACTTGCCGTGAGTGCGCATGATCTCCATTTCTGGAGACTCGTCCGCCAACATGCCGATGCCCGGACACCAGATGTCGATATAGTCTGCCATGGCCTGGAACATGGGCAGTTCGCCACCGCCGTCGACGTAAACCATGACTTTGGGGTTGGCGGCGCGGACGGCCTTTCCAAACTCGACGACGCGGTTCACTGCGTCCCAGCCCTGGCCGCCGGGCTCGTCGATAGGGTAGAGGGCAAAATGGTCGGTATCGAATCCAAGCGCAGCCATGTGAGGCACGAGGTCATCGAGATAGGCTTTCATGTCCCGCGTGAACTCGGTGCTGCCCGGCTGGCCGCGAAAGGAGGGAATCCCGTTAAGCATCAAAACGACATCGTGCCCGCTGAATTGGTTGGCGAAGGCGTCCAGCTTCGTGTAGTCGAAACCGGTCAACGTACCTGCAGCGTCGTATTGAGACTCCGCGTTCGGGCCGATAAACACGTTATTGCCGTGCGCCAGAAGGTCGGACACGTTCGTTGCGTCGAGCGCTGGCCACGTGCACAGCCGGAACACGCCGCTGGGCGCCATCTCAAAAGGCAGCACGTTGAGGGAGATCTCGACCGTCGCGACCGGGGGCAGGATGGTTCGCGGGTTCTTGGGTCCGTCAACCACGCCCGCGCCATTCAACGCCAGGATCTTTACAGTGACCTTGTATTCGCCGGGGACGGCGTTCGCACCGTCGATATCCAGCCAGACTTCCCCCGACTTGAGAGAGGGTATGGTCACAACCGCGGATTCGTCAAGGGCGAGGAGGGGATCCCATATGGGCTCGGCTACCGATGTCAGCAACTGCATCGACCGGTACGGCGTGACCACGG